>Ga0209474_10002056_pt1 | contig 18875 bp, 18 predicted proteins | sample GraSoiAngelo_145_FD_185902 | JGI IMG/M metagenome (GOLD analysis project Ga0209474, IMG submission 185902) | Grasslands soil microbial communities from the Angelo Coastal Reserve, California, USA - 14_1009_05_20cm (SPAdes) (version 2) | ecosystem: Environmental > Terrestrial > Soil > Grasslands... | reverse complement strand
AATCAGAGTTTTCTCAGTTTGCAGGCGCAATTGGAAGGAACCGAGAATCGAATTTCGGTGGAGCGCGGGAACTTCAATAGCGCTGTGCAAAACTACAATGTGGCAGTGCGCAGTTTCCCAACCAATTTAATCGCGGGTATGCTTGGTTTTCCGCCGCGACCATTCTTCACTGCGCGAGAAGGCGCGGAACGGCCACCGCCGGTGCAGTTCAATTTCGGCACGCCCGCCCCAGCGCCTGCAGCAACCGCCGCGCCGTGAGGTGATCTCGATCTTTGGTGGATCGGCTTCTCCGAAGAGGATGGTAAAAAAAACTCGGCGAAGCCGCCTAATTGCGGCATCGCGTTCGGAGAACGCGATCCACCTTTTTTTAGCGGCGCTCGTATTGTTAGCGACCAGCTTGCAAGCCGCGGAAGTGATTCCGCCAAAACCGGATCGTTACTTCAACGATTACGCCGGCGTCGTTTCAAAGGAAGCCGCTTACCGCTTTAACGAGCAACTTGCGCAATTCGAGCGGGAAACTTCCGATCAAGTCGTGGTCGCGGTGTTTCCCAAGATGCAAAGCGACTCGGATATCGCCGACTACACGCAGCGCGTGGCACAGGCGTGGGGTGTCGGGCAAAAGGAGCGTCGCAACGGTGTGGTGCTGTTCGTGTTCATCCAGGATCGCAAAATGTTTATTCAGGTCGGTTATGGTTTGGAAGGTGCGTTGCCAGACATCACGGCGTTCGATATCACCGAGTACCACATCAAACCGCTTTTCCGGAATGGCAATTATCAGGGCGGCCTCGCCACTGGAATTGATCTGATCTGCAAGGCGATCCGTGGCGAGTATAAAGGATCAGGAAAAACCGTCGCCGAACAACGCCGTGGGAGCAGCGTATTCGGTCTCCTGCCTTTTATCATCTTTGTTATTGTGCTGATTATCATTTCGCGAGTGATGCGGCGATTTGGCGGTTATGGCTATTCATCAGGCCGAGGCGGTCCGATATTTATCCCGACGGGCGGCGGTGGAGGGTGGTCATCGGGAGGAGGAGGTGGCGGGTTCAGTGGATTCAGCGGCGGAGGCGGCAGCTTTGGCGGCGGAGGCGCGGGCTCAAGTTGGTAGCAATGCGAAGCAAAGAGTTCCTCAGCAAGCTTGAGCATGACTGGATCGTGCGCGCGATTCGTGAAGCCGAATCAAAAACTTCAGGCGAGATTCGTGTCTTTGTTCAGCGTGGGAAATTGACAGCCGATCCTCTGATTGCAGCCCGGAAGAAATTTCATCAGCTCGGCATGCACAAGACGCAGGAGCGCAATGCGGTTTTAATTTTCGTGGCGCCGCGCGTGCACAAGTTCGCCGTTGTCGGCGATAAGGCGATTCACGAGAAATGCGGCGACGAATTCTGGGAGCGTATTATCGAAGGAATGCGGACGAATTTTCAAAACGAGAAATTCAGCCACGCGCTAGTCGATGCGATTGGGGAAATCGGCAAAGTGTTGGCTGCGCATTTTCCAAAGGTGCCGACGAACACCAACGAATTGCCGGACGAAATTGCTGAAGGTGATTGATAGGCGCCGGACTGCCGCGCCATCCACGGGAAGCGGCGCTTCCTGCGGTTGCGCCCTATCATTAAATGGCTGCTTGCAAAAATACGAGGTTGGCGTTTATTGGACGCTCCGCAGCGAGTTTTGAAAATACGTCGTTGGTCCCTGGGCCTCCATCGCTTGATGTGAAGCCGTACTCGCCAGGGGGAACCCGGCGAAAGGAATATCGGAAAGTAGATACCGGAAACCGGAAAGAAAGCTATCCGCTATCGGCGATCCGCAATTAAATCATGCCAATCCGTTACGGTCGTTTTGAAATGCCGAAAACTCTCGGTAAGGACGAGAGCACAGCCACAGATACCTACGCAAAATTTACCGCCGAGCCATTCGAAGCCGGTTATGGTCACACCGTTGGGAACTCCCTCCGTCGTGTTTTGCTTTCCTCTTTGGAAGGCGCGGCCATCACTGCGGCAAAAATCGCAGGCGCGCAGCATGAGTTCGCCACGTTACCCGGCGTGGTCGAGGACGTGACTGACATCGTCCTGAACCTCAAGAAGGTGAAATTCAAAGTGGACGGTCAGGATCACGAGCCGAAGAAACTGTCGCTTACGGTGAACAAGGAAGGTGAAGTGACCGCTGGCGATATCCAGACCATTCAGGGCTTCGAAGTGCTGAACCCGAAGCAGCTGATCTGCACGCTCGATCGGAAACATAAATTTGATGCCGAGCTCGATGTGCGCGTTGGCCGCGGCTTCGCCACCGCCGAGGAAAACAAGCGCCAGGATCAAGCCATCGGTCTTATCCCAATCGATTCCATTTTTTCGCCGGTGACGCGAGTCAAGTACGCGGTCGAAAACACCCGTGTCGGTCAGCGCACCGATTACGACAAGCTCATTCTGGAAATCTGGACTGACGGTCGGCTGACGCCGGATGACGCGTTGCTTCAAGCATCCGCGATTCTGAGGCACCACCTCGACATCTTTGTGCACTACAACGAAGAAGTCATTGAATTCGACCAGACGCCGGCCGGTGTCAGCGAAGAAAATCTGAAGCTAAGGAAGCTGCTCAACATGAGCGTGAACGAAATCGAACTCAGCGTACGGGCAGCCAATTGCCTGAACAACGCGAACATCACGACGGTGGGCCAACTTGCCCAAAAAACCGAGGCCGAAATGCTGAAGTATCGCAATTTTGGCAAAAAATCGTTAAACGAAATCAAAGACAAACTGCAACAGCTTGGTTTGGGCCTGGGCATGAAATTCGATCCTGGCCTCGTGGAGGTGCCGGTGAGCAGCGATGGCGCGGCGCCGAGCGGATCGGCGACCGAGGAATAGACGTCAGATCAGAATCACTCTCGCCGTGTTATGAGACATCAAAAAAAGACGATCAAGCTTGGCCGCACGGCAGATCATCGCAAGGCGCTGCTGGCGAATCAGGTTTGCTCGTTAATCGAACATCAACGTATCAAGACTACGCTTGCCAAAGCCAAGGCGGTTCGACCGCTCGCGGAACGAATGGTCACACTCGGGAAGAACGGATCGATTCATGCGCGCCGCACAGCCTTCGCGACGCTGCGTCAAAAGAATGCGGTCAAGAAATTGTTCGAGGACATCGCGCCAAGATCAGCGGAACGCAACGGTGGATACACGCGCATCGTAAAGCTTGGGCAACGTAAGAGCGACTCCGCCCAAATGGCGTTCATCGAATGGGTTGACATGGCAGAGGTCGTTGAGGAAAAGCCGGCAGAACAAAAAAAAGCGAAAAAGAAAGAAGCTGAACCAAGGCCAAAGCAAACCGAACCACAGCGAACAGAGCCAGAGCGCGCAGAATCAAAGAAGGAAGAGCCCGTTGCGGAAGAAACACAACCCGCGAAAGCGTCCCCGTCAACGGAGGAGGCAAAGCCGAAAAAGCGCCGTTGGTTTGGCAGAAAATCCGACTCAGACAAGTAATGCCCGGCGCCGAAGCATCCGGCTCAGCTTTCCAGCACATCGAGGTTGGCCAAGTCCTGAGGCCGACCGACTGCACGCTTGTTTCGAATTAACGCATCTCGCCCGTTTGCCCTCTTTTCCGCGAGGAGAATCTACGCTTGGCAGCTGCGCTTTCCGAGCGAATTTGATCAAGCCGGATGAATCCGAATCCTTATCTATTCATCGTGATTTTCATTGGCGTGGCGCTGATCTTTCCACTGATCCCGCTCGCGCTAGCATGGGTGTGGCGTCGGTTTTTCCAGCCGCCGAAACCGGGTGCGGAAAAAAACGCGATTTACGAGTGCGGGGTCGAGTCGATTGGCGATGCGCAAATTCAATTCCGATCGCAGTATTATCTCTACGCGATCATTTTTCTGATCTTTGATGTCGAGGCAGTATTTCTCGTGCCGTTTGCCGTCGCCTTTACCGGGTTGCCGGTCGGGGCGTTCATCGCCATTCTGATTTTCTTGTTTCTGCTGATTGAGGGTCTGGTTTGGGCGTGGAGCAAAGGATGCTTGAGGTGGGGCGACTAGTCAGTTGGTTAAAAAGTTAAAAGCGTTACATTGTTCGATACGGAAAAAGGACGGAACAAGGGAAGCCGATTAGTGATTTAACTTTTTAGCGATTTCACGATCATGAACGAAGGGATTGACGAGGGATTGCGCAGAGAGCTGCAACGGCAAGGAGTCTGGGTGACTTCGATGCAGGATCTTTACAACTGGGGGCGCAAGAACTCCATCTGGCCGCTGCAATTCGGGCTGGCTTGTTGCGCCATTGAAATGATCGCCACGGCAGCGTCGCGCTATGACATCGCGCGGTTTGGAGGTGAAGTTTTTCGGCCGTCACCGCGCCAGGCCGACCTCATGATCGTTGCGGGGACGGTGACAAAGAAAATGGCGCCGCAAATTGTACGGCTATACAACCAGATGGCGGATCCGAAATACGTGATCGCCATGGGCGCATGCGCGATCTCCGGAGGGCCGTTTAAGCAAGGTTACAATGTTCTCAAAGGAATCGACCGCTACATTCCTGTCGACGTTTACATTCCCGGCTGCCCGCCGCGGCCGGAAGCGCTGCTACATGCGTTCATGGAACTGCAACGCAAGATCGACAGTCAAAAATTGACTGGCGCAGACAAGGCCGCGCATTTGAATCCGGAAGAGCCGAGTGAATTTCCGGTGCCAGCATTTGGCGCGCACGATCTCGAGCCGCCGGCGAACCCAGACGTTTTTCAGCCACCGAAACTCGAGCGGGTTTAACGTGGAGTCGCTGGAGCAAATCAAAGCGCGGATCGAGGCTGCGATTCCGGAAGCGAAGATTGAACTTATGCCGAACCCCGGCCCGGCAAATCAGCCTTCGCTCTTGATTGACAACGAACATGCACGCGACATCGCAAGATTTCTGCGTGTGGAGCCAGCGCTGCGCTTGGATTTCTGCTCAAATGTTACCGGCATCGATTGGCTCGATCGTGTGGTGAAGAAAACAGTGAAGGTAAAAACGGTGGTCGATGGCCAGGAGAAAGAACTCGATCAAACCACCGAGGAAAAAACCCCAGGCTATCTCGAAGCGGTTTATCATCTTTACTCGATGACGCATAAGCACGGGCCAGTGATCATTCGTCTGCGCACCGCGGACCGCGGAGATGGCGCGCGGTTGCCGTCGCTCACACCGGTCTGGCGTAGCGCGGAATTTCAGGAACGGGAAATCTTCGATTTGTACGGCATTCGATTCGATGGACATCCCGATTTGCGGCGGATTCTGATGTGGGACGAGTTCCAAGATCACCCGATGCGCAAAGATTATTGCGAGCCGGACGATTATGAATGGGAACCAACGCCGCACGATGACGTGGCAGAAAAAGCGAAACAGCATTATCCGCTCCGCCCGCAATTAGATGGCGCGGAGAAGATCACAGGCCAGGAGGAGACGCTAAAGCATTAAGGCGGAGAGAATGAGCCCGACGGTTGAAACACTAGAAGCAATGGAGCGACCACCCGTGACAATGGGTTCGCGAATCGAAGGTGAGTTGCTCGAGGTATCGATGGGGCCGCAGCACCCGTCAACTCACGGTGTGTTTCGGATGAACGTCGCGCTTGAAGGTGAGATCGTGCGAAAGCTCAAGCCGGTCTTTGGTTACTTGCATCGCAATCACGAAAAAATAGGCGAGAACACCAGCTACCTTGGATCGATGCCTTACACCGATCGGCTCGATTATTTTTGCTCGATGACCAACAACTGGGCCTACGCGCTTAGCGTCGAAAAACTGGCGGGCATCGAAGTTCCCGAGCGCGCCCAGTATCTGCGCGTTATTCTTGCTGAGCTAACGCGGCTTCAAAATCACGCGTCTTTGCTTGGATTTTTGCTCAACGATATGGGTGCGTGGGGCACACCGCTCATGTACGCATTCCGTGAGCGCGAAAAGATTCTCGATCTGTTCGAATCGCTCTCCGGCTCGCGAATGATGTGCGATTACATGCGCTTCGGCGGTTGCCGGTGCGACACACCGCCGGGCTGGATGGAACAGGCAAAGAAGATTGTCGATCGGTTCCCGCGATTCATCCACGAGCTTGAACAACTCGTGGTGGGCAACGAAATCGTGATCGGTCGCACACAAAACGTCGGTGTTTTATCTCCTGAGCTTGCCATCAACGCCGGCATCACCGGTCCAATGTTGCGCGCTTGCGGCGTGAATTACGACATTCGTAAGGTCGACGGCTACGGATTTTATCCGCGCTTCAAATTCCGAATCCCCTTAGGCGAGCATGGCGACACTTACGATCGCCTGATGCTTCGCGTGCTCGAAATGCGCGAGAGCTTATCCATCCTGCAACAAGCCTTCGCGCAAATTCAGCCGGGACCGATCGTGAATCCAAAGGTGAAGATCCGCGCGTTTCGCCCCCCGGCTGGTGAAGCGTACGGCCGAATTGAAGGTCCGAAAGGGGAGCTCGGATTTTATCTGATTAGCGATGGCGGCCCAAACCCATACCGCTATCGTGTCCGTCCACCAAGTTTCATCAATCTTACTGTGCTCGAAGACCTTTGCCTGGGCCACACCGTCGCCGACGTCATGGTAATTCTTGGCAGCGTCGATATTGTCATGGGAGAAGTAGATCGATGATCGGCACAGGCATACTCAAGGGCATGGCGGTTACCGCGCGAAACTTTGTCGGAAGTTATTTCGACAAAGAGCGGCTGATCACGGTGCAATATCCTGAAGAACGCGATCCGCTTCCTGAGAACTATCGCAATTTCCCGTTTCTCCTTTACGATGGCGAAGATCAGCACGCGGGCTTGCGCTGCGTGGCGTGCAAGATTTGCGAGAAGGAATGCCCGCCGCAGTGCATCTACATCGTCAAAAGCGAAGACAAAAAGCCCGATTACATGGGGAAACCGCAGTTTTACCCGAAGGTGTTTGACATCGACATCTCGGTTTGCATGAGCTGTCAGATTTGCGTGGAAGTGTGTCCATTCGAGGCGATCAAGATGGACAAGGATTTCGAACTGAGTAAGCGCGAGCGATTCGATGCGCTGCTGTTGCGCAAAGATGAACTTTCAAAATCGAACGAGTATTATCACAAGATTCACCCGATCGAAGCTGCAGCAGTGGATAAAAATCTCGCGGACGCAGCGGCAGCGGCTGAAGCGAAGAAGAAGGCTGCAGCGGAAGCAGCCGCAAAAGCAGCAGCGGCAAAGGCAGCTTCTGTGGGGGGCGCTGGGAGCGTCCCAGGGAACCTAACGGCTTCGCCTAAAGCAGAAACTCCGGGATCGACATCCGCGCGGGCGCCCACGAACTCTCCTGCTTCGAGCGGGTCATCGTCAACTCCGGCTTCTTCATAACAGTTCAATATTTTCTCTCGACGATTCGCAGCGTGCTTACCGCTGGATGAAGCGGCTCAACGATTTGCTCCCGCCGGGAACATGACCTTATCGGGAGCGGTATTAAGCGCCGCGAGGAGCTTTTTGATCAAGCGAGTTTTGACGCGACCAGCTTCGCGCGGTGGAACGAGATAGCGGACAATCGCTTCAAGCCAGGTATTCTCGCTGATGCGAAAAATCACGCGCGGTCGCTCGCGAACTTCCAATTCATCAACGGGCGTACGGGCGAGCAAGTCACGAAATGTTTGCACGCGCTCTATCATTTCCTTGCCGAGCTCTTCCTCAGTAATCTTCTGCATCGTGCTGGAGATGAACTCGAGATCGGCGTTGAAAGCGACGTAGAACTTAATCTCGTTCCAGATGTAGGGAAAAAGCGGCCACGAATAATTATAAACGATTTCGTCGAGCACTTTCTCATTCGGAAACTTGATCAACCGACCGCTCGGATGATCGCCGGAAATATATTTGCCGCCGAATTCCCACAGGGTGGTGTCAAGATATCCGACATCGATTACGTCGCCCGTAGCGTCACCGATTTGTATGCGGTCACCCACCCGGAAAGGCTGGCGAATAAGAATATAAATCCAGGCGATGAAGCTTTTCATCGGAGTTTGTACAGCAAGCCCGATGATAATTGAGCCAACGCCGAGCGCGGCAACCGCGGCATACCAATTGACGAAAATTATCGATATAATAATAACTGCGATAGCAAGAGCGACGACCAGATGTAAAACACGCTGGAGCGTGAAACGGGTGGAAGGGTCCTCGATGCGACCCAGGGCATAAACGGAAATAACTCGTGCAATCGCCAGCACGATCACAATCAGCGCTGCACCCCGCAGAATTCTTCCAATTAAACCGACAGTTGGTTGCGCCAGGGGAATCAGCTTCGAGCCAAGCAGAAAGTACGCCGCGATACAACCAGCAAGAACAAGTGCGTGTATGATGAACCAGACTTTGTCTCTGCCGCGCGCCTTGACCTTGTCAGGACGTTTTTCACCCGTAGTCCGCTGAAGCTCTTTACGAATTTCCGGTCTACGCGAAATTTCCTCCGCCGTTTCAGCCATCATATTGAGAATCGCATTCGACGACGAAATGGGTGCAATCAGCTGTGGTGCAAGCCGGCGGTTGTTTGGAAGCCCCTGAAGTTTCAGTCGAAACCGATTCCCAAATGTGCTGTCGAATACAGACATTGCGGAGCTGCTTGCTCGGCAGGCCGAGCGCGAGAGTGGCATTCTCTCACGCGCGTTTCGACGAGCTGCGCGCAGCGCTTTTCTATGGCCGGAAGAGGTGGCTAATGTTATAGCGCAGAACCGATCGCTGACCGAACTGCGCGCAATTGGCCCATTTATAGAGAGACAAATTCGGCATTGGATCGATAAACCTCCGCACTCAACTCACAGAGCTCCCACTATTCGCCGGGATTTTGTTTCCCTCGCAAAGGCGAGGCAGTTGCTGGCGCGAAAACCGGCGTGGGCAAAAATCCTGCGGGGCGATTTGCAAATGCATACCCGCTGGAGTGATGGATCAGGCACGATCGCGGAAATGGCCGACGCGGCGACGGACCGGTCGTACGAATACATCGCCATCACCGATCACTCGAAAGGCTTAAAAATTGCCGGGGGCATCGACGAACAAGCATTAAAAAAACAGGGAAACGAAATCGGCAAGCTCAACGCATTCCTTCGAAAATCCGGCAGAAACTTGCTAGTGCTTCGCTCTGTCGAAATGAACCTTAACAGGCGCGGGGAAGGAGACATGTCTCCCGAATCCCTATTAGCTCTGGACCTCGTTCTCGGGTCGTTCCATTCATCTTTGCGGATAGTTGAAGACCAAACGAACCGTTATCTTGCAGCATTGCGCAACCCGCACATTCAAATCCTGGGTCACCCGCGCGGCCGCATTTACAATTTTCGGATCGGCTTGAGCGCAGACTGGCCGCGCGTCTTTGCAGAAGCTACCAGCCTCAACAAAGCGATGGAAGTTGACTGCTACCCTGACCGACAAGACTTAAATATTGACCTACTCAAAATTGCGCGAGAGCATGGAACCCATATTTCACTTGGCACTGACGCTCATCATCCGTGGCAGCTTGAATTTATTGAGTTGAGTTTGGCTGCTGCTCTCAAGGCAAAGCTTCCTGCCGACCGGATCGTGAACTTCATGCCGATTGGTGAATTGAAAAGCTGGGTCCGAGAGGTACGTGGTCGCGCACCGCGAAGGCCATAAACATCCCTGCTTTTGGCAACCGGAAGGGTGCCCGCGCCCGATTACACCGTATACAGGCAGGGCGCATACCCAGCGTCCGAGCAAATCTCGTTAGCAGGAGTATTCGCCCTGCTGAAAAGAACAAAGGAAACAAAATGAAAAAAATACTACTCAGTATGGCCTTGGCAGTCGTGGCGCCCTTCGCATGGGCACAAGTGTCAGAGACTACCACCACAACGACCACAACAGAAGGCAGCGGCACGATCACCGAATACACTCCGGGCAGTACAATCGTGCTCAAGGAAAGCAGCGGGCCGCGGACTTACCGTTTCGGGAAAACCGTCACTTATGTGACGCGGAGCGGCCAGGTCCTCGATGGAGATGTGGTACGCACGAGAGTTAAAGTGGGTGTCCCCGTCCGAGTTCACTATGTCGGAACAGGCGACAATGTGATGGTTGATCGGGTAATTCTCGACGAGGATTAAAAGCAAGATAGTTAATCTCTCACTTGTCTCCATCGCGCTCTTTTCTGTTCTGCCTACTGGTGGAACAGGAAGGGCGCGTCTCGCGTACACCTGCTTGGAAGGACGCTCACGGACCTCGCCAGTAAATGTGAAAACCAATCTTTATCCGATAAACGAAACCTTTGTGTTATGACGAATCTACGATTGAAGGCGGTCAGAAAGCCGGCAAAACCAAAGCAGACGTTCGAAGGGAGATTGAAAGTCTATAAAAATCGCGAAAGGGCGATCTAAGATGCTCCCAGGCAATGAGAGCGCTCGGGGCACTAAGTTAGTCCGCCGCCGAACAAAGCGCGAAATCGCGGTTCGGATTTTGCTTTGGGCGTCTTTCTCTTTACCAATTTTGGCTCTGATTTTTGTGTTGCGAGGATGCACGTAAACACGATCGAAACCATTGGAACAGAAAAACCGGCGCGACCTCACTCGCATGCCTAGCCAGTAACAACCCACGAGTCAGCACCCAATCGAGCGAAGCCCGCTGTATAAGATCCGCCAGGAAATTACGGGACTCTTCTCCCTGCTGATATCGCCAGTATGAAAAAGATCAGGCATAGCACCAGGAAGAGGCCGAACAGGAACTTCGCAATTGCAGCAGCGCCCGCAGCAATGCCAGTAAATCCAAACAGCGCTGCGATAATCGCGATTATCAGAAAGATAACGGCCCAACGTAGCATCGTTTCACCTCCTTAGAAAGAAATCGAACCAGGCTACCGCCATGCGTGGCTATTTTGCGGTGGCTAGATGCAGTAACCAAAAATCGATAGATCATTTTAATATTCGCCGTAAAGCCTATCGGAACGCGCTTTACCACAATCGGCCAAAAGCAGTCTGATACGCGTTTTCGTTAATGTGAAGATGCGAATCCTGATCTCCAACGATGACGGTATTTACAGCCCGGGCATTATGCCGCTGGCGAAAGCAGCAGCGCGTTTTGGTGACGTGCGCGTCGTCGCGCCCGATGTCGAGCAATCCTCAATGAGTCATGCCATTACGTCGTCGCGGCCTCTGCGGTTTAAACGTGTAAATCGCGGCGAGTTCGACGCGTATAGTGTGAACGGTACACCGGCCGATTGCGTCGCACTTGGCATGCATCGCTGGGGACACGTCGATCTTGTACTTTCTGGGATCAACCTCGGCCTGAACCTCGGCAACTCATGCTGGCACTCCGGCACCCTGGCAGCAGCGAAACAGGCCGCACTGCTCGGCTCGCGCGGCATCGCTTTCAGCACAAACGTGAGCGATAATCACGAGCCGGATTTTTCAGCACTCGAACCTCACGTGGCCAAAGTTCTCGATCTGCTGATGCCAAACAGGACGTTGTGCCTCGTCAATGTGAACCTGCCGGAGAAACCCAAAGGCATTCGTTGGACGCGCCAATCTGTACGACACTACGATGGCAAAGTCGTTCCTGACAAAGATCCGATGGGTCGCTCGATTTTCTGGTTCACCGTTACCCCGTTGGAAGGCGCAGGGAAAGGGACTGACCGCTGGGCAGTCGAGCACAATTGGGTGTCGATTACGCCGTTACGCCTCGATCTCACCGATGAAGCAGATCTTGCTCGAGCCTTGGCGATTTCGAGCACGTCGGCGGTAAAAGGGGCGCGAAGACGCACGTCTGTCAGACGCTCGCGCAAGAAGAGACGCTGACCCTCACCTTCCACCAGCAAAATTGAGTGCAGTAGAGGGAACCAAACAAGAGCGGCTCTCCGAATCCCATTCGAGATCGCCTTCGCAGCCCATGGGTGACAACGGATTCACTGCCTCAGCACTGCACCAGACAGCCGAGCAATTCCACATTCTGGTGGATAGCGTGGAAGAATACGCGATCTACATGCTCGACCCGAACGGCAACGTGGTGACGTGGAACCCAGGGGCACAGAAAATCAAGGGCTACACGGCGCAAGAAATCGTCGGGAAGAACTTTGCCTGCTTCTATACCGCGGAGGATGTTGCCGGCGGTAAGCCGCAACGCAATCTGCGTGAAGCAGCGCGTCGAGGCCATATTCGTGACCAAGGCCTGCGCATCCGCAAAGATGGGTCAACCTTTGAGGCCGAAGTTATCATAACCGTGCTGCGCGACGCCAGGGGCAATATTCGAGGCTATTCCAAAGTCACACGCGACATTAGTGATCAGATCCGCAGCCGGGAATTTGAAGCGGAGAAAATTGCCGCGCAAAAAGCGAGCAAAGCCAAGGACGACTTTCTCGCGGCGCTCAGCCATGAACTGCGCACGCCGCTGACGCCCGCCCTGGCGGCAGCAACGTATCTGGAAGATAACGCTGAAAAACTTCCGCAGGAGTTCGTAGAGGATGTGCAACTCATCAAACGCAACGTGAAATTGCAGGCACGGTTGATTGACGATCTGCTCGATCTGACTCGGATTACACGCGGCAAACTTCGCCTCGATGTGGAAACTTGTGACGCACATACCGTTATCCGCAACGCAATTGAAACCGCAAGCTCAGCCATCGCGGCGAAGAAATTAAAGGTCTCGACCAAATTCAACGCGAAACGACATCATATCTCGGCGGATTGCATTCGGCTTCAGCAAGTATTTTGGAACTTGATCAACAACGCCGCGAAATTTACGTCACCTGGCGGGGAGATCGCCATCCGCACCTTCAACGACGACAGCAGCCGTTTTCACTTCGAAATTACGGACAACGGCATTGGAATTGAACCCGACCGGCTGGCGACGCTGTTTATACCGTTTGAGCAGGCGGATGCTTCTGTGACCCGGCAGTTTGGCGGGCTTGGCCTCGGTCTCGCAATTTCCAAACATCTCGTCGGCCTTCACAATGGCACAATCGAAGCGAAAAGCCGTGGCCGTAGCTTCGGCGCGACGTTTAAGGTAACGCTCGATGCGGTGCCCGAAGGAGTGGCAAAAACTGATCTCGCTTCTCGCGGTCCCAAACCCCGGCCAAAGCCTTTGCGGATCCTGCTCGTCGAAGATCACCGGGATACGCGACGTATGTTGTCGCGGCTGCTCACACATTTTGGTCATGAAGTTTTGGCTGCGGATAATGTACGCAGCGCACTGGGAATCATCGCGTCGGGAGAACTTGATGTGCTGTTGTGCGACATCGGTCTTCCGGACGGGAGCGGTTACGACATAATTTCACGAGCCAAGCGAAAGCAACCCATCAAGTCAGTCGCGCTTACCGGCTTCGGCACTGAAGAAGATGTTCGCCGCTCCAAAGACGCCGGGTTCGATTTTCATCTCGTGAAGCCAATAGATCTTCACGAACTGCAAACTGTCCTGGATAAGCTCGCGGCATAGCATCGCATTCGTCAGCCAACGTTAGCTGCAACTTCAACGCACAAAGCGCCGGAAATTGATTTTGCTTGAATGCGTCGGAGCGCTGCGGATTCACACAGCGCCTCGACGAATTCTTGTCAACAGTAGTCCCACGACCATGGAGCACGTGTTTCCCAAGCCCGCTAGCGACGTGAAGACGCGCCGGCAAGTTCCGGCTCCATGAGCGCCTCTGGATTCACAATGTCCTCGGCTAATTTGTTCAGAAGCTGGTTCGCTTCCGATTCTTCCTCGAGAGTGGTCTGCAGAAGCTCCGCTGACCTGTCCTTGCCAAGTAGTTGCGCAAATGTGCGGACACTACCATAACCGGCAATCTCGTAATGTTCGACTTTCTGCGCAGCTACAATGATGCCCGCATCAATTACGGACTCTTCGCCGTCTTCTTGAAGGATTTCGGATCCCTCCTCGATAAGCCCTTTCATGGCGCGGCAGGTTTTTCCCTTCGGCTTTTCTCCAATGTCTTCGAAAACTTCTTCGAGGCGTTCGACATGAGATTTTGTCTGTTCCAGATGTTTCTCGAACGCGTCCTTTAGCTCCTCTGACGAAGCAGCTTTCGCCATCTTTGGCAGTGCTTTGAGCAGTTGGCCCTCTGCATTGTAAAGGTCCCGCAACTCATTCGTGTACAGTGTTTTTAACGTATCCAGCTTCATACCATCCCTTTCTATTCCTACGTTTGGTTTTGAATTGTGGCGGTCCAGTGCGTACTGGATGCCGGCTCTAGAAAATAACGTGGTGAAACATGGAATTGCGCGTGTTTCATTTTGAAAATTTTTCCAAGCGTGGGGGCGACTTACGCATATGCATAAGTTGCATCTCGACCTAACATCCGCTGGTACATATGGATGTAATCATTTGCCATCCGAGTCGCCGTGAATCGCTTATCAAAAACTTCTCTGCAACGCGCGCGACTGAGATTCCGAACCCGGCGAACTGCTTCCGCCGCCTCGTCCAGCTCTCTAACTATGAAACCTGTTACTCCGTCATCCATCACCTCAGGAACAGATCCTCGGTCGTACGCGATGACCGGTGTACCACAGGCCATCGCTTCAATCATGACCAGCCCGAAAGGCTCTGGCCAATCAATCGGAAACAGCAATGCGTAGGCATTTCCCAGAAAGTCGTTCTTCTGGTGATCGCTGATTTCGCCAACCCACTCTACGTAGGGTTCATTTAACAGCGGTTCAACGACCCGTTTGAAATATCGTCTATCGGCGCGATCGACTTTGGCCGCGATCTTAAGCGGTATGCCGACGCACTTGGCGATTTCAACAGCCCGGTCCGCGCCTTTTTCTGGCGAGATGCGTCCCAAAAAGGCGAGGTAATCGTCGGAGCCGCGTCGAAAACTGAATAGATCCGTCGGCAAGCCATGGTAAATGGTGGTCTGCCAGTTCGCCCAAGCTAAAGGCTGCCGTTGGGCGTTCGAGATCGAGATAAGTGGTTCATCTCGAAACCTGTCGAAGACAGGAACGAGATCGGGAAGATCGAGCCGTCCGTGCAGCGTGGTGAGATGCGGAACAGACAGACACCGACAAACGGGAAAATGAAGATAACCGGTGTGGAAATGAATGACATCGAACTCGCCAGCGTGCTCAAGTACGTGATCTACCAGCAGAACTTCTCGTGCCACGGGATCTTTGCACTTTTCGTTTTTTCGAAGTGAGCGCTGGCATGGCGCAATAAGCCGGGCGTTTGTCACTGAGTCGCCGCTGGCAAACAGAGTCACCTCGTGGCCCAAGCGTACCAATTCTTCAGTGAGATAAGAGACGATGCGCTCTGTGCCTCCGTAATGTTTTGGAGGCACACTCTCAATTAGCGGCGATACCTGAGCGATTCGCATATCCCTGTTTTCCGTCGCGAGATCCAAGCTCCACTGCCGCACCGCTTACAGCAGAGTGCGCCTCATTTCATGTAAGCCCTAATCGCGATCGTAATTCCAACAAATTTCGTTCCGTGTGCTTACGTTCGAACGCGGCCGCAGCTTTGGTTCTCGAGTTCTTTAGAAAATGAACAGAGTCTCAAGCGTCGGGATAACAAACCGGAAGCTTCCTATACAGCGCAGCTATAAAATCGCATACATGAATAAGCGCAAACTACTAAGGAAGCCGGTTACCTGTGCGCCGGTTTCCTTTCTTCGTTTCGGCGACTAATGAGAGCCGACAGCAATTACTCAGTGCGAAAGCGAACTCGTCACTTAGAAAATGAGCAGCAAACCAAAGCGCCTGAAGAGCTGTTGCTCCATTCAGCGCCGAGAGGATGACCGTTAATCAATAAGCGCGTTCTCGCGACCAAGGCGCCGCCGTTCACAAGTGTCCCGTCAAAGCGAGGATTATCACAATGAGAAGAACCAACCCCAATCCTCCGCTGGGCCAATAACCCCAGCCGGAACTATATGGCCAGGCGGGAAGCGCTCCTACCAGCAGGAGGATTAGGATGATCAATAGAATCGTGCCCATGGCTTCTCCTTTCTTTGAACTATGTTCGTCGATGCGAGCGATTTTGGACGTTGAGCCTGAGTGGTTCGCCACATAATTGCTCCGTTGTTTGTGTTAGTAACGCCTCTCGACTTCCTTGGTTTCGACAAGGACTGCGTACTCGCTCGGCTTGAATGCGCGACCGGCTCGCTGCGCATAAACCTGTGTGAATTCAGCGCCGAAAAGCAGAATCTGCGATGAGTAGTAAACCCAAAGCAATAACGTGATGAGGGAGCCGGCCGCCCCATACGCCGATCCGGCGGCACCGCTCCCGAGATAAAAACCCAGCAGCCATTTCCCGAGGCCAAACAGGATCGCGGTCATAACAGCGCCGATCCAAACGTCGCGCCATTGAATCTTCACGTCCGGCAGGAACTTGAAAATCATCGCGAAAAGCAGAACGACAACAGCGAAATCGAAAACGAGATAAACGGTCACCGCGATCACAATTCCGCCGGGCAACACAGATTGGACGTAATGGCTGAACCCTTTCAGCAGCGCTTCGATCGCTAGAGAAACGAGCAGCAGAAAACAGATGCCGCCGACCATCGCAAACGAGAGAAAGCGGGCTCGCAAAAATCCCCAAATACCGGTGCCGGGCTTAGCTTTGACGCCCCAAATCGTATTCAACGCGTCCTGAAGCTGACCGAACACTCCGCTTGCACCGAAAAGTGCCAGCGCGATACCGATAACTGTGGCGACAGTGCTTTTGCCCGGCTGCGACGCCGTCTGCGCTATATTCTGCACGACCTGCACGGCGCTTTGATCGAGGAAGTAGCTCATCTGCTGCGTGATCTTGTTCCACGCGCCCGCGGGATTATCCCGGAAAATCACTCCGACGATCGCCAGCAAGACGAGAACCAGCGGCGCGAGTGAAAAGACTGTGTAATAGGCGAGCGCCGCACCCAGCTGCGGCGCTTTATCCTGCAGCCATTCGTTAAACGTTTGCTTCAGCAAGCTGAAAGCCTTCACGAAAAATGACTGGGAATTGCGTTGTTTCGCCACGACAATACCTCTGACAATATTCGTTAGCAACGCAGTGTTTGGTTTCGCAAACCAGCTCTCAATTGGCGTCCAGCAGCGCGCCGTTTGCGAAGCAATATGAGACGATGCTGTTAAAACCGCCGTTGGCACCGATGGAAGCGCGTTCGGTTGACGAAATTCCAACCGGCGACGGCTGGCAGTACGAGCCGAAGTGGGACGGATTTCGCTGCATCGCGTTTCGTGACGCCGCCCAGATTTATTTGCAATCAAAGAACGGTCAGCCGCTCGCGCGCTATTTTCCAGATGTTGCTAGTGCTCTGGTTGCATTGCCGGCGAAACAATTCGTTGTGGACGGCGAGCTCGTTGTCCCCGTAGATGGCGCGCTTTCGTTTGATGAATTGCAACTGCGTTTGCATCCCGCGGCAAGTCGCGTTCAGAAACTGGCCAAAGCGCATCCGGCGACATACATCGTATTCGATCTTCTCGCGAAGAGTGAACGGTCGTACTTGAGGCAGCCTCTGCGCGAACGCCGGAAACTTCTCGAAAAGTTTGCGCGTCGGAATTTCAGATCGGCTAAAAATGTGCGGCTTTCTCCAGCGACGACTGATCTCAGCCTTGCCAACGAATGGTTCAAAAGAACCGGCGGCGACCTTGACGGCATCATCGCGAAGCGTTTGGACGCTCGGTATGCTTCCGGTGAACGCACCGCGGCAGTTAAGGTAAAGCAAATCCGGACCGCTGATTGTGTCGTTGGTGGATTTCGTTACGCCCAAGGCAAGCGCGTAATAGGTTCTCTTTTGCTCGGCCTGTATGGAGACGACCGTCTGCTCCATCACGTCGGATTCACCTCTGCGTTCAAGACATCGGAACGCCGGGAGCTAACGAAAAAATTCGAAGCGTTGAAGAAACCACCCGGATTCACCGGCAACGCGCCCGGAGGAGCGAGCCGTTGGAGTACGGATCGCACAGGCGAATGGGAACCGGTTGATCCGAAAGTTGTCGTGGAAGTTGCCTACGACCATTTCACCGGCGGCCGGTTTCGGCATGGCACAAAATTTCTTCGGTGGCGTCCTGACAAAGACCCGCGCCAGTGCACAATCGACCAAGTGGAGCATCGCGAAGGCAAATCGCTCGCGCTTCTAGCGTCCTAAAAACCAGAAACCTCAGTGGGTTCGAGATCGGAAACGGCCGGACCGTTGACCACGCAGCCCAACGCATCAAAGCGGGAGCCGTGACACGGGCAGTCCCAGGTCTTTTCGCACGCGTCCCAACGCACCACGCACCCCAAGTGCGGACAAACCGCTGAAAACGCGTGCAGGTTTCCATTCTCATCGCGATACGCTGCGATTTTTTTCAAGCCGTCGCGCAATACTGCACCTTCACCCGGCTTGATCTCACCGACTGATTTCACTGAACCCGGCGTAACGTAATCGCGAAATTGGGCTGCCACATTGGCGTTCTCGGCGAGGTAATCTGCGAGTACTCGCGGCTTCAAAGTCTTCCGCGACGGATCGTACAGTTTCGCCCACGGATTTTCCCGGCCTGCGATGAGATCGACAATCAACATACCGGCGAGTATTCCGTGCGTGATGCCGTTGCCAGAATCACCAGTAACGACATAGACGTTTTTGTCGCCTGGGTTACGGCCGATATACGCCACACCGTCCACTGATTCCATCACCTGCCCGGACCAATGGTCAGTGATCTCGCCGACAAATGGAAATCGCTCGCGGGCCCATCGTTCCAGCTTGGCGAAACGCTGCGCGCAATCCTCGGCCTGTCCGCTCTTGTGATCTTCGCCGCCGACGATGAGCACATCGCCTTGCTCGCCGCGCGCGAATCGCACGTAGTGGTAAGGCGCCGGCCCGATCTCCTGCTTCTCACCTTCCGCAGTCTGCGCCGTGTCCCAAAAAAGCGCGTGCTCCACCGGGCGGGTTACGCGCAAACAAATTGCGTACGTCGCATACGGCGCCTGCTTTGAGTGAATCACCACCCGGTCATTGATCGG
>Ga0209474_10002055_pt1 | contig 18883 bp, 31 predicted proteins | sample GraSoiAngelo_145_FD_185902 | JGI IMG/M metagenome (GOLD analysis project Ga0209474, IMG submission 185902) | Grasslands soil microbial communities from the Angelo Coastal Reserve, California, USA - 14_1009_05_20cm (SPAdes) (version 2) | ecosystem: Environmental > Terrestrial > Soil > Grasslands... | reverse complement strand
AGCCCTCGCCGAACGAAATCTGATCACAAGCGACTATCGCTGGGCAAGCAATGCTGACGAGACATTGCGTTTCATCCTGACGCGCGGTTCGGTTGTGGTCGGCTCGAAGTGGTATCCGGGGATGGGACAGCCCGCAAACGGAGTGATGCGCTTGACCGGGAATCCCGGATCGATTGGACATGCTTATCTGCTTTTCGGTTTTAGCCCTGACCAGGACGCATTTCTGATGGCGAACTCTTGGGGATCGGCTTGGGGGATTAATGGCTGCGCCTTTTTGCCATATGACGCGCTCGATCAACTGATGCAACAAGGAGGAGTCGTATGCTCCGCGATCGAAGATTAATCGTTGTCTGGCTTGTTTGCCTCACTGGCCTGGCCGCATGTGTCTCGACAAATCCGCCGGGGCCTGCACCGGTCCGTCCGACGCCAGCGCCCCTCCACGGGTACCACATCACTCTATACGACCAGAATGGAAACGTAACTGAGCGATACGATGTCGGGCCTTCCGACATTGTTCGGGACGATCCATTGAGTCAGGAAATCTGGTTCCGCGTCGGCGGCCAGGAAAAACACTTCCACGGCTCCTATCAAAAAGAGCGTTACTGATTGTAAACGAACTGCGCACTCATGATCATTCCATGAGTCGTCGTTAAGCGGTCGCGGCGTGCTTATGATTGTGACAAGGGAATCCTTCTCGTCGGGAGGTCGGAACCAACGCGTGCACTACCCGATTCAAAGTTTGCGTCCATTCTCAGTTGATGTCTCGAGGTTTGGGCGCGCAAAATAATCTTTTGCGCATCACGATTTTCCCTCTATATTCGCCGCTCACCGCATCAGGCGCGTGAAGAGGTTTATTGCGCCGCCTGGGGCGGGTTTTTTGTCGCCCGGACTACAAGGTTTTGGCGACGCATTGTTTTTAGAAAATGCCCACGATTAATCAATTGATTCGAAAAGGACGCCGGAGGGTGTCGGTGAAATCGAAGTCGCCGGCACTGGTTGGCTGTCCGCAGCGCCGCGGTGTGTGCGTGCAAGTGATGACGCGCACACCGAAGAAGCCGAACTCTGCCTTGCGCAAGGTAGCAAAAGTACGGTTGACGAACGGTCAGGAAGTGATTGCCTACATTCCAGGCGAAGGGCATAATTTGCAGGAGCACTCCATCGTGCTCGTGCGTGGCGGACGGGTAAAGGATTTACCCGGCGTGCGCTATCACATTGTGCGCGGGACGTTGGATGCGCTTGGGGTAGATGGACGCCGGCGAGGCCGCTCCAAATACGGAGCGAAACGCCCGAAAGGCGGCGCGGCCGGCAGCGGTAGAGGTGCTGCGGCAAAGCCAGCGGCGGGCGCGAAGGAAGCAAAATAAAGTTTTTGAAACTGAAGATCGACAATGTCGCGACGGAAGAGAGTTTACAAAAAAGTGCAGCGCGTCGATTCCCGCTATGGGAGTCCAGCGGTGGCGCGTCTCATCACGACGGTGATGAAACGCGGCAAAAAATCGCTTGCGGAGCGAATTGTGTACACGGCGATCGACAAGTCGCGCGCAGGCTCTGATTCAGTCGATCCGCTGGAAATTGTAAACAAAGCGGTCGAGAACGTTCGTCCCCGCCTCGAGGTGCGATCGCGCCGGGTCGGCGGCGCGACGTATCAGGTGCCAATGGAGGTTGGGCCGGCGCGGCAAATTTCACTCGCCACGCGCTGGATCGTGCGATTTGCCGACGCTCGCAAGGGAGTTCCCACGGCTGACGCGCTGGCGCAGGAAATCAAAGACGCAGCGGCAGGTCAGGGCAACGCGATCAAGAAACGCGACGACACGCATAAAATGGCGCAAGCGAACCGCGCGTTTGCGCATTTCAGGTGGTAACGGTTATGGCGACGGCGATCATGGAACAGAAAAAGGCCCCCGCGAAGAATCCGAATTCGCCGAATCGCAAATTCCCGCTGGAGCGAACGCGGAACATCGGCATCGCGGCGCATATTGATGCCGGCAAAACGACGCTCACGGAGCGCGTTTTGTTTTACACCGGCATGATCCACAGGATGGGTGAGGTGCACGAAGGCACCACCGTCACCGACTGGATGGAGCAGGAGCGCGAACGCGGAATCACGATTACTTCGGCGGCGACAACTTGCGCTTGGACGCAGCGGCAGGAGTCGGGCGTTTACAAGATTTTCGAAGGAATCAAGCAGCGCATCAACATCATCGACACACCCGGCCACGTAGATTTCACGGCTGAAGTGGAGCGCTCCTTGCGCGTTCTGGATGGCGCGATCGCAGTTTTCGACGGCGTCGCTGGCGTGCAGCCACAATCAGAAACGGTTTGGCGGCAGGCGACCAAGTACAACGTTCCGCGGATTGCGTTCATCAACAAAATGGATCGCGTGGGCGCGAATTTTGAAATGTCACTGGAGAGTATCCACAAGAAACTTGGCGCGAACGCATGGCCGATTTTGCTGCCCCTCGGCAAAGAAGATCAGCTCAAGGGCCAGTTCGACGTCATTAACAAGAAAGCGATCATTTATTCAGACGACGATCGGCTTGGATCGACATACGAGGTCACGGATGTGCCCAAGGAGTACGTCGAGCTTGTGGACAAGGCGTACAACAATTTGGTCGAGCAAGTTTCCAATATCGATGACGACATCGCCGAGGCTGTGATTCACGAGAAACCGGTCACGCCGGAGCTGTTGAAGGCCGGAATTCGCCGGCAGACGATCGCGAACAAATTCGTCCCCGTCGTCGGCGGCTCCGCATTGAAGAACATCGGCGTGCAGTATTTGATCGATGCGGTCGTCGATTACCTACCGAGCCCGCTCGATATTCCGTCGGCCAAAGGCCAGAACCCCGACACGGGCGAGCCGATACAAGCGCCGACGGATGACAACGGCAACTTCTGTTCGCTCGCTTTCAAATTGTGGAGCGATCCATTCGTCGGGAAGCTGATTTTCTTCCGAGTTTATTCCGGCACGTTGAGCAAAGGCGACACGGTTTACAATCCGCGCACTAACAAGCGCGAACGGATTTCGCGCTTGATCCAAATTCAGGCAGACAAGCGCCAAGACATCGAGACCTGTTACTCGGGCGACATCGCGGCGATTGTCGGCATTAAAAACATCACGACCGGCGATACGTTATGCGACGAGGACCATCCGATTCTTCTCGAACCGCCGTCGTTTCCTGATCCAGTGATTTCAATGGCCATCGAGCCGAAGACAAAATTGGATCAGGAAAAAATGGCGACTGCGCTGCAACGGCTCGCCGAGGAAGATCCGACATTCCGCGTTTACACGCATGAAGATACAGGCCAGACGATCATCGCCGGCATGGGCGAATTGCACTTGGAAATTATCCGGGACCGTATGTTCCGCGAGTTTAAGGTGGACGCGAATGCGGGTAAACCGCAGATCGCGTACCGCGAAACGATCACGGCCAATGCGCATGGTGTCGGCAAGTTGATCAAGCAGTCCGGCGGCCGCGGTCAGTATGGACACGTGGAGGTGGATCTGCGCCCAGCTGGTCGTAGCAAAGGGGTGCTCGTCGAAAACAAGATCGTTGGCGGCATCATTCCGCGCGAATATATTCCCGCCGTCAAGAAAGGCATCGAAGAGGCGGTGCTCAACGGCGTGCTGGGTGGATATCCGGTTGTCGATGTTGAAGTGGACATCGTTTACGGCTCGTTCCACGAAGTCGATTCCAGCGAGCTTGCGTTCAAGATGGCGGCGATCTTCGCCATGAAGGACGGCTTCAAACAGGGCAAACCGATTTTGCTCGAGCCGATCATGAAAGTTGAAAACATCACGCCGGAAGAATTTCAGGGCGACATCTGTGGCGACTTAAGTCGCCGCCGCGGCAGCATCAACAGCATCGAAACGCGTGGCAATCTGGCGATCATTCACGCCGAAGTGCCATTGGCCGAGTTGTTCGGTTACGCGACTGCGATTCGTTCCCTTTCAAAGGGGCGGTCGAGTTATTCGATGGAGCCATCGCACTTCCAACCAGTGCCGCCGAACCTAGTCCCAGCGATTCTCGATCAAAAGGAGGCGAAATGAGCGATGGCCAGCGCATTCGGATCCGCTTGAAGGCGTTCGATCATCGCATGCTCGATCAATCCACAATCGAAATTGTGGAGACCGCCAAGCGCACCGGCGCACGCGTCGCCGGGCCGATTCCGCTTCCGACGTTGGTCGAGAAGTTCACGGTCAATCGTTCGCCGCACGTAGACAAAAAATCGATGGAACAATTTGAAATTCGCACTCATAAGCGATTGCTCGACATTATCGAGCCGACCGCGAAAACGGTCGATGAATTAAAGAAACTGAATTTGCCCGCGGGCGTTGACATTACGATTAAGATTTAAGTGGAGGCGCTTCTGAAAGGCTTGCATACGGATGATCATGAGCATTGGACTTTTGGGACGAAAAATCGGCATGACCAGCGTTTACGACGCCAACGGTCGGCTCTGTCCTGTGACCGTGATCTCAGCGGGTGATAACGTCTTGTTGCGACGCCTCACGACCGAAAACGACGGCTATTCTGCCGTGCAAGTCGGTTTCGATTCGCAAAAAGAATCGCGAGTGAGCAAACCGTTGCTTGGCGAATTTAAAAAGGCCGGCGTGGAGCCGAAAAGATTTGTGCGCGAGTTTCGCCTCGATGTCGATGCTCTCCGGCAGCTGCCGGACGAGATCAACTTAAACGTCTCGCAATTTCAGGCCGGTGACTTTGTCGACGTGATCGGCCGCTCAAAAGGCAAGGGGTTTCAAGGTGTGATGAAGAAACACAACTTCGCTGGACAAGGCGCAGCGCACGGATCGAAGACGCATCGGCGCATTGGTGCTGTGGGTAACCGCTCTACGCCGGGACGCATTTGGAAAAACATGGGAATGCCCGGTCACCTGGGTGATCGGCGTGTGACAGTCCAAAATCTTCAAGTGATGCAAGTGCGCGAGGCGGAGAAAATGATTTTGGTCAGCGGCGCAGTGCCGGGAGCGAACGGGAGTTACGTAATCGTGCGGCCGGCGATCAAGAATCCTGCTCAGCGAATTATATTGCACCAAGAGCACGCGAAGGCGGACAAAGCTGCGGCGGCGAAGAAGCCGGCGATAACGGTTCGATAAAGAATGAGCGCAAAGGTCTTAACCAAAGCTGCGGCTAGGGAAGCCAGGATCAACATCATTGAAGACGGTCGTGGCACACAAGCGGTGCATGATGTGGTAGTGGCGATGCGCTCGGCGCGGCGTTCTGGCTCGGCGAATACGAAGACAAAGGCAGAAGTCAATTTGTCCGGCGCAAAGCCGTGGCGGCAAAAGGGAACCGGACGCGCGCGCGCCGGTTACAAATCGTCACCGATCTGGCGCGGCGGTGGCGTGGTTTTCGGGCCAAAGCCGCGCGATTATTCGAAAAAAGTTCCGAAGTCGGTTCGGCGACTCGCTTTTCGAAAGGCGCTGAGCGAACGGATCAGCGCCGGAGACGTGCTGACGGTGGATAAGTTCGTCGTGCCGGAATTAAAGACGAAATCGTTTGTTGATCTTCTCCGAAAGCAGACAGACGCCGACAAAGTGCTGATTGTTTCCGACTCTTTCGATGAGAAAACTTACAAATCGGCGCGCAACGTCAAACCAATAAGGCTCGCCACCGCGTCTGACGTGAATACCGAGCAATTGCTCGGATTCGCGAAAATTATCGTGACGCACAAGGCGTTGGAACAACTCGCGGCAAGGACCAGTCCGCCGTCGCCGAATCGGCCTTCGTCTCGCAGCCGCGGGATTACGACAGATCGAGCGGCTTCGGCACGATAAAATGAACGAGCCGCACCAGATTATTCAAACCGCGTCGTTGACCGAGAAATCGACGTTAATGAGCGAAAAGCAGAACAAGTACGTCTTCCGCGTCAGTCCGCGTGCGAACAAAATTCAAATTAAGAACGCGATCGAGCGCTTGTTTCAAAAAAAAGTTGTCGATGTGAATACGTGCAATTATGCCGGCAAAAAAAAACGCGAGCGTCGCGCCGATTATGGGCGCACGGCACATTGGAAAAAAGCCATTGTGACACTCGCTGAAGGAGAGAAAATCGACCTCGTATGATTACGGTAAATGCAACCAGCCACTCAGTCATCCTGAGAGCGAAGGATCTCACTTATTCTCTTGAATCATGCAATCACCGTTGTGTGTCACAACGTACGAATGTGAGTTCCCTCGATTCGCTAGAAGTAACATTTTAGTCATGGCGCTCAAAACTTATCGACCCCTCACGCCGACACTCCGGTTCAAGTCGCTTCCCGCGTTTGATGAAATCACACGCTGGGAACCGGCCAAGCGTCTTGTTGAATCGAAAAAGAAGACTGGCGGCCGCAATAATTTTGGACGGCTCACATCGCGGCATATCGGTGGCGGCCACAAACAAAAATATCGCAAGGTCGATTTTAAACGGCGCAAGCGTGGGGTCGCAGCCGAAGTGCTAGGGATCGAGTACGACCCGAATCGTACTGCGCGTATTGCTCTCATAAGATATTCGGACGGCGAGCTGAGTTACATTCTCGCGCCAGCTGGGCTGCGCGTTGGAGCAACGGTGTCCGCTGGTGAGGATGTCGCGGCGGAGCCGGGAAACGCGCTGCCACTACGCGCGATCCCGTTGGGCACAAACATTCACAACATCGAACTGACTCCCGGTCGCGGCGGACAAATCGCGCGCAGTGCGGGACAGCAGGCTACGCTCAACGCTCTCGAAAGCGGTTATGCGCTGGTGAAAATGCCATCCGGGGAAATTCGTCGCATCCACGAAAACTGCTTCGCAACAGTTGGCCAAGTGGGAAATGTTGATCACATGAATGTGTCGAGCGGAAAAGCGGGCCGGACGCGCTGGCGTGGCCGGCGTCCGCACGTGCGCGGCATGGCGATGAATCCGATCGATCATCCAATGGGTGGCGGCCAGGGGAAATCAAAGGGAGGCGGCGGCCGGCATCATCCAGTTAGTCCATGGGGGCAGCTTGCCAAAGGATTCAGGACGCGCAGCAAGCATAAGCCCAGTGACCATTTTATTTTGGAAAGGAGAAGGCCGAAGAAGAAAATGTGAGTTGGAGGGACGACCTCCGTGCCGTCCGAATAGTGCGACGGGACAGAGCCCGTCTCTCCATCGCAAAACAAACTTGATTTTTATGGCTAGATCGTTAAAGAAAGGACCCTTCGTCGAGTCGCATCTTCTCGAAAAGATCGACAAGATGAATAGTGCGGGCGCGAAGAAACCGATCAAAACCTGGTCGCGGCGCTCGATGGTGACGCCGGATTTTGTCGGCCACACGTTTTTGGTGCATAACGGAAAGACGTTTCATTCCGTTTTCATCACCGAGAACATGGTGGGTCACAAGCTCGGCGAATTTTCGCCCACGCGCGTCTTCAAGAAGCACGGTTCGCACACGGCGAAGGTGACCAAGTAGAGAGAATTTCCAATTGTCAATTTCCGATTTCCAATTGAGGCGAGCCGGCGGTTGTCGAACCCGATTGGGAATTGGCATTTGGCAACTGCGAAATGTTTCGCCTGCCCCGATTATTTCGGGGTTGATAATATGGGTTGCGTTCGCCTGCTACGGCAGCGACGCAGTGAATAGTTCTTTGTCAGAATCCAGGATTGAAACGACGAGTGGCGGATCGCCTGCACAGGTGACGACGGAGGCGTCGCTCGGACAGAATGAACAATTGCGAAAGCAATTGTCGATCGAACATGAATCGGTCAAGGCGTTGACGAGCAGTCTCGCGGAATCCAATGCAGAGGCGGAGTTGTTTCGTCGCAAATATTCCGATTTGGAATTGCGCATGGAGGCGCTCGGCCTTGCTTCAGCGAATAAAGACCGTGCGAAACTAGAGCAACGTTTGCTTTCAGCGGTGAGCGATCTTCAGCTTGCGCAGAAGGAACGCGATGAATATCGCGATCAGATGTTGCAGCTGAACGAAGCGGTGTTGCGTTACCTGAAGACGTCGCAAGGCGGCGATGCGCAGGCTCGGATGGATCTGGAAACGCAATTGCGCAGTATAAACGAATTGATCACAAGATCGACAAACGGGCCGGCGGTGCCGCAGCCGAGTTTGACGGATGGCAGCGTGATCAGCTTTAAGGACGAGTGGTCCTTCGTGGTGGGCAATCTTGGCGAAAGACAGGGCGTGAAAATCGGTATGCCGATGCGTGTGATCCGCAATGACCGCAGAATTGCGACGTTGCGAGTCGTGGATGTGCGCCAGAAAATCTGCGGCGCCGTAATTCAGGGAATGGATTCTAAGAACGAAAAAATAAGAGTAGGGGATCGCCTCCAGGTGGATGCGCAACCCAATGTGAGTTTAAAATGATGGAAGTCAGATCGATATATAAGTATGCGCGGATTTCGCCATTCAAGGTGCGCGAAGTCACGCGTGAGATCCAGGGTCTGCCCGTCTCGGCGGCGCTCGATCTGCTCGCGTTTACTCCGAAGAAAGCGGCATTTCTGATCGGCAAGACGCTGAAGAGTGCAATAGCCAATGCGGAAAATAACGCCAACCTGAAACCCGACGGGTTGGTGGTGAAGGAGGCGATTGTTGGTGAAGGCCCCACGCTGAAACGGATCATGCCGCGCGCCCGTGGCAGCGCCAGCCGGATATTGAAACGCACCAGTCACATTCGCATCGTGCTATCGGACGAGATTCCAATCGAAACGAGAGAGACGCGAAAAGCGAAGCTGGTAGCGAAAAGGAAAGGTGCAAAGAAGGAGATGAAGAGCGAACCGAATGAAAGCGCCGCATCGGCGGCCGAGAAAAAAGCGGCGAAGCCGAGAAAGGCTGCGAAGCTGGAGAAATAATCCTATGGGACAAAAAGTTAATCCAATTGGGTTTCGCTTGGCCGTGAACCGTGACTGGCGCTCGCGCTGGTATGCTTCTCCGCAGGAGTTGCCATCATTTTTGCATAGTGATCTGAAGATTCGCAATTACGTGAAGAAGAAGCTGCAATTCGCCGCAGTCGCAAAAATTGTGATCGAGCGGGCGTGGAATTCAATTCGGGTGACCATTCATACTGCGCGTCCCGGCATTGTTATCGGCCGAAAGGGCGCAGAGATCGAAAAGATGACCGAGGAAATTTCCAAGATGGCCGAAGGCAAGCAGGTCAAGATCGACATCCAGGAAATCAAGACGCCGGAACTCGACGCGCAGCTGGTCGCGGAGAACGTTGCGCTGCAAATCGAGCGCCGCATCGCCTATCGCCGCGCGATGAAAAAGGCGGTGCAGACTGCGAAGGATTTTGGCGCCGAGGGCATTCGGCTCCGATGCTCGGGGCGTCTCAATGGCGCCGAGATTTCGCGCTCTGAATGGTATCGCGAGGGAAAAATTCCGCTGCACACGTTGCGCACGCCAATCGATTACGGTTTTGCAGAGGCAAACACAGTTTACGGCAAGATCGGCGTGAAATGTTGGATTTGTAAGAAAGAAGAGCGGCCGGCCGAAGTACCGTCTGCTCCGGCTCCGCCACCGCCGCCAATGCCAGTCCCAGAGTAAGTCTAAGGAGGAATCGATGCCATTAATGCCGAAACGCGTAAAGTATCGTAAGTCCCAGCGAGGAAGTCGCAAAGGGACAGCTTCGCGCAATCTCAAGATCGACTTTGGTGAATTTGGTTTGCAGACCCTCGAACGCGCCTGGATCACCAATACACAGTTGGAGGCAGCACGCGTGGCCCTCACGCGCAACATGAAACGCAAAGGCAAGCTGTGGATCCGCATTTTCCCGGATAAATCCGTCACGGCGCGTCCTCCGGAAACACGCATGGGTAAAGGTAAAGGACAGCCCGAATACTGGGTTGCTACCGTACGGCCGGGAAACATCTTGTTCGAGCTGGATGGCGTGCCGGAATCAGTGGCGCGTGAGTCTCTCAGGCTCGCGGCTGATAAGCTGCCAATCCGCACGAAATTTCTGACCCGACACCACGTCGCTATTTCTTAGCACGCCGTCTGATAAGCCATGAAAATGAAAGAAATAATTCAACTGAGCACTGATGAGTTGCTGACCAAAAGACGTGATTTGCGCCAGGAGAGTTTGCATTTGCGTCTGCAGCAGCAGAGCGGGCAGCTCGAGCAGCCAAGCCGATTGCGTCTGCTGCGGCGCGATGTTGCCCGCATTGAGACGGCGTTCTCCGAGCGTGTGAAACAACGAGAGAAAAAGTAAGTTTATGGCTGACGAAAATCGACCCTTCTCCGTTCCGGTAGGACGCGGTGAGCAATCGCAAACAGCTGCCGTAGCATCGCCATCGCCGGCGTCGGTCACTCGGGGTTCGCGCAAGACGCGCACGGGCGAGGTGGTTTCGAGTAGCATGAATAAAACGATTGTCGTGCGGACGGTCACGCGTGTGCCACATCCCAAGTTCGGCAAGATCATCAATCAAATGAAAAAATTTTACGTTCACGACGAAGAGAACAAGGCAAAGACCGGTGACACGGTTCGCATCATGGAGACACGGCCGTTAAGCAAACTGAAACGGTGGCGTCTGGTGGAGATTATTCAGAAGTAAGAATAGGAATGGGACGAGGAAGATTTCTATGGTGCAAATTCGATCCAGACTTGATGTGGCCGACAACACCGGCGCGCGAATGGCGACGATGATTGGCGTGATCGGCAAACACACGCGTTATGCCAGGATCGGCGACGTGATCACCGCGAACGTGAAGGAAGCGAGTCCGACCGGCACGGTGAAAAAAGGCGAAGTCGTGCGCGCGGTACTTGTTCGCACACGACAGCCGGTTCGGCGTGAGGATGGGTCACTATTGCGTTTTGATAACAATGCGATCGTGATTATCGACAAGGATTTAAATCCGCGCGGTACCCGCATCTTCGGGCCCGTCGCTCGCGAACTGCGCGAGCGTAATTTCATGAAAATCGTGTCCCTCGCTCCGGAGGTTTTATGAACTACATCAAGTGTCATGTTAAGAAGGGTGATCATGTGGAGGTCATCTCTGGAAACTATCGAGGATCATCTGGGAAAATTCTCGCGGTGTTTCCGCGGAAGCAACGCGTTTTGGTCGAAGGCGTGCGGATCATTAAGAAGCATCTTCGCAAGTCACAGGATAATCCGAGCGGCAAAATCGCGGAACGCGAAGGTCCAATTCATATTTCCAACGTGAGACTGATCGAAGGCGACGGTAAGCAGGTGAAAGCCGGGGAACCGAAAGCGAAAAAGCAAAAGAAGCGTGGTCATCCCGAACGCAGCGAGGGACTGGCAGGTAAAGCGACGCATTGATTGTGAGATTTTTTGCTTCGCTCGGAACAATATTTGTTAACAATGGATAACGAACTTTATCGCGATTATCGGGAGCGCGTAATGCCGGCGCTGCAAAAGGCGCACGGCTACAAAAACATTCACGAGATTCCAAAGGTCGAGAAAGTAGTTATCAATACTTCCGTCGGCTCGCAATCGGACGTGAAGCAGGCACTGGAGGAGGCAAAGGCCGAGCTCGCCTTAATCACGGGCCAGCGACCGGTGGAAACACTGGCGAAAAAAAGCATTTCCAATTTCAAGTTACGCAAGGGTCAGGCCATCGGCTCTAAGGTCACTCTGCGCGGAGAACGCATGTATGAATTTCTGGAGCGCTTTATTAAGGCAGCACTACCGCGCATCCGCGATTTCCGCGGTGTGTCGCCTCGCTGCTTCGATAAGCATGGCAACTACACGATTGGAATTTCCGATCAATCGATTTTTCCCGAAGTCGAGCTCGATAAAATTAAGCGCAACATCGGATTTGATGTTACTATTGTCACTACGGCAAGAACGGACGAGGAAGCCAAATCGCTCCTGAGCGAAATGGGGATGCCGTTCAGCGACCGGGCAAGGAGGCCCGCCGCGCAGGCTGCCTGATTCTTGCATGAGCACTGTTACTGATCCTATTGCCGATTTTTTGGCGCGTGTCCGCAACGGCACGCGCGCGCAACGGCCGGAGCTATTTATTCCTTATTCGAAGATTAAGGCGGAGATCGCCCGCATCCTGAAGGACGAAGGCTATATTTTTGATTATTCGATCGACACAAGCGCCGCGCATCCGCGGATCAAAATCACGAACAAATTTGTAAACCGTGCGAGCGCGATCACGGGCTTGCGGCGGGTAAGCCGGCCTGGATTGCGCCGGTACGTTGGCGCGGACGAAATCCCGCGCGTCCTCGGCGGAATGGGTTTGGCGATTCTTTCGACATCGCGCGGTGTTTTATCGGGACGTGAGGCAAGAAAACAAAAAATCGGCGGCGAGCTACTCGCCTACGTCTGGTAAATTTATGTCACGAATTGGAAATAAAGCGGTCGAGATTCCGGAGAAAGTCAAAGTGAACGTCAACGACGACGGAGCAGTCTCGGCGGAAGGGCCGAAAGGCAAGCTCAACTGGAAGCTGCCACGCGGTATCACGGCCAGCGTACAGGACAATCGCGTCTCGCTAATGCGCGAGGCGGAGACGCGTAATGTGAAAGCACTGCACGGACTTTCCCGCAGCCTCGTTCATAACATGGTGCAGGGCGTCAGCCAAGGCTTCAGCAAACAGCTCGAGATCGAGGGCGTAGGATTCAAGGCTGCGGTGCAAGGATCGACACTTAATTTGAATCTCGGCTTCTCGCATCCGATTCCGTTTCAGATCCCGCAGGGCATTAAAATCACAGTCACCGACGCCACCAAGATCAATATCGAAGGTGTTGATAAAAAATTAGTCGGTCAGGTGGCGGCTGACATTCGTGGCTTTTACCCACCCGAGCCATACAAGGGCAAAGGTGTTCGTTACGCCGGCGAGCAGATTCGTCGCAAAGAGGGGAAGACCGTCCAATAACGTATGAATGTGACTCGAAAAGCCGCACGGCACCGTATTCATCAACGGATCAGGAAAAAAATTTCGGGGACCGCCGAACGTCCGCGGCTCGCTGTTCATTTCTCTGGGAAACACGTCTATGTGCAGGCTATCGACGACGGCGCAGGCCGGACGTTGGCCGCTGCATCTACAACAGAATCATCCTTTCAGAGCAAAAAAACCGCTGCCAATCGCGCTGCGGCGGAAGAAATTGGCAAAACTATCGCGGAACGTCTGCTTGAGAAGAAACTGGACCGTGTCGTTTTTGATCGCGGCGGGTTTCTTTATCACGGAAAAGCCAAGGCTCTGGCGGACGCGGCGCGGGCAGGCGGTTTGAAATTTTAATTCATGGCAAGAACTCCAGGCAGACGACCAGACTCTCGCATTCCGGATAAAACACCCGCAGCGAAAGGCGATACAACCGAAAAAGTCGTTTTCATCAACCGGTGTGCGAAAGTGGTCAAGGGTGGCCGCCGCTTTAGTTTCAGTGCCTTGATCGTAGCCGGCGACCACGATGGAAAAGTGGGCTACGGATTTGGCAAGGCGAATGAAGTTTCCGAGGCAATTCGAAAGGCCTCAGAGGCGGCGCGCAAATCGATGGAAAAAGTTTCGCTGAATGAAAACACGATCCCGCATGAAGTGATTGGCGAGTACGATGGTGCGCGGGTACTGTTGCGACCGGCATCGCCGGGAACAGGAATTATCGCCGGGGGAGGCGTACGCGCAGTCGCTGAAGCGGCCGGAATTCGCGATGTGCTGGCCAAATCGTTAGGCTCCAGCAATCACGCAAACGTAGTCAAGGCCACGATGGCCGCCTTGAGATCGCTTCGCCGACGAGACGAGATTTTTAAAGTGCGCGGAATCCAGTCAGGGGATGGAAAGGGCGCGCAATCATGATGCGTCTTCATAATTTGCGACCGCGTCCCGGAGCTCGACATCGGGTCAAACGCCTTGGTTGCGGCGAGAGTTCCGGTCACGGAAAAACAAGCGGCAAAGGTCATAAGGGACAAAAAGCGCGCTCCGGCGGAAGCATTCGGCTCGGGTTCGAAGGGGGCCAAATGCCGTTGATTCGCCGCTTACCGAAGCGGGGTTTTAACAACGCGGCTTTTCACAAGCGTTATGCAATTGTGAACTTGGACGATTTAAATCAATTCGAACCCGGAACCGTTGTGAACGAGCAACTGCTGCGTGGGGCAAATCTTGTCCACGGTCACTTCGCGGGCATAAAGATCCTTGGTGACGGCGAATTGAAGCCCAGCCTGAAAGTGGAAGCCGACAAAGTAAGTGTCACCGCTCGGGAAAAAATCGAGAAGGCTGGCGGGACAATCACACTGCGGGAAACACACAGAGTTGAGAAACGCAAGGTCGATTTTGTCTCGGCCGAAGCCAAGCCGGAGGCAGCAGTGGCATCGGCAACGAAACCGGACGCGAAGGCGAACGCGAAGTCGCCGAAGAAAAAAAGTTAGCGAATGGTTTCGGCGTTTCTAAATACGGTCAAGATACCGGAATTGCGCCGGCGAATTTTGTTTACGCTGGCAGTAATCGTGATCGTGCGGCTCGGGGCAGCCATCACCACTCCCGGCGTAAACCAGGCCGTGCTGCAAGAATGGTTCCGCACCTCGACGACCACAGGCGGTGGGGGGTTGGCCGCGCTGTTCAATTTGTTCAGCGGTGGAGCGCTGGAAAATTGCGCGGTCTTTTCTCTGGGCATTATGCCTTACATCAGCGCATCGATCATGATGCAGTTGCTCACTGCGGTTATTCCTCAGCTTGGCAGGCTGGCGCGGGAAGAGGGCGGTCGGCAGAAGATCATGCAAATGACGCGATACGCCACGGTGGGGCTGTGCATTTTTCAGGGATATCTGCTGGCGTTGTCATTCCAGCATCCAGAATCATATCACACCATCTTAGGCGGAATCAGCGAGACAATTCGCAACATTGGCATCCCGTTGGTCGATGATATGGGCTGGAAATTCCGAATCGTCACCGTGATTTCCTTAACGACTGGCACCCTTCTTTTGATGTGGCTGGGCGATCAGATCACTGAACGCGGTATCGGCAACGGAATCTCGTTGATCATTACAATCGGCATTGTGGCGCGGCTTCCCGCCGCGCTCGCCCAAGCGTGGAAGACCTTCGTTCCGACGGCGCAAACTGGTGCCAGCCAGGTTAATCCGGCCATCCTTGTGTTGATGATCGCTTTCTTATTTATTGTTATTGCGGGAGTGATCGCGATCACTCAAGGCGTCCGTAAAATCACGGTGCAGTATGCCAAGCGCGTCGTGGGCCGAAAAATGTATGGTGGCCAGACCCAGTATATGCCTTTAAAAGTAAACTATGCCGGCGTAATGCCCATCATTTTTGCCTGGGCATTGCTTTTGTTTCCCACCACCATCGTTAGCTACGGCTTTAGAAACAGTCCCACTGCCGCGCGTATCGCCAGCGCGCTTTCGACCGGCTGGCCGCATTATGTTGTTCTGGCGGGAATGATTTTTTTCTTTAGTTATTTTTGGGTTGCAACACAGTTTCAGCCAGCGCAGATCGCGGATGATCTCAAAAAATACGGCGGTTATATCCCGGGCGTACGACCGGGTAAACCGACGGCTGACTTTCTTGATTTCACAATGACGCGCTTGACCTTCGCAGGCGCGATTTTTCTGACCCTCATTGCGGTCTTGCCAGCGCTTATGAGCCAGGGATTGAACGTTCCGATGATCACCGCGCAATTTTTTGGCGGCACGAGCCTGTTGATTATTGTCGGCGTCATCCTCGATACGATGCGCCAGGTCGAGACCCATCTCATTCAGCGACATTACGACGGCTTCTTGCGTAAGGGACGCATCCGCGGCCGAGCGTTCGACACTCGCTCCGCTTACGGCCGCGGCGAGACCGCGGCCAGCGGCACACTGATGTGGCTCTATGTCGGGATCGCTGTCCTTGTCATTGCAGGCGTCGCCATTTTTCTCTACGGCCGATAGGTGAAAAGACGACTCGTTCTTCTGGGTGCGCCCGGTTCCGGCAAAGGAACGCAAGCGGAGATGATTACCCGCCAGTTTGGTATTCCGGTTACCTCGCCAGGTGCGATTCTGCGTCGCGAAAAAGAATTAGGGACGCCTCTGGGCGAGGAGACCGCTGAAGTGCTTGAGCGCGGTGGTCTCGTCTCCGACAAAATCATCGTAGAGCTCATCGAAGACTGGCTGCGGTTGCACGGCGGCCACGGCTTTGTATTCGACGGATTTCCTCGCACGTTGCCACAGGCGGAGAGTCTGATGTCGATTCTGGCGCGGTTACGGACAGCGCTGGACTTGTCACTCTGGCTCGAAGTCTCTCAGCAGACGGTCTTCGACCGCATTGCTGGACGCCTTCAGTGTGGCGAATGTGGTTTCACCACCAGCGCTTCGAGCGCTCAGTTTGCCCTAAGACCGGTGTGTCCTTATTGCGACGGGCGGCTAGTGCGGCGGGGTGATGATGATCTGGCTGTATTGCAAACGCGGCTCTCTGAATTTGAAACGAAGACGCAGCCGCTCGCTTCCTTTTACGGAAAGATGTCGATCCTGCATCGCATTGACGGCAATCGCGATCGTGAAGCGGTCTTTGCTGACATCTCGCGGCTCATTGAAGACAAAGCGCAGGCATGATTCCGATCAAGAGCGCAAAAGAGATCGAGAAGATGCGACAAGCATGCCGCACCGCGAGCGACATCCTCGATCGCGTGAGCGAATTGATCCGCCCTGGAATCACCACTAAAGAGGTTGATGAAGCGGCTGCTGTTTTCATGCAGGAAGCCGGTGTGAAGAGCGCGTTTCTCGGTTACCGGCTTGGTCATCGAATGTTTCCTGGAAACGTTTGCATTTCGCTTAATGACGAGGTGGTTCACGGAATCGCTAGCCAGCGGCGAATTCAATATGGCGATATTGTAAAGCTGGATATCGGCGTGATCGAGGAAGGCTGGGTAGGGGATACCGCAACGACGGTCCCGGTCGGAATAGTTGATGAGCACGTCGATCTATTGTTGCGCGTGACTGAGAAGGCGCTCGCCCGAGCGATCCAGATAGCGCGCGAAGGCATGCGTTTGGGTGATATCTGCGCAGAGATCGACGACGAAGCCCGGCGCAACCGCTTCTCAGTAGTGCGCGAGTTTGTGGGACACGGAGTGGGGCGCAAGTTGCACGAAGAACCGCAGATTCCCAATTATGGCAAACGGGGGAGCGGGCCGCGGCTCAAAGCTGGAATGACCCTCGCCATCGAGCCAATGATTAACATGGGCACCGCGGCCGTCCGCTTGCTGGAGGATGGCTGGACTGTGCGCACAGCAGACGGACTGCCTTCGGCGCACTTCGAGCACACCGTCCTGATTACCAAGGATGAGCCAGAAATCCTGACATGGCGCGGAAAGACGCAATTGAAGTAGAAGGCACGGTCGTCGAGTTGCTGCCCAATACCATGTTTCAGGTCGAACTGCGCAATGGTCATCGTGTTCTGGCGCATATTTCGGGCAAAATGCGGTTGCACTTCATTCGCATCTTGCCAGGAGACAAAGTTATGCTAGAGATTTCTCCCTACGATTTGTCGAAGGGGCGAATTACGTTTCGCCATAAATGACAACGTGGAGCAGGCTCCGCGTTGTCCGTTTTGCGGACTATGAAAGTACGACCATCGGTAAAAAGACTTTGTGCCAGTTGCAAGATCGTAAAGCGCAAGAACGTGGTGCGCGTGGTCTGCAAAAACCCGCGCCATAAACAGCGCCAGGGCTGATTTTCGATTTAATTTGTAAACTTGTAACTTTTTCAATCAACATCATGCCAAGATTACTCGGAGTTGAAATTCCAGCGGAGAAACGTATCGAAGCGTCCCTTACCTACATTTATGGGATCGGGTTGAGCACGGCGAAGCGCATTCTCGAGCAAACCAATATCGATCCGAATTTGCGGGCGAAAAACCTGACGCCGCAACAATTGAACGAGATCATTCACGCGATCGCGAACAATAAGATCAAAATCGAAGGCGATCTGCGGCGCGACGTGCAGGGCAATCTGAAGCGTTTACAAGCGATCAATAGTTACCGCGGAATACGGCATCGAAGAGGCTTACCGGTGCGCGGCCAGCGAACATCGACAAATGCGCGCACCCGTAAAGGACCTCGAAAAACGGTGGGCGTGATCCGCAATCCTGAAGCCAAAGCGGGTAAAGTTTAAGGATTAATTTAAAGATGGCAGAACCAAAGAACCCGACAAGCGAGGACCAGGAAAAACCGACGACGAGGAAGCCGGAGCCCACAACCATTCCGGAGGATTCTGCGGTAAGCGAACCTCCATCCCTTGAAAAGCAGTCGGCGGCCGTTCCTGCGGCTGCGAAGGCTGAAACAGTGGTTAAGCCGGCCAAAAAGCCGGCCAAAAGAAAAAAAGAAGAAGCCGCTTCGAAAGCTTCCGGGGTTGCTGCCGCACCGGAAAGCCTTTCTCTATCGGCCGACGAGGTCGAGCGGCCAAAGGTCGTCAAGGCGAAGGGCAGCAAGAATATTCATTCAGGTATCGCGCACGTTCTCGCGACATTTAACAACACGATTGTGACCATCACCGACACGAAAGGCAACGTGATTGGGTGGTCGAGCGCCGGGAAAATCGGGTTCAAAGGTTCGCGCAAAAGCACCGCCTACGCCGCGCAAATGGTTGCTCAGGATGCTTCGCGCCAGGCCATGGGGCACGGCCTGAAGGAAGTCGAGGTCTTGGTCAGAGGGCCGGGAGCAGGCCGCGAATCTGCGGTGCGCGCTTTGCAGGCAATCGGGCTCGATCTCACTGTTATCCGCGACGTGACCCCCGTGCCGCACAATGGCTGTCGCCCGCCAAAGCAACGCCGCGTGTAGATCGACATTTCCTCTCAACTCTCAACTATCAACTTTCTGAAATGGGTAGATACACCGGACCAAAAACGAGAGTGAGCCGGCGCTACGGGGTGCCGATTTTCGGTTCCTCCAAGGCATTGGAGCGGAAAAATTATCCTCCAGGCATGCACGGCCCGAGAGGTTCCCGGCGCAAACAATCGGAGTACGCGATTGCGCTCGGCG
>Ga0209474_10002054_pt1 | contig 18884 bp, 14 predicted proteins | sample GraSoiAngelo_145_FD_185902 | JGI IMG/M metagenome (GOLD analysis project Ga0209474, IMG submission 185902) | Grasslands soil microbial communities from the Angelo Coastal Reserve, California, USA - 14_1009_05_20cm (SPAdes) (version 2) | ecosystem: Environmental > Terrestrial > Soil > Grasslands... | reverse complement strand
AACCCGCAAATACGAGATGTATAATTTAGAAGTTGTTTCTGTCGCCATGCGCCCAGCATGGCGCAGCGGCGATGTCGGGGAGCGGCTCAGCCTGGTAGAGCACCTGGTTCGGGACCAGGGGGTCGGAGGTTCAAATCCTCTCTCCCCGACCAATTCTTTTCAGTTTATTGATCTGCGGCGAGTCCGCCGACCACCTGGCGTGCTGTCTCAAATGTAGTCGATTTGTAGATGGTGGATTCCTTAGAATTCAACAGCTAAAAATCTTCGACTGACTGCCTACCAACAGCAGATCCGTTGCTTTTACGTTCAGAGCAACGGATCTTTTGTTTTTCGCGGACGTAAAAAAGCTTATCGCGCGTGCAAGAAGGTCCACTCAGTTCGGGTTTACGTTAAAGCCGTCGAGATGCACCGTTGCCCCGCTCGGCGGCGCGACATTGTTGAAGTAACTAGCGGTAAGCGTGCGGCTTTCTCCCGGCAACAAAACGACGTAGTTATCGTTCCACCATACCGGCAGTACTTCATTTGCAGCATTGTCAAGAACGCGCGCGCGAACCAGAAACGCCAGGCTGCTGCTTGAGTTCGTCAAAGTTGTGTTCACAGCATTGGCTCCCACCGAGTCAGTATGCGTAACAGTGACCATGGGCAGCGTTGCTAGTGAAGTCATGTTGGCCGACTTACTCGCTCCGCAGTAATACCACTTGCACGCGTTTTTGACGGCGTCCGGAGTTGTCGAATACCAATAGAAGTTACGGCTCACCACGTTGCTCGATGAGTCCGTCAACTTCAGGTTGATGAAGTATGTTGTCGAGAGATTGGCAATTGTGGGCAGCGTGACCACCGCGGTGCTGCTCGCCGGTCCCGCCGTGACTGCAAACGTATTGTGATACGCGCCGCTCAGATTGAAATTGAGCACGTCCACTGTCGCGGTCAGTCCTGAGTGAGTGCTATAGTCGTCGTTGGTGACGTAGACCGTCCCCGGCCCGCCAGTCAACCCTCCGTAGTCCCACGCGATGTGCGTAATTTCATCCGCCTTCTTGGTGGCGAAGTACGCTGGCCCCGGCCTATAGAAAAAGTCGAAGAGCTGCCAATGCAGCGAGAACCAGCCTTTGTTGAACATCCAATCGATCATGCCCATGGCAGCGTCGCCGGTGCGGCCGTTGGCTGCTCCGGTTTTGTTGATCTCGTAAGCCTCATGCTGCACCCGCCATCCTTCGTAGTCCATCACCATGGCTTTTCGCATGTAGTCAGCAGAGTTGGTCGGAGAGCCGTACCTGCTGCTCATTGCCGAATTGAAGACACCTAGCGTAGTGAACGGAGTTCCGCCCATGTGATAGTCCCAGGTGGCATCTTCCGGATAGTTGATTGGGTCCTCCACTAGCCCGGCGATCATGCTCTCTGTCGGTGGGATCATCGGGCCTACGCTGGCTTCATCGACGAAGCCCCGCGCCAGTCCCTGTGCAGTGTTGTTGTAAAAATAATTCGGAGGCTCCCACTCGTAGGGACCGCCCTCGCGAATACCGTTCAACCCAGTTACAGTTGAAGTGCCGTAATTAGCCATGTTCAGGACGACGTTTGGCCAGTTGTCAGCCCTCTCGATATTGACTTCTTGCTGCTCGTTTGCGGATGGCGGCTGTAGATCGCTGGAGTTCAGCCAGAGAAAAGCGCTCGGGTGATTGCGCAGTTCGCGCATCTGCGTATCGAGCGATGAGTTCGCCACGGTCTGGCTTTCCGTACTCCAGTTCTTCCATTGCTCCCAAGAGGTGCAGCAGCACCAGCCAGCCATTATCAGTATTCCGTCCTGGTCGGCGAGATCGTAGAATGTCTGGTCTTCCATTTTGCCTTCGAAGCGCATAGTATTCAGGCCCATATCGAGGGCGTACTGCAACTGCTCCTGCAACTGCGTGGTGTCGAAGTCATATTTCAGGAGCATGTCGTACGCCCAGCCTGCGCCTTTGATAACGAAAGGCTGGTTGTTGATCTTGAACCAGCGCCACTGATTTCCGGACGGATCGGCTGGGTTAAGGCCGGTGTCGAGTTTACGAACTCCGAAGTTGAAGCTTTGGGTATCAGAAACGGTGGCGCCAACCGAAAATTGCACGGTTGCCTGATACAGATTCTGTGGGCCGAGTTTTGCCGGCCACCACAGCAAGGGATTGCTGAGGTTCAGTTGCGGATACGCCGCCGGTGTAAATGTAAATAATTGGTGACTGGCTCCTGCGGGCAGCGTTACCGCCTGTGAGAAAGTAATATTTCCCGGCGTGATGGTTCCGCTCAGCGTTCCCGATACACTGGCGCTGGTGGGATTCGAAAGCTCAGCGGTTACCGTCAACGCAGCGGAGCTCAAATTTGAACTCACGCTGGTCTGCACTTGCGGATCGCGGACGTTCACCGCGCCGCTACTCGTGATCCAAGCGTCACGCCAAACGCCTTCATTGCGATCTGGCGCCATTAATTGCCAGTCGACATAAGTAATGGCGAGTTCCTGATTGCCGCCATTCGGTCCTGTGATCTGCAGAGCCACAGCATTATTTCCGCCAACTACGGCGACGCTCGTTATGTCGTACTCGTAGCGCGCGTACGTTCCGACCATTTGGGTATTGCTGGCAATCTGTGTTCCGTTGACCCAGAGATTAGCGCGATAGTTAATGCCATCGAAGTGGATATAAATCCGCTGTCCGGCCAAAGTTGAAGGGATGGTGAACTGATTCAAAAACCACCAAGGTGCCGGTCCGTAAGGGCTGCCGGCGCACCAGGCAACATTCGCGTAATTTGTGGTCACGTCGTAACAAGTCCCAGAGATTTGCGCGGCGTTCTCATTAAGGTAGGGCGACGGTACAAGGTGATTGTCGAACTCTGCACCTAGCGGAGTAGCAGGAATATTCGTCTGTAACCAGCCGCTGTGCGCATAACCAGGTGTCGAGATCGTTGCACCCGTATCGGTCACGGTTGCCGACGATTGCACGTACCAGTTGTTGTGCAGGTTGACTGCTACTCTTTCCAATTTCCCTTGGCCTTCGGCGGGAAGCACGACGGCAAAGAGCGAGAAGAAGAAAAACTGCAAGGCGGGACTGAACCGGAGTCTTACGGATGACATAAGCTCCTCCTTTTATCTGCGCGTGGCCGGTCGCAACCGTAGGCACCAGCAAACTTGGGGAGCTACTCCGGTCAGGGCGGGAGCAAGTTTATCGTTTTAATAAAACGCGTCAATAGGAATACACTGTAGTTTTGAAAAATCAAATATGCAGACTCCCTAAGTACGTTCGGTACTGACCAAACTCGCTGCACGTCGGCAGATCCAATCGCACGTTGCTCACAAGCAATTGGTCTTGAGCGTGCACCTACTGTGCAGAGATTACTTCTTCGAGAGCTGATCTATTTCCATATGCGCGTCTCACTCTTTGGGTAATTGAGATCTATGTCGCACGTTCGAGCGAAACAAGTTCAGGCGAACTTGAAATTGGTCACCTCAAGATGTGACTAGACGCACAAGTTGACCCAGGTCTAATCTCGCCCACGTCGTCACCAACCAGAAGGAGGTCAGGACAATGGCGGACCATCAGGGCGAACTGGAAATGGAACTCGAAGACGAATTTCACGAGGGCGAACTCGAAAGCGAAGACGAGGCTGGCTTGGAAGGAGAGGGCTGGCTAGGCGCTCTCGGCAATATAGCCGGCAGTTTGTTGGGCGAGGGTGAAAGCGAACTCGAAGGCGAACTCGAGAATGAATCGGAAGATGAGTTCGAAGGAGAGGCCACACTTGAGGGCGAGGGCTGGCTCGGCGCTCTAGGCAACATAGCCGGAAGCTTGCTGGGCGAGGGCGAAGACGAAGCCGAATTGGAAGATGAGACGGAAAATTTCTCTTTCGGAAGCTTTTTCAAGAAAGCTCTTCCCATTCTCAAGAAGGTGGCAAAGATAGCCGCTCCAATTGTGGGCACCGCCATCGGAGGTCCCCTTGGCGGCAAGCTGGGATCCGTCGCAGCCTCTGCTTTGGAAGGTGAAGGCGAATACGAATTCGAGCAAGAAGATGAATTCGAGGACGAATCTGAATTCGAAGTGGCCCATGAGATTGTGGCTCACGAGCTGACGCACAACGAGGCGGTCGCGGAAATGATGGCCGAAGCCGCGTCGAACGAGTCCCATGAGGGCGAAGCGGAAGCCATGGCGGGTGCTGCGGTTGCCACTGTGATTTCCTCAAAGGACCGCAGGGCTCTGCGTAATATTCTTCCTCATCTGACGCGCGGTACGGCGATACTCACCCGCATCTTGCGACGCCGCCAAAGTACGCGGGTAGGCGTGCGCGCGGTTCCGACCATCATGCGGCGCACGGTCAGGAGTTTGAAACGTCAAGCCGCCAAAGGGCTGCCCATCACAAGACAGCGGGCGGGAAAGACCGTCGCAAAGCAAATTCGAAACGTGCTAGGCAATCAAAAGGCTTGCGCTACTGCAATCCGGCGCAATGCCAAAATCAGTCGCGCGTACAAGCGGCCCACACGTCTCCGCCGGAGTTCTTCGGGCCGGCGCAGACGTGGAGCTTTGCGCTAGGAAGCATGTCGAACCCCCATTGATCCGCTGCTAGTTAACCGACTTTTGTAGGAGGATTCATCATGGCATACGAAAGTGAACTGGAAGCCCTGCCTGAACATGAAGAAGAGTTCGAGACTGAACTCGAGGACGAGATGGAGGGCGAGGATGAGACGGAAGGCGGAGCCGGCTTGGAGGGCGAAGGCTGGCTCGGTGCCCTCGGCAACATCGCCAGCAGCCTGCTTGGCGAACAAGAGATGGAAGGCGAGGACGAGTTCGAAGGCGAGGACGAACACGAAATAAGTCCCATCCGCAAGATCTATCCAGACGCCATGATGGAACACCTCGGCGAATTAGCGGCGGAATCTGAAAGCGAAGACGAGGCAGCCGAACATTTTCTGCCGCTCATCGGCATGGCTGCCAGTAAATTGCTTCCCGTGGTAGCCAGGGCCGTCGCTCCGATGGCGAAACGGGCGCTTCCCAAGATTGCCCGGGCGCTTACTAGATCCACGCCGCAATTGACCAAGGGAATTGGACGGGTTGCCAAGGTCCTTCACCGCAATCCGCAGACCCGGCATCTTCTGCGAGCTGTTCCCACAATCGCGCGGCGCACGGTTGGGAACATTGCTCGTCAGACAGCCCGAGGACGGAACGTTACTCCCCGAACTGCCGTTCGTACCTTGGCAAAGCAAGCCCGATACGTCCTCGGCAGCCCGCGCCAGCGGCAGCATGCGCTCCGTCGTCACAAAAATTTGGAGCGCAGGTTCCACGGAAAATGGGGACGCGGCATCGCTCGCCCTCATTATGGAACTGCGGTGCACGGTGTAGCTCCTCGTTACGCAACGCCAGTTAACGGAGCACCTGTGGGTGTTGGGACGCACGCGCGTGCCGCGGCTACCACCTATTCCCCGGCGAGCCAGGTCAGCATCGGTCCCAGCAATGGCCGTCAATGTACCTGCGGAGCTGCCACGGCGACGCAATCAGTGCCGACCCAATCAGTCCAGACAGCGGTTCCAGCTCCGGCCTATTGCCGCTGCTGCGGACAAGTACTTCGTTAAGAACGAGAATTAGTTTGGCTCTGAGGTGATTTGAATGGCGACGCTGGCCCAAACTTTGCCAGAAACCACAATGCGGGTGGAACCGCGGCCGGCTCCCCGACCTCGAGTCGTGAGCGGAGCGGCACCCGTATTGTTGCCGTGGTTGCGGGCGCAGTCGATCAACGTGACCCGCCACGCCGCTGCTCTGCGTCCCTTCAAACGTGATGAATTCGGGCCAGGACAGGCAGCGCCTTCCGAGGGTCATATTCAAGTGGTCAACGATTTGATTACAAACTTGCGGCGTGGCCTGTTGAAGATGTCGAAGAATGTTCATGACTCGATCGCTGTTGCTAGTGAGGACCCCAGATCGCACCGGCTTCAGCGAGTTGTCTCTCACAAGGATTCAGCGCACCGCTGGGTGCAGGGCATCGAAAAGATCTGGGACTTTTATTTTGAACTCTTCGGCCAACGTCAGGGCAGATATGGCGATTGGTTGCTGAGCTGTGATCGCATCGCCATGGATTGCTATCAGGCCGCTTATACGAACCTGGGAGCAGCCAGGTCGGTGCCGGCACCGCCGCCATTCTGCTATATGAAAACGGGATTCGCCCCCGCCACTATTAGGCGCGGCATTCCTGTGCGCCGGTTGGGCAAGCAACTCAATCCTTTTCCTCTTGTGCAGTTGCCCTACCATCGTCTGGTAAATCCGTGGACGCTCGGGGCGGTGATGCACGAGGTTAGCCATAATTTGCAAAGTGACCTCGGTCTCAGTAAAGACATTCCGCGCCAGATTGGGCTGCGATTGCTTAATGCTGACTTGGGGCGATCGGTAGTCAGAGTTTGGGTGCGCTGGAATCGCGAGATGTTCGCGGACATGAGCGCGCTATTGCTGGGAGGTCCAGCAACTGTCGGCTCGTTAATGGATGTGATTGGACGTGCGCCGGCTGCCGTTTTCGGATTCAGTGAAAGGGGACCACATCCCACGCCATATCTCCGATTGCTCATAAGTACGGAGCTGTTGCGTCGCATGGGGTTCGGAACCGAAGCCGAACAATACGCGCGGGCGTGGACTCGAATTTATCCCAATCCACGCGCCGGCACGATCCCGACAAAGGTGCTGGAGACTTTTCCCAAGGCCTGTGCCTTGGCTGTAGACACAATGTGCTTCCGTCCATACAGTTCGCTGGGAAACAAAACTTTGGCGCAAGTCTTTCACTTCGGGAGGAAAGATCAGAACATGATTGAAGAGGCCGCCCAAAGACTGGCGGCGGGAATCGATCCCGGAATCGTCCCAGAAAGATATCTGATTGGTGCAGCGCGGCACGCTTTGGACAAGCGTCTCGCGCGCCCAGGTGTGATTACGGAAAACTTTTATAAGGAACTGGTGCGGAGATAACCGTGGCTCTAGAAGCAATATTTCGGCAGTTGGTCGAGCAGATTCAGGGCTTGCACGAGACCCTGCATTATCTGAATCTCACGGTTGGCGATCAACCACAAGATGACGGGGCGATGCTCGCGGATGATCTGGACGAAGTCGTACTCAATCTCATCGGCGTAGTGCACGAGGCACGCCGGGCAGCTTTGAGTGCGAGTAAGGCGGTAAGGCATCCAGTGGACCTGAACCTGGCTCGAAGAGCTCTGACGGCGTGCAATGACCGGTTTCACAACATCGAACAGGAGTTCGTGAGCAAAGTGATCGCGTACGACAAACTGCGAGCGCTGGCTGTGCTGGCTGAAGAACGCCGGGGCGAATGGCCACATTGGGCGCTCATTACAAAGGAACGCATTGAGGAGTGCCGTCCGCCGCTAGATGCAGTCAGCCTGGCCATTGCTGCATGTTGGCAGGAGCTAGCTGAGCGGGCAGGAATGACATCGATCATGGTACAGGCAACAAACATTGGTCAGAAAATCGATAAAGAAGCACAATCGTCGGAAGTATTGCACCAAGGAGTTATCTGAACCGCTAGCTGGTTGGGCTGGAAATTCGCGAAAGCTTTACTCAGGGATATCGCAAGCGTTGTTTTAGCGTGTGGGGCTGAAAAGGGCCTCAGGAGGAATAAGCAAATGCCAACTCAAGGACCTGCTCCAGTGCTGAACCAATTAAGGATTGACAACTGTATCGCTACGCCCACTGCGGCGCTGCTGTATTTCTCCGACCAAGTTGAACGTTGGGAATCAGAGGACAATTATCAAATATGGGCGCAACCGGGTCCATCTCAACGGCGTGTAAAGGTTACCGAGGTTGGCAGATACGATCCAACAGCGAAGACCATCATCTTGCAGATCCAGGCAGAGCCAGCATTAAAGGTAGGAGACAAGCTGTCGATCCAAGGAATTCGAATTGGCTGCAAGCACGGCCCGGATGGGTATGGGGAAGATACCGACATTTTCTTTGCTCGGGTCAATGGCGACGAGAGCCCGGCGGATGCAAACGCAAGGCGCACCACTAAGGCCGCTGAGGATTCCGTTGCCTATCCGGTCATGATGGAAAACGTTGGCAATCCTCCTGCGTCGTCATATGGAGTGGGAGCTGGCAGCGGTGGAGGAACTGGTTCGGGAAGCTTACAACTCTCTCAATTGGCAACTCAAACAATCACCAACGTCCTCGGATGGAAACCCAAAGAGGACGATGCGAAAGGTTTTGTGGGAGCGTTGACACAATCATTCTCGCTGAAAGATGTAGAAGGACACGTGGAGGCGACGTGGACGCCGCGTACGTATGCCGTTCAAACCGATCTTGCCGGTGGCATTACCGGAGCTCAAGCCAGTCTATATATGCGGGCAAAGGAGGCAATGGACCAAGCGCTGCCATTGCTTGATGGGCTCTATGCCTTGAATCCAGATTCGGATCTGGAAATGGCCAGTGCACTGAAAGACATGATTCGCAGCCAGATTACTGAACTTACAGGGGAAATGGGGTTTGCCGGTGGTCCGCGCATCTCCCGCGTGAATCAATACTTCCATCTTTTACTGGGAGTGAACCTCCCCACCGAGCCCCCCGCCGGCCTACTAGCCGTCCCGTCTGACCCGGACAAGGTTGTTGGCAATCTGGGCCGTCTGCGGAAAGAACTGGAGTTGCAGTCTTTCAGCAAGTACGTCAATAAAGTCGAGCACGAGCAGAACATAACCAATTTCCGCATACTCTCCGATTATTTGACCTCGCTTGCGCAAAGCTGGGTAAACAATCTGAAGTTCTTCGGCTTAGAAACCAAACATGCTTTCCTGGGCTCGCACCTCGTTCTGCTTTCGCGTCAATTGTCTGTAGTTGCTGATACCGTTGACGAGGTCCGTTTCACTCTGGATTCAGTATTCATCGGAGCAGCGGAACGTCAGACGCTGCAGTTAGAGTTCAGCAACGATCCAGCTCTATTTATCGAAGATTTGCTTTCCTGGACGCAGACTTTTACCAGGGAGGAGGGACCTCAACTTATCCAGACCTCAGGAAAGCTGGGAGTAGGCGATGGGTTCCTGCCCATCGTCACCAAACTCCATCGCCTCGTTGAGGAAGCGCGCGATCCCGTCAAGCAGAGCAGACTGCCTGATGGCTACAGAACCATTCGCGTGAAGAACTCCTTGCACGATCTGGCAAATCAGCTTTCCGAACTTAAGCGGCTGGCGCAGGGTGTGTCCAGCAAACAACCTCCAACTGTGTTTGACGACCAGGTTGCTCAGACAATGAAGGAGGAGGTTACGAAGGAACTTCGAGATGAACTTCGAAAGGAACGAGAGGAAGTTCGAGAGGAAGTTCGAAAGGCACGAGAGGAAGCTCTAGTGGAAGTTCGAGAGGAACTTCGAGAGGAACTTCGAAAGGCACGAGAGGAAGCTCTAGAGGAACTTCGAAAGGCGCGAGAGGAACCTCGAGAGCTAGGCTCCGAGGGCCGGAAATCCAGTACTAAGGTTGCATCATAGCCAGGAGGCCGAATCATGGCGACGGAAAAAGATTATCAAAGCCTATTTGATCGAATAGCGGCTTTGCGCGAGCAGGTGACCAGCAAGCTGGCCGCCGACCTGATCACAAATCCGCAACTCGCGGATGTAATCACTAAGCAGATCGATGATTTGCTCGCCAACGTCGAGAGTTCGGATGCGAAGATTCCACCTCCGCCGGATAAAGGCCTTGCCGCTTTGGCTGGAGTGGGTCCGCAAGCAGCCACGGAATTCGGCACCACGCGAATTCCGCAGGGCGTCGAACCTTACGACGAAACCATCACTTCCGAACGCATCATGGCTGTGGGAGACATGTACTACCTCTGGCAGCATGAAAAAATCGGCGTCTTCCGCGTGGTCCAAAAACTGCAGGAATTGTTCAGAGCTGGTACGGTCCGGTTGTCTGGCGGACCGGGCGCCTTCGCACTCTACCAGTTTGATCGCCGCGACGTGCTGCGCTACACGAAGAATGATCGTTTGTCGGCTTACAAGCGGATCTTTGGCTATGGCGGTGCGCCGGTTCCAACGGGTTCGCGCGCCAACAACGATTATCACAAGTTATTCACGCACTTCGTTCACCAGGTTACTCTGTTCTGGCGCGACAAGCGCATTTCAGATGTGATCCGCGAACGTGCCTACGATCCGAGCTTCGGGTCCATTGCAATAGTGCGGCGTGCCGGGCTCGACTTGCGCAACAACCTTAAGTGGTTGTCGTTCGGCCACCTGAACGTGCTGCGTGTGGAAGTCATGCAACTGCTCGAAGAGGCGTTTAAGATTCTCGACTCCGACGATGTCAAACGGCTATTCGGAGCGGACAACGCCTGGGACGTGGTTGAAGAAGTATTGATTCGTTACTTTAACGAGCGCCTGGTCACTTCTCCCCGTCAACGTATGGGAGTCACTGGACGCGAGATCCTGCGCTGGCTGGCGCAAAAGCATATCCTGCAAACCACGCGCGCTCAATTCGAAACACTGCTGCTCGAGATCGCGGAACAGTCAGAAGAATGGCTCACCAGCGCCCAGGCGATGGGCCTTAGCAAGCGCACAGGATCGCAACGTGTATTGCCTTGGGACCAGACTCAACCGACGCCAGTTAGGGCAAACGGCCGGCAGAAGGCGGGCGTATCCCCGCAACGTGCTCCGGCCCGAGAATTCGAGTTTGAAGTCTGACCCCGGACAGTCTCTGTTTCAGCGCGAGCCGCCGGCTCGCGCTGAAACGGTGGCAACTTGACCGCGTTTCTCAGGAACACTGGGTGCCCCTATCAACTAAAAACCGCCGGTATGCAGGCGTTATCCGGACAGGGAGGTCCTGATTTCGACGCTGAGTTGTCGGCACGCGATTGATGGATGACGCAGAGCGACCCTCAAATGCAATGGCCCGATTGCGAGATGAACCGTGGATCCAAGCCGCGCTCTCAACTACGCCCGGGAACACCGTCCCAGATTCGTGGCGGAGCTAAAACAATTCCTGCGCTTCCCAAGCGTTAGCTCAGAACCTGCGCACTCCAAGGACATTCGGAGTTGTGCCGTTTGGCTGGCGCGTCATTTGCAAAACATCGGGCTTGATCGGGTTCGCATCATTCCGACCCGTGGAAACCCCATCGTTTATGCCTCTTGGCTGCGTGCTGCAGGATGTCCAACGCTGATAATCTATGGTCACTACGACGTCGTCTCCGCTGGACCTTTGCGCGCGTGGCGCACTCCGCCGTTCACCCCGACGCTCCAGAACAGCGATCTCCACGCCCGGGGCGCGGCCGACGATAAAGGACAGCTTTTTGCCCATGTCAAAGCTATTGAATCATGGCTGAGTATCAGGCACTCGCTCCCCGTGAACGTGAAGTGCATCTTCGAGGGCGAAGAGGAGATCGGAGGTCCTCATTTAACGTCATTCATCACCCGCAATCGGCACACCCTCCGAGCCGACGCCGCGGTCATTTCAGACACTCGCATGCTTGGACCCGGGCGGCCCGCTATCAGCTATGCGCAGCGCGGCCGTTTGCGAGCTGAACTTAAAGTAACCGGTCCCCGTCACGAGCTGCATTCCGGGAATTTCGGTGGTGCGGTTCTCAGTCCTGTTCAGGCGCTCTGCGAAATGATTGCGCTCTTGCACGATGCGGACGGGCATGTAGCTGTCCCCGGTTTCTACGATGACGTGCGGCAATGGAGCGAAAAAGAACGACTGTTCATGCGCCGCAATGGCCCGACCGATGCAGAAGTTCTGCAGGATGCCCAGGTTGAACGGGACTGGGGCGAGTCCGAATTTTCTCTTTACGAGCGCACAACGATCCGGCCCGCCGTCACTTTGAATGGCATCGTTGGCGGTCATTATGGCAGCGGTTTCAAAAGTATTATCCCAGCCAGTGCAACCGCGAAGGTCGGGTTTCGCCTGGTTCCCGACCAGGAACCGCAGAAGATAGCACAATTATTTCGCGATTACATAGCGCGGATCACTCCGCAGAGCGTCCGCTCGTCAGTTCGCACCTACGCTCCAGCCGCACCGGCTCTTGTGGACCGCAATGATCCGGCAATCAAGGCAGCCGCATTCGCCTATGAAAGAGGTTTTGGATCTGCACCGGCGTTCATCCGTTCCGGCGGAGCGATCCCGGTGGTGAATACGTTTCAGCAGATCCTCGGTTGCCCGGCGGTTCTCATGGGCTTTGGTCTGCCGGATGACCAAATTCATGGGCCGAACGAAAAATTCCACTTGCCGAATTTTTACAAGGCGATTGCAACCAGCATCTGGTATCTGACGGCAATCGCAAAGTTGCGCAACTTGCCGCGTGTAAACAGAAGAATGGAGTCCTGGACGGAATGATTATTGATTGTCACTGCCATGCTGGTAAAGGCGATCTCATGACCGCACCGTGGAACACGATCGCGCCTCTTAAATCCTACATGCGCCGCGCGGAAGCAGCCGGCATTCACAAGACTGTCGTCATACCCGCGTTCCACAGCAATTACGCCCAAGCGAATGAGGAACTGGGGAACATCGTGGCACGCCATCCTCGCCGATTGATTGGATTCGCTTTCGTCCATGCTCGCCGCGACGCTGGCCGCATTCGAGACATGGTGGGTAGAGCCGTTGAGAAGTGGAATTTTCAGGGAATCAAAGTGCACGGCTCTGAGGCCATGCCAACGCGCGAGGTCTGTGAAACCGGTCGAAGGTTCCAACTGCCGATCCTGGTAGATGTGGTCAGCCGTCCAGAAGTTATCGACATGTTCGCGCCGCAGTATCCCGACGTCAACTTCATCATTCCCCACCTCGGCAGCTTTACCGACGATTGGAAGGCTCATCAACAAGTCATCTATCAGATAGTGCGTTACCCCAACGTCTACGCGGATACCTCCGCTGTTCGACGGTTTGACTATGTCGTCGAAGCCGTTCGCCGTGCGGGCGCCCGCAAGCTTCTATTTGGTTCCGACGGTCCTTGGACACACCCCGGTTTGGAGCTCCACAAGATAAAGTTGTTGGGATTGCCACGCGATCAGCAGGCCTTGGTTCTAGGTGGCAACCTACTCCGCTTACTGCGGTCGAATGTATTGCCCACGAAAGAAACTTCTCACTCGCGAAACAACCTAAATCTTTCTCCAAGGCACAGGTCAGCGAGAATGATTGGACTCGTGCCTTTGTCGCTCTAGTGTCAGACTCAGCGCGGAAAAGTTCTAATCGGATTAAAGGGCGCAGTGGTGCGGTGTTCTGAACCGAGTATCCCCAGTTCCGGTAGTTGAGCCACCATGGCTGCTCGGGATCCCACTCCAAGTTTGGCAAAGATACGTCGCAAATGCGTGCAGACAGTCCATGAGCTGATGTTGAGAACATCGGCGATTACTTTGTTGGGATGCCCCTTCGCAACCATGCGCACAATCTCTTGTTCGCGCGGACTGAGCTGAATGTGGGCCGATCCCGCGCGCCGCATGCGCACCAGCAAATAGCGAGCGCCGTCGACCTCGGTATCGACCAATACTTCCTCGATATGATTTACGGAAGGATCTGGCGTGTCCCGCTCACGACTCACAGTTTCGATCAGTCCCGTCAGGGTCCGGACAATCTCGCCGATATTTTGGGCAGCAATTTCCGGGGGAGCTTCGATTGCGACTAAAGCTGGGCTGGTTCGCATGATACACCTCTGCGACCAAAGCGTCCGGCAGTCTGCCAGCAGCGGCGCGGGGAATGCGCCACGTATGAGCCCCGCTGGTGGTCAATTCGACCCTACTCTTTCGGCGGACATTTGGCTCGAAAACTTATCCTTGGGTATTAGCGAAGAAAAACGCTAGTTGAACGCGAAGGTACGATAAATGTTAACTCAAATCTAGTCACATCTTTTAGCGACCCTTAACATGCGAACCATTGATCACAGTTGGCTCGCCGGATCTACGATGCAACCACGTGCAATGGTTCTAAGCCCCGCTAGCCTAAATCTTCGTCACTTTTACAGCAGGAATGGTAACCGGAAAGTTAGCACAGTTTGATGCGCTGCAGTGTTCTCAGTGTATAACGGTCGGAATACCGACGGTTTCCGGTTTGCTTTTCTATTTGTTTGAACTGAGGCGGCCCTAGAATTCCGGTGGTTGCTGTTTGGAACGGTACGCTTCTAACGCGAGCTCCTCCTCGCGCGACCTCGGTTGGTTTTTCTGTTCCGAAATGGTACAAAACAAAATTTGCAGGTCCTAGACCATAATCACCGGTAAAATTCGCTGTAATTTTCCAGAATTTCATTCAGGAATTCCAGTCTCCTAATCTGCTTGTAGTTTCAACCGAAGGTTTAGCCGGGGAGGAGATGAAAAAAGAGCCGCTGCCCGGGAAGAACCTTCCCAGAAGAGTGGCCCTTGTTACATGCTTGCGACGCTGAAACTCCAAATTCCGATCAGAGCTTCCCGTGCGTCAAACTAGCTCTGCATCCGTTTTCGCCGTCGCCAAGATGAGAGCTTCAAGGCGCCTGAGCCGAGTAAACCCGAACCGAACAGGATAAAAGTTCCCGGTTCAGGAACGACGCTCGTACGCTCGAACAGAGAAATGGAATCGCTCGAACCAGAACAACCAGTGGTTTCGTCAACGTCGCTGCAAATTTTGGCAGTGAGAAAGTTGCCATTCCCCAGCGCAACCGAGATGAAGATTGGGTTGTTGCTCTCGGTGAACTGGCCAAGAATAGGCAGTCCTGAAGCCGTCACTGGGACAAGGTCAGTATCGGAGAGAAAGGTCACGGTTGCCACACCGTTTACGTTGGCAAAAACGACCACGTCGCTCAGTAATGTGTGCGTGGAGTCATCGTAAATCAGCACCATACCCTGAGCTTGATCGGTAAAAGACAGGGAGCTAAGAGTGGCGGTCACCGATACTTCAGGAGTTTGCTCGGGGAGCGTGCAGACCACCGGCGGGCCTCCCAAGGAAAGCGAAACGGTTGAGCATGAGTCGGCCCAACCAACATTTGGCAGTAATAGAACGAAGACCAGCGACGCTACCAAGGTGAGTAGCTGCACCGGCTTAAGCATTCGTCTAGGAGTGAACTGGAGAGGCGCAAACATGGGTTTAGCTCCTTACTCTTCTAGCCGCGGCAGGATTGACGCGGCCGAGTTGTCCCCAGGCGAACTCACAAATAGCTCAAACTCAGCTACTTTGCTATACAGTACATTTCCTAAGCCAGTTTCGAGCATCCTGTATGGTTCATAAGTTAGTCGGAAATCCACGCTCTTGAGCGTCCATTAGCACGACGTCACTTTTTCAGGGGACGATCTAAGCATGCTCAGGTTCCTTTCTCTCGAGACGGTTTAATGGGGTGACAACCTGACGATGGACTGTACATCCCTCGTTCACGGGAAAGTTTTATTGCGTCAGTTGGAGTCCATTGACACCAGTTCTAGAAGCTCGCTCGTCTGAAAGTCTGCGGGGATCTTGGTTACCTATCAGGCGGGTTAGCCAGTCCTTCGGCCAGCATCTCTCCTCCTGGTCGAATGTTGCTTAAGTACCAAGCCCCGTTTTCGGCTACATAATTAAGTTATGCAGCATCTTAGTTGATTGGCGGCAGAATAGTTGAAGCTGTTGGTGAGTGAGCTACACAGAACGTTTCCACATGCAAAGCTGAGTGATGATGGAACTGTTTTTCAATGCGCTTTGGCTCCTCGCTTCTGTTTTGGCGATCGTTGCGCTGCTGCAGAGCCGCGGTCGCCTACGCCAACAAAAGCTGCTCTTGTGCTTAGCTTCGGTACTGTGTGCCGCAGCCGTATTATTCCCCTCCATTTCTATTAGTGATGACATTCACGTCGAAGCATTCGCGGTAGAGGATTCGACCACCGCGAAACGAGTAACTCGCGCCATAGCCCAGTCAACGCCAATCGCTTTGGCGTTTTGGTTTGGAAGCGCGATTCTGTTGCTTGTGTCTGTCGCGCCAAACTGGAGCGTTTGGCTGGTGAGTGGCCGATATCCCTCGTTTTTGGAAGCTCTCCTATTTATTCACGATCGCATGGGCCGAGCTCCGCCCTCATACCTCGCCCGCTGCCCGTAGTTGCCTCAGGCGCACGCCTGCTAATTCCAATCTATTTTGCCGCGGTCAGGAAGACGTAATTTGCTGCTTCCAGAGACCGTCAGGAGCTCAATATGAGCGCTTTCATACATGTTTTCACTAACTCGAGACCAGTAGATTTGCTGATAGTAGCCGGCGAAATACTCGTACTGCTATTGATCGCCTACGAACTAGCATCGAGGACTCTTTACAAACGGTCGCTCTCCAAACGGCTGAACGAGCTCTTCTACGCAATCGCCGAAGGTCAAGAACTGCAGGCTACCGCACGACAGATAAGGGATGAACATTCACTTTATGCGGAGGAATGGAGCGAAGAGGTCAAACAGTGGATTAAAGTCACACAAAAAACCCTTGAACGTTGCTCGGCCCAGGCGGTGATTTCATTTATGCACGATCCCGATCTCACGTTGACGCACCCCGGCAGCATGGTGCCAGTTTCGGAATATCAATCGCTGGTCCTGCGGCTAAACAATTTGCGGTCGATCATGGAACATCCCGAGGCGTATTTTCCGCGATAGGACCGGGCGCAAGATCGAATTGCATCGGAAGAGTTGTTCGAGCGCGACTTCTGATCCGGCTGAGAGGACGCTCGTTACTGCTTCTGGCCGACAGCACTCTCCAAATCATCCGCCGCTTTGCTGATGCCCGCGGCAACATTTTCGATAACCTGAGCTACTTGCGGAACCTGTGCGTCAGCTTCTTTCCATTTTTTTTCGTCCATATACTCGCGTACTGCTGCGACCGGCTTTGCGCCATAGCCGGTATACGCTCCGGGCGCATAAATCTGATTTTTGAACCACGGGCGCTCGGGTAGACCCTTCTCATTCAGAAACAGCCTTGGAACCCGCAGCAAGTCGGCGTTAATTACTCCCACTTTTTCCGCCGGCAGCGCAGGCGAACCTTGCTCCCGCCACTTGGATAAAACTTTTGAATAATGTTCCGAACTCTTCTTGAGGAGGTCGATTGCATTCTTCATCGGAGCAAAGTTCATGTATGGCGGAACGGCCTCTGTTGGTGGTGGCAATATTGGCCTGCGCGGATCATTCGTTGCCTTAAATACGCCCTCTTGCAACTCGAGGTTGCGCTCAGCGAATTCGTCCTGCTTGTCTTTCAGTAGTTTCTCCAATTCAGTTTCATACTTCGAAATGGCTTCCGCCTGCGGAGAATAATCAATCGGAATCAGATCCGCGTCTGCAAGCCGCATAATGCCCATGCCAATGGTTTGCGCCAGAGCCCGTCCATAGACGAAATCCGTATCAACAAAATGGGTGTACCAATAAAAGTCGTCGTAGATCGAATGATATTGAGTGCCATCGTCCTCGTCGCCGAACTCCACGTTCAGGGTGGAAATTCCGGCGTAGTCCTGAAATGCGGTGAAGTCGGAGCCGTCACCTAGCGCCTCAACCACCAGGTCTTTGCGGCCGCGAAGATCCTTCCGCTCCTCCGCATTCTTGGCTTTCGCAATTTTGTTTAAATGCGAACGCTGAAACACGGACATCTTGGTTTCTGGGTCCTGAACGTCCTTTGCCACATCGCTAATAAAGCTCTGCAAGTCCTGGGTTCCGTCGGCGCTCACGAATCCGCGCTCGCTACTGTCAGAGTTGATGTAAGCAATGGCATGTTTCTTTAGTTCGTCAACGTGGGCCTCGACCCATTCGACGGAGCCGAGCAAACCTGGCTCTTCCCCATCCCACGCGCAATAAATAATGGTGCGCTTCGGCTTCCATCCCTGACGATGCAACTCGCCAAGCATGCGGGCTTCTTCAAGCAGCGCTGATTGCCCGGAGATAGGGTCATCAGCGCCATTTACCCAGGCATCGAAATGATTCCCGCGCACCACCCACTGCCCATCGTCAGATCCGTGCAGGGTAGCGATGACGTCATAGATGGGCTTCATGTCCCAGTTGGAGGAAACTTTCAGGTGCACTTTCGCTGGCCCCGGGCCGACGTGATAGGTAATGGGCAGACCTCCGCGCCACTCTTCGGGCACAACTGCCCCTTTGAGGGCCGAGAGCAAAGGAGTCGCATCCGCGTAGGAAATCGGAAGCACCGGAATCTTGGTGATGGTTTTGGCATCTTTTATCGCGAGCCGCTTCGCGTCGGCGGTAGCGCCGATACCTGGGGTAAGCGGGTCGCCGGGATAATCCGTGTCCATCACGCTGCCGCGCTGTACGCCCAAACGGGGCCGCCAGCCGCCTGACGGATAATCCTCGCCATTGTAGTAGCCGTCGTCCTTTGGATCGGAGTAAATGATGCAACCGATGGCCCCGTGCTCGCCCGCGACTTTGGGCTTTATTCCGCGCCATCCTCCACCGTAACGAGCAATGACGATTGCCCCTTTGACCGAAACACCCAGCCGGTCGAGCCGATCGTAGTCTTCGCGGTTGCCGTAATTCACATACACCAGCGGCGCGGTAATGTCGCCATCGATCGAATAGGCGTTGTACGTTGGAAGTTGTTCTGCAGCCTGGTTCGAAGTGGGGTCATCCGGGAGCGCAGGCTCTTGCAGCTTTGCAACAAACTTAGTGGGTTCCAGCAATTCGACTACGCGTTCTTTCGGAGTAGGAAACAAAACGCTGAACGTCTCGATGCGCGCGTCAAATCCATATTCTTTGAATTTCGAGAGTATCCATTCCGCGTTGTCCTTCTCGTATGGTGACCCGACATTGTGCGGCCGCGCGCTTAGGCGTCGCATGTTTTCACGAATATTGTCGGGAACGATTCCATCCCGAAATCTCTTCTCCCAGTCTTTCTGCTGTTGCGAGTTCTGCGAGCTGTAGCCCAGCAGCTGCGAAGATGCGGGATTGTTGCCTTCGTCAGGTTGGGCGCTTAACAGTTGACTTAAGAGAATTGCGGAACAGAATATCCAGCGGAGCCTCATG
>Ga0209474_10002047_pt1 | contig 18928 bp, 17 predicted proteins | sample GraSoiAngelo_145_FD_185902 | JGI IMG/M metagenome (GOLD analysis project Ga0209474, IMG submission 185902) | Grasslands soil microbial communities from the Angelo Coastal Reserve, California, USA - 14_1009_05_20cm (SPAdes) (version 2) | ecosystem: Environmental > Terrestrial > Soil > Grasslands... | reverse complement strand
TTCGAGGAAGTTCATAAGTCGAATAAGTTAAGCTGCCAAGCCATCCTGGAGGCCCCGAAGTTTCAAATCAGAACTTAGTATGACGAAACAATCGGGCCTGGCTCCAGAAACCGTCACTATTGGCGATTTCTGCCTCGAACGCAAGGATAATGCTTAAAACTTGATCCCGACTTTTTGCACTTCCCTATAAGGCAAAAGCCAGATCAGTGATTCATCATGCAGGTCGACCACCTGGATGCGGTTACCCCAGGGATCGCGAAAATCGCAGCGAAATGGCGGCTCCAGTCTCAAACCGTAATTTTCCTTCACCTTCTGGCGCACCTCATTCAGCTGTTTCTCATCGCGCACGATGAGTCCGAAATGACGAATCCGATCCGGCTTGACCTGCTCCACTTCGAAAATGGCGAGAAACTGGTGCTCACCCAATTTCAAAAAAGCGTCGCCTTCGCCACCATTCATTTTCTCCAGATTAAAGACGTCTTTATAAAATTTTACCGCGGCTTCGACATCGTCCACTTCGATCGCGAGGTGATTGCATCCATAAACTTGCACGCTCATGAATGCATTGTAACAGAGCTGCAATACCCTCGCGAATATGAAAGATCTTACCCAGGGTTCCGTCACCAAACACCTGCTGCAAATGACGGCCTTCCTCGCGATCAGCATGCTGGTACAGACTCTCTACTTGTTGGCCGACCTCTATTGGGTGGGGCATCTCGGCAAGGAAGCGATCGCGGCGGTTGGTGTGGCCGGCAATTTCACGATGATAGTGTTGGCGCTGACGCAAATGCTCGGTGTCGGCACAACCACGCTCATCTCGCAAGCGGCCGGCCGAAAAGATCAACCTCAAGCCGAGCTTGCCTTCAACCAATCCTTCGTCATGTCATTAATTGTGGCGGCAGGATTGGGCGTCTTTAGTTTTCTATTGCGCGATTTTTATTGTGAATCGTTAAGCGCGGATGTTGCGACGGCCTCATTGGCCAAGAGTTATCTTCTTTGGTTTATTCCGGGTCTTCTCCTTCAGTTCCCATTGGTAGCTTTGGGATCGGCTTTGCGCGCGACGGGTATCATTAAGCCGACTGTCGGGTTCCAGGTTCTCAGTGTCGTCCTCAATATAATCCTGGCGCCGTTGCTGATCTTTGGCATTGGACCCTGGCCCAGGCTCGGCGTTACTGGCGCTGCCCTGGCAACGTTTATATCAATCCTCGTAGCCGATGTTTTGATGATACTCTATTTCGAGCGAAGCTATCATTATCTCCGGTTCCGTTTCACGCAATCACGCCCGCAAACCAGAATTTGGAATAGCTTACTTCGCATTGGATTGCCCGCTGGCGCTGAGTTTATTCTGATTTCGGTCTATGTCATAATCGTCTATAGCATAATTCGCGGATTTGGTGCAGCGGCGCAGGCCGGATTCGGAGTAGGTGCCCGCATCATGCAGGCATTGTTTCTTCCAGTGGTTGCCCTGAGCTTTGCCGTAGCTCCGGTAGTTGGTCAAAATTTTGGCGGACGCCGTGCTGATCGCGTTCGGCATTCGATCTATTCCGCTATTGGTATTGGTTCGGTAATGATGCTGCTCCTTACCGTTATCACGCAGTTTTCCTCGACGGCCATGATTCGCGCGTTTTCGAATGACCGGGCGGTTATCGCTTTTGGCAGCGATTATCTTAGGATCGTGTCCATTAATTTTATTGCTGCCGGAATTGCCTTTACTAGCTCAAGCGCCTTTCAGGGGATCGGCAACACTCTGCCACCGCTAATTAGCTCGATGACGCGTTTAATCCTCTTCGCCCTGCCGGCTACATTGCTTTCGTTCCACCGCGGATTTCAAATCAGGCACGTCTGGTATCTGTCAGTTGGCTCGACTATCTTTCAGGCCTGCCTCAATCTCCTGCTGCTTCGACGCGAGCTGCAACGCAAGCTTGTTTTTCCTCAGAACTTCCCGGAGGGGATTGCAGAACCGGGCGGCGCAATCGCCAGCTAAAGCAACCCTCGATTAGGCTTGCCAGCGCGCGGTCATAGACCGCCGCTATATACCTTTGAGCGGAGCCGGATTTCGCGCGAAATTCTGTTTATGCCGGGCCCATCGCAACCGCGCGCGATCGTTCATCTCGACATGGATTGTTTCTATGCTGCGATCGAAGTACGCGACCGGCCATCGCTGCGAGGCAAGCCTGTTGGGGTAGGGGGCGCGCGCGATCGACGCGGCGTTCTTACTACTTGTAACTATGAAGCACGCGCCTTCGGTGTTCGCTCTGCCATGCCCACTTTCATGGCGCTGCAACGTTGTCCGAACCTGATCGTGTTGCCAACGCGCTTTGATGTTTATCGGAAGGAGGCAGGAGTCGTCCGGGAAATCATGCATCGCTTCACGCCCCTCGTGGAAACACTCTCGCTCGACGAAGCTTATCTGGATGTTACCGACAACCCACGCTTCCCAGGCCCGCTAGCCAGGGAAATCCGCGATCTAATTTTTAAGGAAACAAGGTTAACTGCTTCCGCGGGCGTCGGACCAAACAAATTGGTGGCGAAAATCGCCAGCGAAATCAACAAGCCCAACGGACAGTACGAAGTAAAGCCGGAGAAAGTTCCGGAGTTCATGCAACCGCTGCCGGTGCGAAAACTTTGGGGGATTGGCGCGGTTGCAGAGGAAAGACTGGCGCGCGCCGGCATCACCACGTGCGGCGAGATGCAACGATTATCCCGACCGGAGTTGCATGAGCTTTTTGGCAAGTTCGGCAGCGAACTCCACGATCTTTGCCGCGGCATCGATGAACGCCCGGTCGAACCAAATCGAGAAAGGAAGTCGTTAAGCACTGAAGAGACCTTTGGCAGCGATCTAACAACTCTTGAGCAATGTGAAGAGAAAGTGGGCGAGCTATTTGAAGAACTAGCGGCGGAACTGGCACAAAAGGAACCGACCAGACGGATCACCAAGATTTTCCTGAAATTGAAGTTTTCGGATTTCACCCGAACCACCATTGAAAGAGCCGGGCTTCTTCCCAACCTCGGCAGTTATCGTCAACTACTCGAAGAAGCATTTGCCCGGACCGGGAAGAAGATTCGCTTGATCGGTATCGGCGTTCGTTTCGCCGAGATAGAACAGGAAGTCGCCCAACTGCCGCTATTATAGCTTGAGTCGTGGCATCGGCATCGTGCGTGTTTAGCGCTGTTTAGGCACCGGGGCCCGCTGAAACGGTCACCTCTCCTCCTCCAGCGAGGAGAGGGCTAGGGTGAGGAGTCGAAAGATGCGATCCCCCATCGTCGAATGAGCACCTTTGAAAAGAAATCCCTCACCTTCATCCTCTCCCTTTGGCAAAGGGAGGGGTAAAAGCATCCTGCGGCGAACGCTAAAGAGATACTCGGCAGGATGTCGATGCTACAATCTTGGTATCATTGCGGCTATTCCGACATTCGTTTGAGATTCGCACGGACCTGCGTTTGTTGCGTCCGACTACTATGCGCAAAATAAATACCAACAACATGGAGGAGCTGGTCTGGTCGTCACCTAAGGGCAAATTCGTCGGCGCGGGCAAACAAGTTTCCGAGGCGCTTGGCCGGAAACCACTGTCGACCGACTTAATGGAACGTCATCCCTTCGACGTCGAGATTTGCCGGATTCCTCCGGGGAAAGCGGCTTATCCCTATCATACCCACAGCGCCCAGTGGGAGTTCTATCACATCATCTCCGGTCACGGAATTGCGCGCCATAAAGATGGGAAGACGTCGATCGAACCAGGCGACGCCTTCATCTTCGGTCCGAACGAGCCGCATCAGCTAATTAATGAGGGTGATCAAGACCTGGTAATGTACGTGGTCGCCGACAATCCTATCTCCGAGTCGGCTTATTATCCCGATAGTAAGAAATGGCTCGTTCGCTGCCCTGAGCGCGCTATCCTTCGATCTGATCCGCTCGATTACTTCGACGGCGAAGAGTAGTTCGCCGTAGCACAGCCATCTTGGCTGTGAGGCCAACCCCGAAAGCTTTCGGGGTTGATCGCTGTCGACTAGGCACCGGGCAAGATGCCCGGTTGCCCCACAGGCTCGCCGCAGCGAGTCCGTCCTGTGGCGGACTGGAAGCCCGTGCTACGGCCCCATGTAGTAGCCCCCGTTCACGTTCAAAACGTGACCGGTGATGTAGGAAGCCATGGGTGAGGCGAGAAAAAGAATGGCGTTCACGATCTCATTGGCCTCACCGAGACGGCCCAATGGAATTTGTTTAATGAAGTTCTGGGTCACTTCTTCCGGCATGCCCTTGCTCATTCCGACGTCGATGAAGCCGGGTGCGACGGCGTTAACGGTAATTTGGTTCCGGGCCAGCTCGCGAGCCGAGACCTTAGTCAGCGCGATGATGGCAGCTTTGCTCGAAGAGTAGTTAGCCTGCCCGAACAATCCCATCTGTCCGCTAACGGATGAGAGATTGATGACGCGTCCACCGTTGTGCAAAACAGCACCGGCTTTTTGAGTGACATTGAAGGTGCCAACCAGGTTCACGCGCAGGACGTTTTCAAATTCCTCGAGCGTCATTTTTTTGATGGTGCGATCCCGAATGATTCCAGAGTTATTGACAAGCACGTCCAGGCCACCGCGCTTGTCGCCGATCTCCATCATCATGGATTCGACTTGGGCCGGGTCACTGACGTCACATTCGATGATGAGAGGATCAGCCAGCGTTTGTGCGACCTTGTGAGCATCTGCTTTATTTTTTCCATCGGGGTCGGCGACGTAATTGACGACACACTTCGCGTTGCACTCGCCAAACGCTTTGATTGTTGCGGCGCCGATACCGCGCGAGCTGCCGGTCACCAGCGCCACTTTTCCACTAAAATCCAAAGGATCTTTCATTTACGATTGTTTCTGCGAAAAACGACGAATCACGAGCGCAATCGGCAGGCCAATCAAAACCATGTGAACGATCACGGCGGTCACGTCTCTCGAAATGGAATGGTGTGCGTTAACGAACGCGAGCGGCACGACCAACCAATACATGAAAACGTAGACCCCAATTCCATAAAGCAATCCCGATGTAACGGCGTGCTGGGTTAGAAAACTGAATTGTCGACTGCCCACGTAAAACACCGATGCCGCCGTAAACGCGATCAAAAAATGAATGGCGAGACCCAACCCAGCCGTCGTCATTCCTCCTTCGAATGATTGGGAACCGAGCAAACCGCTTGCGATACCCTGTAACATTCGAATTGATCCCGTGCCTTTGAGCTCTGCGATTACAAAAGCGGACGTGATATCCAGAATTCCCGCGATCAAACCTGCGATCGCAATTGCCGAGATAGTCCATGATTTTTCATGCGATACGTTCATGTAAGGTCCCGCTACTAGGCTAGAATGCCATTGCCCGTCAAACGATTACCGTTAAGATTTCGGCGCTTTCTGTAGCGGCGCTCTATGAGCGCCGTGGTCGAAGGAAAACGGCGGTCATAGACCGCCGCTACAAATACTTAAATGGCTTTACCGATTCGCATTCTTACTGCGGTTCCGATCTGCGATGGACACGACAGCGCCATTAACACCATTAATCTCGAATTTATCCGGCATGGAATCGAAGTCGTTTACCTCGGATTTCATCGTTATGTCGGCGATATTGTGCGCGCGGCTATCCAAGAGGATGTGGCCGCGATCGGGATTTCCAGTTACAACGGCGGTCACATCGATTTTTTTGCCGATGTCGTTAGCCAATTGAAGAAGAACGGCGCTAATGACATAGCAGTTTTCGGCGGGGGCGGGGGCACGATTACGCACGACGACGCCCGGCAAATGAAGCGCAAAGGCGTCGACGAAATTTTTTTTGCCGGCACGTCGCTCACGGAAATGGCCGACTATGTGAAAAAGCATTACGGCAAAAAGAAAAAGCGCCGCCTGAAATCGAAGGCCGATCTCGCGCTGGCGCGGAAATTGACCGAACTCGAAGAGGCGGCTTCGAGACGAGGAAAACATCAACCATTAAATGATGCCAGTCCGGCTCGGACCAAAGATCGAACATCTAAAGTGATTGGTTTTACCGGTCCGGGTGGCGCCGGCAAAACGACGTTGATCGATGAGCTGGTTTTGCGTTTTCTTCAGCGCGACAGCAAAACGCGCATCGCAATTTTATCGCACGACCCGAGCGTGATCGGCGAAGGCGCGTTGCTCGGCGATCGTGCCACGATGATCAACTCGCAGGACGATCGGGTGTTTATGCGCAGCATGGCCACGCGCGGGCAGGCTGGAGGACTTTCGCCAGCGACCGAAAGCTGTCTCGCGCTGCTGGCACGTTCTAGATTCGATTACGTCATTATCGAAACGGTCGGCACCGGGCAGGAGGCGCTGCCGTTTCGCAACAAACTGGTTGATCAAACCATATTGGTCATGAATCCCGATTACGGGGCGCGCTTGCAGTTGCAAAAGATTGTCATGCTCGATGTCGCCGACGTCGTGGTGGTGAACAAAACTGATCTGGAACGGGCCAAGGCCGCGTTGGCCGAAATCGAATACCGATTGACGCAGAACAAGCGCAAACAGGAAATCGTGGCCACGGTTGCCAAACGCCATCGTGATCCTGGCGTGGATGAATTGTTCGAGTTAATTACGAAGGAGACTGTAGCGGCGGTCTATGACCGCCGAAAACCAAAGGGTCGGCACTCATAGAGCGCCGCTACAGCGAAAGAAGGAAAAATGAGCAAACTTGGAGCAGTCGTTGAAGCAGTCGAAAAGCACGGGCGTTTTGTGCTCGAACAAGTCAAGCGGGCGCGGAGTGATGAAAAATTCGCGCAGGCAGTGACCGACCGCTGGAACAAGGTCAAAGCGGAAATCCCAATTTCAAAAGCGCCGACTGGATTGCCTTTGCCGCGCCTGGCTTTGCCCGAGATTGACGAGCCGGGCGAAATCGCGCGCTACCTTTTTGGCGATGGTTTGCCGGGTGAATTCCCGTATCTGAACGGCGCTTATCGCGAGATGTATCTCGAGCCGTTGCGTGAGATAGAGAGCTTCGAGAAAAACGGCGAAGCTGTAGCGGCGGGTGTGTCGCGCGCAAGAAAATCCAAGGTGCGGCCGGCACGGCCGCCGCTACAGGAGGAACCGACTCGTTTGTTTTCCGGACTGATGCTGGCTGAGGACACGAATAAGCGTTTCCATTTCTTGAGCGCGCATCAGCGGTCCAAACGTCTCAGTACCGCGTTCGATGGCCCAACGCTCTACGGAGTTGATTCCGATGCCGACGGTGTCTTCGGCAAGATTGGCGAGGGTGGAGTCGCGGTCGACACGGTGGAAGACATGGTACGGCTCTACGATGGCTTTGAGCTCGGCGCACCGAATTTTTCCGCATCGATGACGATCAGTGGCCCGGCGCCGATCATCATGGCGATGTACATCGCGGCGGCGAAACGTCGTTTCGGTGCGAAGGTGGTGCCGAATCTGCGCGGTACCATTCAGGCCGACATTTTCAAAGAAGTGCAGGCTCAGAATGAAACGATTTTTCCGACGGAAGCGTCGCTGCGTTTTCTTTGCGACATGATTGACTGGACAACGGCGAACATGCCGCGCTGGTATCCGGTTTCGATTAGCGGTTATCACATCGGTGAAGCGGGGTCGACGCCGGTGCAACAAGCGGCCTACACGCTCTCCAATGGTTTCGCTTACGCCGAAATGCTAAGCGCGCGAGGCGTGCCAGTTGATCAGTTCGCATCGCGGCTTTCTTTCTTCCTCGATTGCGGACTCGACGTCGAATACATCGCGCTCGCGCGCGTTTCACGAAAAATCTGGGCGATCGGAATGCGCGATGTCTTTGGCGCGAACGCGCGCGGGCAAATGTTCAAACTTCACACGCAAACGAGCGGCCGCTCGCTCATCGCCGCCGAGTTCAAAAATAATCTCACTCGCACCGCGGCCGAATTGATGCTCGCTTACATGAACGGCACCAACTCGTGTCACTCGAATAGCGCCGACGAACCGTTCACCACGCCGAGTGAGGAATGGATTCGTCTTGCCGCGCATGGACAGGCAATTCTGCTCGAAGAATCCGGAATCTTTAAGCACACCATGAACATGTTGAGCGGCTCGCCCGGGATGAAAGCAGTCGAACGCGCGGTTGAGAAAGCGATTCTCGATGAATTTCGTGAGATCGAATCGCTCGGCGGTGTGCTTGCTGCGGTGGAGAATCGCTATCAGCGCAGTCAGATCCAAAATGCTGCCCACCGTTACGAGCAACAAATTTATGACGGAACGCGTCCGATTGTCGGATTAAATCGCTATCGCAACGGCGCGGATGAGATGCCTGAGGTCGAGTTGGTGCGGACTCCCCGAGCGAAACAAAAATTGCAAGTCGAGCGTTTGAAGAAGTTCAAAAAGAAAAACGCGGAGAAATCAAATCGCGCGCTGCATAAATTGGGCGCGGTGGTTGAACGCGGCGAAAACTCTTTTCCTGCGCTGTTAGAAGCGGTGGAAGTGTGTTCGCTCGGCCAAATCACCGGGCGTTTGCAGGAAATCGTCGGGCGTTTCAGGCCGATGGTGTAGCGACCGCCCAGCTTAATGTGGGAGCTACCTTAGCGCCCCGACAGCCTTTAATCCTCCTCATACAAATAAGGCCAGGGCTCAGTAATAAGATCGCTTCTGCTCGCGCTGCTTCCCTCCCATTGCTCTGGCCTTTCAACCAATCCTTTTACCACGGGATTCTGCTCAATGTAGCATCTGACGTACTCAAACTGTCTGGCGGTTTTTACCAAGGTGTCATAGTAGCCATCTTGCCACGAGGTTTTATGGCCCCTCAGGAGCTGGGATGTTCTTCCGCCGACATAGCTCATCAAATCGTGCATGAATTTTGGCAATGTCCACGGCTCCCTCAGGGCGAAGAGTGCATGCCAATGATCGAGCATCACAACAAAAGCTCGCAGATAGGTGCGTTCCTGTTGTACCGCGAATGCGAACGCAGACGTAACAGTTTCTCTGGCAGCTTTGTTTAGAACCGGCTTTTTCGGATGTAGAGACTTTGTGATGAAGAACGTTGCTGGCACGTCTTTTGCCCGGTGCAAACGCAGATTGCGGGAATGAGTGTCTGATTTCATGACGCTGTCGGGGCACTGAGGCCCCTCCCACATTAAGCCCGGCGTCGCCACGCTATTTCTTCCCGATGCGCTTCAGCTTCATGTTGTCACGATAAAACGCGAGACAGCGCGCGTCGGCGACGTGCACGGTTTTCATCGCGACGACGATATCGTCGCCAGCGAGATTGATCGTGCCCGTCCCAGTATTACCGAAACTGTCCTTCCAGGCGAACTGCGCCGCGTTTCCGTTGACCTTGCCTGCGCCAGTCGCATCAGGCGTGGCGCCGTGGCCATCGGAGTAGGCCGCATCGAATGCAATCTCGAGCGCGCTGCCGATCTGATGAATGCTGAATTCAAACACGCCTTGCCCATTCAGAAATTTCTTGTCCACGAATTCACCGTCAAACTTCGCCGGTCCCGCGGCCATGACCGTCCCGATTGTGGCCAGCGCAATCATCGCGAAAGGAAATGAGTGTTTTTTCATAAGCGACGATTCAAACAAGTTGCTTCAAAGAAATCGATGAAATCGTGATGTTTGGGTGGCGTCGTCATCCCGAGCGAAAATGCCAGTCCGGCTGCGACCGAGGGATCCCGGTGTGAAAGCGCAAAGGCCACGCGAGAGATCCGCCGAAATGCATTCGGGGCTCAGGCCGACGGGATTTTCTGACTTCCTCTCGTATTGGTAATCGCGTCGATGGCAGACGGGTTTTCCAATGCCGAAGTGTCGCCAAGTTTTTCGCCGAGATAAGCGGCGCGCACGATGCGACGCATCACTTTCGCATTTCGTGTTTTCGGAATATCGCTCACGAAAACAATGTCACGGGGCGCGAGTGCTTTGCCAAGGTCGCGCGCGACGCTTTGTTTCAACTCCTGGGCAATGTCAGCCGATGCGTTGTCGCCATTTTTCAAGACGCAAAAGCAAACCAATGCTTCGCCTTTGATCGAATCCGGCACGCCGACCGCCGCTGCTTCACTCACTTGTGCGTGCGCAACGAGGATCGATTCGACTTCCGCGGGGCCCACCCGTTTGCCGGCAATTTTAATTGTGTCGTCGCTCCGGCCGAGAATGTACCAAAGTCCTTCATCATCAATTGCGGCCCAATCGCCGTGCACCCAAATGTCCGGCCAGCGCGACCAATAGGTATCGAGATAACGCTGCGGGTCCCGCCAAAATCCGCGTGTCATGCCGATCCAGGGTTCGCGAATGACGAGCTCGCCAACTTTCCCGCGAATCGAGTTTCCATTTTCGTCGACGACATCGGCCGCCATCCCAGGCAACGGTCCGGAGAACGCGCACGGCTTCATCGGCGTTAGCACATTCCCCATCAGAATGCCGCCAGAGATTTCAGTGCCGCCGGAGTAATTGATGATCGGCAGTTTTCCGCACCCGACGACGCGAAAAAGCCAGAGCCAGGGATCCGGGTTCCACGGTTCCCCAGTTGAGGCGAATTTCCTAAGTTTCGTTAGATCGTGCCGATTAACAATTTCTTCGCCATATTTTCGGAGCGCGCGGATCAGCGTGGGCGAAACACCCAGCGCGGTGACACCGTGATCTGTGCACAATTTCCAAACGCGATCGGGTCCCGGAAAATCGGGGGCGCCATCGTAAAGCATCATAGTGGCGCCCAGCACCAGCGTTCCAAAAACGAGCCATGGGCCCATCATCCACCCCATGTCGGTGGGCCAAAAAAGCGTTTCCTCGACGTGAAGATCAAGGCCGTGCCACATGTCTTGCGCAGCTTTAATTGGGAACCCGCAGTGAGTGTGCACCGCACCTTTCGGCCGGCCTGTGGTGCCGGAGGTGTAGATGAGCATCATCACATCTTCGGCGCTCGTTTTTTCGGTGTTTGTTGTGGCTGCCGTTGTCCTCAGCGGCAGAGGTTTTTCGGTTCTGCCGCCGGTGACGGCGGCAGCTACAATCCACTCGCTGCTTTTCGTTAGCACGATCGAATGTTGCAGCGTCGGAACTTGTGCGGCCGCTTCCTCCGCGATCGGTCGCATTGCACAGAATTTTCCGCGACGAAAGGTTCCCTCCGCGATGAAAAGCGCTTTGGCGTCGGCGTCTTTTAGGCGTGACACGATGGCGGAGGCGCCGAATCCGGAGAAGAGTGGCAAGAAAATCCCGCCGATCTTGATGATCGCGAGCATCGCGATGACGATTTCCGGCACCATTGGCATGAAAACGCCAATGGCATCGCCTTTGCCCAGACCGAGCGAACGCAACGCCGTCGCCATTTCATCTACTTCGGCGCGAAGCTCAGCGTAAGTCAGTCGGCGCGACTTGCCGTCCTCCGTTTCCGATTTAATTGCGATTTTTCTGTCGGTAGGCGTGCCGGCGTATTTATCGAGCAGGTTGTGGACGATGTTCATTTCGCCGCCGACGCACCATTGCGGCGTCGCTTTTCCCTTTGAGAGATCGACGACTTCTTCATAGGCCTTGTAGAACTCGATTCTGAGGTCCCGCAGGACGGTGTCCCAGAACCAGGGAATGTCCGTGGTTGAGCGCCGCATCAATTCATCGAAGGAACCGAGGCCGTGCCGATTGATGAATGATTGCAGGTTCGATTGCGCAATAATCTCGGGCGAGGGATGCCAGACAAATTCGCCACCGAATTGAAATTCGCTCACGCATTTAATTTCCCGTCATTTCGAGCGAAGTCGAGAAATCCTGCAATATACCCTTAAGGATAACACCATGGGATCCCTCGGTCCGAGCCGGACGGGCATTTCCACTCGGGATGACGATGTTGCTTAGGCGCTATTCATCGTCACATTGCAGCTTCCAATTTTTTCATGACCAAATCGCTCGCCCATCAATTTGCCGAATACACTTGCGCTCTGCGTTTCGAAGATTTGTCGCGCGAAACTGTAAATGAAGTGAAGCGCCGGGTAATCGACTCGATCGGTTGCGCCCTAGGCGCATGGAACGAAGAGCCCTGCCGGATTGCGCGGGAAGTCGCGTCGGAATTTTCTGCGAAACATGGCGCGACCATTATCGGCACGCACCACCAGGCACCGCCGGATTGGGCGGCGTTTGCGACCGGCTGTTGTATCCGTTATTTGGATTACAACGACACCTATCTTTCGAAGGAACCGGCGCATCCGAGCGATAACATTTCCGCCGTGCTGGCGGTGGCTGAGAGCGTGGGCGCGAATGGACGCGCCGCAGTTACCGCGATCGCGCTAGCTTATGAAGTGCAATGCCGTTTGTGCGACGCGGCTAGCATTCGCGCGCGGGGCTGGGACCATGTCACCTACGGGGCGTTCTCGACCGCGCTGGCGTCGGCGAAGCTGATGAAACTTGAGCGGGAAAAAGCGCGCCACGCGGTCAACATCGCGGGCGTGGCCTGCGCGGCGATGCGACAGGCACGCGTCGGCGAACTTTCGCATTGGAAAGGCGTGGCATTCGCGAACGCAGCGCGCCATGGAGTTTATTCGGCGCTGCTCGCGCGCGCGGGAATGACCGGACCGGCGCCGATTTTCGAAGGGCAAATGGGATTCGAGAAAGAACTCGGCGTTTCGCTTGGTAACGTTGGTGAAAAATTCGCGATGCCATTTCCACAAAATCCGCAGGGACCAGCGTCGATGATTTTGAACACGAGCATCAAATATTGGCCGGCGGAATATCACAGCCAGAGCGCGATCGAAGCGGCGTTGTTCTTGCGCGAACAAATCGGCGACGTTTCGCAGATCGCGTCAGTTAACATCGAATCGCACGACGCGTCGGTCGATATCATCGGGAGCGAGCCGGAAAAATGGAGACCGGAAACGCGCGAGACCGCCGACCACAGCCTGCCGTACATTACCGCGATCGCGTTGATCGACGGCAAAGTGACCGGCGAACAATTTCAGCCCGCGCGATTTACCGATCCGGCGATTTGGAAATTTTTGGAGAACGTGAAAGTGACACGCAGCGCGGAGTTAAGCTCGCTTTATCCAGGGGCGGTTGCGAATATCGTGCATGTCACGCTGAAAGATGGCCGCACGTTGACCAAGCGCGTCGATTATCCGCTGGGCAACGCGAAAAATCCGGTCTCGGACGTCGAGCTGGAAAGAAAATTTTTGCATTTAGTGGCCCCTGCGTTGGGACGGGATCATTGCGCGAGAATTTTACAGTGCGCCTGGGCGCTCGAGGAGCAAGACGGTGTGCATCATTTGATGAAGCTTTTGCGGATGCGCTAACGGGAAATAGCAAGAGATGTCTCGACTTCGCTCGACATGACAAAGGAAACGAAGGCGAAACGATTGCGCGAGTTGATCGCGAAGGATTGCGTGGCGATGCCGGGCGTGCCGAACGCGTCGATCGCGCGGCAGGTGGAGCGTGCCGGATTTGATGCGGTTTATATCAGCGGCGCTGGACTGGCGAATTCCACCGCGGGATTACCGGACATCGGATTGCTAACCTTAAGCGAGGTGGCGTTGCTTGCCGGTTTTGTCGCTAAGGCAGTGAAGATTCCGGCGATCGTCGATGCGGACACGGGATTTGGCGGCGCGGAAAACGCGGCGCGCACGATCTGCGAATTGGAAGACGCGGGATTGGCTGGCTGTCATCTGGAGGATCAGGAATTTCCCAAACGGTGCGGACATCTCGCCGGAAAATCGCTGATCCTATCAGCCGATATGGAGGAGAAGATTGCAGCTGCGGTGGCGGCGAAACGCGATAAAGATTTTTTGGTGATCGCGCGGACGGATGCGCGGGCGATTGAAAGTTTCGACGGCGCAGTGAAACGAGCGCAGGCTTATGTCGCTGCCGGCGCCGACGCAATTTTCCCGGAGGCACTGCAAACGAAAGAGGAATTTCGTGATTTCACGAAGGAAGTGGAGGTCCCGCTGCTGGCGAACATGACCGAATTCGGGAAATCGCCCCTGCTCTCGTTCGATGAATTGCGTGAGCTGGGGTATCGGATGGTCATCTTTCCGCAAAGCGCGTTTCGCGTTTCCATGAAATCGACGGCGGAATTTTTGCGCGACTTGAAAACGCGCGGGAGTCAGAGCGATTGGCTGGAGAAAATGCAGACGCGGGAGGAACTTTATCAATTGCTCGATTACGATCCAAAGGCGGCAAGCTGGTCCGGAGCGCGTAATCTGTAAATGGAGAGCGCCGCGCTGCCTGCTACGCCATAGCAATGCGATGGCGGGTCGGCGCCCAAAATTTGGGACATGACAGCGCGTGTCCCTCCAATCGCCAACGTCGATCTTGGCCGTTGAACGTTGGCCATTCGCGAGTAAAGAAACACCTCAATGGCGGCTAAAGAATCTAAACCGGCTTACAGTCCGGGCCTCGCCGGCGTGATCGCGGGGGAGACGCAAATCTGCTGGGTCGATCCGAACGCCGGCCTGATGTATCGCGGCTACGACATCCACGAGATGGCGGAGAAAGCGAGCTTCGAGGAGGTCGCGTATCTCTTGCTGAACGGCGAGCTGCCGGATGTGGAGCAGCTCAATAAATTTACATCCGAAATCGCTATGGCTCGCATGTTGCCAAAGCAGGTGCTGGATGCGTTGCGATTGATGCCGAAAAAGACGCATCCGATGGACATGCTGCGTACGGGCGTGTCGGGGCTGGGGGCATTCGATCCGGAACTGAACGACCATTCGCACGCGGCCAACATTCGCAAATCGATTCGATTAATCGCGAAGGTTTCGACCTTGATCACCGATGGCTATCGTATCGCGCACGGCGAACAGCCACTACCAGAGCGCGAGGATCTGACTCTGGCGGGAAGTCTTTTCTACAAATTGCGCGGTGAAGTTCCGCAGGACTGGCAGATCCAAATGATGGACACGATTCTTATTTTGTACGCGGATCATGAGTTCAATGCCTCGACCTTTGCGGCGCGGGTGACGGCATCGACCCTGGCGGATATTTACGCAGCGGTGACGAGCGCGTGCGCCGCCTTGAAAGGACCGTTGCACGGCGGCGCGAATGAACAATCGATGCGAATGCTCGATGAAATCAAAACCCCCGAACGCGCCGAAGATTGGTTGAAAGACCAACTGGCGAAGAAAGCCAAGATCATGGGATTCGGTCATCGCGTTTACAAAAAAGGCGACTCGCGAGTGCCGACGATGCGCGAGATCGGACGCGACCTGGGCAAACGCACCGGCAAAGAAAATTGGATCCCGATTTGTGAGAAGCTCGAGCAAACGATGGAGCGCGAAAAACATTTGTGCGCGAATGTCGATCTTTACGCCGCGCCGGTGTTAACAATGTTGGGATTCGATCCGGCGCTGAATACGCCGATCTTCGCCGCCTCACGTGTTGCTGGCTGGTGCGCGCATGTAGTCGAGCAACAGGACAATAATCGTTTGATCCGGCCGTTATCACTTTACACTGGGCCAGCGCCGCGCGCTTACGCTGGCGGATCAAAAAACGGCGCGTGAATTTGAGGTTATGGCGGCGGCCTATGACCGCCGTGCTTTGTTCCTTTCGGCGCTCATAGAGCGGCCGCTACAATGAATAAATCACTCCAGGAAAAGTACGCGCCGAACAATTCATGCTGGGGTTGCGGACCGGCCAATGCCGAAGGGCTGCGCATTCGCAGTTTCCCGAAAGGAGAGGAAGTGGTGGCGGAATGGATGCCGCAGTCTAAATATGAAGCGTTCCCGGGTGTATTGAACGGCGGAATCATCGGCACGCTGCTGGATTGCCATTGTAACTGGACGGCGGCCTGGCACTTGATGAACAAAGCCGGCGCAGACCATCCGCCCTGTACCGTTACCGCAGATTACGCGATCAAACTGTTACGGCCGACACCATCAAACGGACCGATTTCTTTGTCAGCGAAAGTTGTCGATTCGACCGATGATCGAGCGACGGTCGACGGAACCTTGAGCGCAAATGGAAAAGTTTGTGCGACCTGCCGTGGCGCCTTCGTTGCAGTGAAGGAAGGTCATCCCGCTTTTCATAGGTGGTGATCGAGATAACAGGGGCGCTTCAGCCAAGGGCCGAGCTGAACATTTTTATCATTCCGAGCGTAGTCGAGGAATCTCTAATTTTTTGGTAGAGCGAAATAGCAAGAGATGTCTCGACTTCCGCTCGACATGACAAAGTTACAATTGCGGAGCGACCAGACCGGCGGCTTGCTGAAACGGATTGGCAAATTGTAAGCCGCGCAAGTTCGCCGGCGTAACTTCGCGTGAACGGCCTTTGTCTATTTCGAATAAACGCGTTTGTTGCGCGGCGAAACTGCCATCTAACACGTCGAGATTGGCTTCGTCATTCAAACGAATCGAGCGGTTATCGAAATTACCTGAGCCGACCGAGACGAAAATATTATCCACGATCATCAACTTCGCGTGCACCATCGTCGGTTGATATTCGAAAATCCTGACCCCGGCGCGGATCAATTCCGGCCACTGCCGCCTCGACGCCAGGCGCACCAGTTTTTGATCGATCTTTTTTCCCGGAACAACGATTTCAACTTTCACGCCCCGCTTTGCCGCTTCGATTAGTTCCTTACGCACCAGATCGTCCGGGAGGAAGTAAGCGTTCTCAATTCGCAAAGTTTTTTGGGCGGAAGCAATCGCAAGTAGATACATCAAGTCGAGATTTTCATAATGGGCGCCGCCTCGGATTGCCTGCGCCAGGTACGGACCAGTGTTTGCCAGCGGCGGGAAATAATTCGGACCATGCAGCACTTCGCCGCCTATTTTTAACCAGCTGATTGCAAAGCTCCCCTGAAGCTGCGCAACGACCGGCCCGGTGATCTTGTAATGATTGTCGCGCCAATGTTGCGGCGAATCGGCATTGCCAGTCCATAGGTCGGCAATTCCGGCCCCACCGACAAAGCCGATTTTCCCATCAATGATTAGTAGCTTACGGTGAGTGCGGTTGTTGTAGCGACGTGGATCGGGCCAGAGAACTGAGTGATATTTCGCAACCTCGACTCCGGCGTTGCGTAATCGCTCCAGATTTTGCCGGCCCATTTTTTGGGTGCCTTGCGCATCGAGAATGGCGTTCACTTTTACTCCGGCCTGGGCGCGCTCGGCCAGCGCCTCGGTGAACTGATGCGCGATTTCGCCGTCCCAGAATGTATAAGTCTCGAAGTTAATCGAATGTTTGGCCGATCGAATTGCGCCGAGCATAGCCGGGAAAATCTGATTCCCGTTAACCAGAGTGGTGATGTTGTTGCCAGGGACAAAATTTGGTCCGAGCAATGATCCGGCAGCCTGTCGAAACTCGGGCGAGTGCACCGAATAAAGCGGCGCGATTTCCTGGCGCGGCTGCTTGCCCATCTTGAGAGCGCAACCGCCGAAGAGCAAAAATCCGCCAGCGGTCGCAAGCGCAAAAATTCGCCCCCACGAATTGTTAAGGTTCATTCCTGTGATGCTTGTAGCTAACTTCGTTCCCAAGACGGACTTCGGCAGCGGGACTGAAGATCACTTGACTTCTTTTTCCCGGTGTTCCCGGAGTGCGTTGCTCAACCAGGTGTTGAGCGACATCTCCTCGCCATTGCGGGTGCGGACGTGATAGGGCTGACCGGTGAGTAAACTCTTCGTCGCAGCCAGTCGGATAAAATCCTCGGGCGTTTTGATCTGCCCTTTGAAATGTTCGTACTTAGCGCGGACATGCGCAACGGCCTCTTGGGGCGTGTGGGTTTGGCCGTTGCGAATGAAAGTGGCATCGGCGGTCTCGATTCGATGAAGGAGGAAGGCGATCGTTTGCTCGAGCGATTCAGCGGCGCGAGCCGGGACCGCGCTGCAAATCGCTAACAAAACAAAGACGCGAACCAACCAACGCCGCACGCTTCTGAATCGTGCCCCAAAGCGAAGCTGCGCGCCCGGGGTGACTCGAACACCCGACCGACGGATTAGAAATCCGTTGCTCTATCCGGCTGAGCTACGGGCGCAGTTGCGCAGCGAAGTTGCCGTCAGCGAGTGAAAGGTGCAACTTTTCCCGGCAGAGGTGCGATGAAATCGATCATGCTTGTCATCGGACTGGTGGTGATTGTGCTGGTCGTTGCCTTTGGCTTGTTGCGCACGGAAAATCGAAAAGAGAACGACACGATGAATGCTTTGATGGTGATCGTGCCTTACAAGTACGAAGGCCTGTGGGTCTTTAATGATGCAGCGGTTGGACTGAGCAAGGAGCCTTTCATTGCGGGAATTGACACGCTTATTGATAGGGCAACCGCGAACATTCCGGACGCGCAGAACGGCTTTCGCGCGATCTTTAGCGGCACGGAATTTCCGGGCGCGAACTTTAAACTGGAATGGCGTCGCGCGGAATCCGGCGGAAACTGGTATTATAGTCCCGAATTTAACCAAGAAGGCTGGCTGTGCCCAGCGTTGTTTAAATATTTCAAAAGTGCGCCGCGAGAGATTTACGTGAAGGTCGAGCCGCGAAGTCGGGATTAATCGCCAACGCGGTGTTTTAGCTCCCACACCCGGAGAGCAGCGAGCAGTAAAGCTTTGGTGCGGGCAAGCGTGCCGGCAGCTGGGAGATCGGAGGAATTAGGTTTTGTCGAGCCATTGCGCGAAGTCGAGCCATTGCGCGAACGTCCTTTGGGCTTGCGGCTCGCTTTGGTTTTGCGCATCCGTTTAGTTGCCGTCTCGCTGACCGTTAAATGTCCGCTGCTATTCATGACCCTGTTTTCCAAGCAGCTTCCAAGCCAGTATCTGGCGGCGGTAAAAGCCGCTCCGAACGCAACCGGCTCAGCTGAAGCTGTTTAACTTGCGCAATGGTTCCGATTATGGGCTTCCAATAAACTCGAATATCGCATAATATATCCAATAATTCTAATAAATCTAGCAAACTGGACATTTCTCGGACATATCGTCATTCCAGCCGGGGCAGGTCCGCGTTTGCCGAAGTCTTCGAGCTCAAAACGACGACCGGAGAGCCTTGCCAAGATAGGGATTCTTTGTCCGCCGAACAGGCCAGGCGACACTAG
>Ga0209474_10002045_pt1 | contig 18941 bp, 17 predicted proteins | sample GraSoiAngelo_145_FD_185902 | JGI IMG/M metagenome (GOLD analysis project Ga0209474, IMG submission 185902) | Grasslands soil microbial communities from the Angelo Coastal Reserve, California, USA - 14_1009_05_20cm (SPAdes) (version 2) | ecosystem: Environmental > Terrestrial > Soil > Grasslands... | reverse complement strand
ATCGGCCCCTGCGGACGGCAGCTCTGCTGCTCCTCGCATCTGCGGAAGTTCGAGCCGATCTCGGTGAAGATGGCCAAGACGCAGGACATGCCGCTCACCGACAGCCGGCTGCTCGGCAACTGCGGCCGGCTCAAGTGCTGCCTGCTCTACGAGTTCTCGACGTACCAGGAGCTGCGCTCGCGGCTGCCGCGCGTGAACACGCCGTGCCAGGCCTCGTGCGGCGGCGGCGGCTGCATGACCGGCAAGGTGCGGTCGATCCGCGTCCTCGCCCAGTCGGTGATCGTCGGCTTCCCCGACGGCACCGAGGCCGAGGTGCCGCTCGATCAGCTGACCTGGGAGGGACGGTCGCACATCGCGCCGTAGAAGGAGCGAGCCATGACCGGGATCCGTGTCGCCCTGCTCGGCGTTGCCGTCCTCGCCCTGCTCGTCGGCCCCGGCGCCGTGCCCGCCCAGCCGGCTCCGATCAAGATCGGCTTCGTCACCGATCTCACCGGCATCGCGGCCCAGGCCGCCAAGGACATGGTCAACGGCCTCACGCTGTACCTCGACGAGATCGGCTCCCAGATGGCCGGCCGCAAGGTCGAGCTGATCGTGGAGGACAGCCAGGCGCGTCCCGACGTCGCACTGAGCAAGATGCGCAAGCTGGTGGAGCACGACCGCGTGCACCTGGTCGCCGGCGTGCTGTTCGGTCACCTCGGCTACGCGCTGGCGCCGAAGATCGAGGAGTACCGCGTGCCGGGCCTCATCACCACCGCCGCCTCCGACGACCTCACCCAGCGGCTCAAGTACCGGTGGGTCATTCGGACCGGGTGGGCCTCGAGCCAGCCCTCGCATCCGTTCGGCGAGTACGCCGCCCGCACGCTCGGCCACCGGAAGGTCGCGGTGATCGCCTCCGACTACGCCTTCGCCTGGGAAGTGGTGGGCGGCTTCCAGCGGACCTTCGAGGAGTCGGGCGGCCAGGTCGTCCAGAAGCTGTGGGTGCCGCTCGGCGCGATGGACCTCGCGCCCTACATCTCGAAGCTGCGCCGCGACGTCGACGCCGTCTTCACGATGATCGCCGGCGCCTCCACGCTGCAGTTCTTCAAGCAATACCAGGACGCCGGGCTGACCGGCCGGATCGCGCTGCTCGGCGGGGGCCCGGCCGTCGACGAGGCGCTGCTGCCCCAGATGGGCGACGAGGCGCTCGGCGTGATCACGCCGCTGATCTACAGTGCTGCGCTCGACACGCCGATCAACCGCCGCTTCGTCAGGGACTACCGAGCACGGTTCGGCAAGGTGCCGTCGTACTTCTCGGAGACGAATTACACGAGCGGCCGCTGGATCCACGAGGCGGTCAAGGCCGTGGGCGGCAAGGTGGAGGATCGCGAGGCGCTGCTGGCGGCCTTGCGCAAGGTGGAGATCGTCGACGCCCCGCGCGGCCCGGTCAAGCTCGACGCCTGGGGCAACCCCGTCCAGAACGTCTACATCCGCAAGGTCGAGCGCACCAAGGACGGCGAGCTGCAGAACACCGTGATCCTGACCATTCCGGCCGTGTCGCAGTTCTGGAAATACAACCCCGAGGAGTTCCTGCGGCAGCCCGTGTACAGCCGGGACGTCCCGCCCTGCCGCCACTGCTGAGCGCGCGCCGGCCGTCCGGCCGCGCGCCGGCGCCATGCTAGAGTGACGGCGTGAGCGGCACGCTCTACCTCACCACCCCGATCTACTACGTCAACGACGCGCCGCACCTCGGGCACGCCTACACGACGATCGCCGCCGACGCCATGGCGCGCTACCGGCGGCTGGCCGGCGACGAGGTGTTCTTCCTCACCGGCACCGACGAGCACGGCGACAAGATCGCCCAGTCGGCGGCGAAGAGCGGCCTGACGCCGCAGGCGCTCGCCGATCGCAACTCGGGCCTGTTCCGCGAGACGTGGCGGCGGCTGGGGATCACCAACGACGACTTCATCCGCACGACGGAGCCGCGGCACGAGAAGGTGGTGCAGGCGTTTCTCCAGAGGATGTGGGACGCCGGCGAGATCTACCTGGGCACCTACGGCGGCCACTACTGCTTCGGCTGCGAGCGCTTCTACACCGAGAAGGAGATCGTCGACGGCAAGTGCCCCGACCATCTCACGCCGTTGACCTGGATCGAGGAGGAGAACTACTTCTTCAAGATGTCCGGCTATCAGCGGTGGCTGACCGAGTACATCGAGGGCCATCCCGACCTCATCCGGCCGGAGCGGTACCGCAACGAGATCCTCGGCTTCCTGCGCGATCCGCTCCAGGATCTCTCCATCAGCCGCCCGCGGCGGCGGCTGGAGTGGGGGATCCCGCTGCCGTTCGACGACAAGTACGTCACCTACGTGTGGTTCGACGCGCTGATCAACTACGTCTCCGCGCTGGGCGGACCCGGCCAGCCGCGCTTCGAGAAGTTCTGGCCGGCCGCGCACCACCTGATCGGCAAGGACATCCTGAAGCCGCACGCCATCTACTGGCCGTGCATGCTGAAGGCGGCCGGGCTCGACGTCTACCGCCACCTGGTCGTGCACGGCTTCTGGAACATCGGCGGCGGCAAGATGTCGAAGTCCGTCGGCAACGTGGTCGAGGCCTTCGCGCTGGCCGAGAAGTACGGCAACGACGCCTTCCGCTACTTCGTCCTGCGCGAGATGACGTTCGGCCTGGACTCCGACTTTTCCGAAGAGGCCTTCGTGGGTCGCCTCAACGCCGACCTCGCCAACGACCTCGGCAATCTCGTATCGCGCGCGACGACGCTGATCGCGGCCGCCCGGGCGCCCGGGCCGGCCTCCGCGCCCGGCGCCGGCGACGACGAGCTCCGTGCGAAGGCCGACCAGACGCGGCAGGGCGTCGAGCGCGCGATGGGCGACTTCGCCTTCCAGCGTGCGCTGGCCGAGATCTGGGAGTTCATCGGGGCGGTCAACCGGTACGTCGACGCGACCCAGCCGTGGGCGCTGGCCAAGGACGCCGCCCGGGCGGCCCAGCTCGACCGCGTGCTGCTGACGCTGGCCGATGCGCTGCGGTTTCTCGGGGTCGTCCTCGACCCGTTCCTGCCCGACGCCGCGCTGAAGGTCCGCGCCGCCATCGGCGACCACCGCCCGCCGCGGCTGGCCGACGCCGTCCTCGGACGGATCGACGCGATTCCCCGCGTGGAGAAGCTGTCGGGCCTCTTTCCGCGCATCGAGGACCGGAAGCCCCCGCCGGCCGGCGCCGGGAAGGCGACGGACGGCGGCACGATCTCCATCGACGACTTCTCGAAGGTGCAGCTGCGCGTCGGGGAAGTGATCGCCGCCGAGGCGGTGCCGAAGTCGAAGAAGCTGCTCAAGCTCACCGTCTCGCTCGGCAGCGAGCAGCGGACGATCGTCGCCGGCATCGCGCAGCACTACGCGCCCGGCGACCTCGTCGGCAAGAAGGTCGTCGTCGTCGCCAACCTACAGGCGGCCAAGCTCATGGGCATCCCGTCGCAGGGGATGGTGCTGGCCGGCTCCACCGACGACGACGGAGTGCTGGCCGTGCTGACGCTGGACCGCGACCTGCCGCCCGGCGCCCGCGTGCGATGACCGACGCGCCGGACGTCGACGCCATCATCGAGGTCGCCGAGCGGGACACCTCCATCGCCGGCGTGCTGCGCGAGATCTGTGCGCTCGACGCCGCCGTGCGCGCCGGGGCGCTGGAGCTGGTGGACGCGCACCTGCGCACGCAGGCGGCCGCCGCCGACATCCTGCACGTCGTGCAGGCGCTGCGCGAGGACGCCGTGGCGCGCCGGATCGCCGAGCGCCTCGGGCCGCCGTCGCCCCCGGCGGCCTGAGCCGGGTGGTCGCCTGGCTGCGCCGGTGGGGCATCTCCTTCGCCTCCCTCGCCGGCGGGCTGCTCACGCTGTTCGTCTTTCGCCGCGGCCTGCCGCGCGTCTCCTGGATCGTGGGCTACCTGCTGCTGCTGTGGCTGCTGGTGGCGATGCTGGTGCAGGTGCGCGATACGCTGGCGGGATCGGAGAAGCGCACGCATCGCCTGGTGCTGACGGCCACCGAGTACACGATCCAGACGCTCTACCACGGCGTGTTGCTGTTCCTGCTGCCCGCCTACTGGGCGGCCGCCACCCTGTCGTCGCCGAACGCGATCTTCCTGGCCGTGCTCATCGTCCTGGCGCTGCTGGCCACGTTCGATCCCTGGTACCAGGCGCTCGTGCACCCGCGCCCGTGGGCCGGCTACATCTTCTTCCTGGTGGCGATGTTCGGCGCGCTGAACCTGGCGCTGCCGCTGATCGGCGTGCCGCCGTTCGCCGCGCTGCTGATCGCGGCGTGGCTGGCCGTCGTCGCCCTCACCCCGGCCGTGTGCCGCGCGCGTGGGTGGCGCTGGCGGAGCGGCGTCACCGTCACCTCGCTGGTCGGCCTCGTGGTGGCGGCCGCCGCGGGGCTGCGGCCCATCGTCATTCCCCCGGCCCCGCTCTTCGTGGCTCAGGCGGGTCTCGGCTGGACCGTCGCCACGATCGACTCGCTGGAGCCGATCGCCGGCGCGATCCACGCCGCCGATCTGCGCGAGCGCGGCCTCGTCGCCTATACCGCGATCTACGCGCCGGCCGGCCTGCGCCAGGCGGTCGAGCACGTGTGGCGCCAGGACGGTCACGCGCTCGACGTCGTGCGGCTCACGCCGGTGGAGGGCGGACGCCGCGAGGGCTTCCGCACCTTCTCGCGCAAGACCGCGTTTCCGGCCGATCCGGTTGGCCGCTGGACCGTGGACGTGATGACCGGGCACGGCCAGCTCATCGGTCGGGTGCGCTTCCGGGTGGTGCCGTGAGCGGGGCCGAGCTCTTCGACACGCACACCCACCTGCATTTTCCGGAGTTCGCCGACGACCTGCCGGCGGTGCTCGCGCGTGCGCGGGCGGCCGGCGTCACGCGGCTGGTGACGATCGGCACCGACGTCGAGACATCGGCGGCGGCCATCGCGCTGGCGGGGCGGGAGCCCGGCGTGTGGGCATCGGTCGGCATCCATCCCCACGACGCCGAGGCCGCCGACGAGACGGCGTTCGCCGAGATCGAGCGGCTGGCGCGCGCGCCGCGCGTCGTCGCCATCGGCGAGATCGGCCTCGATTTCTTCCGCAACCTCTCGCCGCCGGACACCCAGGAGCGAACGTTCCGGCGGCTGCTGGACCTGGCCCGCCGCCTCGACAAGCCGGCGCTGGTCCACTGTCGCGACGCCCATGCCGAGACGCTGGCCATCCTGGAGGAGGCCGGCGTCGGCCAGGTGGGCGGGATCATGCACTGCTTCTCGGGCGACGTGGCGATCGCACGGCACTGTCTGGACCTCGGCCTCACGATCTCGCTGGCCGGGCCCGTGACGTATCCCAACGCGCGGGCACTTCCCGACGTCGCGCGCTTCGTGCCCGGCGAGCGTCTCGTCGTGGAGACCGACTGCCCGTTCCTGCCGCCCCAGGGGCACCGCGGCAAGCGCAACGAGCCCGGCTATCTCGCCCTGACTGCCGGGCGCGTCGCCGCGCTGCGCGGCGAGCCCCTGGAGGCATTCGGCGCGCGGGCGAGCGACAACGCGCGGCGCCTGTTCCGGGTGGACTGACACCGGCGTGGGCCTGCGCGACGTCGGCTTCTACCTGCGCGGCCGGCTGAGCCAGACCGTCGCGCGCTTCCTCAATCGCCGGGCGCCACCGCCGCGGCCGCCGGCCGCGATCGACGACGTGCTGCGCGGGCCCGTCACGGCGCTGGCGCTGACACGCCTGCTGGAGGGTCGCAGCAACGAGGCGCGGCAGGCGGCGCTGGCGCGCTGGCTCCAGACGCGCGGGGTGCCGTTCCAGCGCCACGCGTTCCGCACGTTCGAGGGCGCCGGCGAGAACCTCGTGGTCGAGGTGGGCCGCGGCGCTCGCGCGCTCGTGCTGATCGCGCATCACGACGCCGTGCCCAAGAGCCCCGGCGCCAACGACAACGCCGCCTCCGTCGCCATCTTGCTGTCGCTGCTCGAGCGCTGGGCGGCGCGCGAGCCCCCGACCCGCGTCCGCCTGCTGTTCGCCGGCTGCGAGGAGATCGGCTATCTCGGCAGCCGCGCGTGGGTGCGCGCCCACGGCGTGGCCGACGTGCGCGGCGTGCTGAGCCTCGAGCTGCCCGGCGTGGGCGACAGCCTCGCCGTGTGGGATGCGAGTGTGCCGACGCCGTTTCTGGAGACCGTGCGCGGGGCGCTGGAAGGTCTGGGGCTGCGCGCCGACGCGGGGTATCACGTGGTCGGGCGCATCCCGGTGTTCGGCAGCGACCACCGCGCGTTCGCGGCGGCCGGCGTACCCGCCTACGGGATGACGTCCGTGCCGGCGGCGGAGGCGGAGGCGCTGCGCCGGTTCATCTTCCGTCCACTGCGCACCGCGCTGCGCGGCGCGCGGCGGCCCCGGCCATTCGACACGTACCACACCGCGCGCGACGCCGGTGAGACGCTGGACCCCACCGCGCTCGAGCGTATGTCCCGCGCGCTCCTGGCCGTGGTGGACGCGCTCGGCTGACAGGCGGTCGACTACAGCCGGGCCAGCAGCACTCGTCCGCGCGCGAGCTCGCTGCCGGGCACGAGCACGATGACCTCGCCCTGGGCGCCGACGGTGAACGGATGCACGGAGTGGGCGAGGCGCGAGCGCAGCAGCGTGGGGATCCCCTCGCTCTCCAGCAGGCTCTTCACGACCACGGCCTCGGCCTGATCACAGCGGTGCAGCTCGACGAGCGCGCGCTCGTCCGCCGGGGGAGCGGGGATTGCGCCCCGGGTCGGGAAGGGGATGATCTTGGCTCGCCGCGCCATATGCCGATCATACCCGAGCCGTGAGTCCGGGCGGGCCGGGCGGTACAATCGCCACCGGGAGGACGCCGCCGTGGAGAAATACGAGTATTTCAGCGGCACGCCGGAGGTCGGCATCGTTCCGCGGGCTCCGCACGCCGGGCCGCTGCTGCGTCACGTCTACGAGCAGGAGCACGGGCGGGGCGGCTTCGCGGGCAAGGTGAGTCACACCTATCATCTCTATCCCCCGACGAACTGGCTGCCCGGCGAGAGCCGGCATCTGCCCGACTGGGCGCCGGCCTGGGATTCGCCGCTGCGTCCGATCGGCGGCCTGCACCACCTGCTCGGCGTGGCGCCGCCCGAGCCCGCCCGCGACGTGTATCGCGGCCTCGGTCGCGTGGTGGCCAATGCGACGGCGGCCATGAACGTCACCGCGCCGCGCGCGCCCATGGACTACTTCTTCGAGCATCATTCCGCGACGATGGTCTTCTTCGTCCACGAGGGGCGCGGCACGCTCGAGACGACGTTCGGCCCGATCGAGTACGGCAAGGGCGATTTCCTGATCGTGCCCAAGGGCGTGACGCACCGCTTCGAGCTCGGCGGCGGTCGGCACTATTACTGGATGTACGAGTCGTTTGCCGGCGACCCCGAGAAGGCGGAGGCGCCGACCACCGGACAGTTCATCACCCACAGTCGCAGCGACTACCGGTTCCCGCGCTCGCTCGACACGCGCAACGAGAGTGGGCGCTTCGAGATCGTCTCCAAGGTCGACGCCACCTACACGCGGCGCCTGCATCCCACGCACCCGTTCGACGTCATCGGCTGGCGCGGCGAGTACCTGCCGTACAAGTTCGCCGTCGAGGACGTCCGCCCGCTGGTGGCCGACCGGTCGCACGTGCCGCCGTCGGGGCACACGATCTTCAAGCTCCCGGGCGCCTACCTGTGCGTGTTCACCGTGCGGTCGGTCGAGAAGGAAGCCATGTGGGTGCCGTTCTTCCACAAGAACCTCGACTATCTCGAGACGCTCGGCTATCACTTCGGCGACTTCTTCAGCGCCGGCGGCGTCGTGGGCCCCGGCATGGTCACGCTGCATCCGGTCGGGTTGCCCCACGGGCCGAAGCCGCGCTCGCTCCAGGCGTTCATGGACGGCGCCAACGCGGGCGTGCACAACGAGGTCGGCATCATGGCCGACTTCGCGAACCCCACGCGGGTGTCGGAGTGGGCGCTCGGGCTGAGCCGCCCGGACTACATGAGCGCGTGGAGCGGGTACACGAGCGATCCGCGCTTCACCTACGCGCCCGGCCGCCTGGCCGAGGTCCGCGCCCTCGGCGAGCGCCTCGCCGACGCCCGCGACGCCCTGCGGCCGCCGACGGAGGGCGACGCGCGCGGCTGAGTCCACTTCCCATCGCGTAGTCGTATGCCGTTCGATGTCGTCGTCATCGGCGCCGGCTCCGCCGGTTGCGCGGTCGCTGCGGCCCTCGCCGAGTCCGGAGTACGTCGGATCGGCCTCGTCGAGGCGGGTCCGGATTACGGCGCGCGGGCGGCGGGTCGGTGGCCCGCGGCGCTCCTCGATCCCCGCCGTGGCCCCGATACCCACGACTGGAATTACGAGATGGACCGCGGCGACGGCACGACCGCGCCCGAGTCGCGTGCCCGCGTCGTCAGCGGCTGCTCGGCCCACAATCAATGCGCGATCGTCCGACCGGGGCCCGACGATTGTCGGGGGTGGGGCTGGACGGCGGCGGAGCTGGCGGCGGTCACGCGCGCCGTGTCGCAGCGCGTGCCGTCGGCGCCGTACGCCGACGGCGAGCTGGCGGTCTGGCAGCGCACGTTTCTCGATGCCGCCGTCGCGTCAGGCGTCCGGCGCGTCGCCGACGTCGGCGACCCCGCCGGGCCGGACGGAGTGGCGCCCTTCCACGCCAACGTCGTGAATGGCGTCCGCTTCAATGCCGCCTTCGCGTTCCTGGATCGCGTGCGAGGCACCGGTGCCGTCACCGTGCTCGCCGACACGCTGGTGGATCGCCTCGAGCTCGACCGTGCGCGCGCCGTGGCGGTGCATGGTGTGCGTGAGGGCACGCCGCTCGTCCTCCGCGCCCGGCGATTCGTGCTGTGCGCCGGGACGTACGGGTCGCCGGCCATCCTGCTCCGCTCGGGAGTCGGCCCGCCGCGTGAGCTTCGCGCACTCGGCATCGCGCCGACACTCGTCCGGCCCGGCGTCGGCCGAAACCTCCACGACCATCCCGGCGTCGCGCTCGAGTACGAACCGCGGGCGGCGTCGCGCCGGGTCTGGGCGGCCGAGCTCGCGGCCGGTCGATTCTACGAGAGCCAGGTTCTCCTCCGCGCGCGGAGCCGGCGCGCGGGTGGCCGCGCCGACCTGCACCTGGCGCCGTACCAGTCGCAAGACGCCTCCGGCGAGTGGAGCTTCGGCATGCTGGTCTTCGCGCTGACCCCGCGCTCGCGCGGCCGCCTGTCACTGCACGGCGCCGATCCCACCCAGCCGCCACGCATCGAACTCGGGCTGCTGACCGATCGTGCGGGCCACGACGTGGCCGTGCTCCTCGATGGGTTGCGGCTGGCCCGGCGGGTGGCGCGCGCGCAGCCGCTGGCCGGGTTCGTCGCGCGCGAGCTCACGCCCGGCGCGCGGACCGCGAGTGTCGCTGCGCTGCGCCGGTTCATCCGCGCTGAGGTTACCAACTACTCGCATCCCGTCGGCACATGTGCGACCGGAGCCGCCGACGATCCGGCCGCCGTCGTCGGGCCCGACGGGCGTGTGCACGGCTTGAGGAACGTCTACGCGGCCGACGCCTCGGTGCTGAGACGGATCCCTCGCGCGAACACGAACTTCTCGTGCTTTCTCAGCGGGTGGCGCGCCGGCATGCGGCTCGGTCGTCGTCGGTAATCTGCTCAGAGGTCGGGCGCGGCCGGAAGATCGGGCAGCGACGTCGCCGCCCGCACGCCGCGCACGATCGCGCGCGCCACCGCCTCCGCCGCCGCCAGCCCCAGCCGCGTCAGATCGGCGTGCTCCTGGCCGATCGACAGCGCGAACAGCGTGTCGCCGTCGAACGCGGTGTGCGGAGGCGACAGCGCCCGCGCGAACCCGAGCATCGCGACCGACGCGAGCTTGGCGGCTTCCGGCTTGCTCAGCCGCGCATCGGTGGCGACGACGCCGATCGTGGTGTGCTCGGGCGCGGCGAACCGGCCGAGCGCCTCGCCGCCGAGGAGCGCGCGGGCGGTGTCGATCAGCCGTCGACCACCGGCGGCGTCGCGGGTGCCGGCGATCAGCGCGCCCGTGTCCGGATCGCGCACGTCGCCGACGGCGTTCACGGCGACCAGCGCGCCGACCACGACCCCGCCGACGCGCACGCTGGCCGAGCCGATGCCGCCGCGCATCGCCCGCGCGCGGCCGTACAGCTTGCCGACGCTGGCGCCCGTGCCGGCACCGACGCTGCCCTCGGCCACCGCGCCGGCCGACGCGACGCTGGCCGCCTCCCAGCCCATCTCTCGCGTCGGCCGGGCGCGACCGTCGCCGACGTTGAGGTCGAAGAGGAACGCGCCGGGCACGTGCGGCACGACGCTGGGTCCGGCGGCGTAGCCGCGGCCCTTGGCCTCGAGCCAGCGCATCACGCCCCAGATCGCCTCGCCGCCGAACCGGCTGCCGCCGCCGAGCACGATGCCGTCGACGGTGCCGACGAGGTGACGGGGGTCGAGGTAGTCGAGGCCGACGACGTCGTTGGCGCCGCCGCGCAGCTCGACGCCGGCCACGGCGGGCGTGTCGCAGAGCACGACGGTGACGCCGGTGAGGCCGACGGGGTCGGTCGCGTGGCCGACGCGGACCCCCGCGACCTCGGTGATCACGCGGCTCCCGGCTTCCGGCTGACCTCCGCGGCGGGGATCCGGCCGAGCGCCACCTCGGCGGCGACCTCCAGCGCGCGCTGGGCGAGCGCGCGGGCGAACGGCTGGCGCCGCGGCTCGCGCGCGTCGTCGACGAGCGCGGCGGCGGCGGCCTCGGCGAGCGCGGCCGGCCCCGGTCGATCGGTCGCGCCGAAGACGAACGCCATGTCGACGAGCCGGCGGGCCCACCGCTGCCGCGCGTCGGCGTCGAGCTCGCGCTCGACCACGCGCCCGACCAGCGCCTCGTCGCGCTCGGCCTTGATCTGGTCGCTGACGACGAGCTTGCTGTCGCGCGCCTGCAGCATCTCGAGCGCGTCGCTCTGCACGCTCTCGGGATCGAGGAACCAGCCGGCCAGCTCGGGCAGCTCGAGCAGGGTCGCCCCGCGCTCGACCAGCGCGGCATCCGCGGGCGGCGCCGGCAGCGGCGCCCCCTCGGCCGGCGCGAAGAGCCGTTCCCACCGCTGGAAGGCGGTCGGCGGCGCCGTCCCGCGCGTGCGATGTACGGTCAGCGCCTCGCCCACGGCCTGCAGCGCGCGCGCCGGGTCGACCTCCACCCACGGCAACTTCTGCGAGGCGCGCAGCGCCGCCAGCTCGGCCTCGAGCCACTCAGCGCGCCCTGGAACAGCACCCACACCGCCCGCGAGCCGCTACCGTCGATACCGGACAGCCAGGCGCGCAGCGCCCGCTCGGCCCGGCGCTCGACGACCGGTCGGGGGGCCGGTCGCGGGGCCGGCTGCACGCCCCGCTGGGCCAGCCGGTAGAGCGCCCGGCGCGCCGCCCGCCGCACGGCGCGATCGACGCGGTCGGAGGTCAGCGCCTCCAGCACCGGCAGCGCCGCCGCGCCGTGGGCATCGGCGAACGCGCGCACGGTGTCGTCGAGGGCCTCGGGGGCGGTGGCGCCAAGCGCGCTGAGCGGCGCTGGATCGAGGCGGGCCGGCTCGGCCAGCGCCGCGTCGAGCGCGCGGCGGGCGGCGACGGGATCGACGTCCACGGCGGGTGCCCGCTACTCGAAGCCGAGGCGGAAGAAGGGCAGGGTCGGCGCGTCGTGGAAGTGAACCCGCCGCGCGTAGTCCAGCGCCCACGCGTAGTTCTCGAAGCGCTCGGCCAGCCGCGCGTAGAGCGAGCCACCGTCGCGCGCCGCCGGCGCCGAGCTGGCGCGGTCGTGCTCGGAGAGGAACCGGTAGGCACGCTTGCCCTGGCTCACGTAGAAGCCGGTGGAGGCCAGCCGCTCGACGCGCTCGCGGAAGACGCCGGTCATGAACAGCGTGTAGTCGCCGATGTGACGGCGCACCGTGACCTCGCGCTCGGGACCGAAGTGCGCCGCCGCGTCGTCCCAGGCCGCCCGCGCCTCGAGCAGCAGGTCGACGACGGTCTCCAGGCGAGGCGCGGTGACGCCGGGCGGGAACAGCTGCTCGGTGCGGGCGAAGCGGGTCAGCAGATCACCGAGATAGGTCGCCACGGGCTCGTCGTGGAGGGCCAGATCGCGGAAGCTCGACCGGACCGCCCGATCGAAGAATCGCCGGAGCTCCACGAGCTGATCATAACAAACTTCCGCCGGCGGCCGGTTGCTCGCGAGGGGGCCGGCCCGTAGAATCACCCCCCGTGACCGACGCGCCGCGCGCCCGGCTGCCGTGGCTGCTCGTCGCCGCCAGCGCCCTGCTCGCGGTCCTGCTCGCCTACACGCTGTTCGGCGGCTATCTCCCGGCCAAGCGCCGCGTCGCCCGGCTCGAGCGCGAGCTGCGCGACGTCTATGCGCGCGAGGCCGACCTGCAGACCAAGGTCGCCCAGAACGAGCAGCGCTACGGCCTGCGCGAGCAGCAGCTCCTCGCAGTGAGCGCCGAGCGCGACGCGCTTGCCCACCGTCTCGAGGCCCTCGAGCATGAGCTCGCCACAGCCCGCGGCGCCAAGCGCCGCTGACTGACAGGGGGCCGCGAAAGGGCCCCCCAAACCGCCTGACGTTCGTCACGCCCCGGTGGAGCCGGGCCGCTCCTATCGCGGCTTCGCGCTGGGCGGAGCGTTGCTGAGACGGGCCAGGACGTCGAAGACGATGGCGAAGTCGTAGTCGCCGAGGCCGAGGCCGCGGGCGGCGGTCATCCACTCCTGGGTCACTGACGTGAGCGGCAGCGGCACGGCGCTGGCCCGGCCGGCGTCCAGGGCGAGCTGCAGGTCCTTCTGCATCATGGCCACCTTGAACCAGGCGTCGGTCGACATCTGGCCCAGGACGAATGGCCCGCGGTACTTCACCATCGGCGAGGCCACCACTGACTTCAGCAGCGCCTCCACCGCGCGCTCGCGCGCGATGCCGGCCTTCTCGGCCAGCAGCACCGCCTCGCTGAAGGCCAGCATCTGGACGGCGAGGCCCAGGTTGGTGGCGACCTTCATCGTCTTCGCCAGCCCGAGCTCGCCGACGTGGGTGACCGCCGTGCCCATCGCCAGCAGGAACGGATGGACGCGCTCGAGCGCCCCGGCGTCGCCGGCGGCGATGAACGAGGCCTGGCCCTGCTCGACGGTGATCGTGCTGCCGGAGACGGGCACGTCGAGCAGCGCGGCGCCGCGGGCGGCCACCGGCGCGGCGAGCTCACGCACGACCGCCGGAGATACCGTGCTCATCTCGACCAGCACCGCGCTGGCCGCCAGGCCGGCGATCACGCCGTCGGCGCCGCGCGTCACGGCGCGCAGCGCCTCGTCGTCGGTGACCATCGTGAACACGGCCTCGGCGCCCTCGGCCGCCGCGCGCGGCGACTTCGCGAGGGCGAGCCCGGCGCTAACGAGCTCGCGCGCCTTCTCGGGGGTGCGGTTCCAGCCGCTCACGTGGTGCCCGGCGGCCAGCAGCCGCCGGGCCAGCCGGCTGCCCATGGCGCCGAGCCCGACGAAGGCCAGTCGGGCCACGCTACTCCTCGGCCACCGCGATGGCGGTGATCTCGAGCTTGCAGCGCGCGTGCGTCGCCAGACGGGAGACCTCGACCGTCGTCGTCGTCGGCAGGTGGCCGTCGAGGTAGTCCGCCCAGACCCGATTCAGGTCGTCCTGCTCGCGGACGTCGGTCAGGAAGCGCGTGGCGCTGACCAGGTCGCCGAGCGTGCAGCCGGCCGCGGCCAGCGTCTTCTTGAGGTTCTCCATCGCCAGCACGGCCTGCTCGCGCATCGAGGCCGGCAGATCGAACTCTTCCTCCCGGTGCGGGTGGCTGTGGTACACCGCCGCGGCCGTGATGCCGGAGAGGAAGACGAGGCGGCCCCGGCGCACGACGATCCCCGGCGCGTACGGCATGACGACGTCCGTGCGTCGATCGGGATGGTGAACGGGGGTGATCTCCTTGGGCATGTGCTCAGGCGTCGAGCACGCGGAGCAGGCGCTGGTTGGCCTCGCGGGTGCCGAGCGAGATCCGCAGGTGGTCGGGGAAGCCGACGGCGGCCCCGTCACGCACCAGCAGCCCGGCCCGCAGCAGGCGCTCGCGCACGGCGCCCGCGTTCGGGATCTTGACGAGCAGGAAGTTCGCCTGCGACGCCGGGAACGTCAGGCCGCGCTTGGCCAGCTCGCGCGACATGAACGCGCGCTCCTCGAGGACGAGCCGGCGTGTCCGCTCGCGGTGCTCGGCATCGCTCACCGCGGCGAGCGCGGCGGCCTGGCCGAGGCGATTGATGTTGTACGGCGCCCGTACCCGGTTCAGGCGGTCGATCGTCTCCAGGCCACCGACCGCGTAGCCGACGCGCAGGCCCGCCAGCGCGGCGATCTTGGAGAACGTCCGGAGGACGAGCAGCCGGGGATGGGCGGCCAGCAGCTCGATGCCGTTCGGATAGTCGGGATCGTCGCAGAAGTCGCAGTACGCCTCGTCCAGCACGATCAGCGGTGGATCCTCGCCGAAGGCCTCCAGCAGCGCCAGCAGCGCCGCCCGCCGGATGATCGTCGTCGCCGGGTTGTGGGGCGAGCAGAGGATGACGGCCTTGGTGCGCGCGCTCACCCGCCGGCGCACGTCGTCGAGGTCCACCTCGTAGCCGGCCAGGGGGCTCGCCACCAGCCGCGCCCCGGCCAGCGTCACCGACGTCACGTACGGCTCGAAGGAGGGCACCGGCACCACGACCTCGTCGCCGGGATCGAAGGCCGCCAGGGCCACCAGGCCGATGAGCTCGTCGGCGCCGTTGCCCACCACGACCTGCGCGGGGGAGACGCCGAGGTGCCCTGCGAGCGCCTCCCGCAGCGCGAAGCTGCCGCCATCCGGATAGAGGTGCGCACGCTCCGCCTCGCGGCGGATCGCCTCGACCACGCGCGGCGACGGCCCCAGCGGACTCTCGTTGGCCGACAGGCGCACGAGCTCGCCGAGCCCGAGCTCCGCCATCAAGGTCTCGAGCGGCTTGCCCGGATCGTACGGCGTGATCCCCTCGACCACCGCCCGCCAGAGCCGTCGCGCCACCGTCTTCGTCCTCCGTGGCGGCCGGGCGCCGCACCGCGCCCGTCACCGACGCCTGACTCTATGCCGTGCCGTGATGGGGAGCAAGCGATGGGCCCGACGTTTCTCCGCGGCGCCGATCACACGGATCACGCCACCGCCCAAACCATGCTCTGCCTGCGCCGGTCGCGATCAACGCCTGTCCGACGCACAGCGCCGGCGGGCGTGGCGGCGGTGGTGGGGATGCTCCGCCGGTTCCGTTGACTTCGATCGCGTACGGGCTGCGCAGGACCTCGCGAAACCCTGGCGGGCAGCACCGGAAGTCTCACGCGGGACGGCGGGACACCCCGGCCCCCGCCGCCGCGCCAGCCGAGGCATGGCAACGGCCGGGGTGTTTGACTGCGCCTGAGGCGGGCTGTTACGCTCAGCGGCGACATGTCGCCCGAGCTGTATCGCCGGGCCCGGCGCGCCGAGGCGGGCGCCGACCGCGCCGAGGATCGGCGACGTCTTCGCCTCGAATTCTTCCGCGCCGTCCTCGCCGAGGGGCTCGAATCCCTCAAGCACATGCACGTGGAGGGCGCGTCGGGCCAGGAGTCCGTCCGGGCGCACGCGCGCTTCATCGACGACCTCGTGCGCTCGCTGACGCGCCTGAGCGTCGCCGACAGCCGCGCCGCCGGCCAGGCCCCGACCCCGTTCGTGGTCGTCGCGCTCGGCGGCTACGGGCGCGGCGAGCTCCATCCCTCGTCGGACATCGACGTCATGGTGGTCTACGACGGCGCGCTGTCGCCCTTCGTGCAGCGGCTGATGCAGGAGCTGCTCTATACGCTGTGGGATCTCGGCCTGCAAGTCGGCCACAGCCTGCGCTCGCTCGAGGACTGCGTGGCAATGGCCCGCACCGACTTCCCCAGCCGGACCTCGATGCAGGAGGCGCGGCTCATCGACGGTGACCGCAAGCTCTTCACGCGCTTCCGGCGAGTGCTCCGCGACAACGTCTACCGCCACGACTTCGGCGAGTTCCTGGCCATGACGCTGGCCGAGCGCGAGCAGCGCTACCGCAAGTTCGGCGCCTCCCCCTACATCGGCGAGCCCAACGTCAAGGAGTCGGCCGGCGGCCTGCGCGACATGCACACCGCCATGTGGCTGGGCTCGGCCAAGTTCGGGACCCGCACGCTGCGCGAGCTGGCCGACCACGGCCTCATCACGCCGCGCGAGCAGGCCGGCGCCGACGCGGCGCTGACGTTTCTGTGGCGCATCCGCAACGAGCTGCACTTCTTCTCCGGCCACAAGAACGACGTGCTCACCCGCGACCTGCAGCCGCGCATCGCCAAGAACCTCGGCTACGAGAGCGAGGGTGACACCCTCGGCGTCGAGCGTTTCATGCGCGACTACTACCTGCATGCGCGGGCCATCCACCGCATCTCGCGCCGGCTCATCGCCCGTTGCCAGGAGACGCTGTCGCGCCGCGGCTCGGCCGAGCGTCGCCAGCGGCAACAGGCGCTGGCCGACGGGCTGGTCTTCTTCGACGGCCGGCTGCACCTGGCCGACCGCGACTCGACGGCGCTGCGGACCGACCCGGTGCGCATCATGAAGGTCTTCTGGCACCTGCACCGGCTCGGCTGCGAGCTCTCGCTCGACCTCGAGCGCGCCATCGAGGACTCGCTGGACGTCGTCGACGCCGCCTTCCGTGCCGCCCCGGCCGTGCGCGATCTCTTCCTCGACATCTGCCGGTCGTGGGGTCGGGTGGCCTTCACCCTGTCCGAGATGCACGAGCTGGGATTGCTCGGCCGCTACCTGCCGGAGTTCGGGGCGCTGACCTGCCTGGTGCAGTACGACGTCTATCACAAGTTCTCGGCCGACCAGCACTCGCTCCTGGCCGTCGAGCACCTGGAGGCGCTGGCGCCCGGACAGTCCTCGGAATCCGAGGGCGCCGCTCAGGTGTTCAACGAGGTGGAGAAGCCGGAGCTCCTGATGCTCGGCATGCTGCTCCACGACATCGGCAAGGCCAAGGGCCATGGCCACGTGGCCAAGGGCATCCCGCTGGTCCGGGCGCTGACCCAGCGGATCGGCCTGCCGCCGGGCGATGCCGATCGCGTGGAGTTCCTGGTCGCTCACCACCTGACGATGTCGCACATCGCCCAGCGCCGGGACATCGACGACCCCCGGACGGTCGCCGACTTCGCCGCCACCGTGGCCGACACCGAGCGGTTGCGCATGCTCTACCTGCTCACCTACGCCGACATGCGCGCGGTCGGGCCCGGCGTCCTCACCGGCTGGCAGGCGGCCGTCCTGTACGAGCTCTTCCGGCGCACGCTGGCCCGCCTGACCGGCGGACGGGAGGACAAGCCCAACCGCACGCAGCTGGTCGAGCGGCTGCGCGAGGTCGTGAAGGGCGAGATCGGCCTGCAGGCGGTCAAGGCGCACGTGGCGATGGTGCCGGACCGCTACGTCACGAACACGAGCGTGCAGCGCATGGCGGAGCACCTGCGCCTCATCGCCCGGCTCGAGTCCGAGGCCGTCGCCACCGAGCTGTTCCACCACGCCGACCTCGGCTCGTCCGACCTCGTCGTGGTCACGCGCGACGTGCCCGGCCTCTTCGCGCTCATCGCCGGCACCCTGGCCGCCCTCGGCGTCAACATCATCTCCGCCCAGATCGCCACCCGCGCCGACGGCATCGCCATCGATACGTTCCAGGTGAACGACCCGGCCGGCGAGGCGGTGACGTCGGCCGCCCGCTTCCGTCGCGTGCTCGACGCGCTGCGAGCCGTGCTGGTGCGCGAGCAGACGGTCGAGACGCTGCTGGAGCGGCGGCAGCGGGCGGGCCGGGACGCCGCCGACGACTTCGCGCGCCCCAAGGTCTCCATCGACAACCGGCTCTCCGACGACTACACGGTGGTCGAGGTCAAGTGCCCGGACCGCCTCGGCCTCCTCTATCTCATCACCCGCACGCTCTCGGCCGAGGGCCTCGACATCGCCAGCGCCCGCATCGCCACCGAGATCGACCAGGCGCTCGACACCTTCTACGTGCACGACCACGCCGGCCGCAAGCTCGACGAGTCGGCGGCGACCAAGCTGCGCGAAGCCCTGGAGCACGCGCTGATGCAGCCGATCTGACGATGCTGGGCCGCTACCGCGACACCGTGCGGGTGTGGAGCGACCCGGTGGGACGCACGCTCTTCCGCCTGCGACTGCGCCCCAACCACCTGACGATGATCGGGATGGTCATCAGCCTCGTCTCGGCGGCGGCGTTCATCACCGGGCGCCTGCGCACGGCGGGCCTGCTGCTGGTGGCCGCCGGCCTGTGCGACATGCTCGACGGCTCGCTGGCGCGGGTGTCGGGCCAGGTGACCGCCTTCGGCGCCTTCCTCGACTCCGTGATCGATCGGTACTCGGATCTCGTCGTGCTGCTCGCCATCGTCGTGCTGTTCGCGCGCACGCCCAACATGCGCGGTGCCCTGGTGGCGGTGGCCGGGGTGATCGGCTCGGTGATGGTCAGCTACACGAAGGCCCGGGCGGAATCGATCGGGGTGGAGTGCGAGGTGGGGATGATGGAGCGGCCGGAGCGGATGCTCTGCCTGATCGCGGGCGGCGTCTTCGACGTGCTGGAGCCCGCGCTGTGGGTGCTGGCGATCCTGTCCAACATCACCGCCCTGCATCGCATCATCTTCACGCGCCGGGCGATGCAGGACTCCGCGATGCTGCGCTCGACACTCCTGGTGCTCTTCCTCTTGCCGGCCCTGGCCGGGGCGGCGCTCGTCCGGCCGTCGTCCGCACCGCTGCCCGCCGCCGAGAGCGAGCAGGCGTGGACCCGCGCCATCGCCGCCTACCAGCAGGGCGATCCCGACCTCGTCGTCGCGCAGGTCGGCGATCCGGCGCTTGGCAGCCCGATCGGCGATCACCTCCGGCTGATCCTGGCCGA
>Ga0209474_10002041_pt1 | contig 18960 bp, 14 predicted proteins | sample GraSoiAngelo_145_FD_185902 | JGI IMG/M metagenome (GOLD analysis project Ga0209474, IMG submission 185902) | Grasslands soil microbial communities from the Angelo Coastal Reserve, California, USA - 14_1009_05_20cm (SPAdes) (version 2) | ecosystem: Environmental > Terrestrial > Soil > Grasslands... | reverse complement strand
ATGGGGACGGTGGCGCGGATCGTGAAGCTGCTCAAGATGGGCGAGGACAACTACTCGCTCGTCGTGCAGGGCCTGGCGCGCTTCCGCGTCGTCGAGCTCGTGCAGGAGCACCCCTACCTCAAGGCGCGCATCGAGCCTGTCGAAGACAAGACTCCCAACGAGGAAGTCGAAGTCGAGGCGCTCGGCATCAACTTGAAGAAGCTGGCGCGCGAGGTCATCGAAATGATGCCCGAGCTGCCGGCGGCCGCCACCGAGCTGGTGGAGAGCATCACGCAGCCGGGGCACCTCGCGGACCTCATCGCCGCGAACGTCGACGTGCCCATCGAGGAGAAGCAGCAGGTCCTCGAAACCGTCGATCTCAAAGAAAGGATGAAGCTCGTCCTCGAGCTGCTCAACCGCAAGCGCGAGATCCTGAAGCTCAGCTCGAAGATCGACTCGCAGGTCAAGGGCGAGATGTCCAAGACGCAGCGCGAGTACTACCTGCGCCAGCAACTGAAGGCGATCAAGGAGGAGCTGGGCGAGCTCGGCGAAGAGGAAGAGGAGCTCGACGAGCTGGGCGAGCGCATCAAGAAGCTCGGCCTGCCGCCCGACGTGGAGAAGGTCGCGAACAAGGAGCTGAACCGGCTGAAGAGCATTCCGACCGCAAGCTCCGAGTACACCGTCGCGCGCACGTACCTGGAGTGGATCGCGGATCTGCCCTGGACGAAGCGGACGGACGACAACCTCGACGTCGAGAACGCCCGCGACCAGCCCAACCGCGATCACTACTCGCTGGACAAGGTGAAGAAGCGCATCCTCGAGTACCTCGCCGTCCGCAAGCTGAAGAACGACATGAAGGGCCCGATCCTGTGCCTGGTGGGTCCGCCGGGCGTCGGCAAGACGTCGCTCGGCCAGAGCATCGCCAAGTCCACGGGACGCAAGTTCGTCCGGCTCTCGCTCGGCGGCGTGCGTGACGAGGCGGAGATCCGCGGGCACCGGCGCACCTACGTGGGCGCGCTGCCTGGCCGCGTGATCCAGTCGATGAAGAAGGCCGGCACCGTCAACCCTGTGATGATGCTGGACGAGATCGACAAGCTCGGCGCCGATTTCCGCGGCGATCCGTCGGCGGCGCTCCTCGAGGTGCTCGATCCGGAGCAGAACAACAGCTTCTCCGATCACTACCTCGACGTGCCGTACGACTTATCGAAGGTGATGTTCATCGCGACGGCGAACCAGCTCGATCCCATTCCGCCTCCTCTCAAGGACCGCATGGAGGTCATCGAGCTGCCCGGGTACACGTTCGAAGAGAAGATCCACATCGCCCGCAACCACCTCATCCCGAAGCAGGTGAAGGAGCACGGGCTGTCGGTGGAGAACATCGAGCTGACCGACGCGGCCTTGACGAAGATCATCGTCGGCTACACGCGTGAAGCCGGCGTCCGCAACCTCGAGCGCACCATTGCGGACGTCTGCCGCGCGGTAGCCGTCGACGTGGCGAAGGGTTCGCGCACCAAGCGGACCGTGACGCCCGAGGAGCTGGAGATCATCCTCGGACCGGAGAAGTTCTGGTCGGAGACGGCGGAGCGCACCGAGGTGCCCGGCGTGGCGACGGGCCTCGCCTGGACGTCCGCGGGAGGCGACCTCCTCTTCATCGAGGCGACGCGCATGGCCGGCAAGGGTGGCATCACGCTCACTGGCCAGCTCGGCGACGTGATGAAGGAGTCGGCGCAGGCGGCGCTGAGCTACACCCGCAACAAGTCGATCAAGCTCGGCATCGACCCGCGCTTCCTGGAGAAGCAGGACATCCACATCCACTTCCCCGCGGGAGCAATCCCCAAGGACGGGCCTTCGGCTGGCGTGACGATCTTCACCGCGCTCACCTCGCTCCTCACGGGCATCCGCGTCCGCGGCGACGTGGCGATGACCGGCGAAGCGACGCTGCGCGGCTTGGTGCTGCCGGTGGGCGGCATCAAGGAGAAGGTGCTGGCGGCGCACCGCGCAGGCATCAAGCGGATCATCCTGCCGGAGCGGAACAAGAAGGACCTGGTGGACGTCCCGGAGCAGGCGAAGAGAGAGATGGAATACGTCTTCGCCCACTCGATGGACGACGTCCTCAAGGCCGCGCTGGAAGAGGACCCGTTCGAGAAGGCAGCGAAGAACCCGCTTCCTCCCGACGGCGGCCAGGCCCAGCCTCCTCCCCCGGAGCCACCGCAGCCCGGCGTCCGCGCCTAGTCCGACGCATCAACCATTCGACGAGAGGCCCTGGTCAGCACCGACCAGGGCCTTTTCGTTTGCGCAGCATCTCGCTGCGTTCAACCGGTTGAAACGCGCGTTCGATACTCAATCCGTCCCGGGACGGATACGCGGAACGCTTCACGTCGAGGCAAAATTCAACCGGTTGAACTGGTCTCAAGCGGTCGAAGTACGCGCAGGCTCGTCCGCGCGGCAGACGCGCGACTTGCCTTCCTTCTTCGCGCGGTAGAGCGCGGCGTCGGCGCGGGCGAGGAGCTCTTCGAGGGACGAGCAGCCGTCGGCGCTCGCGACGCCGATCGAGATGGTGGCGGTCAGGCTCTGGTCGAGGACCTGCAGCGGGTGCTGCGCGAGCCGGCCCAGGAGGCGCTCCGACGTGGCGACCGCGCCGTCCACGCTCGTGTCGGGCATCAACGCGACGAACTCGTCGCCGCCGATGCGCGCGGGTAGATCGCTCCCGCGCAGCGTCGCGCGCAGCAGCGTGCCGATGTGCTGAAGGAGGGCGTCGCCGGCGGCGTGGCCGAAGTTGTCGTTGATGCGCTTGAACCCGTCCACGTCGAGCGCCGCGCAGGCGAGCGGGTGGCGATGCCGCCGGTGCCGCACCCACTCGGTGTCGCCCTGATCGAGAAACGCGCGCCGGTTGAACAGCCCTGTAAGTGGATCGTTGCGCGCCAGCTCGCGGAGACGACCCGTCATCGCGGCGAGCTGCGCCAGCATTTCCGAATGGCGCCGCTTGAGCGAGTCCACCTGATCCGCGAGGCCTTCGGTGATGGGCACCTCGCGACCCAGCCCCGCGACGAGCGGCCCCTCCAGCGCGAAGAAGCGGTACGCGGCCGGGATGAGCCGGTCGCGGCCGCGATGGGTGAGCTCGAGCGAGAAAGCCTCCGTCGCGTCGCGTTCGAGGCCCATCGCGTGCGCGAATCGCTCGCGCGACGGGTCGTCGAGCGAGTTCGCAAACTCCATCCCCGGCTCGACGAGCGCGACCGCTGCGCGCAGCCCCGCGCTCGACAGCACGACCCTGTGCTCGGTGTCGAGCACGACGAGCAGGTCAGGACAACGCTCGACGAGGATGGAATCGAGACCGTGGAGCACAGGGCGACGAACCTCTGCGTGCAGAATACGGCCCGTATTGAATCCCTGAAATGTGAGTCAATGGGCGTGCGTGTGGCCGATGTGACCACCTCGTGGAAACGCGCGCGGCTCCGCCTCCCACTGCGCACGTGAACCTCCGAGCACCGGCGGCTGCCGCCGGGACGGGTTGCACCGGGACTGCGTGCGTGGAATCTGTCCGGCGTGGACCGCAAGGCCATCCTCGTCACCGGGGCCGCAGGGCTCATCGGCTCCCATCTGTGCGAGGCATTCGCCTCCGCCGGGTGGGAAGTGCGTGCCGTCGACCGTCCGGGCGCCGATCTCTCCGAGGCCCGGTCATTCGGCGCCGCTCCCTCGGAAGTACAGCTCGGCAGCGCCGAGGGGGCATTGTTCGCGGCGGAGCTGGCCAAGAGCGCAACCCTCGTTGCGCACGCCGCATTTCCGGGGGCGGGGCTGGAGGAAGAAGCCCTCGCGTCCGCCCGCGCCGCGATGGCCGCAGCTCTCGCGGCGGGTGCGCCGCTCTTGCTCCTCTCCAGCTGCACCGTATACGGCCGGCCACGGAACCTGCCTTGCGAGGAAGGCGATCCGAAGCGGCCCGTCGACGCGCACGGTATGACGCGCTGGGCGGTCGAGCGCGAGGCGTTCCTGTGGCGGCGTACGCGTGGCCTGAAGCTCGTGGTGTTGCGCCCCGCTCTCACGTACGGTCCGCGGCAGAGACGCGGCCTTGCGGCTGCGCTGGTCGTCGCGTCGCTCGCGGCGCACGACGGACGCCCGCTCTGGCTCCCGCGCCGCGGACCGGTCGTGCACCTCGTGCACGCGGAAGACGTCGCCCGCGCCGCCGTCCTGCTCGCCGAGCTCCCCGATCTGACGAAGCTCTCCGGCCGTGCGTTCAACGTCGCCGACGACGTGCCGCTCCCGCTCGAGGAGCTTGCGCGCGCCGTCCTTCAAGCGGCCGGCGCTCGCGAGGCGGGGCGGCTCCCCTACTCTCCCGCGTCGGCGCGCGCCAGTCTGTGGGTGCTCCGACATACGCCCTCGTGGGTGCTGTGGAACCGTTTGAACAAGCGGCTAGCGCGCGCGTGGCTTCGTGCGTTCGACGGCCGTCCACCCGCGGCGCCGCCGCGTCTCACTCCCGAGCTCCTCGAGCAGCTGTCGGCGGACCGCTACTACGACACGACGCGCCTGGGCGCGCTCGGCTTTGCGCCCAAGTGGCCGAGCGCCATCGAAGGACTGCTGGAGCTCGCGGTGGAGAGTCGCGCACGGGGTCTGCTGCCGGTGCCGCAAGGCGCACCCGCGCTGCCGCGGGCCCCCGCCCCGGAAGTTGACACCGCCCGGAGCGGCACCTGAGATCGAAATCGGATGGCGGACTCGGCGGCGGACCTGGAGCAGAGAGCGGAGCGCGCCGTACGCCGAGGCGAGTTGCTCACCGCCATCGAGCTGTTCGAGCAGTTGCTGGCGACGAGCCCGGCGGACGAGCGGCTGCGCCAGCGCGTCGAATCGGTGCGCGCCCTCCTTCAACCGCGCGAGCTACAGGATCCACCGCGCACAGAAGCCGAGGACGTCGAAGCAGAGGCACCGGCGCTGCCCCAGACGGATGCGGAGCAAGGCGAGCTGCACGCCAGCGCCGGGCGATTCGCGCAGGCGGTGCACTGCTACGAGCGCGCAGCCGCCTCGGCGCCGACGAACGAGCTGTTGCGCGAGCGGCTGGAAGAGCTGCGCGAGCTGGCCGCACCCGGGACGCCAGCCGACCTGGGCTCGGCCGAGCGCATCCCGGCGCCGGCGCCCGCCCACGCCGTGGCGCGGGAATCGCGCTCGCACAAGGTGGCTCACGCGAACTTCGCTCCGCTGGAGCAAGGTACGCGTTCGCCGCTTCCGAAAGACCCGGTGAAGATGCTCGAAGCGCTGCTCGAGCGCGTCCGCACCGCACGCCGGTAAGACGACGACGCAGTGCGCTTGATCGGTCACCCGCCCGCCGCTACAGTGCCATCGCTGTCGTACCCCTCTCGCGGGTCTTCGTGAAATCCCGCGCGCCCACGGCTGCTTGTCAAACGCCGCCGGAGGGGTACGCGCCGGTCGCACCGCTTCCGCGACCGCGACATGGGCGTCTTGGAGGGAATCGGTTGCAGCTTGGCCGCTACCGGCTGGATGAGCAGGTCGGCCAGGGCGGAATGGCCGTCGTGTGGCGTGGTTTCGACACGCAGCTGCGCCGCGTCGTGGCCGTGAAAGTGCTGCATCCGCACCTGCACGCCCGCGAGGACATCCGGCGCCGCTTCGATCGCGAAGCGCAGGCCGTGGCACGGCTGCACCACCCACACATCCTCGACGTCTATGATTTTTCCGGGCTGGCCGCCGAGCCGTCGTTCCTGGTCACGGAATTCATCCGGGGCAGGACGCTGCGCGAATTCGCGGAGGAGCATCGGTTCGATCCGCCCGAGCTCGCGGCGGCCTGCCTGCTCCCCATCGCCGAAGCGCTGCAGCACGCGCACGCCGCCGGAGTCGTTCACCGGGACGTCAAGCCCGAGAACGTCATGGTGCGCGAGGATGGCGTGGTGAAGCTGACCGACTTCGGCATCGCCGCGCTGCTCGATCCCGGCGAGAAGTTCACCATGACGGGAAGCATCCTCGGTTCGCCGGCGCATCTCGCGCCCGAGACGATCGAGGGGAAGCCAGCGGACCCACGGAGCGACCTGTTCTCCTTCGGGACGATCCTCTACTGGCTCTCGTGCGGCGAGCTGCCGTTCCAGGCACCCAGCCCCGCCGCGCTGCTTCGCAAGATCCTCGACGGAGATCTGAAAGACCCGCGCGCCGTCCGTCCTTCCGTCAGCGACGGCCAGGCGAAGATCATCGCCCGCTGCCTGCAACGGGATCCGGCGCGGCGTTATCAGACCGCGAGGGAGCTGCGCGCCGATCTCGAATCGTTGCTCGCGCAAGCCGGTATCGAGCAGCCGCTCGAAGTGGTGGCGCGTTTCGTACGCGGTCCGGAGGAAGAGTCCGCGAGAGTGCGCGCCGCGCTCGTTTTGCGTTGCCTCGCGCGCGGCGAAGAGGAGCTGTTGCGGCAGCGCACCAGCGCCGCGCTGGCCGCGTTCGGCCGCGTGCTCGCTCTCGATCCGCAGAACTCGGTGGCGAAAGGCCGCGTGGACCGGATCCGCCGCCGGGCGAAGCTCATCAAGCTCGGCCGCCGCGCGCTGATCGCCGCCGCCGTGGCGGCGATCACCGCGGCGGTGTCGGTTCCTGCCATCCGGTTCTTCGATCGGGTACAAGCGGCGCGCGAAGAGCGGGATCGGCAGGAGGCGCGCGCGAACGCGCTGCGCGCTGCGCAGGGCCAGATGCCGGCCCAAACGGCGCCCGGGGAGACGCGCGCGGCTTCCAACGAGCCGTCGACGGCGCCTGGCGAGCAGCGTTCCGGCGGCGACGCAGCGTCGACCGGCAGCAAAGAGGCCGGCGGAGGTGGATCCGGCACGGCGAGCGCGCGCAGCCGCGACCGCATCGACGCCGCACGCCGCGAGCAGCGCGTGGCCCGGGTGGACGCGTCCAAGCCGCTCCCCGTCGTACTTGCGCAGAAGGTGCCCGCGCGCGTCATCGTCGACGACGCGGACCTCGGCCAGGACCTGATGATCCACACACAGCTCGCGCCCGGGCCGCACCGGCTGACCATCCAGCACCGCTGCTGCGCCGACCTCAACACGCAGATCGACGTGCGCTCCAATCGGCAGCGCTACACGCTCGAGACAGGCGCGCCCAAGCCGGCCGAGCTGAAGATCGTCGGCGGCGATCCGGACGCCCAGGTGTGGTACTCGGACGAGAACACGCCGTTGACGCCCCTCGGGCTAGTACGCGACCTGAGAGTGACCGCGGCGCGCATCGCCATGACGGAGCCGACCCACCGTTTCACCATCACCGTGGGCGACAAGCCGATGCAAAAGACGCTGCAGGCCGGCACCCTCAACCAGATCGACATGGCCGGTGAACCGTGACGTGGATGATCGCGGCCGCCTTCGCGCTCGCGGCCTCGCAGGGCGCGCCCGCGCAACAGCCGGAGGGTGAGGACGCCGCCGCGGAGCAGGTCCGGCAGGCGCAGCGCGAATTCGAGTACGGCGACTACGCAAGAGTGTCGCAGCGCCTGGCCCCCCTGGTCGAAGTCGGCAGGTCCCAGACGCCGGAGCTGCGGGCGCGCGCCTACACGCTCCTGGGCGAAGCGCTGCTCTTGCAAACACCGCCGCGCGAGGCGGAAGCGCACCGTGCGTTCCTCGAGCTGCTCTACCTCGATCCGGACACGGAGCTGGACCCGTTCTACGTCCCCCCTCGCGTCATCGACTTCTTCGAGCGCGAGAGGAAGGAGCTGGAGCCGCAGATCGCGCCGCTGCGGGCGCAGAGGCGCGCGGAGAAAGAGGCGCGAAGGCGCGCGCGCGAGGAGGAGGCGCAGCGCCGGCAGAAAGAAGAGGCGGAGCGACGGATGCGCGCTCTCCAACCGAACGTCGAGCGCACCGTCGTGCAACACGAGTTCTGGGTGTCGCTGCTGCCCTTCGGTCTCGGCCAGCTGCAGAACGGAGATCGCTCGCTCGGGTACACGCTGGCGACGCTGGAGGTCATCTTCGGCGCGGCGAGCGCCGGCAGCGCGCTCTTGATCGAGACGCTCCGGGACGAGAGCACGCAGAAGTTCGGTCCGGGCGATTACAAGATCGCGACCCGGCTGGAGATCGTGAAATGGATCGGCGCGGCGGCGTTCTACGGGCTGTGGGCGTTCGGCGCCGTGCACGCCGCCATCAACTACAAGTCGCAGACGATCGTGAAGGACGAGCTCCGCGTCGGGCCCGCCCCGGGCTCGACGACCGCGCCGGTGATGCCGCCACCGGAACCTCCTCAGGGCACGCCGCGGACGAAGCCGCCCGAAAACGCACCGGCACCTGCTCCGCCGCGGCCGCGGAGCGACGCGAGCTCGCCCGATCCGGGGAACGTGCCCGCCGCGAGCTCGACGGCTCCTCTCTCCGCGCTCGCGGCGGCGCGCCAGCTTCAATTCGATAGCTCCGGCCCGTAAATGGCCACGCTCGTCGTCCACGTACCTGGCGCGGCACCTGCGTCGATTTCGCTCGTCAAGCCACTCACGACGGTAGGCTCTGGCGCCGACTGCGACGTGCGCGTGAACGATGTGCGCGGCGTGGTCGCCATCGAGTTCGACGGGTCGGAGTACATGGCGACCGCTCTGGAACGCGCCCCACTGCTGGTGAACGGCCGCAAGCGCGACCGGGCGCCACTCGCGGACGGCGACACGCTGCAACTCGGACGGGCGCGCATCGTCTTCCAGCGCGGCGACCGTGCCGCTCCGTCCGTTGAAACGGCGAAGGCGGCGGCAGGCACCGACGCCGCGACGCTCGCCGTGCGGCGTCTCTCCGAATTCACCCTCGCGCTCGCCCAGGAGCCCGGAACGGACAAGGCACTCTCGCGTCTCCTCGACGCGATCGTGGAGGTCGTCCAGGCCGACAAGGGTTTCCTCATCGTCATCGACGAGGGGAGTCCGCGCGTCGCCGTGGCGCGGAACTTTCAGCGCCAGGACATCGAAAATGCGGTCGAGCGCCTGAGCGACTCGATCGTCGAGCGGGTGGTGCAGACGCGGCAGCCGGTGATCGTGAGCGACGCGGTCAACGACGCCCAGTTCAATGCCAGCGCGAGCGTCGTCAACCTGAAGCTCTCCAGCGTGATGTGCGTCCCGCTCATCCGCCGCGGCGAGCTCTACGGCGCCGTGTACGTCGGCAACGATCGCATCGCGAACCTCTTCACCGAGCGCGAGCTGACGCTCATGACCTCGTTCTGCGCCACGGCTGCGCTGCTGCTCGAACGCGCGCTCGAGCTCGACGAGCTGCGCACGCGGAAGCGCGAGCTGGAGACCCGGCTGGAGGAGCAGGCGTACGGCGACATCATCGGCGCGTGCGATGCGATGCGAGACATCTTCCGCAAGGTCGACAAGGTCGCGCCCACCAACGTCGACGTGCTCATCACCGGTGAATCGGGCACCGGCAAGGAGCTGATCGCGCGCGAGTTGCACCGGCGGTCGCCGCGCAAGGCGGGGCCGTTCGTCGCCATCAACTGCGGCGCGATCCCGGAGAACCTGCTCGAGAGCGAGCTGTTCGGGCACGCGAAAGGCGCGTTCACCGGTGCCATCGCATCCCGAACGGGCAAGTTCCAGGCGGCGAACGGCGGCACGCTCTTCCTCGACGAGATCGGCGAGATGCCTCTGCCGCTGCAAGTAAAGATCTTGCGCGCGCTGCAGGACCGTCAGGTGACGCGCGTCGGAGAGACGAAGCCGGAAGCGGTCGACATCCGCATCGTCTCGGCGACGAACAAGGACCTGGAACAGGAGATGAACGGGGCCCGCTTCCGGGAAGACCTCTACTACCGCATCAACGTCGTTCACCTGCACCTCCCGCCGCTGCGCGACCGCGGCGAGGATGCCGTGATGCTCGCGAAGTACTTCCTCTCACGGGCGACGCGCGAGCTGGGAAGCAAGGTGAAGGGCTTCTCAAATCAGGCGCTGGTGGCGATCAAGCGATACCGGTGGCCGGGAAACATCCGGCAGCTGGAGAACCGCATCAAGAAGGCGGTCGTGCTGGCGGACAAGCCGCTCATCAACCCGGACGATCTGGAACTGCGCGCCGAGCAACTCGATCCGATCCTGCCGCTCGCTCAAGCGCGCGACGAATGGCAGAAGCGCTACATCAACGAAGTGCTGGAGCGGAACGGCGGGAACCGCACGAAGACCGCCAAGGACCTGGGCGTCGATCCGCGCACCATCTTCCGACACTTGGAGCGGATGGAGGCGGAAAGGCGCGGAGAGGCGCTCCCACCCGACCCGCTGGACGCGGAAGGATGACAAGACTGTCGCGCCCCGCGGCGCCGGCCTTCCCCACCCTGTCGTGCAAGGCATCGGATTCGCGACGCATTCGTCGTGGCTTGCGCCTTGCTCCGCGATCGGTAGCGGGCATGCGTGTGCTCGCGGTTCTCTTCGTCCTCGCGCAGGGGTGCCTGGTGCCGCAGAGCGTGGATCCGATTACGACGCGCCCGCACACGGTCCCGCGTGTCGATCTGGCGAAGCTGCCCGACTACATGTTCGAGCCGATGCTGCCGCTCGATCCGCAGGGGCCCGCCGACATGGCGGCAAATCCGCCCTGCCAGTGCCGCCTCGACGTGAGCATCCCCGCGATCATCGCCGATGACCCGACCGTCGACATCGAGGTTCGCGTGTTCGTCGATTACGACTTGAACAACGTGCTCTCGCAGTCGCCCGCGTTCACGATCCGTCTGCCGGGTTCCTTCGAGACTCCGGTATCCGATACCACTCGCGCTCTCGCTCCGCTTTCGTTCGACCAGGCCCGCCTCAACGGGACCGGAATCCACGTCGTCGAGCTCGTGATGGGAGAGGCTGCCGGATTCGCACCGGACACCGACAAACCGCCGCATCGGGCAATGCTGTCCAATTTCGAGTCATCCACGTTCAAGTTCGTCGTCAACGTGGCGCACGATCCAGCCAGACAGAGCTGCAGCGACTCTCCTCCGGCACCTTCGCCGGCCCAGGTGAAAAGCTGTCCGTGAACCTCCGTGCCGTCGGTGGAGTCGGCTTGGCGACGGCAGTGGGCGTCGCGTGCGCACTGCGTGAGCCTCGCGTCAGCGGCAACGCGATGGCGTGCAGCTCGAGCGCGCAGTGCTCGAGCGAGTCGGTGTGCTTCCTCGGCGACTGCCGCGCTAGCTCTTCGCAATTGGCGATCGTCCAGGCGGAGGTGCGCGCACCCGCGAGCGAACAGCTCGGCACCGTCCAGCGATCGAACCTGGATCTGCGCGTCTCTCCGATCGTCGATTTCGATCTCCACCCACTCCTCTCCGCCGCGGGAACGGTCGTGCGGCCGCTCGCGGACGGCGGAACGGATACCGTCGCGGACGCGGGCGTGGTGCTGACGGAGCTGTCGCCGCCGATTCCGGATCGCGTCCCGAGCGTCGCGACAAAGACCGACACGGCCGGCGCGTTCTCGCTCTCGTTCGCGGAGGCGACGTGGAACGTGGTGGTGGTGCCGCCCCCGCCTGAACCGCCGGTGCGCGTGGCCGCGCCGACGTCTCCCATCACCGCGAGCGCGACGGGTCTCCAGGTGGCGATTCCTGCTTCGTCCGATCTGACGAGGGTCAGCGGGACGCTGCTCGCGGGCGGGACCGCTCTCGCCGGAGCGCGCGTGACGGCCACGGACGCATCCGGATCGCCGCTCTCAATTGCGGCGACGACGGATCCGCAGGGTGCGTTCACCCTCGCTCTCCCTCCAGGCCCGCCCGAGTACTTCCTGCAGATCGGACCGGATCCAACGGCTGCCAGCGGAACACCCGCCGTCCCGGCGTTTCCTCCGCGCGGACCGTTCTTCACGGCGGCGCCCGGCCTGGCGTGCCCGGCGCCTTTCTCCGGCAGCTGCGTCGACGTCGGCTCGCTGCCCGACCCGGCGACGCTGACGGGCACGGTACTCGACGCGCGGCAGCACCCGATCGCCGGCGCCACGGTGTTGGCCCTCAGCATGGATCCCGCCGGCTGGATCCTGTCGCGTCAAACGACGACGGACGCGAGCGGCGCGTACACGCTCGCGGTGCGGACGGGGTTCTACACGGTGGAGGCAGTACCGTCTTCCGACCCTGCACAACCTGCCGTCTCGGGCGAGGTGCCGTGGCCGATCCCGTCGGGCGGTCCTTTGAACCTGATCTGCCCCGACAAGTCGCACGCGATCGGCGTGGTCACGCGCGCCGACGGGCTGCGGGTCGGATCGGCGCATCAGGTAACGGCGACGCGTTTCCCCGACCGTCTCGTCGCCGGCCGGAGGGCTTCGACGACGTCAACCGACGGCTCGGGTACCTTCACGATCGTCGGTGACGCCGGGCAATACCGCCTGGAGATCGTGCCGCCCGTCGCGAGCGGTCTGCCGCGCACGATCGTCGCCGTCGAGCTACCCGCGAGCAGTCCATCGACGCTGCCCACCGTGCAGCTGCCCGCTCCGCTCGTCGTCGTCGGCACCGTGAAGAAAAGCAACGGAACAGAGGTCGTGGTGGGAGCGGCGGTCGATTTCTTTGCACTCGATGCGCGTGGCGCACGGTCGACTCTCATCGGCAGCGGCCTGACGGACTCGCAAGGACACTACCGGGCGGTTCTTCCGGACGTGCCTTCGCCGACGGGACAGTAGCGCGCGACAGCAGATTCGGGAACACCATACTCATCTCCGAGTTACGTATGGTGTCCCCGAAACTCAGATCGCCGACGACTGCCCTTGAACCATGGCAGCGCACCGTTTAGAGACGGTGCGTGCCCGCGCGCGATCCGACGCTGCGTTCGTACCGGGTTGCGCTGTACGTCGTGTACGGCGTGTTTTGCACCGTCCTGTTCGTGCAGCTCTTGCGCTCGGTCGCGTCCGATCTGTACGGGCACGCGCAGCCCGTCGCGCCTCAAGCTTCGGCGATCGCGTGCCTCGACGACGTCGACCGGCTGTACGCGCAGCTGTCGGCGCGCGCGGTTCAGCCCACTCCGTTTGGGCTCGAAGGAGGAGCGCTCGGCCGCGAGTGGGATCAGTGGACGCGCCGCTGGGAGCAGGAGCTCACGCGCATCAGCTCGCGCTGCGAGCTCGACAACGCCCGCGACCCGGCGCGCCGGCAGCTCGCCACGGCCGTCGATGCACTGGAGGAGCTGCGCCGCGACCTGTCGCGAAGGGGCGAGAGCGCCGCCGCCGAAGCGCGCCGTGCGAAGGACGCCATTGCCGAAGCGCGCGCCCTGCTCGGCCTGAAGCCGCGCTAGGGGCGGCGCCACAGGCGCGTCTCGGCGCCTGTTCCACCGCGGAGGGCGACCCTCCTACAGCTTTGGGTTGGCTGCCTGCGCGGCGGCGGGCGCCGCCGTGGGCGCTGGCTGAGCCGCGGCCTGCTGCGCACCGAGCCGCTTGAGCCGCCCGCGGATCATCGAGGAGAACTCGCTGCTCGGATACAGGTTCAGCGCGCGTTCGTACGCCTGGCGGGCCTTGTCCGCATTCCCGCTCTCTTCGTAGTCGGTACCGAGAAGGTAGCCTGCGTACTGCGCGGTCTTCGTTCCGCCCGTGTTCTTGAGGAAACTCTCGAGCGGCGCGATCGCGCGTTGATGCTCCTTGGCCTGCGTCAGCGCGTTGCCCAGGCGGAACCAGACCATCGGCTCCTCGTTCTTCGGCTCGAGCTCGAGGTAGCGCGTCAGCTCCTGCGCGGTACCGGACCAGTCGTTCCGGCGGAAGGCCGCGTTGCCCCGTTCCAACGCCGCCTGCGCCATCTTCACCTTCATGCCAGCGGCGCGATCGTCGAGCGCCTTCGCCTCCAGGCGGGAGAGCAGCTGCCGATCGAGGTGCAACGCCTGATCCATGGCGAGCGTCTGGCCGGGACCTTCCTTCTCGGACCCCAGCAGCTCGTACGCACGCGCCGCCTTCTCGCTGCCATCGCGCCGCGCGCCGTCCGCTCGCCGCACCGCTTCTACCTCCTGCGTGAGCTGCTTCACCTTGGCTTCGTCGGCAACCGCCTCCTCGCGCGCGCCGCGAATCTCGCTGCGCGCAAAGGTGAAGGCTCCGATGGTGGCGATGGTGGCGAAGAGAACGTAAGCCGCCACGCTCGTCGCCATATGCCGCTTCTCGAAGAGCTCCTGCTTGCGGCCCATCTGCTTGAGCTCGGCATGCAGGTTCTTGAGGAGGTTGTCGGTCTTGATGACCAGGTTGCGCGACTCGATGATCTCCCGTCGAAGAATGTCGAGGTCGCGGTCGCCCGTCGGGTGAGGCTCTACGGCGGGCGGCGTGGAACGCGTCGGGATGATCTCTTCGCTCATCGTCACCTCGGAAGCGGACGAAAGAACCCGCCGGCGACGGCCGGCGGGCCACGATCAGCATCCCATGAAAAGGGGCCTTCCTGCACGTTTTTCGGGCGGGCGAGCGCTGCCGGCGAAAACCGCGACCTACTCGCCTGGGGCGCTCGGGTGACCTTTGTCACCCGGCGAGAAAAAGTGAAACATCAGACCGGCGCTGACCAGGTTGCCGCCCATGTTGACGGTGTTGGTCGAGCCAGAGTCGGGCGTCGCGGAGGCGATCGTGTAGCGCTCCTCGATGACGCCGCCCATGAAGTCGGTGATCCGGAAGCGAAAGCCCAGGGCGACGAATCCAGCTGCGGAATTCGCTTCGACGTCCCCGGTCGGCGTGGTGACCGTGTTCAGGTAATACCCGAGCCCACCGCCGGCGTAGAGCGTGAACCAGCTCCGTTGCGCGAGCGCCGTATCCATGACGAGCAGGATCGGAATGCTGCGGATCTTGAGCGGCGTGGTGCCTTCGTACTCGTCGAGCTGGTATCCGATCTGGATGCCTCCGTGCAGCTCGTCGTCCAGCTGGTAACCGAACTCCGACATGAATCCTGGATGCCAGAGCGAGTGCTCCTTGCCCTGCTCGGACGCATAGGCGCCGCCCGGGATCCCGCGCACGCCGCCCAGGATGGTGATCGTGCCGTCGCCCTTTGCGGGCACCCCGGCCAGCGCGGGCGCGGCGGCGAGCAGCAGGAACATCAGGGAGCGCAGACGCATCGGTTCCTCGCTTTCGGTCTGCGCACGATACCGGCGAGATCGCCCCCGCGAAATTTCCCCACCGCCCGGGCATGACGCAGCCAAAGCCAGTCCGCGCAAGCGGAATTCGCGTCAACGCGCGCTTTGTGGGGCGTTGCGCGTCAGCTCCTGGAATTCGGGCGTGCTGCGCAGGGACTTGAAGTCGTCATCGTCGCGGGCGTGCGTGGCGAGATCGCCGTCCAGCTTGATCGCGGTGCGCAGGTGCTCCAGCGCCTGCTTTCGCTCGCCCAGGCGCGCGAGCGCGCACGCGTAGTTGTATTGCGCTTCCGCCAGGTCGGGAGCGCGCACCACGAGCTCGGCGAGCGTCTCCGACGCGTCCTTCACCTGGTTTTCCGCGAGTTGCATGACGCCAACGGCGCGCAGCGCGAGCTGGCGCTGCTCGGGAGTGAGATCTCGATCGCCCTTCAGAGACGCCTTGCCGTGCGGCAACCCCCGCGCGTACGCCTGCGGCCCGAGCTCGAACGCGGCCATCAGGGCGCCGAAGTGCGCCTTCGCGAAACTCGGCTCGCGCGCCGCGAGCGCCTCGAAACGGTCCAGCGCCGCGGCGGGTTCGCGTCGCTCGAGGAACCCCATCCCCGCGAGCAGGTCCACTTCACGCTGCTGCTCGGGAGGAAGCGCGAGCACCTTGAAGGTTCGCGTGGCGGAGTCGAACACCTTGTCGGCGAACGAGTCGGCGCGCGGTCCGCTCACCTGGAGCATCAGGCAATCCAACCCGCGCGAGAAGAATCCCCAGCGCGTACGGACCGCCGAAGAGGATGCGCCGCGCGTGAAAATCCAGGTGGCGGTCGGCGAATCCGAGGTGGACTCGTCGCGCGGAAGATCGATTTGAGCGGGCACATCCTGCGCAGCCCGCTGCTCGTCGCGTCGCTGCTGCATCGCCAGGATGCGCTTCCGCGCCGCGTCCCGGCAGCTCGCCGGCTGTGCCGGAACCGGAAGCGGAAACGAACCGACGTCGACCTGCACCCCCGAGCCGGAGACGTGCGCGGCCCCTTCGTGCGCCACTTGCCATCCTTCGTCGGAAGCGGGAAGCGTGTACTTCACGCCGTGCAGCACGTCGTCGACTTCGACAGCCCCCTCCGCCGCCTTCTTCGGCGTCTCCTTCCGCGCGGCGCCATCGCTCGTGGCGCACGCGGCGGCTGCCGCGGCGAGGAGCGCGCACCATCTCACTGGCGCTGCTCCGGAGCGACGAGACGCCCGCCCAGCGAATGATAGACGAGGCGCATCTCGCGCGAGGTCTGCGCCTCGATGTCGTACGCGAGGCAGGAATCGTACGGCCGCGAATAGACGTGCACGCTCACGGCGCGCTCGTCGAACGGATTCGACACGCGATGGATCGCGTCCTCGCCTTGCTGCAGATCGACGCAGCCCACGGGGGCGCGTTCGATGCCACCGTGTGGCACGAGGCGGATGCGATCTCCGGGTCCGGGTCCGTCGAGCGAATGGAAGTTTTCCAGCCGAAGCGCGCCCTGCTGGATGGCGAGCCAGCAGAGCTGGTTCGCGTGATTGTGGATGGGGCTGGCGGTGCGCGGCTCCCAGCAGAGCGCGAGCAGCTCGAAGAGCTCGTCGCGATAGATGAGATTGCGCGTGTACCGCCGGGGAGCGAAGTGGAGGAACGGCTGCAGCGTCTCCGGGCGGATGCTGAGGTTGTGCAGCAGCTCGCAGATGTATCCCGGACCGAAACGCGGCGGCGGGACGCCTCGAAGCGTCTCGACGATCCCTTCGACTGCGACGAGCATGTACGAACCTCCGCGCCAGCCCTTCTATAACGCGGTTCGACCGCTCTTGGGCGTATCGTGCGCAAGCGGTGCGACAAGGTGGGCACCGCGGCGCCCGCCAGCCAACCCGACGGGCGGCGGATGGTCGCGGCGCGAACGCGCGAGCTTCGGGAGCGGCTAGAGCGTCTCGGGCGCGGCGGCGTGCGCGTACGACTCGTAGTCGCGGCCGAAGCGCTTCTCGATTTCGACGCCCGCCCATTCGGCGACGACGGGGCGGCCGTGCGCGCAGCGGGCGCCGTAATCGGTTTCGTCGAGCGCCGCGAGCAGCGCACGCGCCTCGCCTTCGGTCAACGCGTCGTTCGCGCGGACGCTCGCGTGGCATGCGGCGCGCGCGAGCAGCGCGTCCCGGCGCTGGTCGAGGGACTCGCCGCGCCCGAAGTTGGACAACTCCTCCGTCAGGTCTGCCAACATCGCGGCGAGCGCGCTCTCCGGCAACCTCGCGAGTGGTGCCGGAACCGCCTTGAGGGCCACGGAGCCGGCGCCGAAGGGTTCAGTCTCGATGCCGATCGCACTGAGCTCACCGGAGGACTCGGCAATGCGCGCCGCGCTGGCCGGCGACAGCCGGAGCACGATCGGGACGAGCAGCGGCTGCACCGCCGCGCGCCGCTCCGCGGCCGCTCGCCTGAGGCGCTGATAGTTCATTCGCTCGTGCGCCGCGTGCTGATCGACGAGCACCAGCCCACGAGGCCCTTCGCAAACCAGGTACGTGCGATGGAGCTGGCCGAGGTATCGCAAGCCGGCGAAATAGGGCTGCCGCGCAAGCAGGACTTCCTGCTGCCGCTGGTCCCCGTTCGTGTTCGCGGCCGTCTCGCGCGGTTCGTAGTCGAGCGACGACTCCGACGCACGCGGAGCCGCATCGGAAGCGAGGCCGCCGGCCTGCGAGAGGGTCGGGTACGAATCAGTGGTCGTCGGCGCGACTCGCTCACTGCCCTCCATCGGCAGCCACTCGCCGGACGCGAGAGGAGGCCGCAGCGCGGCGATGATCGCCTCGTAAGCGGCGCGGCTGTCGGCCAGGCGCACCTCGGCTTTGGCGGGATGCACGTTCACGTCTACTTCGCGTGGGGGAACTTCGATGAAGAGGATGGCCGCGGGATACCGGCCGTGCGGCATCACCTCGCCGTAAGCGCGCAGCACGGCATGGGTGAGCTGCCGGTCGCGCACGGCGCGCCCGTTGACGAAGAGCCAGACCGCGGCGGCATTCGATCGTTCGACGGCGGGCGACGCCGCGAGGCCACGCACGCGCACGCCTCGTACGTGCGACGAGACGCGCAGCAGCCGCGACCGCACCTCGCGCCCGAGCGCCTCCTCCGCGCGAGCCTCTTCGATGGCGGCTGAGGATTCACCCGCGGGAAGGTGGAGCAACGTACGGCCGCTTTCGCGAAGCGTGAAATCGACATCCGGCCGCGGCAGCGCCAGCCGCAACAACGCCTCGACGGAGTGTGCCTGCTCGGTCGCGGCGCGCTTGAGGAACTTGCGGCGCGCGGGGACGTTCCAGAACAGATCGCGCGCTTCGACGGTGGTGCCGGGCGGCGCGCCAGCGTCGTCGATCGACAACAGCCGGCCGCCCTCGATTTCGATGCGCGTGCCCGCCCGGACATCGCGCTCGCAGGTGAGCAATGTGAAGCGCGACACGGCCGCGATCGAGGGGAGCGCTTCGCCGCGAAAGCCGTACGTCGCGATGGCGAAGAGGTCTTCCTTCGTCCGCAGCTTGCTCGTGGCGTGCCGCTGCAGGCTGAGCTGCGCGTCCTCGCGGCCCATTCCGCAGCCGTCGTCGCGGACGCGCACGAGGCGGCAGCCGCCGTCCTGCAGATCGACTTCGATGCGGCGCGCTCCCGCGTCCAGCGCGTTCTCGACCAATTCCTTCACAGCCGCCGCGGGGCGTTCGATCACCTCGCCGGCGGCGATCTGGTTCGCGAGAGTCTCGGGGAGGACCTGGATGCGCACGGCTTGCAAGCCGCGGAGTATCCGGCATTGCGCGGGCGCGCCTCAAGCGATACCACGTCGCCCCCACGTGCGCGCCCGTCTCGGCCTCGCTTACGTCTTCTGCTGCCTGCTGTGGGGCTCCACCTGGCTGTTCATCAAGCTCGGCTTGCGCGACCTTCCGCCACTCACGTTCGCGGGAGCGCGCATGGCGGTGGCGGCCGCGGTACTGCTCCCGTTCGCCGCGCGGTCGCGCTTGTCCGCGCTGCGGCGCCGGGATTGGGTGCGCATGGGCGGAGTCGGGCTCCTGCAGATTGGCACGCCGTA
>Ga0209474_10002040_pt1 | contig 18961 bp, 16 predicted proteins | sample GraSoiAngelo_145_FD_185902 | JGI IMG/M metagenome (GOLD analysis project Ga0209474, IMG submission 185902) | Grasslands soil microbial communities from the Angelo Coastal Reserve, California, USA - 14_1009_05_20cm (SPAdes) (version 2) | ecosystem: Environmental > Terrestrial > Soil > Grasslands... | reverse complement strand
GGTGCAGCTCCCCGGTGGACACTACCGCGGAGACGACCCCGACGGATTCATGCCGAAGAACGAGATCGTCAGTCACCTCATGACATACGCAGAGAGTTTTCGGGCGCCGGTGCGCGAAGGTGTGACGGTGACCAGCCTCGAGGCTGCGGAGAATGGATCCTTCCTCCTTCGAACGTCCACGGGTGAGATCCGAGCGAAACGCGTCGTCCTCGCCTCCGGCGGATACCAGAAAGCACATCGACCACCGGCAGCCGCTGAGCTTCCAGCCTCCGTCCACGTCATCGACGCCGAAGACTACGCGAGCCCGACCGCGCTCCCGCCGGGGAATGTGCTCGTCGTGGGCAGCGGCCAGACAGGATGCCAGCTGGCGGAAGAGCTCTCTGCCGCCGGGCGCGGCGTTTCCCTTGCGTGCGGACGCGCTCCGTGGATCCCGCGTCGAATCGAGGGCCGCGACACGATCGCCTGGCTCAACGAGACGTCCTGGTTCGAAATCAGGCTGAGCGATCTGCCGAGCCCAGCGGCGCGACTCCTCGCCAATCCGCAGATGAGCGGGGGCCACGGAGGTCACGATCTGAACTACCGAACGTTGCAGGCGCAAGGGGTCCGGCTGCTGGGCCGCTTCATCGGCGTGGCCGACGGCCGGGCTTACTTCGGGCGTGACCTGGCACAATCCGTGGCCTTTGGCGACGCCCGCTATGCCGACGTCTGCGAACTCATCCGCAAGGCGTGCGCGACGCGATCGGTGCGAGCTCCCGAGATGCCGCCCCCGCCGCCGTTCGTGGCCGACGCCCCGGAGAGCATGGCGCTGAGCGATGTCGGCACCATCATCTTTACGTCGGGCTTCCGGCCTGACTACGCCAGCTGGGTGCGGTGTCCGCAGGCGTTCGACGAGGGTGGTTTCCCGATCCAGGAGGACGGCTCCAGCACCACCGTCCCCGGACTGCATTTCATGGGTGTGCATTTTCAGCGCAAGCGCAAGTCCGCCACCTTCCTCGGCGCCGCCGAGGACGCGACGGTTCTGGCCGAGACCTTATCGGCCGGCTAGTGACGCGGCCCGCGACGTGGACCCTCGGTGCCGTCTACGCTGCCGCCTGGGCGATCGCCGGCTGGCTCTGGAACGGGCCGCCGAGTGACCTCGACAACTTCTTCTTGCCGGCGGTGCGCATCGTGCTGAGCGGCCATCCGCTGCTGGTCTACACGGTGCGCTACCAGGGGATCATCGCGAATGACAACGGACCGCTCGGCCTGGTCCCCCTTACGGCAGTGTCGGCCGTTGTATCGCAGCTTGGCTGGCTGGACGATGAGCGGCTGCGTCGGATGCTGATCATGGGAGCGTTTTCGATCTTTTCGCTCCTAATGGCCTGGGAAGCGGTTGGCGCCATCGATCGATTACGTGGGGCGGCGCTCGCTGGACCGGCGCGCCTGCTCGCGTACGCCGTCTTTGCCCTCTCTCCCACACTGGTGAATGGGGTGCTCGGTTACGGGCATGTCGAGCAGCCGATGGAGCTCTGGCTGGTTCTTCTCGCGCTGCGCCTCCTCGCCCGTGGCCGGTCCGCGAGCGCCGGGATCAGTTTTGGGCTGGCCATTCTGACGCGGAGCCTTGCCGCGGTGCCGATGATTCCACTGGGACTCCTGCTCGTGGCCCGAGGCCGATGGCGAGCCTTGATTGCGATGGGTGGGAGCGCTGCGGTCACCATCACATTCGTATTGGTTCCGTTCGCGCTTGCCGATCGATCCGACACGATTTATTCACTCGTCACCCATCGCGCCCAGCTGCCGGTGGGAGGCGGATCTTTCTGGCAACTCGTCGTCGGGACGCCCTATCAGTGGCTCCCTCAGCGCTGGGACGTCCTGTTCGTCCTCGGACTTGTCGTCTTGCTCAGCCTCATCGTCATCGCTGGTCGGCGGGATCTCGAGCCCTCATCACCAGATGTCTATGCACTCCTGGCGCTGACAGCGCTGGCTTTGCCTCTGCTGGCGAAGAGTGTTTGGCCCTACTACTACCTGGACGCCTACGTCTTCGGCGCCGTCTGGTTGCTCGGACAAGCCGAACCTCTTGCGCTTCGGCGCAGGCTGGTTGGAATCACGGTCCCACTCGTCGCAGTACTCGGGACGTTTCTCACTGAATACGAGATGCCGTCGAGTGCTGCCCGCACACGGCTCGTCGAAGGTGTTGCGATGGGCCTGATCCTTTCAGTCCTGACGGTCGCCCTCGTCGTCCGGCTCCGGCGGCCTCCGATTAGAGTCTCAGTGCATGTGGCAGGTCGCCCCGGCCGGTGATCGGGCGTTGCTCGTTACCGTGGGTCGCACCATCGATCCCTCGCTGCTGGGCCAGGTGCTGGCCCTGGACAAGGCGCTTGCCGGCCGTCCTCCAAGTGGGCTGATCAGTACCGTGCCCGCCTACGCCTCGCTGCTCTGCCACTACGACCCGGGCGTCACGGACGCGGCTCGGTTGGAGGCCAGCATCCTGGAGCTCGAGGGCCATGTCGATGCCGCGATGGCGGTCGGATCCGTCGTCGATGTCCCCACCCAGTACGACGGACCGGACCTGGCCAGCGTGGCGCTGCAGACGAACCTGACGCCAGCCGGCGTGATCGAGATGCACGCGGGCCGGGAGTACCTCGTCTACTGCGTCGGCTTTGCCCCGGGCTTCACCTACTGCGGCGTGCTGCCCGATCAACTTTCCGTGCCACGCTTGGCCTCGCCGCGCCTGCGCGTAGCCACGGGATCGATCGGGATCGCTGGACGGCAAACGGGAATCTATGCGGTCGAGAGTCCGGGCGGATGGAATCTTATCGGCCGAACCGGCCTGCGACTGTTCGATCCGGCAGCTGATCCGCCCGTGGGCTTCAAGCCCGGCGACCGGCTGCGATTCATCCCGGCGTCGTGATCGAGGTGGTCGAGGCTGGCCATTGGACCACCGTCCAGGACCGGGGCCGGCCAAGTCTCGAGCGCTTCGGCATTCCACCGGGTGGCGCGGCCGACTGGTACGCGGCGGCGGTCGCGAATCGAATCGTCGGGAACCCGCAGGGCGCTGCGCTCCTCGAATGCACCGCCTCCGGTCCCACGCTTCGTTTCGATGCCGACGCCGTCGTGGCATTGACGGGCGGGCATTCCCCGGGGGCCGCCAACTGGCAACCGATAGGGATCGCTCGCGGGGCGAGCCTCACCATTGGAACGATTGCGCCCGGGCTACGAAGCTACATCGCCGTTCGAGGTGGCATCGATGTTCCGCTCGTGCTCGGCAGCCGGTCCTTCTGCCAGCGTGGGACCTTCGGCGGTGGGTTCGGGCGGCCGCTACAACGCGGCGATCGACTTGAAGTTGGACGGCTGGGCGAGTACGAACCCTTGGCTGCGCCATGGCCGGAATCCCATCGCCTCCCCGCACGCGGCCCATGGGAGGTCCACGTCATCCCCGGCCCGCAGCTCGATGCGTTTGCGGAGGACGCGCTCCAGCGGCTCACCACCACGGCCTGTCGTGTCACACCCGCGATCGACCGTATGGGCCTGCGCCTGGCGACGCCCGGACTGCGCCTGCAACCCCAGGAGATCGTGACCGTGCCTATGACCGCCGGCGCCATCCAGGTCACCCCCTCTGGCGGATTGATCGTCCTGCATGTCGATCACCAATCGACGGGTGGATATCCGGTGATCGCAACCGTCATCAGCGCCGACCTCCCGTTGCTGGCGCAAGCTCGTCCCGGCGACACGGTGCGGTTCCGAAGCGTCGACCAGGCTGAGGCAGTGCGCGCATGGAGGCGGCTGACCGGCTGGCTGGAGCTCGATCCCTAAGCCGATACTATTTTCGCCGGGCCACAGCTGAGGAAAGGAGGCGTCGATGCTCAATCACGTCGTGAACCGGTTCGTCGACCGCCAGCGTTGGCTGGAGCCGGTCGCCGATTTCCTCCAGAAGATTGTCGCGGGCAGCTACAAGCTCCTCGGCAACCCCGGGCGCGCGCTCAAAACGTTCGTGCACGGCACCTGGCTGGGCCATCCGCTCCATCCCGTTCTCACCGACATCCCGATTGGGGCCTGGACGATCGCGGTCCTCTTCGACCTGAGCTATGTCATCGAGCGGAGCCATGGCTGGATCTCGGCTGCCGACGTCACGATTTTCATTGGCCTGCTGGCGGCTATCGCCAGCGCCGTCGCCGGCTACACCGACTGGAGCGACACCTTTGGCCGAGAGCGCCGCGTGGGCATCGCCCATGGCCTGCTCAACACACTCGTGGTCCTGCTCTACCTGGTCTCGTTCATCCTGCGGGTTGGCGGCGGCAGCCGCGGGCTCGCCATCCTCCTGGCCTACGCTGGCTACCTCGTTCTCCTGGCCGCGGCATTCCTGGGCGGCGATCTCGTCTTCGGCATCGGCACCGGCGTCAATCACCACGCGTGGCAGGAAGTGCCGACCAAGTTCACCAAGGTCCTGCTCGAGGGCCAGCTCACGGAGGGCGCGCTGATCAAGGCCGTGGCGGGCGACACCCCGATCCTTCTTTACAAGAAAGGCGACACCGTCTGTGCCATCGGTGAGACCTGCTCACACGCCGGAGGCCCCCTCTCGGAAGGCGAGATGGACGGCAACATCGTCCAGTGCCCCTGGCACGGCTCGCGTTTCGATGTCTGTAGTGGTCAGGTGAAGGGTGGACCGGCGACGATCAGCCAGGTGCGCTACGAGGTCCGCAGGCAGAATGGGCAGATCGAGGTCCGCCGGTCGGCGGACACATTGCAACCGAACTGATGGCAGACGAAGAGCAACGCCGGTTGGTCGGCGGCCTGAGTGACGATGACGTCGAAGGACGCGACTGGGAGCGCGTGCGGCCCCGGCGCATCAGCGAGGCTGACTGGAACCGCTTCGAGGGCTACATGAGGGAGATCCTCCAGGCGCTCGGCATGCCGCTCGATACTCCGGGGACAGTGAAAACGCCGATGCGATACCTGCGAGCGATGTTCGATTCGACCGAGGGTTACGAGGGCGATGACAAGTTGGTCACTGCCTTCCCGACGGAGTGCGAGGGCGGTCCGGACTGCGACCTGAGCCAGGTGATCGAAGGGCCGATTCCCTTTCATGCGCTGTGCGAGCATCACGCCTTTCCTTTCTTCGGCCACGCCTACCTGGGTTACATCGCCCACGAGCACATCATCGGCATCTCCAAGCTCACCCGGCTGGTGCGTCTCTTCGCCCGGCGGTTCACCGTTCAGGAGCGGATGGGACGCGAGATCACCGCGGCGCTCTCGCGCATCCTCGAGGCCCACGGCGTCGCCGTCTACTTGGAGGCGGTCCATCTCTGCACACAGATGCGCGGCGTGCGCGAATCGGAATCGACAACCAGAACGACCTTCTGGCGTGGGAACTACGAGTCAAACGCGGAGCTTCGCGAGGAGTTCTTGGGCATCGTGCGATCGGGCGCCAATGGGCATCTTTCCTGATGCCCGTCTACCGGCTGTACGAGGCGCCCGATCTTTCCGAGGGTTTACTTCCGCCGCAACTGAGCGAACTCTATGACGGTGGGTTGGCGATCCCCGAAGGTCATGTGTATGCGAACTTCGTCAGTTCGATCGACGGGATCGTGGCGCTCGAAGCTGGCACCGCGCCATCGGGCGGGATCATCAGCGGACGCAACGAGGCGGATCGTTTTGTGATGGGGCTGCTGCGCGCCTTTGCCGACGCCGTGCTGGTTGGTGCCGGCACGGTTCGCGCCGAAGGTGGCAAGGCGCTGTGGACCCCTGATTACATCTTTCCGGCGGCGGCGAAGGCTTTCGCCGACCTGCGCCGGGCTCTCAAGCGAGAGAAAACGCCGCGGCTGGTGATCGTCTGCGGCAGCGACGCTTTAGATCCGTCCGAACCCGCGCTCGAAGTCGGGGCGCTGGTGCTGACGACGGCGGCCTCAGCCAAACGGCTCCGCGCGGTGCTGCCGAGGGCCACTCAAGTGCGAGCTATTTCCGACACCGACCCCATCAGCGTTGATAGCATCTTCGACGCGCTGCATGCCGACGGTTATCGCACCATCCTTTCCGAAGGCGGTCCCCGGCTCTTTGGAGAGCTCGTGAGCCGCGATCGCGTCGATGAGCTGTTCCTGACCGTCTCGCCGGTCCTCGAAGGCCAGAGCGATAAATCGTTCGGGATGATCCGGGGCGTCGATTTCGGCCGGACGCCCAAGCGAAGCCGGCTACTCAGCGTCCGCCGTGACGAGTCCCACCTGTTCCTGCGCTACGAGCTCCATATATGACCGACCTCGCCGTCATCATGGGGGCGACCGGCGGTTTGGGGAGCGCTATCGTCGACGCCTTCGCGAGCCGTGGCGATCGGGTGATCGCCGTGGCGCGTTCCCGCGCCGAAGTCTCGCAGCTGGCGTCGAAATACCCTGGTGGGGTCACTGGCGATACGGCCGACCTGACCTCGCGTCTCGCGGTCGACGACCTCTGGGAGCGGATCGACCGGGTGGGAAGTCCGCGATGGCTGGTGAACGCCACCGGCGGCTATCGCGCCGGGAAAGTTGTCGACACCACGCCGGATGACTTCACCTTCATGATGGACCTGAATCTCGGGACCGCCTGGTGGTCCTGCCGCGCCGCCGCCCGCCGAATGCAGTCCGTTCCAACCACCTCCGGTGGGGGCTGCATCGTGAATGTCTCCTCTCGCACCGCCTGGGTCGCCGAGCCTGGCGCCGCGGCCTACGCCGTCGCCAAGGCCGGCGTAATCAAGCTGACCGAGGTGCTGGCCGCCGAGCTCAAGGCGTCGGGTGTGCGTGTGAACGTGATTGTCCCTGCCATCATCGACACTGCGGTGAATCGTCAGGCGCTGCCCGAGAAGCTGATGCAGAAAGCGGTCGCTCCAGCGGAGATCGCCGCCGTCATCGCCTATCTCTGCAGCGATGCCGCGCTGGCGATCACCGGTGCGGCCATCCCCGTCTACGGCAAATACTAGGAAGGCGCGTCGGTCGGCAACGGCACGCCGAGGTCGATGGAGAGGATGTCGTCCGCCACGCCCTGCTTGTTGTCCCGATCCTTGGCAGCGGTCTGGAGCGACTGGTCCTCGGCCGGCGTCGTCGCCGTCGCCCACGTTGTAAAGGCGTCGGCCATGGCGGTGTTGGCCTGCATCAGGGCAGTCGCGTGCGCCTTGTACTTGTCCGGCCAGCAAATCGCGTTGAGCCCGTCGTTGTAGGTTTTGAGCGAGCCCGCGATCTCGAGCTTGGGCGCCTTTTCGCAGTCGACTGACTGACAGGCATCGATGACCTTGAAGTCGCGGTTGTAGACATCGACGAAGGCGTTGTGCAACGCCGTCGTATGCCGGCCAAGCGTCGTCTGGCTGACCAGGCATCCGAAGTTGTGGACAGACCGGGTGGCCAAAATGACGATGATGGCGGCGACCGCGATCCCGGCCAGGCCGGCGACGTATGGCCAGGGCCGTCGAAAAAGAGGCTTGTCGGCGTTGAGCGGCGCCGGCGTTTTGATCTCGACCGTCGGTGTCGCGGCCGGCGTCGACGCTGGCAGTATGGCGCCGACAGGTGGGATGGCGCCCCCGAGCTGCTGGGCGGTGGTGCGCGCGGCGTCGGCGGCCGCCTGGTTGTCGTGTCCGAGAAGGAGCTCGTTGACAGCGGCGCTGACCGCTGCCTCCTGGATCATCGCGCTGCCGCCGATCTCGCGGCGTACCCAGCCGGTCCAGAACTTCCGCGCCTGATCCTGATCGATCACGAACATCTCATCTGAGTCGGAAGAGCCTTTCTTGCCGGTTCGCCCTGACAGCGCGGACAGAAGTAGGTGAGGCGGGCCTGCTCGCCCTGCGCCCGGACCTTGATTGGCGTTGCGCAGCGTGGACAGGGTCGTCCTCCACGGCCGTGGACCGCGTGGCGTTGCCGGGCGATCGGCGTAACGAGGTTTCGGCGCATCAAGTCGCGGGCGGTCAGGTATAGCTGCCGAAGCCGGCCCTCATCGACGTCTGCGATGGGCATCCACGCATTCAGCCGGAGCGCCCAGAGGGATTCGCACTTATAGATGTTGCCGATGCCGGCACAGACCCGCTGTTCGAGCAGCAGCTCCCCGAGGGTGGGCGCATCCGAGCGGCGGGCGCGTCCGATGACCGCGTCTAGATCGAATGGGTCGACCAGGAGATCGGGTCCCAGGTGGGCGATCGGTGCCTGCGCGTCGCGAACCAGTTCCATCACGGGCGCCGCGAAGCATACCGCCACGACATCCTCGAAGCTCAGCACCGCAGTGGCGCGCCACTCCGGCTGGCGCCAGCGCTCCCCCGGTCGATACAGGTGCCAGGAGCCGGTCATCCGCATGTGCGAGTGCAGCGCGATCCCGCCCTCGAAATGCATCAGCAGATGCTTGCCATTGGGCTCGACCAGTTCGACCCGTCGACCTTTTAGCCGGGCGATGGCCGCCGGCCGCGCGTCCGTGACCACCTTGCCCGCGATGCGCCGCCGCAGCGCGGCGGCGGTGCGCCAGATCGTGTCCCCTTCAGGCAAGGACGGGCCTGCGCTCGGGCCAGAGCACCACACCTTTCGGCGTTGTCCCAAACCCGGCCTCGCTCAGCATCCCTTCGAGCGCAGATGCCTTGATGGGAGCGCCGTCGATGCTCTGGATCTCCAGCTTGTCGACACGCGCCGCGATCGCGGCGAGGGCGCGCAGGTGCGCTGGCTGGACGTCGCCGGCCGTCAGCAACGAGCGTCCGCCGCGCTCCAGGTAGAGCCGCAACTCGCCGCCGTCGAGAACCACATAGGCGCCGGCAGCGCGGGCCATGCGCGATTCGTGCTCCGGCCAGGGGATCGTCGTCCCGTACGGGCTCGCCGGATCGGTGGCCGCCAGCGCCACTACCGCGGCGTCCTCATCGCGCGAGGCGCGCAGCCGGTCGACGGCGCCGGGCAGCGCGAACTGCAAGCCACCGAGGCCGTCAATGAAGTAGCCGCGCCGGATCTTTCCCGCTTCCTCCATGGCCCGCAGCACCGGGTAGAGTGCGGCAAACCCACCGGTGATGCTCTCACCGAGCGCCGCCTCGCGGGTCAGCACGCCGTACCGCTGCAGGAGGGCTCCCGCCATCGCGTGGAGATGTTCCGTGGTCGACGCCATCGGGCGCAACAGATCCGAAACCAGCGACCAGCGCCCGGCCGACGCCGGCGGCCCGAGTCGCATCACGGGGCGGCGCGGGTTGCGGCGCGCTCGCGGCCCGAGCATCCGGAGCGGGAGGAACGTGTCGTTGGTGACCTCGCCGGCCCATACCATGTCCCAGAGCGCGTCCAGCACCGCATCTTCGTCGCTCGATCCGGTCGCGTAATAGAGGTCGCGGAAGAACGACGCGCCGCGGCCTTGCAAGTGCTCGCGAAGTCGCTCGTGGATCTCGCCGTTGGGCCGCTCCTCCGGCTCTCGAACAAGCCGGGGCGCGTCGGACCGCAGGTAGAGCGCGACGCGTCCGTCGGAGCTGCCCAACGAGCCGCGGCCGGTCCAGACCACCTCCCCCATCGAGATGAGCTGATCGAGCAGCTGTGGCCGGTAGTCGCGCATGCGCACCGCGAGCACATCGCGTTCCAGCACCGATGCCGGGATGGCGCAACCCTGCAACTGGAAGACGATCTCCGCGAGCCGATCGAGTCCGCCCGCCTTGCTGCCAACGTCGTGCCACGCCGGCAGGAACCTGCCGAGGACCTCGACGGGCACCGGCTCGATCTCCCGCCGCAGAGCCGCCAGCGATTTCCGCCGCAGCGACCTGAGCACGTCAGGGTGGCAATACTCCCGACCAGCCTGACCGGGGCGGAACTCTCCAGCCACGATGTCGCCCCGGCCGGCGAGACGCCGCAAGGCTTGTTCGACTTCGCGCACGGACAGCCGCCAGCGGGTCGCCGGATCGCTGCTGAAGAACGGCACGTGCGTGCGCGCCCAACGGACCAGGAGGGACGTGAGCGGCTCATCGACTCGCTCCAGGAACGCGTCGGGCAGGCCCACTGGCAGGGTGACACCCAGGGCGTCGCGATAGCGCGCGCCGTCCTCCGCCGCGATCCAGCGCGGCTCATCGGCGATGCGGACATGGGCGGCGCGGCGTTCCCGCTCCAGTTGGTCAAGCCATTCGCCACGGATCCCGCGCGCCGCGGCTTCATTCGTCGTCAAATCGCCGAGCCGCCGCAAGAGGTCGGCGGCCTCATCGACGTCGCGGGGCCACCGCTCCTTCAGCAGACCCTGCAACTCCAGCTCCAGTGTCTCGATCGCGCGGGGATCGAGCAGCTCTCGAAGCTCCTCGGTGCCGAGCAACTCCGCCAGTAACTCCTTGTCCAGCGTGAGCGCTTGCGCCCGCCGTTCCGCCAGCGGCGCGTCCCCGTCGTACATGTATTGGCCGATGTAGTCGAAGACCAGCGTCGACGCGAAGGGCGAGGCGCGCTCGGTGTCGACCACAACCGTCCGGATCTGCCGGGAACGAACCGCGCTCATCAGGTCGCGCAGACCGTCCATGTCGAAGACGTCGCTCAGGCACTCCCGGTAGGTCTCGATCAGGATGGGAAACTCGGCATGCTTGCTGGCGACCTGCAACAGGTCGTGGCTGCGCTGGCGCTGCTGCCAGAGTGGGGTGCGCTCGCCCGGGCGGCGCCTCGGCAGCAACAGCGCGCGCGCCGCGTTCTCGCGGAATCGGGAGGCGAAGAGCGCCGACCCGTGCAGCTGCGAGGTGACCAGCTCGCTCAGCTCTTCTGGATCGAGCAGCAGGTCGTCGATGTCGGGCGCGCGGTCCGCCTCGGGCAGCCGCAGCGCGAAGCCGTCGTCGGTGTAGATCATCTGGACCTCGAGGTCGAGCCGCTCCTGCATCCGCGCTCGCGCGGCCAGCGCCCAGGGCGCGTGCACGCGGGCGCCGAAGGGGGTCAGCACCGACAGCCGCCAGTCACCCAACTGGTCGCGGAAGCGCTCGATCAGGATCGTCCGGTCGGTCGGAACCGTGCCGGTCGCCTTGACCTGGTCCGAGAGGTAGTTGAGGAGATTGGCGGCCGCGCGCTCGTCGAAGCGCGATCGCTCCTGGAGGTGGGCGACCGCGTCATCGGGCTCCATGGCGGTCAGCTCGCGCATCGCCTCTCCCATCGCCCGGCCCACCTCGACCGGCCGTCCAAGGGCGTCGCCGTGCCAGAAGGCGATCCGGCCCGGCTCGCCCGGCGCCGGGGTGACCATCACCTGCGAGGGCGTGATGTCGGCCACCCGCCAGCTGGTGGCTCCGAGCACGAATACCTCGCCAGGCCGCATCTCGTACACCATCTCCTCATCGAGCTCGCCGACTTTCTTCCCGTCGTCGAGCAGGTTCACCGAGAAGAGTCCGCGGTCCGGGATCGTGCCACCGCTGACGACCGCCAGGCGCTGTGCGCCGGCGCGGCCACGGATCGTTCCCTCGAGCCGGTCCCAGACGATGCGAGGCCGGAGCTCGGCGAACTCGTCTGAGGGATAGCGCCCACTGAGCATGTCGAGCGTCGACTCGAGCGCGCGCGGCCCGAGATCGCTGAATGGGTAGGCGCGATGCACCAGTTCCGCAAGAGCCGCGACCGACCACGCCTCGATCGCCGTCATCGCCACGATCTGCTGCGCGAGGACATCGAGTGGATTCCGCGGCACCCGAGTCGTTTCGATCTCGCCTCGGAGCATGCGATCGACAACCACTGCAGTCTCGAGCAAGTCGCCGCGGTACTTGGGGAAGATGGTGCCCTTCGACGGTTCGCCGACCGAATGACCGGCGCGGCCGATCCGTTGGATGCCGCTGGCGACGCTGGTCGGCGACTCAACCTGGATGACAAGGTCGACGGCACCCATGTCGATACCCAGCTCGAGGCTCGAGGTCGCTACCAGTCCGGGAAGGCGACCGGCCTTGAGCGCATCCTCGATCAGGAGGCGTTGCTCCTTGGCGATCGAGCCGTGGTGGGCTCGGACCAGTTCCTCACCGGCCAGCCCATTGATCGCCGCGGCCAGTCGTTCAGCAAGCCGCCGCGAGTTCACGAAGATGATGGTCGAGCGGTGCTGGCGAACCAGTTCGAGGATGCGGGGATGGATCGCCGGCCAGATACTGCGGCGCGGTCCCTCCGGCTCGGCACCAATGACGGCGGCCGGCCCGCCATAAACCTCGGTGCCACGTTCCAAATCGGACATGTCGTCCACTGGAACTTCGACCGTGATCTCCATTGGCTTCACGCGACCGGCGTCGATGATCGCGACCTCGCGGTTGGTGCCGCCGAGGAAGCGCGCGGTTTCAGACAGCGGGCGCTGTGTCGCCGAGAGCCCGATGCGTTGCGGCTCGGTCTTCGTAATCGCTGAGAGGCGCTCCAGACTCAGCGCGAGGTGGGCGCCCCGCTTGGTGTCGGCCATCGAATGGATCTCGTCGACGATCACCCAGCGGATGCTCGGGAGGATCCGCCGAGCTGCGCTCGTTAGGAGGAGGAAGAGCGACTCGGGGGTCGTGATCAAGATGTCCGGCGGATGGCGTTCGATCTGCCGGCGGTCGCGAGTCGGCGTGTCGCCGGTGCGGATTGCGACGCTGATGGGCGACTGCGTGAGGCCGATCCGCTCCGCCTGCAGCCCAATGCCGCGCAGCGGCGCCTGGAGGTTGCGCTCGATATCGACCGTGAGCGCTTTGAGCGGCGAGACGTAGAGCACCCGGCAGCGTTCGGCTTCAGCCGGAACCGGCTCGGTCGCCAGTTGGTCGATGCACCAGAGGAATGCGGCCAGCGTCTTGCCACTGCCCGTGGGCGCCGACATCAGGGTATGCTGGCCGGCGGCGACCGAGCGCCAGCCCCCTTCCTGAACCTCGGTCGGCGCTGAGAAGGCGCCTGAGAACCAGGCTCGCGCCGCAGGCGAAAATAGGTCCAGAACCGTGGGCATAGGTCTTAGTTTATTGCCGCGCCACACTCCCTCAAAACTTGAAGTGCCGCAATAGCTCGTCCGGGCTTTGATGCTGGCCGGTGGCGAACACGGCTCGCCCCTGTTCGAGCAATCCGGTGTTATACGGCGTCGGGCGCCCGATACGCTCGCCCAGCGTCACGATCTCACCGTTGAGGTAATCGAGCTCGCTGCTCGAGCCACGCTTGAGGCTCTGAAGGGTCGACGGCCCATACGTGCTGTCGGGTGGGAAATTGCCGGCCAGCCGCTTGCCGAACATGAGGTAGCTGAGCGACATGGGAAGCGTCGACATCAGACGAAAGGTGCGTGCCCGGCGACTTTGATCGAGACCAAATCCACCAAGCTGGGCGGTCCTGACACCTTCACGAATCGTGGCGATCGACAAGCGGGCGAGTCCGTGATGGCGCAGCGCCTTGCCGATCGGCAAGCCGGTGATTGCCATGATGGCGTTGTTCAGGTTCGCCATCAACTTCGTCCATCGGGCACGGGCGATGTCTGGGACGAGTTCCGTCTTCACCACCGGACCGAGCAAGGCGAGCACCGCATCGACTCGTCCGGCCGACTCAGGAAAGGGCGCCCCTATCTGGAAGAGCCCGCGCGTGTTCTGCTCGACCACACCCGGCTCGAGGTAGGTGGCGCTGATGTTGAGGACGCATCCCACGACGCGATCCCGTCCCAGGATCTCTGCCGCTTCGCGGTCCGATCGAACGCCGTTCTGCATGGTGACAACCGTCGGGTCTGAACCCAGGCGGGCGATCTCGCGGCAGGCGTCCTGTACGTCCTGCGACTTAACCGTCAGCAGAATGATGTCGGGCGTCCCCTCGAGCCTTACCGCGCCAGGCAAATGGACCGTGCGCGATTCCTCGAGCCCTTTGATCAGGAGTCCACTTGCCCGGATCGCATCTACCTGAGCCTGCCGTCCGATCAGCTCGACGTTGACACCGGCCTCATGAAGACGCGCTCCAACCAAACTTCCAATCGCGCCAGCACCGTAGACGGCGACCTGCACGTCATCCCATTCTCGCCCGCGGCTGCCCCTCGACCATCTGGGACCCTGCAAATGGACCGAGTAAGGATCGGCCAAATGGACCGTTACGCTGCTATAAAATGTGCTAATATGTCTGTAGCGTTTGAGCCGCGCCTCATACCCATCTGCGGGCTCAAAGGAGAAGCATCATGCCTGACTCATACGATCGAGAAGTCGTCCGAGAGGAGACGACCGCCGGCGAGCCGGTGCGGCCCGTCGCGCCGGTCACGCCGGTAACGACCTCCTCGACTTCGCGGACGGCGGTCTACCGCGAGGGCGGGTACAATTCGCGAGCCATCCAGGCCGTCTGGTGGATCGTGGTGTTTCTCGATGTGCTGATCGCGATTCGCTTCGTGCTGAAGCTCTTAGGCGCCAACCCAGCGCCCTTCGTCCGCTTCATGTACGACCTGACGTGGCCGCTGGTCGTCTGGTTCCACGGCATCTTCAATACCGCCCAGGAAGGCCGGTCGATTCTCGAGCCCGAGTCGCTTGTCGCGATGGCGATCTATGCCCTGATCGGATGGGGCATCGTTTCGCTCATCCGGCTCATGTCCCGTCCTCGTTCGACCACGACCGTCGTCGACTGACGACCCGCAATTGCCCGTCTGGAGCCGCCCCGTGGGGCGGCTCTTCTTTTGTCTGCGGGCCGCTCAGGTCTCGGTCTCGGCCATTGAACGCGGAAAGCGGGTGGGACCGAACGTCATGGCTCCGGCCGGCACGATCCAGGGAAAGATCTGCACTGAGAAGCGCCCGGCCCGTACAGCCGGGTCTTGTTCTTTGAGCGCCCGGGCTCGCTCCGGGTCGACGTTGAGGATGGTCAGACCGCGAAATTCACGATCCGGTGGACCGAGCAGCGGACCAGCCGCGACGAGGTAACCGGCTTCATGGAGGTCGGCGAGATGCGCCATGTGGGCGTCCTGAAGCGCTGCGGCGGCAACTTCGTCGAGGACGGGAGCATCCGGCCGCAGCATCAGAAGGGCGATCGTGAACTGATCGAATCGCATGGCGCGATTGTAGGTGGGCTCCCCGAGGGGACCCTGGCGGCGCTCTGGGTTTCGTCGTTCCTCCGATCGAGCTTTAACGGTTCATCCAGTCCGGCGGAGGGCTTGGGCGAGCGCATCAATTCCCTCGTCGAGTTGATCATCCTGAATCAGAATCGACGGCAGGAAGCGGATCACGGTTCCTCCTCCTGGTAGGACGAGCACGCCGAGATCCTGCATCGCCTTGATCACCGGGGTCGACGGTTTCTTCAACTCGACGGCCTGCATCACCCCACGGCCGCGGATCTCACGGATCTGTGGCAGCCCGAGGTCGCGAACGCGCTCTTGAAAACGCGTCCCGGCACTGGACGCGCGGGTATGAAGTGTGTCATCCGCGAGCACCTTGAGAGTCGCGGCAGCGGCGGCGCAGACCAGCGGATTGCCGGCGAAGGTGCTCCCATGGCTCCCCTTGGGCACTCGCTCGCTGACCGCCTCGGTCGTGACGGTCACCCCGATCGGCAGGCCATTGGCGATCGACTTCGAGAGGCAGAGGATGTCGGGCACGATGTCTTCGCGCGTAAAGGCGAATGGGGCACCGGTGCGAAACCCGGTCTGGATCTCGTCACATATAAGAAGGATGCCGCGCGCGTCGCAGCGTTCGCGGATGCCCTTCAAATAGCCGTCGGCGGGCACCCGGACGCCGCCCTCCCCCTGGATCGGCTCGACGATCACGGCCGCGACCGTGTCGTCCAGCACCTTATCGAGGGCGTCGAGGTCATCGAAGGGGATGTGCCGGACGCCCTCGAGCATGGGTGCGAAGGGATCGCGATACTTGGCATCGGCCGTCGCAGACAGGGCGCCGAAGGTGCGCCCGTGGTAGGCCCGATGCGTGGCAATGATGCCGATGCGGCCGGTCGCGACGCGCGCGAACTTGAGTGCGGCCTCGATTGCCTCGGCTCCCGAGTTTCCAAACGAGATCCGGGTCAGGGGTGGGGGAAGCAGCGCGCCCAGCGCGTCAAGGAAGTCCTGGCGCGCCGGCGTGTCGAAGCTCTGATGGGCATTGGTCAGCTTCGATGCCTGAAGCTTGATTGCATCGGTCACCTTCGGGTGCGCGTGCCCCAGGAGATTGACACCGTAATTGGTCATCAGGTCGAGGTACCGCCGGTCTTTGTCGTCCCACAGATAGGACCCCTCTCCGCGAACCAGGGTCACGCCCCGGCCCGCGTGCAACGGGATCGGGCTGAGCTGAGTGTGCGTACTGGTCAGGTCGTGACCCATGTGCCGGCTCCCTCAAACGCGCGCGTCAGCGGGTGCTCGCCGCGCCCGTCGAGCAGCCCGACCGCCTGGATGCCGCGCCGGATGGCTTGCGCCGCCGCCAGCAGCTTGACCCTGGCCCGGCCTTTGCCATATTCGGCAACGCGTTCGACCTCGTCGAGACGGATCGTTGGGATCACGCTCCCCTCGTCGCTGACATCCCGCATGAAGCCCGGGGTGTCGGCAAAGATCAGCAGGCGCTCGGCCTTGAGTGCCGTGGCGATCTCCATCGCGAGGCGGTCGCCGTCGACATTGATGGCGACGCCGTCATGGCTGATGGCCGGCGGGGTCACAACCGGCAGGTAGCCGGAGTCGAGCAGCAGGCGTAAGAGCTTCGGTTCGATTCGCTCGATGCTGCCGCTGTGATCACCGTGCAGGATCTTGACCTTGTCGCCATCCTTGATCCGCAGATCCGGTTTGCGCCGGCCGATGGCGATGCCGCCGTCCATTGCCGTGAGCCCCACCGCGCTCGCGCCCAGGGCGCGAAGCCGCTCCACGATCCGCTTGTTCTGCTTACCGGCGTAGGCCATCAGGAAGTGATCCATGGTGGTCGCGTCGGTGAAGCGGCTGACCTCGCCGCGCTCCGAGGTGACCATGCGCGGCGGATGCCCGAGGCGGTTGGAGAGATCGTTCAGTTCCTTGTTGGCGCCATGGACGAGCACGAGGGGCTCCTGGCAGGCGGCGACGTCCTGCAAAAGGGGATCGAGGTCGGTCAGGCTGCCGCCGATCTTGATGACGAACACGGCTAGATTGGGTACAAGCCGGGGAAATCGAGGCCGGTCCGCTCGTCCCAACCAAACCGAACGTTGAGCGCCTGCACGGCTTGGCCGGCGGCACCCTTCATCAAGTTGTCGAGCGCGCTCATCACCACCACGCGACGCGAGTGCGGATCCCGCTCGAAGCCGACGTCGCAGTAATTCGTGCCCGACAGGATCTTGGGATTGGGATAGCGGTGAATCCCCTGCGACTCCTTGACGATGCGCATGAACGGCTCATCGGCGTAGGCCGCCCGATAGATCTTCCACAGATCCTTCTCCGAGAGGTCGTCCTTGAGGAAGACATGGGCCGTCACCAGGATGCCGCGCACCGCCTCGACGGCGGTCGCCGAGAAGGCGATCGTTGGCCCATGGCCGTTGGGCGACTGCAGGCCAAGCTCCTGGATGATCTCCGCGGTGTGCCGATGCGCGGTAGGGGCAAACGACCGCATCTCACCGCTGCGGTGGGGATGATGGGATGCTGGTCCCGACTCGGCGCCACCGGCGGACGAGCCGGTCTTGCCTTCGATCACGATCGGCATCGCGGCATCGACCACGCCGGCCCGGGTGAGCGGGTAGAGGCCGAGAATGGCCGCGGTCGCCAGGCAGCCACCAGCGGCCAGGCGATTGGCGCTGCGGATCTGCTCGCGGTGGAGCTCGGGCAGTGCGTAGACGAAGTCGCTGAGCAGTGACGGCTGCGGGTGCTCCCAGCCATACCAGGTTGGGTAACCGCCGCGATCGCGCAGGCGAAAGTCCGCCGAGAGGTCGACGATCGTGGGCGCGAGCGTCTGCAGCTGGTCGATTTCCTTGCTGGTCTCGCCGTGCGGCAACGCAATGAAGAGGACGTCGACCGGCTGTAACGAGGTCCGCGATTGGAACTTCAGCTCCGTCCGTCGCCGCAGGTGCGGGTGCACGGTGTGGACGAACTTCCCGCCAAGGCGCTCGGACGTCACCTGCGTCACCTCGACCTGGGGGTGGGAAAGGAGGAGACGAAGCAACTCTCCGCCGGCATAACCGGCGCCGCCGATGACCGCCGCCTTCATCGCGCCAGGTGGCTGAGGGCCGAGGTGAGCACGTCGACCCCGCGGGCGAAGTCGTCGAGGTCCATGGCCTCGTCCGGCGTGTGGTCGAGCTTCGAATCGCCGGGTCCGTAGGCGAGCGTCGGGCAGCCCCAGACGGGGGCCAGGATGTTCATGTCAGAGGTTCCCGTCTTCATCTTGAAGCGCGGCGTGCCGCCGGCGTCGCGGATGCCTTTGAGAAACGCTCGGACGACGGGCGTGTTCTTCTCTGCCCGCACGGCGGCATCGGCATATTCGAAGCGTAACTCGGCCCCATCGGCCCATTGTTCCAGCTCTTGCTGCAAGGAGGGCACATCGAAGTTGGGCGGGAGGCGAAAACCGAGCGTCATTGCGGCGGTGTCCCGGAAGCCGTCATGGTCGGCATGGAATCGAAGGATGCGCGCATCGAGCCGCTCGAAGCTCCCCAACCCCTTACCCTGTGTCGCCGCGTGATCCTGCAGGCGTCGCACGAAGGCGGTGGCCCGGTCGGCCGCGCTCTCGTTCGGCCCGGCGCCGTGGCCCAGCGGCTGCGAGAGCCGGTAGCGGAGCTTGAGACTGCCCTTGTAGCCGAGCGTGATCGCGTCCCAACCGCTCGGTTCGAGGATCACCAACTGGTCCGGGGGACGGCGGCTCACCAGATGGCGCGCTCCGCGCGAGCTGCCCTCCTCCTCGACCGCGCCGATGACGGTGAAGCGGCACCCGGCGCCGGCCGGCTGCCGGGCTACCGCGGTGATGGCCGCCGCCAGCGGGCCCTTCGCGTCGACCGCGCCCCGTCCGAAGAGACGGTTGCCCTCGCGGCGCACCGGGATGAATCCGGCGACCGTGTCCATGTGCCCGAGGAGCATGACCTCGCGCGGTCCGCTGCCCCAGAAGGCGACCACGTTGCCCGCTTCGTCCCGACTCGCGGCGAATCCCATGCCGCGCAGACGTGCGACCAGCCACTGGCCCAGCTCGCGCTCCTGCGTCGAGAAGCTGGGG
>Ga0209474_10002037_pt1 | contig 18966 bp, 15 predicted proteins | sample GraSoiAngelo_145_FD_185902 | JGI IMG/M metagenome (GOLD analysis project Ga0209474, IMG submission 185902) | Grasslands soil microbial communities from the Angelo Coastal Reserve, California, USA - 14_1009_05_20cm (SPAdes) (version 2) | ecosystem: Environmental > Terrestrial > Soil > Grasslands... | reverse complement strand
TCCAAAGCGCTGCGTGCGAAGGCGGAGAAGGAGCTGACGCCGCAGGCGATCGCGTCCGAGAGCGCGCGTTGGACGGCGTTCGGCCTCGCGCCCGCGGAGGCGAACCCGAGAAACATCCTGCTGGGCGTTCTGGACGAGCAGGTCGCCGGCTTCTACGACCCGACGACGAAGGCGCTCACCGTGCGCGAGAAGCCGCCCGCGTCTGCCGGCGGGATGGACTCGTTCGAGATGGTCCTCGCGCACGAGGTGGAGCACGCGCTGCAGGATCAGCATTTCGGGTTTCCCGACATGGAGAAGCTGCCGGACGACGACGTGCGGCTCGCCCGCATGGCGCTGTACGAGGGCGACGCGATGGCGACGATGATCGCGGTCGCCGCGCGGCGCGCCGGTCGGCCTGTGAAACTGTCGATTTCAGCGGCCGCGTCGGCGCTGCGTGGAATGTCCGCCGCGCAGCTCGCGCAGTCGGCCGGCTACTCACCCGAGCTCGCGCAAGCGCCCGCCGTCGTGCGCGAGGAGCTCGCGTTTCCATACGTATCGGGTCTCGGGCTCGTCGCCGAGGTCTATCGGCGCGGCGGTTTCGCGCTCGTCGACAAGATCTTCGAGCACGCGCCCGAAACGACGCACCAGGTGCTCCATCCCGAGGCGTATCTGGCGGGCGAATTGCCCGCCCGCGTACCGTACCCCGCGCCTCCGCCCGGCACGCAGACGGTCGCAACGGGCCGGATGGGCGAGCTCGGCACGCGACTGGCGCTGCAGGTCTGCGTCGACGAGCAGGTGGCGCGCGACTTCGCGCAGCACTGGGCGGGTGACGCGTACACGATCGTTCGCGGACCACAGCAAAGCCTCGCGCTCGTCTGGGGCACCAACTGGTCGGCGGATGGAGCCCGTCAGTTCGCGAATCTGCTCGGCATGCAGTCGCCCTGCTGGGACGAAGCTGCGCGGTCGCATCCGGAAGGCTATCCGTTCATCTCAGCGGCGGCGCAGGTGAGGGTGGACGCGCCGAGGGTAGCGCTCGCGCGCGGGTTACCCGTCTCGGCGCTCGGCGGCGCGGCGGCGAGCGCCTCGCGATTCGACGTGCGCAAGCCCGCTCCGGTTGCGCCGCTCGGGCAAGTCCGAGAGGACGAGGGCGGCGCGCGAGCGAGCGTCGCGGACGGCAGGTTCGTCAGCCCGCGCTTGCGCATCGAGGCAGACGTTCCTCCCGGGTTCGATGCCGACGTGGAACAGCCGAGCGCGGAAATCGTCGTGCGCAAGTCGCGCCCGCAGGCAAACGCGTCGTTGCTCTTCGTCCCCGAGCCGCCGACGCCCGACGGCCTCGAGGCGTTCTTCCAGAACGCCGCAACGACTTTCGCGAACGAGCTGGGCGGCTCGTCTCTCAAGCTGCGCGGCGCCCTGCACACCACGCTGCTCGGCAAAGCCGCGCAGGAGCGCGCCTGGGACGTGCAGGGCACGCGCGCGGTGCTGCGCGTGACGCTCGTCGCTGCGTGCGGCGGAAAGGGCTACTACGCCGTGCTGCGCTCCGCGACGGACGATTCTTCCGCATACGCTCTGGAGAAGTTCGTCGGCTCGCTGCGCGCCAGCTCGCCGGACGAGTCCCCCGCCTGCGCCGAGCTGCAGTGACGGGCGTGCAGATCAGGGCGGCGGCCCGTTGATGTAGTTGAGAGCGATCGCGAGCGCCTTCCGCACCGGCAGCGTCGAGAGATACAGCGCCAGCGCGGCCGGAATCACGACGAGCCGCCCGCTCGCGATCGTCTCCGGATGCATGAGCAGCATCACGACGAGCATCACGCCCGTCAGGAACGCCGTGCTCACGTACATGAACGCGAGCGACTCCCCGCGCGGATCGTATCGCAGCCCGCACCGCGGACAGTGCGTGTACTCGCTGTAGGTCAGCACCCTCCGGAAGATCTTCCCGTCACCGCACCGCGGACACTTCAGTCGGATCGCCCGTCCGACGAGTTCGCGCGAGAGTGACAACCATTGGCGCATGCACTCGTTTCAACCGGTTGAACAGCCGTGGTCAGGCCATGCCGAGGAGCTGGCGCAGGACGTACGGGAGGATGCCGCCGTGGCGGTAGTACTCGACTTCGATTGGCGTATCGATCCGCACGGTGACCGTCGCCTCGTCCGTCTTGCCGGAGGCGCGCCGGATGACGAGGCGCGCCTTCTGCCGTGGCTGCGGTTCGGCGATGCCGAGGAGATCGAACGACTCGGAGCCGTCGAGCTTCAGCGTGCCCGCGTCGGAGCCTTCCTCGAACTGGCAGGGAAGAACGCCCATCATGACGAGGTTGGAACGGTGGATGCGCTCGAAGCTCTTCGCCACGACGGCCTTGACGCCGAGTAGCGCGGTACCTTTCGCCGCCCAGTCGCGCGAGCTGCCCGTGCCGTACTCGGAGCCGGCGAACACCATCAAAGGCGTGCCGCGCTTCTGGTACTCGATCGACGCCTCGTGGATCGACGTGCGCGTGCCTTCCGGCTGCAGGATGGTGACGCCTCCTTCGACGCCCGGGACGATCAAGTTCTTGATGCGCACGTTGGCGAACGTGCCGCGCACCATCACCTCGTGGTTTCCGCGGCGTGCGCCGTAGCTGTTGAAATCGGCCACGCTGACGCGGTGCTCCTGCAGGTACTTGCCGGCCGGTGACGTCGGCTTGATCGACCCAGCGGGACTGATGTGGTCGGTCGTCACGGAATCGCCGAAGATCGCCAGCGCGCGCGCGGTGCGGACGTCCTCGCGGCGGCTCGGCTTCGCCTGGAACCCTTCGAAGTAGGGCGGCTCGCGGATGTACGTCGACGACAGATTCCAGCCGTACACGAGGCCCGTGCCTGCGGGAATCTCCGCCCACTCGCGGCTCTCGCGCGACAGGTCGCCCCCGTAGTTCTTGCGATACATCTCCGCGTCCGCGACCGCGCCCAGCGCCTGGTTCAATTCCTCCGGCGTGGGCCACACGTCGCGCAGGTGGACCGGCCGGCCGTCGCGGCCGAGCCCGATCGGGTCCTTCTCCAGATCGATGTCGACGCGGCCCGCGATGGCGAAAGCGACCACGAGCGGCGGGCTCATGAGGAAGTTCGCCTTGATGCTCTGGTGGACGCGCGCCTCGAAATTTCGGTTCCCCGAGAGCACGCTCGCTGCAATGACGTCGTTCTTCGTGACGATCTGCTCGACGTGCGGATCGAGAGGCCCCGAATTTCCGATGCATGTCGTGCAGCCGTAGCCGACGGTCACGAACCCGAGCTTGTCGAGATACGGTTGCAGGCCCGTCTTCTCCAGGTACCGCGAGACGACGCGCGAGCCAGGCGCGAGCGAGGTCTTCACCTCCGGCCGGACGTGCAGCCCCTTCTCGACCGCCTTCTTCGCCAGGATGCCCGCGGCCAGCATCACGGACGGGTTCGACGTGTTCGTGCACGAGGTGATCGCCGCGATGAGCACGTCGCCATGCCCGATGTCGACGGGCATCTTCAGCTGATGCACTTCCTGCGTCGGGACCCGATCCGGCGTCGGCCGGTTCGTCATCATCTCCGTCTCGGTCAGCGGGTTCGTGTCCTTGTGCGAGACGCCGTCCTGACGGACGTCCGGCGTCGTTTCCTGTTCCTGCGCGCCTCCGCCCACGACGTTTTCGACGAGCGGTGGCTCGACGATCTGGTGGTACCGCTTGCCGGCTTCGTCGCGCGACTTGCCGTAACCGTTCGGTCCGGGCGCCTGAAGCAGCTCGAGGAACTTGCCCTTGAGGTGCGGGAGCTCGATTCGGTCCTGCGGCCGCTTCGGTCCACTGACGCTCGGCCGGACGGATCCGAGGTCCAGCTCGAGGAGCTGCGTGTAGTCGCATTCGCCCTTCTTCGGAATGCCGAACAGGCCCTGCTCCTGGTAATACGCGCGCAGCTTGCTCACGTGAGCGGAGGACCGGCCCGTCGCGAGCAGGTACTGACAGGTCAGCTCGTCGATCGGGAAATAGCCGATCGTCGCGCCGTACTCCGGCGCCATGTTGGCGATCGTCGCGCGCTCGGGGACGGGCAGGGCCGAGGCGCCCTCGCCGTGGAACTCGACGAACTTCCCGACCACCTTCGCCTTGCGCAGCATCTCGGTCACGGTGAGGACCAGGTCCGTCGCGGTGGCGCCGGCGCGCAGCTTCCCGGAGAGATGCACGCCCACCACGTCGGGCGTGAGGAAGTAGACGGGCTGGCCCAGCATCGCTGCCTCGGCCTCGATGCCGCCCACACCCCAAGCCACGATGCCGAGGCCATTGATCATCGTGGTGTGCGAGTCCGTTCCCACGAGCGTATCCGGATAGACCATCCCGTCCTGCTCGAGGATTCCCTTCGCCAGGTACTCGAGATTCACCTGGTGCACGATGCCGATGCCGGGCGGGACGATCTTGAGACCGTCGAATGCCTGCATTCCCCATTTGAGGAACTCGTAGCGGGCGCGGTTGCGCGTGAACTCGATGCCCATGTTGAGCTGCAGGGCGTTGGCGACGCGCGCGAAGTCGACCTGCACGCTGTGGTCGACGACCAGGTCGACGGGGACCTTCGGCTCGACGAGCTTCGCATCGGCGCCTGCGCGCTGCACGGCGCTCCGCATCGCGGCGAGATCGACGACGAGCGGCACTCCCGTGAAGTCCTGCAGGAGCACTCGCGAGACGACGAACGGGATTTCGTCGACGCGCTCCGCGCGCGGTTGCCACGAGGCGAGGTTCTTCACGTCCTCTTCCCGCACCCGTTTGCCATCCAGATTCCGCAGCAGCGATTCGAGCACGATGCGCAAGCTCACCGGCATCCGCGCGAGTCCAGGGAACTTCTCGCGCGCGGCAGGCAAGGAGGCGAGCCGCGCCGATTTCCCTCCGGCGCGGAATTCCTTCTCGTACGGGCTAGGCATGATCGGCGTCTCCGTTCGTCGCGGATCTAGTCCAAAGCAGCGCACCTTGCCACCCGCCTTTCGGACGGGCGCCGCGCGGGACCGTCGCAACGGCGCTTGACGAGCGCGTCGCCGCACCGTTCACTGCGCGCGCGGATGGCAACCATGCTGCTGGTGCGTCACGGGCAGGCATCGTGGTTCGAGGAGAACTACGACCGCCTGTCGTCCGTCGGCGAGGCGCAGTCGCGCCTGCTCGGTGAGCTTTGGGCTGGCCGCAACGTGGACATCACACGCGTCTTCACTGGGCCGCGCGTGCGCCAGATCCGCAGCGCGCAGGTGTGCGGCGAGGCATACGCCGCGTCTGGACGGCATTGGCCCGTCCCGGTGGTCCTCGACGATCTCGACGAGATGCGCATCGAAACGCTGTTCCGCGAGCAGATGCCGGAGCTGTTCGAGCGCCACGCGCATCTACGCGCGCTGGGCGACTCGTTGGTCGCGGCGGACGGGAACGAGGCGCGGGCGCGCATCTTCGACCGGCTGTTTCAAGGCGTCGTCAGCATGTGGATCCAGGGCCAGGTCGGCGCGAACGGAGTAGAGACGTGGGACCAGTTCCGGGCGCGCGTTCAGCGAGGGCTGCGGGCGGCGCAGGAGTTCCGCAGCGAAGGGAACCTGGCGCGCGCTCCCTCGCGTCGTGTCGTCGCGGTGTTCACTTCGGCGGGTGTGATCATCGCCGCCGCCCAGCAAGCGTTGGCCCTCAGCGACGAACGGACGCTCGGCCTCGCCTGGCGCTTGCGCAATTCGTCGGTCTCCGAGTTCCTCTTCTCCGACGATCGCTGGTCGCTCGTCTCGTTCAACTCCGTGCCGCACATCGCGGCGCCGGAGATGATCACGTACAGATGACAGCGCACATCGAAGGCGGCCGACTCAATCTCACAACGTGGGCAGCTCGCGGTGTCGATGCACCGGGAACGCAGCATCGATCGCGCTCAGCTCCGCTGCGTTCAGCTTCAGCTTCAGCGCGCCGGCATTCTCCTCGACGTGAGCGACGCTGCTCGCTTTCGGAATGGCGAATACGGAAGAGCGCCGGGTGAGGAATGCGAGAGCGACCTGGCGCGATGTCGCGCGGTGCGCGCGCGCGACGTCGGCGAGAACCTTGCCGCCGCGTGACGTCTCCGCCGGGAAGCTGCCTGAACCGAACGGACTGTAGGCGACGAACGCGATACCGAGCTCGTCGCAGGCCTCGATGAGCCCCGCGTCCGCGTGCCGCTCCTCCAGGTGATACAGGACCTGGTTGCAAGCGATCGTGCCCCGGCCACTGATGCGCACCGCCTCGCGCACAAGCTGCTCGTCGAAGTTGCTCACTCCGTACGAGCGCACCTTTCCGGCGCGCCGCAATTCCTCGAACGACTGGAGCGTGTCTTCCAGCGGGTGCTCTCCGGGCCAATGCAGCAGATAGCAATCGAGATGATCGGTGCGCAGCCGTTTCAGCGAGCGATCGCACGCCGCGAGCGTGCCCCTGCGAGACGCGTTGGACGGCAGGACCTTCGAAACGAGGAAGACCTCACCGCGCCGACCCTCGATCGCCTCGGCGACCATCTCCTCGACTTCGCCGCTGCCGTACATCTCGGCAGTATCGACGTGCGTCAGCCCGAGCTCGAGGGCGCGGCGCAGAGCGGCGATCGCCTCGCGGCGGTCGTCGCGCTCCATGTTCCAGGTTCCTTGCCCGATGGCGGGCACCGAGACGTCGAGCGGACCGAATCGCTTTCGCATCCGCTTTCAATGCGTCCGCGGTAGCGCCGGCGCAACCGACGCGCGGCGCGCGCGCACCGATCTGCTACGCCGCGCCGACGTCCCAGACGTCGCCCGAGTGCAGCAGGGCGGCGAGATCCGGCGGCCGCTTGCGCGCGGCCTCCTCCTCCTGCTCACGCGCGAGTGCGTCCATGGTGGGCCTCTGCACGGCGCGCAGAACGCCCATCGGCTGCGGCAGTGGCGGCTCGAGGGCGGCGAGTGCCATGGCGAGCGCCAGGTCGTCGCGCGTCTCGTCGTGGACGAGCGCGCTGCCGCTCATCGGGCCGGCCTCCAGCCGGAACCCGTCGCCGATGCGCAGCGCCTTCTCCTTCGACTTTCCGAACACGAGCGGCTTCTGATGCTCCAGCTTGATGAGCGAGTCGTCGCGCACGTCCCGCTCCGACCACTGATCGAACGCGGCGTCGTTGAACACCGGGCAGTTCTGCCAGATGTGGACGAACGCGGCTCCCTTGTGCGCCGCTGCGCGCCGCAGGACCTGCGCGAGGTGCGCGGTGTCCGTCGCCACGCTTCGAGCGACGAACGTCGCACCGGCGCCGAGCGCGAGCGTGAGCGGATTGAAGGGCCGGTCGACCGTCCCGTATGGGCTCGACTTCGTCTTCTTGCCGAGCTCGCTGGTCGGCGACGCCTGCCCCTTCGTCAACCCGTAGATGCGGTTGTCGAAGAGCAGGATCTTGAGATCGACGTTCCGCCGGAGCGCGTGGATGAGATGGTTGCCGCCGATGGACAATCCGTCGCCATCACCCGTCACCACGAACACCGTCAGCTCCGGGCGCGCCATCTTCAGACCGGTGGCGATTGCCGGCGCGCGTCCGTGGATGCCGTGCATGCCGTACGTGTTCATGTAGTAGGGGAAGCGGCTCGAGCAGCCGATCCCGCTCACGAACACGATGTTCTCGCGCGGAACATCCAGCTCCGGCATGACCTTCTGCACCGTCGCGAGGATGGCGAAATCCGCGCAGCCGGGACACCAGCGGACTTCCTGATCGCTGACGAAGTCTTTCTTGGCGAGGTTCAGCTTGCCCGTCATGCGATCTCCTTGGCGCGCGGGGCGAGCTTCTCGATCGCGCTGCGCACTTCCGCCACGTGGAAAGGTTTGCCCTGCACTTTGTTGAGTCCCACCGTCTCCATCCCGAGCTGCCCGCGCAGATGCAGGCGCAGCTGACCCAGATTCAGCTCGGGCACCAGCACCTTGCCGTACCGCGCGGCGATCTCCGGAAGGTCGAGCGGCAACGGATTGATGTACCGGAGGTGCACGTGTCCAACGCGCACTCCGGCAGCGCGGGCGTCGAGGAGCGCCTGCGTCACCGACCCGTACGTGCCGCCCCACGAGATGACGAGGAGGTCGCCGTCCCGATCCCCAGCCACTTCAGTCGGCGGGTACGTGCGCGCGACTCGCTGCACCTTCTCGGCGCGGATCCGCACCATGCGCTCGTGGTTCTGCGGGTCGTAGCTGACGTTTCCAGTGATCGAGTCCTTCTCCAGGCCACCCACGCGGTGCTCGAGCCCCTTCGTGCCGGGCACCGCCCACGGCCGCGCGAGCGTCTCGGGATCGCGCGCATACGGCTGGAACCCGTTCGGATCGGTGCGCAGCTTGGGATCGATCCGCGGCAGCGCTTCGAGGTCGGGCAGCCGCCACGGTTCGCTGCCGGTGCCGATCGCGCCATCCGAGAGCAGGATGACGGGCGTCCGGTATTCGATGGCGATGCGCGACGCCTCGATGCACGCATCGAAGCAGTCCGCCGGCGAGCGCGTCGCGAGCACCGGCACGGGAGCTTCCCCGTTGCGGCCGTACACGGCCTGGAAGAGGTCCGACTGCTCCGTCTTCGTGGGCAGACCCGTCGACGGGCCGCCGCGCTGCGCGACGACGATCACGAGCGGCAGCTCGATCATCAGCGCCAGGCCGATCGCTTCCGTCTTCAGCGCGACTCCCGGACCGCTCGACGCCGTCACGCCCAGCGCACCGCCGAACGACGCGCCGATGGCCGCGGTCACGGCCGCGATCTCGTCCTCCGCCTGGAACGTCGTGACGCCGAACTGCCGATGCTTCGCGAGCTCGTGCAGGATGTCGCTCGCGGGAGTGATGGGATAGCTGCCGAAGAAGAGGCGCAATCCCGCTTGTTGCGCCGCCGCGATGAGGCCGAGCGCGATCGCGGTCGAGCCCATCACATTGCGATAGGTGCCTGGCTGCAGCCGGGCGGGAGGAATCTGGTAAGGCGCGTCCTGCGCCTCCGTCGTCTCACCGTAGTAGTAGCCGGCCTTGAAGGCGCGAACGTTCGCCTCGGCGAGATCCGGTCGCTTGGCGAACCGCTCGCGGATCGACTTCTCCTCTCGCGCGGTGTCGCGCGAGTAGAGCCAGAAGACGAATCCCAGCGCGAAGAAGTTCTTGGTGCGCTGCACGTCCTTCGCGGGCAGCCCGAGCCCTTCGCAAGCGAGCGTGACGAGCTTGTCGAAATCGATCTGGATGACCCGATAGCCCTCGAGCGACCCGTCGGTGAGCGGATTCGCCTTCCAACCGGCGCGGGCCAGATCGGCGGGCGTGAAGGTCGCCTCGTTGACGATCAGCAGACCGCTCTTCTTCAAGTCTCCGAGGTGCACTTTCAGCGCGGCCGGATTCATCGCCACCAACGTGTCGGGCTGGTCGCCGGCCGAGAACACCTCGTGCGCCGCGAACTGGACCTGGTACCCGGAGACGCCCGCGGTGGTTCCCGCGGGCGCGCGAATTTCCGCCGGGAAATCCGGAAAGGTCGCCAAGTCGTTTCCGTGCAGCGCCGCCTCGCGCGTGAACTCCGTTCCGGTGAGCTGCATGCCGTCGCCGGAATCGCCGGCGAACCGCACGACCGCATGCTCGATGTTGCGGGGCGTGCGAGCGGAAGTCTGGCCTTGCATCAAGTGGCCTCCATTTTTTGCCAGTACTGCGCGGTTGTTTAGCCCGGAACCCTTGGCCGCACAATGAAGTAGAACGACGCGCGGCGTCGCCCTCGGAACGTTAGGAAGCGCCTGGATGCACGACGTCCTTTTCGCGCGCGGCCAGATGGCCGTGTCGCTCGCCTTCCACATCGTCTTTGCGGCGATCGGAATCGCGCTGCCGCTGCTGATGGTCCTGGCAGAAGTGCGCTGGATCCGCACACGCGACCCCGACTACCTCGATCTGGCGAAACGCTGGTCAAAAGGCGCCGCGGTCCTCTTCGCCGTCGGCGCCGTGTCGGGCACGGTCCTGTCGTTCGAGCTCGGGCTGCTCTTCCCCACCTTCATGAAGCACGCCGGCCCGCTCGTCTCCATGCCGTTTTCGCTGGAGGGATTCGCGTTCTTCACGGAGGCCATCTTCCTCGGTATCTACCTGTACGGCTGGAACCGCGTTCCCGAGAAGGTCCACGTCGCCGCTGGACTGGCCGTGGCAGTGAGCGGCGCCGCGTCCGCGCTGTTCGTCACCATCGCCAACGCGTGGATGAACGCGCCGACGGGATTTCGGGTGCTGGACGGCCAGTTCGTCGACGTGAACCCGCTCCGCGCCATGGCGACGCCATTCGCGCTGCACGAAGTGGTGCACGGGACGCTCGCCGCCTACGTCGCGACAGGGATCGCCGTCGCCGCGATCCACGCTGTTCTCCTGCTGCGCAATCCGGGCAGCACCTTCCACCGCAAAGCGCTCATGCTCGCGCTGCTCATCGCAGCTCCTTCGGCGCTCTTGCAGCCGCTCACGGGCCATTACGCCGGACACAAGGTGGCGATCGGGCAACCCGCGAAGCTCGCGGCGATGGAACAGCTCGAGCGGACGCAGGCAAACGCGCCCGTCAGCGTCGGCCCCATTGTGGTGCCGGACGCCCTCTCCATCCTGGCGCACGGGAGTCCTTCGGCCGTGGTGACCGGGCTCGACGCGTTCGCGCCGCGCGATCGCCCGCCGCGCGTCGTCAAGCCGCTGTTCCAGGGGATGGTCTTCTTGGGCGTCATCCTGGCGGCGTACGCGGCATGGGCCATCTGGCTGCGAGTCCGAGCACGGCCTTTGAGCCGCGCCTTTCTCCTCGCGACGGCAGTCGTCGGACCTTTCGGATTCCTCGCGTTGGAAGCGGGCTGGGGAGTCACGGAGCTGGGGCGGCAGCCGTGGGTCATTTATGGCTTCCTGCGGACGGCCGACGCGGTGACGCCGATGCGCGGGTTGGTGGTTCCGTTCACCGCTTTCGTGGTCGTGTACCTGTTCCTCTCCGCTGCGGTGATCGTGTTGCTGCGCGATCAATTCCGGGAGACGACGACGTGACGCTCGCTGACGTCGCGGCGGGTGCGATGCTCCTGTCGCTCGTCGCCTACTGCGTGCTTGCAGGCGCGGACTTTGGCGGCGGCGTGTGGGACCTGCTCGCGACCGGTTCGCGCGCCGAAGAGCAGAAGCAGCTCGTCGACGATGCCATCGCGCCCGTATGGGAAGCGAACCACGTCTGGCTGATCCTCATCGTCGTGCTGCTCTTCAGCTGCTTTCCTTCCGCGTTCGCCGCGGCGAGCATCGCGTTGCACATCCCGCTGACGCTGATGCTCCTCGGGATCGTGCTGCGCGGCTCGGCGTTCGTGTTCCGGCGCTATGGACGGCGCGGACCGAAACCGTGGAGCCGGGTGTTCGCCATCTCCAGTGCGGTCACACCGGTATTCCTGGGAATCTGCCTTGGCGCCGTCACCGGCAGAGGTCTGCAGTTGCTGGGCGGCGTCCCCGCGCAAGGATTCTTTGGCAGCTGGCTGATGCCTTTCCCGATCGCCGTCGGCGTCTTCAGTCTCGCGCTGTTCGCCTTTCTCGCCGCCGTGTACCTCACGGTCGAAGCACCGGAAGGGCCGCTGCGCGAGGATTTCCGCTGGCGCGCGCTCTTCTCGGGCGTCGCGGTCGGTGTGCTCGCGCTCGTCGCGGCGTTGCTCGCCGGGCAGGCGACGGGTCAGTTCCGCGCGCGACTGATGCAGGGCAGCTGGAGCTGGCCGCTGCAGATCGGCACTGGAGCGGCGGCGGTCGGCGCGTTCGCCGCGCTCTGGTTGCGGCGCTATCGGGTCGCGCGAGTGCTTGCGGTGGCGCAGGTCGCGCTGATCGTCCTCGGGTGGGGACTGGCGCAGCGGCCGAATCTCCTCGGGACCGATCTGACCATCCACGGATCGGCCGCGCCCGACGACGCGCTGCGCCCCGTGCTCGTCGGCTTACTGGCGGGATCGATCGTGCTGGCGCCATCGCTCTGGTGGCTGTTCCGCGTCTTCAAGCGCGCCTCGCGCCCGGCGGGCCCTTGAAGCGTCGCCGCATCCAGAAGAACCAGTACGCCACGAGTACGACGAGACAGCCGCCGAAGGTGTAGCCGGCCAGCTCATTGGGCGGCAGCACGAACAGCACCGTCAGCACGCAGACCCAGAGCAGCGCGGCGACATTCACGGCGGTCGACCAGCGCCCGAGGTCCCACGGACCGAAGCTCGACCACCTCCCGCTGCGCCGCGCGCGCAGGCCCACCCAGATCGGCAATCCGTAGCTGGCGTAAAGCGCGATGGTGCTCAGTGCCGTCATCGCTGAATACGCATTCGCCCAGAGCGCGACCGCGAACGCCGCGGCAGCCGATACCCACACCGCGACGTGCGGCGAGCGATACCGCGGCGACACGGCCGCGAGCTGCTTCGAAAACGGCAGGCCGCCGTCGCGTGCGAACGCGAAGACCATGCGCGAGTTCGACGTGATCGACGACAGGCCGCAGAACCACATCGCGACCATGGCGACCCAGACAAGCGCGCCGCCGACGGAGGTGCCGAGCGCGCCGCGCAGCACGTAGATGAAGGGGTTCTCCGCCGCCGCGGCCGCACGCAGGTCGCCGATCGCGAGCGTCACGCCGATCAGCAACACCCAACCGACGACGCCGCTCACGGCAACCGAGAGGAAGATGCCCCATGCGGCATTGCGCGTCGGATCGTGCGTCTCCTCGGAAACGTGCGCGCTCGCGTCGAATCCGGTGAACGTCCATCCGGCCTGCAGCAGCCCGAGCAAAAACCCCAGCCAGTACGGCCGTGGCCCGTCAGTGAACGCGGTGAAGAGGAAATCGACCGGCTTGTGCGGCGCGAACAGCGCCACCGCGCCGACGAGAACCGCGACGCCGGCAATGTGCACCCATGCGGAGAGATCGTTGAGGCGCGCGACGAGATGCACGCCGAGATGGTTGAGCACGGCGTGGCTGAGCAACACGCCGGCATACACCGCGGTCGTGCGCTCCGGCGGAAGCCCGAGCAGAGCAACGATGAACTGCGACAGCCCGTAGTCGATGCCCGCCGTGATGGCGAACTGGCCGAGGCAGTTGAGCCACGCGGTGAAGAACCCGGCTCCGCGGCCGCCGAGGATCGCGGCCCAGTGGTAGAGCGCGCCGGCGGTCGGATAGCTCGACGCAAGCTGCGCCAGCGACGCTGCCACGGGCAAGGTGAGCAGCGAGACGAGAGGCCAGCCGAGCGCCATCTCCAGAGGTCCGCCGAAGCGGAGCCCGTGGCCGTACAGCGTGACGGCGCCGGTGAGCACCGAAATGATCGAGAAGCTCAGGGCGAAATTAGCGAAGCCGCCCATGTCCCGCAGGAGCTGCTGCGCGTAACCGAGCCGCCGGAGCTGCTCCGCGTCGCGGTCGAGGGGGGCGTCGCCCATCTCCTCGCACTCCTACCCCACGCCTGGGCGGCGGGGCGAGAGCATTGCGGGTGGCGTCACCTATCCACACCGTCACCGCGGCCCCAAAGCTGCGAGGAGGCGCACATGAAGGCGATCGTGTTCCACGGCATCGGCGACATCCGGCTCGATACGGTGAAGGAGCCGAAGATCAGGGAAGACTCGGACGCGATCGTCCGGCTCACGGCGAGCGCGATCTGCGGAACCGATCTGCACCTCATCCGCGGAACGCTGCCCGGCGTGAAGCCCGGGACGATCCTGGGTCACGAGGGCGTCGGCGTCGTCGAAGAATTGGGAAAGGACGTCCGCAACCTGACGGTGGGCGACCGCGTCGTGATCCCCTCGACGATCGCGTGCGGGTACTGCTCGTACTGCCGCGCCGGCTACTACGCGCAATGCGACAACGCGAATCCAAACGGGAAGGAAGCGGGGACGGCATTCTTCGGCGGACCCGTCAACGCGGGACCGTTCGACGGACTCCAGGCGGAATTCGCACGCGTCCCGTTCGCAGCCGCGAATCTCGTCAAGCTGCCGGACGAGGTCAGCGACGAACAAGCGATCGTGCTTTCCGACATCTTTCCGACGGCATACTTCGGCGCCGAGCTCGCGGAAATCAAGCCGGGGAACACGGTAGCGATCTTCGGATGCGGGCCGGTCGGTCAGCTGTGCATCGCCTCGGCGAAGTTGATGCGCGCGGGCCGGATCTTCGCCGTCGACTGCATCGAATCGCGCCTCGATGCCGCGCGAGCGCAGGGTGCCGAAGTGATCGATTTCAACGAGGAGGATCCGATCGTCGCGCTCAAGCGGCTGACCGGCGGCATCGGAGTGGATCGCGCGATCGACGCCGTCGGCGTCGACTCCGTCGCACCGACGGGCGGCCCCGCGCGCAAGGCGATCGGCAAGGCCGAGCAGAAGGCGTTCGCCGACGAAGTGGATGCGGTCGCGCCCAAGCAGAAGCCGCAGGGCGACAACTGGCACCCGGGCGACGCGCCATCGATCGTGCTCGGCTGGGCGGTCACGGCGCTCGCGAAGGCGGGCACGCTGTCCATCATCGGCGTCTACCCACCGAGCTCGAAGGTGTTCCCCATCGGCCTCGCGATGAACAAGAACCTCACGCTGAAGATGGGGAACTGCAATCACCGCGCGTACCTGCCTCTCCTCGTCGAGCTGGTGCGCACCGGCGCGGTCGATCCGAGCAAGCTGCTGACCCAGCACGAGCCGATCGCGAACGCGATCGACGCCTACAAGGAATTCGATCGTCGTCAGCCCGGCTGGATCAAGGTGGAGCTGCAGCCGCAGGTCCATTGACGGGGTGTTCGGTTTTCTGCGCCGGACGAGCGGCGCGGGCGGGCGGCGCGCGTGACCTGCTAGTGTGGGTCCGTGCCTGCGCCGCGCGTTCCACTCCAGATCATCACGCCGTCGCGGCGGCTCGATGCGGCGCTGCGCCTCGCGGCCGGTCCGTCCACCGGGACGCTGTCGGCGACGCTCAATTATCTGTGCGAGCTCCTCGCCGTCCTCTGCGCCTCGCCCATCGCGTCCGTCTACGTCCTGGAGGATCGCGAAGACCTGGTGCTGCGTGGAAACCACGGCTTCCCGGACGCCGTGCTCGGCGAGGTCCGGCTGAAGGTGGGGCAGGGAATCACCGGCACGGCGCTGGAGTCGATGCGCCCCATGACGGTCGACGACGCGGCACTCGTAGAGCAATTCGAGTACTTCCCGCAGCTCGCCGAGGAACGGTATCCAGCCTTCCTCGCCTTGCCGCTGGTCGCCGGCCCCCGCCCGCGCGGTGTGCTCGTTCTCCAGCGCGAGTCGGGTCCGTTCTCCGAGAGCGACGTGTTGCTGGCGACGACCGCGAGCCGCTCGGTGACGGCCGTGCTGGAAGCGCAGCACCCGCAAGGCGCGAACCTGCTCCTGCATGGGGCGGGGAATCAGCGCGGGCGCGTGCTGGGGATCGCCCACGTGCTGTCTCGTGCGCTGCCTCGGCGCCAGCGCGCCGCGGAGGACTCCTCCGACGATCCAGGTCGCGATCTGCTGAATGCGTTCACCGCCGAGCGCGAGGAGCTGCGCATGCTGGCCGACCGCGCGCGCTCGGCCGCGCCCGCGCGCGTGCGCGAGCTCGAGGAAGCCGCCACGGTCGTGGAGGATGCGCGGTTGCAGGAACGCGCCATCGAGCATCTGTCGGCCGGGTTGCTGCCGTCGCTCGCGCTCGAACGCATTGCGGCCGAGTTCGCGCGCGCCCTCGCGAGCCATGGACCGGCGGCGCGCCGCGCGGTGGACGTCGAGGCGTTCCTCGGCGCGGTGGCGCACCGCTACGCCGGCCTCGAACCCGTGCGCGTGCGCCGCGGCGAGATCGTCGCCGCCGTCCATCTCTCGGGCCTCTCGGCGCTGCGCGCGTGGGCGAGCGGGGCGGTCGGCGCGCTCTGCGCCGGGACGGCGGACGAATCGACCGGAGCTCCGGTGCTCACGGCGATGGGCCTGCCTGTCGCGTCCGGACTGCGTCAGCTCTTCGACGTGGTGGGAAACGGCACCCGCGTCGCGCTCGATTCCGACAGCGGCGAGGTGTACGTCAATCCGACCGCGACTCAAGCGGCCGCGTGGCGGAGATAGCAGCAGCACCGACGATCGCTACGGCACACGCCATCAGAACTCGCTTCAGTGCCTCTGCTCCGGCGGACCGCGGACGTTTCCGTGCTCGTCGAGCTCGACGCCGAAATACTTGAGCAGCCGCTCGTGATGCCGGCGCAGGCCGCGCACCCGCAGCGATCGCTGCGCGCTCCTGAGAACGTGGCTCAACACGGCCACGCTCGCGTCGCCCAGCTCGTCGACGGACGCGAAGTCCAGCACCACCTCGTCGCTTTGTCCTTCCTTCACCAGCTCGCGCTCGAGAAGCAGCGCACTGGCAGGATCGAACCGCCCCGTCAGGCGGAGCAGGACCCTTCCATCGATCGTCTCCCGCTGCATGGCGGTACCCCTTAGACCCCTTCCCGGGGGGCGGCTCAAGAGGCGTGCCCCCGCTCTGTCGCACCTCGGGCGATGTGACGCAAGCGCTGTGTCCATTAACGGACGGCGCGCAAAGCGCTCTCGAGCGCCGCCGGGTCTGTCCGCCCGAGGAAGCTCTTGCGCAACTTTCCTCGCGAGTCGAACACGAATGTCGAAGGCAGGGTTCCGTCCCATCGAGGCTCGCCGACCGCCTTGGCGACTGGCTCCGGGTCCGGCGCGTCGAGGATGACCGAAGGGAGTCGCGCGACCCCGTAGCGGCGCAGGTCGCGCTCGACGAGATCGATCTTCTCGGGCCTGTCGATGCTCACCAGCAGTACGCCGATGTGGCGCGCGGGAAGCGCATTGAGCAGCCGCCGGATGCGCGGGAACTCGTCACGGCACGCATCGCACCACGTCGCCCAGAAATGAAGCACCGCGGGATGGCCGTGGCCCGCCTCGCGCGCGAGCGCCGGCGCATCCGTGATCGGTCGCACCGGAATCGACGTCGGCCCCTCGCCGCGTGCAGCGGCCGGCAAGGTCAGCGCGATCGCGAACGCGAGGGCACGCAGCATCAGTCCAGCTCGATCAGCTCCACCACGAGATCGGCGATGGGCCTCCGCGACCTGCGAGCGGTGGACCAGGACATCACCGTGAGCACGTCTGTGAGCATAACGCGGCTTGACCGGAGCGGTGCCGAGCGCCACCTTCGCGCCTCCCGTGCACGTCACCATCCTCAGTCGCAAGCTCGCCATCTACACCACGCGGCGCCTCGCCCAGGCCGCGCGTCTGCGGCGCGCTCGCGTGCGTGTGCTGGATCCGCTCGGCGTCGAGATGCATCTCGAAGAGCGCCCCGCGGCCTTCTACCGACAGCGGAAGCTGCCGGCGACCGACGTGATCGTCCCGCGTATCGCGCCGTCGATCCAGGCGTACGGCCTGGCGGTGGTGAACCACTTCAGCATGATGGGCGTGCCGACGGTGAACGATGCCGCGGGCATCGCGACGAGCCGGAACAAGATGCGCTCACTGCAGCTCCTCGCGGCGAGCGGCGTGCCCGTGCCGACGACGGTGATGGCGGCTTCCGCCGCCGACCTGCGCGCCATGGTCGAGCTCGTCGGCGGCGTGCCCGTGCTCATCAAGCTGCTCACTCCCGCGGAGCGCCCCGGCGTCATGGTCTGCGAAAGCCTGCAATCGATGGAGGCCGCCATGGAGGCCGTGCTGGCGATGGGTCACAACCTGCTGGTGCAGCGCTACGTGCGCAGGCGGCGCGAGCGCGACCTGCGTGCGCTGGTGGTCGGCGGCAGCGCGGTCGCATGGGTCGAACGGCGCCCACGCCCAGGCCGGCTGCTGCATACGCTCGCGCGCGGCGCGCAGCTCAAGGCGGTGCGTGTCCCGGCGGCCGTGGATCGCATCGCCGTCCAAGCGGCTCGCGTCGTCGGGCTCGAAGTCGCGGCGGTCGATCTGATCGAGACCAATGCCGGGCCGATGGTGTTCGACGTGAACTCCAGCCCGGGCCTGAAGGGTCTGGAGCGCGTCACGGGCAAGGACCTGGCGCTCCCGATCATCGGGCGCGCCGAGGAGCTGGCGCGCGAGTCGGGGCGGAAGCGGGGTGTTCCATGACGGCGGGCTACCAGCGCTCCCGGCGGGCTTGCATCGGAACGGCATTTCTGGCGTCTAAAGCATCATGCTGAATCCGGTCCGGCTCCTCGCCCTGCTGAGCGCGCTCGCGTTGCCCTCGTTCGCGCAATCCGATCCGCACGCGGACGCGGCGAAGGCCTACACCATCGAGACGAGCCAGACGCCGATCAAGGTGAAGCGCGGCGATAAGGCGGAGGCGAAGGTCACCGTCATTCCGCGCAGCGACGCGCATGTTTCGCCCGACGCGCCCGTGTCGGTCACGCTGTCCTCGGGACCGGCGCTGGATCTTCCCAAGCAGAAGCTCGGCCGGCCGGACGCGAAGCCGACACAGGCCAAGGGCGTCGAGTTCGACGTCCCGTTCGTGGGGAAGCAGCCCGGGCGCGACGAGCTACGGGCGCAGGTCAGCTTCTTCATCTGTACGGAGAAGCTCTGCGAGCGGCAGAAGCGCGACGTGACGCTCGCCGTCGTCGTGGAGTGAGCCGGTTCCTCTACGGTCTGAATCCGGTTCTCGAAGCTCTCAAGGCGCACCCGCGAGACGTCGTCCGCGTGCTGCTCGAGCGTGGGCGGGATGGACGGCTGACGGACGCGGGGGAGCGCGCGGTCGAGGCCGCCGCGACCGCTGGCGTGCGCGTCGAGGATGCGCCGCGCGGCGAGCTGTCGCGGAGATCGCGATCCGGTGTCCACCAGGGTGTGGGCGCCGAGCTGGCCGAATTCCGGTACGCGGAGCTGCCCGATCTCCTCGAAGCGGCGGGGGCGCGCGGCGAGCCGCCGTTCCTGCTGCTCCTCGATGGCGTCACCGACCCGCAGAACGCCGGCGCGTTGGCGCGCAGCGCTCATGCGCTCGGCGCCCACGGGCTGGTCGTGCCCAAGGACCGCGCGGCGGGGATCGGTCCGGCGGCTTTCAAGGCGGCTGCCGGGGCGCTGGAGCACTGCCCGTTGGCGCGGGTGACGAACCTTTCCCGCGCGCTCGAGGAACTCAAAGATGCGCAGGTCTGGTCGGTGGCGCTGGCGCCGGACGGAGATCGCGAGCTTTCCGGGATCGATCTCA
>Ga0209474_10002035_pt1 | contig 18973 bp, 18 predicted proteins | sample GraSoiAngelo_145_FD_185902 | JGI IMG/M metagenome (GOLD analysis project Ga0209474, IMG submission 185902) | Grasslands soil microbial communities from the Angelo Coastal Reserve, California, USA - 14_1009_05_20cm (SPAdes) (version 2) | ecosystem: Environmental > Terrestrial > Soil > Grasslands... | reverse complement strand
TCGATATAAGCAGAGGCGTAATTCTTCAACAGCAAGACTAATGCGGCGCCGACGGCGGGACCACCAAGTGTTCCCGATCCCCCGGCGATCACGCCAAGGAGCGCCTCAGCCGAGCTTGTGATCGACAGCGAAGTCGGGTGGATGTATTTATTATAATAGACGTAAAGCAGTCCGGAGACCCCGCCCCAGAACCCGGCATAGATGAAAGTGATCCAACGGATCATCCACGGATTGAACCCAAGAGCCGCCATCCGCCGCGGCTGATCGCGTACGCCCCTCAGCGACGAGCCGAATGAAGAAGATACGAAAATCATCATCAGCAGGAATGCGAACGAAGTCACAATGAGGCTGAACCAGTAGAATGACGCGGCGTTGTCGAGCGAGACGCCGAACGGCCTTGGCCGAGTCAGGCCGGCTATTCCATTATCTCCATTGGTCACGCCTGACATTCGGTAGGCGAGCCCCCACAGCACCTGCGACAAAGCGAGCGTAATCATCAGAAAACCGAGCCCCGTGGCACGTAATGCGATGAGGCCAAAGAAGGCCGCCATCGCAGTGGTGCCCGCTAGCGAGATGACGGCTGCCGGCCCATGCCCGAACTCGTAGCGGCTTGTCAGCAGCGCGCAAACGTAGGCCGCGACCCCCAGGTAAGAGGCGTGCCCAAGCGAGGTCATCCCGCCGTAGCCCACTAGTAGATTGAGGCTGAGCGCGAACAGCGCCGCGATCAGGATCTGGCTAGCAAGGTTGACGTAGAAATCGCCTGCAAGAAACGGCAGCAGCGCGAGCACGACCGTGAGCACCGCTGCGGCAATCCATTTCATGCGCTGAGCCGCCCGAACAAGCCTTGTGGCCGGAACGCAATAACGAAGATCATCGGCAGGAACAGGATGATGTAGGACAGTTCCGGAAACAGCGCAGTGCCAAACGTGTAGGTGAAGCCAATGACGAAGCTGCCGATGAAAGCACCAAGGAGGCTTCCGACGCCCCCAAGAATAACCACGATCAGCGCAAGCGGGAGCATATCGGCGTCTAGTCCTGGATAGGCAGATAATATTGGCCCACCCAGCACGCCGCCAGCGCCTGCGATCCCCGCCCCCAGGCAGAACACGATCGTAAACAAATTCGAGACGGGGATACCGACGGCGCGGGCCATCTGCCCGTCATCGACGCCGGCCCGGATCATTGCACCGAGCCGCGTTCTCTCCAGCAAGAAATAGAGCCCGACAGCAGCAGCGATCGCGACCCCGAGCAGCACCAGGCGGTACGTCGGAAACACGAAACCGAGAACCCGAGTCGGTGACTGGAGGTTCTGCGGTGTCGGTACCGGAATGGAATCGCCGCCCCATAGCAAGAGACAGGCATCGGAAATGATGAAAGACATGCCAAGCGTAACCAGGACTTGCCCGAGCGGATTTGTCTTCAACCTCGTCAGTACCAGACGTTCGAAAACACCTCCGATGGCAGCGACTGCTATTCCGGCACCAAGCGCCGTCACCCAGATGTTCAAGCCATCGTAGGCGCGCAGCGCCGTCGCCCCGAAATAGGTCCCGAGCATGAAGAAGGCGCCGTGCGTCAGGTTTGCTAGCCTCATCAAACCGAAGATGAGCGAAAATCCTGAGGAGAGCAGGAAGAGCAGACCACCGAGCGACAGGCTGTTAAGACCCTGGATGATCCAAAACTGCATCGTCTGTCGGTCTCGTCCGGTAAGTCGCGCGCATCCATGCCTGCAGCGGAGCAGATTTATTGCTCCAGGTTCTTCGCCGGCGGATAATCGCGCGAATAAACGGGGTTCTTCAGGAACTCGGCCTTGTTATAGGTCCAGAATTGCGTGACATCGGGATAAGTCTTGACCACGGCATTGACCAGTCGCCCGTCGGCTTTTGTCACTTTGCGGATGTAGACATCTCCAATCGCATTACCAAACTCGTCGAACTTGACGACGCCCCGGATCGTCTGGGCGCCGCTGCCGCGGATAGCAGCCATTAGCGCTTTCTTATCTTCGACATTTCCCTCCGTGGTCTTGACGGCCGCTTCCAAAACTGCGCCTGCCACGTAGGTGCTGCCGGCGTAATAGCCGGGATCGTACTTGAACTGCTTGCGGAATGCCGGCGCGAACACCTTATTGAGCGGATTGTCGAGCTCGGCAGAATACCAGCTAGTAGTCAGAATACCGAGGGCTTCGTCGCCCAGGTTGCGCAGCACGGATTCGTCCAGCGCCGTCATGCCGCCGATCACAGCCATCTTGTCTGTCAGCCCTTATTCAATGAACTGACGAAGGAAACGGAATCCATTCGAGCCGGCGGTGCCGAGGAATATCGCATCCGCGCTCTTCACCTGGGCGACATAGCTGCCATAGTCCGGGGTCGCCAGCGGCGTAAAGATCTTCTGGATGATTTTGCCGCCATTGTCCTCGAACGCGCGTTGGAAACCCGCGCACATTTCGTGACCGTACGCAAAATCGTCTGCGATGGTGACGATTTTTTTGTATTGCAATTCCTTGGCGGAATATTCGGCAAGCGGATAGGCGCATTGCGCCGAAGTCGAGGTCAGGCGCACGAACCAAGGGCTGGGATGCCGCTGGGTCATGTCTTCCGCCGCCGCGACACCCAGCGTAGGTATTTCTTTTTCAGTGAGGTAGTCGGCAATCGCAAGCGCCTCGAAGGCGGCGAGCGGGCCAATGATGCAATGAATGTTGTTTTTTTCGATCAATTCCTGCGCTTTGGTGCGCGCAGTTGCCGGCACACCGGCGGTATCCGCGACGATCAACTCGATCTTGCGGCCTGCCAGCGTGTTGTCGCGCTCCTTCAGGAACATCGCTAGCGCCAGTTCCATGTCGATCCCACCGGAAGCCAGCGGTCCGGTCTTCGCCGCGAGCAAACCGACGCGGATCGGCCGAGCGTTCTGAGAGAAGGCAAGATTGGGACCTGCCAAGCTGGTGATTGCTGCACCAGCTAAACTGCCAGCAAATCGCCGTCGCGATATCGTCATTGAATCCTCTCCCGAACGCCAAAAGTGAACATCAGCGTTGCTGTTTCTTGTTTGAATGATTTATCCGACGGAAGTCATAAATGATCAAGTGATAACGCCTCCGGCTTGGCACTCTGGTGACTCGGTGATGCAGTGCGGGATGAGGTGCTACTCCCGACCTGGTTTGGACGATTTCGGGCTCGTGATGATCGTCTTCTTCAAAACCTCGAACGCGGATGCCGTATCCTGGTCGCCCAATCCCATCGTCATCGCTTCCTCGTAGATCGGCTGGGTCAGCGCAAACAGCGGGGTTGTGCAGCCAACCTCCTCAGCGAAGTCGGCAATCACAGCCATATCCTTTCTCCAGATCGATATCTTCATGGTCGCGGGCTCATAAACTCCCTGAACCATCATCGGTGCGCGCATCTGGAACATCCGTGAGCCGCCGGCGCCCGGGCCGACCATGTCGACAACCATGTTTGGATCGAGCCCGGCGCGTTCGGCCAGCACCATTGCTTCGGCAGCGGCGACGTTGTGGATGGCTACGAGATGGTTAGCCACGAATTTCATTCGGCTGCCGTTGCCGAATCTGCCTAGATCGGCGCTTTGCCTCGCGAAGTCGGAGAACAGGTTTTGGCAAGTGGCAATCGCGTTGCTGTCGCCGCTGGCGTAGACGATGAGGTCGCGAAGCTTGGCCTGCGCGCCGGTCCCGCTCAGCGGACAGTCCAGCGCCACGTGACCGGCCTTATTCAGAATGGTTTCAAACCGAAGCTTATCGACGATGCTGAGTGTTGAGAGTTCCACCACGATGCGCGGAGACTGACCGGAATCCGCGATGCTCTGCGCAACCTTTGCGGCGGAGGCTGGGCTTGGAAGGCTGGTCATGATGATGGGCACGTCGCGCGCGACCTGCTCGACGTTACCGGCAATTTCAATGTTGGCCAGGGCAAGCTCGGCCCGCTTTGTGGCATCAGTATCGAAGCCGATCACGCGCCATCCGCGCTCAACGAGATTGCGGGCGATCGCGCCGCCCATGATGCCAAGCCCGATAATTCCAACGGTCTTGTCCATGAGAGTTGTTTCCATAGCTGTCGAATTCGATTGACGGGCAGCGGCCGCCGCGCCTTAACTGCTGATCAGCGGCAAACAATCAGCAAGTAGCTTCGACCGGTCAAGCAGCTTCGTCGCTACGCGGCATAATTGAACGGGCTAATTGCTCATAACGATTGATCGCCGCGTAGCGAAACCGGCAAAAGAAGGTGGGACAGGAGGGACGCCATGGCAGGTGCTGGCCGAAATCCAAGCGCAAGCGTGTCCCCGGGCTCGGACGCGGACGACGCATATGATGCCGTACTTGCACGTGCAAAGGCCCTGATCCCGCGCTTGCGCGATCGTGCTTCCAAGACTGAGGAGTTGCGGCGGCTGCCGCCGGAGACCGTGCGCGATTTGCACGAATCAGGTTTGTTCAGAATCCTGCAGCCTATGCGGGTCGGAGGCGCCGAACTCGATTATGTCGCCCTGATCGATTGCGCCGATGTGATCGGTCAGGCGGACGCTTCGGTGGCTTGGAATCTCGCCAATCTCGCCAGCCATCATTGGATGCTAGGCATGTTTCACAAGCGCGCCCAAGATATGGTCTGGAACAAGGACGTAAACGCCCTGATCGCATCGTCTTTCATTTTTCCAGCCGGCCGCGCCAGGAAGGTGGATAGTGGATACGTGTTGCGGGGTAGTTGGCCGTTCTCGTCAGGGGTAGACTCTTCCGAGTGGAACATGCTCGCGAGCGTCGTTTGCTCCGAGGACGAGGCCGATGGTATCGAGTACCGCATTTTTCTCGTCAACAAGAGCGATTACAAGATTCTCGACACGTGGAATGCAACCGGATTGCGCGGAACGGGATCGAATGACGTGGAGGTAAAGGACGCCTTTGTTGAAGAGTTCATGACCCTGGCCGTGAGCGATCTCGACGGCGGAGCGACACCTGGTAGCGCGGTGAATCCGAATGCGCTTTACGAGCTGCCGGTATTCTCTTTATTCCCCTATGTGCTTTCCGGCGTGGCGCTCGGCAATGCGCAAGCCTGTCTGGACGACTATGTAGATATCGCGAGGCATCGGGCCTCGACCTATAACCGCGCCAAAATTGGAGATCTCCAAAGCACGCAGATCAAGATTGCGGAAGCTTCCGCCAAGATCGATGCAGCCCGCCTAATCATGCGTTCTACATGCATCGAGGCGATGGCGCAGGTTAGGCGGGGCTACATTCCGGACATTGCCGGCAAAACCAAATCGCGGCGCGATGGCGCTTTTGCCGTCAATCTCTGCACAGATGCGGTATCGCTGCTCTTTGCGGCAAGCGGCGCGCGGGGATTGTTTACGACAGGGGTCTTGCAACGGCAGTTTCGTGATGCTCACGCGATCAATTCGCATATAGCGTTTAACTTCGATGCCGCGGGCACCAACTACGGTCGAGTTGCGCTTGGCCTGCCTTCCGAAAATCTGACGCTTTGAGACGGCGGATGACCGACGATCCGAAGCTTCCGAAACATCCTGATCCGGCTAACGAGCTGGCGAGCGATCATTCTCCAGTTGATCCGAAAGATTTTCGCAACGCGCTAGGCACCTATCCTACCGGCGTAACAATCATTACGTCCGTCGCGGCTGATGGAAAGCCCTATGGCCTTACCTGCAATTCCTTTACTTCCGTGTCGCTGAATCCGCCCCTGGTGCTCTGGAGCCTCGGGATGTTTTCTCAGGCCTTGAGCGTCTTCCAGAACGCGAGCCATTTTGCCGTTAACGTGCTCGGCGCATCCCAGCAGGCGCTGGCGTCGAAATTTGCGAAATCATCGGAAGACAAGTTTGCCGGTGTCGAGTGGAAGCCGGGCCTGGGCGGCGCGCCGCTTCTTGCGGACAGCGTAGCCAATTTTCAATGCCGCGCGGCCAATCGGTATTATGGCGGTGACCACGTCATTTTCTTGGGCGCGGTTGAGGCCTATTCGTACAACCGACTGGAGCCGCTATTGTTTGCGCGCGGCGGTTACGGCCGCTTTCTCGGAGCTGACAGCGTTTCACCGTCAAAGCCATGAGAAAGGCGCCGCGCCGTATCTGATCATGCGGGACTCCCGCTCTGGAGCAGATTCGCCATCTCCGCCCGGTACCAGTCGCCGATTTCGCTGGCGGTCATCAGCGCGACGCCATCATGCCCTATGACATAATCAAGCAAAGCCTCGAGATACTTGATCCGATGCGGCACACCAGTGATGTAAGGGTGAATTGAAATCCCCATGATTCGGGCATCGTTTGCGCCCTCAAGATACAAGCGATCGAACTGATCGGTGCAGCGCTTCAGAAATTGTTCGGAAGGCAGATGTTGCAGCGCGTGGATGACAATATCGTTCGTTTCCACTGAGTACGGAATTGTCGTGATGGTACCGTGAGGGGTCATGATGTCCTGCGGGAGATCGTCAATGACCCAGTCGGCGACATATTCGATGCCATTGAGGCGCAGGAGATCGAGAGTTTCCTCCGTCTCGGTGAGGCCTGGGCTTTCCCAAGATCGTGGTGGCTTGCCGCTGAATCGCGCGATGGTCTCGACCGCCTGTTTGATCGCCTCAGCCTGGTTTTCGAGTCTGTGCATCGGACCTTGAACGAAGCCATGGCCCATGAACTCAAAACCGGCTTCAAGTGCGGCGGACGCAACGCGCGGGTAGGAGCTGCAGACATTGGCGTTCAACGCCAGTGTGACCGGAATGCTGCGCTCGGTCAGAGCCTTGAATTGGCGCCAGAACCCAGCGCGCATTCCGTATTCGTGCCACGACCAATTGGGTACATCCGGTAACAGCGGCTGCCCCATCGGCGGACTCAGCACCGTCCGAGGCATCGCGTTCTCGATCCGCCACTCCTCCACATTGAGAATGACCCACACCGCGAGTTTCTTGCCACCAGGAAATCTGAGTTTCGGTCGGTCGATTTGCGCCTGATACGGAATGCGATCGGACAGAGCCACGGCGAGCTTTCTTAAGTGGCTAAGGGCGATTGCGCGGCGCCGGAGCATTTCGATGAACCGGCGTTGACAAGCGGCATAACCTTCTCAGCCATCAGGATCATGGACCGCCGGCCCAACTCGGGATCTTTCCAGTCCTTGCCCGCGTACAGCAGTGTGCCAAAGTTTCCAACTTCGTGCTGAAATGCCAGCAACTGATCCGCAACGCTGTCCGGCGTGCCATAAATGATCAGCTTATCGCATATCATTTCCAGCGTGACTTCATCGTCAGGCTGGTCGCGCCGCGTTTTGAACAGGTCGACACGACCGTTCTTTTTCAGTTTTGTGAATAGCGACCGGTAGTAATAAACGTAAGGCCCTTCGGGATCTGTCGCGTAGGCTTTGGCCGTCGCCGCATCTCTGGCGACAAACACGCTCTTCGCCACGCGCCAATTGCCGTGGTCTGCGGCGCGGCCGGCGCGCTCGCAACCCTCGACGTATTTCGGCCAGTGGCTTTTCACCCATATGGGCATCAGGAAATTGGCTGAGATCGGATCCCAACCGCGTGCGGCAGCCTCGGTGACGCCTTTCGAGAACGGTGCGACCGCAGTGACCACGATCGGCGGATGCGGTTGCTGCAGGGGCTTTGCTATGAACCCTTGGCCGATATGCGCAATCAACGTCTTTTCCGTAGAAATGCTCCAGTATTTTCCCTTGATGTTGTACGGCGGCTCGCTCGCCCAGATATCCAGCACCTGATTAATCGATTCGAGAAACATCGCGTTGCGGTCGGAGTCGAGATTTCCGAACAGTTCCGCGTCGGACAGCAGCCCGCCAGGACTGATGCCGAAAATCAAGCGCCCATCGAGCATGTGATCGAGCATCGCCATACTGGCGGCGATGGTGGCCGGATGAGTGTTCGGCATGTTTATGGTGCCGGTCCCAAGCCTGATCTGTTTTGTAGCGGCCGCTATCCAGGCGAGGAACGCGATCGAGGAGGTGATGTTCTCGGTTTGGTCGGTTACGTGTTCGCCAACATAGGCTTCGGTAAACCTGAGTTCGTCCGCCAGCAGGAAAGCCTCGCGGTCTTCGCGCAATGATACCTTCCACTCCTTCCCGAGTGGGTGGATCGGCATCGTAAAGAAACCCAGTTCATCGGCTGCTCCTCGACAGGATTGATCTTGTTTTGATGAGCACCAATCGCGCGGCCTTGGTGATACCATGACTTGTCAAAAAACTCGAATGCTCCGGAGTAATCCTTTGATAAACAAACTTGACCTTTGATGATCCCCACCGTCTAATCTTGCGAAAACACCGCGAAAAAAACGGCCGGGGAGGTCACATCAATGAAAGCCTCGGCTTTCAGCTACGCACGCGCAAGCAGCGTTGCGAACGCATTGGAGTTGCTTGCCGCTTACGGCGACAGAGCCAAGGTGCTCTCGGGCGGCCAGAGCCTGTTGCCCGCGATGAATTTGCGTTTGATCTCTCCGGAACTGATCGTCGATATAGGCGAACTGAATGAACTGCGCGGCGTCGTTGTTGAAGGCGACATTATCCGCATCGGTGCTTTGACGCGTCATGTTGACCTCCAGCGATCTTTGCAAGTGGCCGCCCACGCGCCGCTGCTAGCGGAAGCAATCGCCCAGGTCGCGCATCCCGCGATACGCAACAGGGGAACGATCGGCGGCAGCCTTGCCCATGCCGACCCCGCTTCCGAACTGCCGGCCTGCATGGTCGCGCTGAATGCGACCATCATCGCTAGCGGTCCGAACGGCGAACGGCGAATTCTCGGTGCCGAGTTCTTCAAGGGCATCTACGAAACTGAATTGTCACCGCAAGAAATTCTGATCGCCGTCGAGCTGCCGGTCCCACCAAAAAACTCGGTACATTTCTTTGATGAATTCGCCCGCCGCCAGGGTGATTACGCGATCGCCGGGCTCGCGGCTCAGGCGATCGTGGAAGGTGCTATGCTCGCCGATCTTCGCATGGCTTTCTTCGCCTTAGGTAACCGGCCGGTCTTGGCCAAGGCCGCGAAGAGCCTTGTTGGGGTCGCTATCACGCCTGCGGTGTTGTCGGAGGCTTCAGCAGCGCTCGTCGAGGAGCTTGATCCGCAGCAAGATCAGCAGGCGTCTGCTTCGATGCGCAGGCATCTGGCAAAGGTGCTGATGGCCCGGGGTGTGGCCGCGCTTCTTGATCGTCCCGATCTCAACCGTGGGGGAAGCGCGTGACTGGTCCGGTTGCGATCGCGCTCGATATCAACGGCGAGCGCGTCGACGCGCATGTTCTCCCGCGGCTCAATCTGGCGGATTTCCTGCGCGAACATCTTAAGCTGACCGGAACCCATGTCGGCTGCGAGCACGGCTTTTGTGGAGCTTGCACCGTGCGCGTGAATGGGGACATCGTTCGTTCCTGCCTGATATTGGCCGTCCAGCTTCACGGCGCATCGGTCCAGACCATCGAGGGGTTGTCCGACAGCGGTGAGATCGCGGACCTGCAGGCCGTGTTTCGAGATCGCAACGCGCTGCAATGCGGTTATTGCACCCCGGGAATGCTGATGGCCGCGCAGGATCTCTTGAAGCAACAGCCCGAGCCTGACCGGGAGCGGATCCGCGAGCATCTTTCCGGGAATTACTGTCGCTGCACCGGATATCAGTCCATTATCGATGCGGTGGAGACCACCGCGCGAATGCGGGCAGGACACCGGGCGTGACCATCACATCCCCAAATCCCGAAACACTCTCCGAGCTCGATCGGCCGAACTCCTACATTGGAAAGGTGGTCCCACGGCCCAATCTCGAACGGCTGATGCAAGGGCGCGGGCTCTATGTGAGCGACATGGAATTGCCGCGCATGGGGCATGTGGTATTCCTGCGCTCGCCATATGCTCATGCGCGCATCATCGCCATCGACGCATCCGAGGCACGGCGTCTGCCGGGAGTCATCGCCGTCGTAACGGGCGATGACCTGGCCGCCGTTATTACGCCCTGGGTCGGCGTGCTCTCGCATCTCAAGGGTCTCAAATCGGCGCCGCAGCACGCCTTAGCTATCGAGCGTGCCTGCTGGCAGGGCGAGGCGGTCGCGGCTATCGTGGCGAATAGTCGCGCCGTCGCCGAGGATGCGGCTGAAATCGTTACGGTTGAATACCAGGAGCTGGAGGCGGTCACGGATATGCGCACGGCGCTCGATCCGCAAAGCCCTGTCATCCATGCCTCGCTCGGCGACAATCTCGCATTCGAACGAAACCTCGATGCGGGAGCTGTCAATGCTGCCTTCGCCGACTCCGACGAGGTGGTGGAAGCGGATTTCATCTTTGGCCGGCACACCGGCGCGACACTGGAGCCGCGCGCGGTCCTCGCCGACTGGAACGAGGCTGAAAGAAGGATGACGATTTATCAGGGCACGCAGGCGCCGCACATGGTGCAGAACATCGCGGCTCTGCACCTGCGGCTTCAGGATTCGCAGGTTCGCGTGGTCTGCAAGGACGTCGGCGGCTCGTTCGGCATCAAGGTCCATATCTACGCCGACGAAATGGCCACGTACGCGCTGTCGAAACTGCTGCGCCGCCCTATCAAATTCGTCGCCGACCGGATCGAAAGCTTTAACACTGACATTCACGCCCGCGACCATCGCTGCAAAGGGCGGATCGGCGTCAAACACGACGGGACCATCATGGCGTTCGAGATCGACGATCTCACCGGCATCGGTCCCTATTCGATGTATCCGCGGACCAGCGCCATCGAAGCCAACCAGGTCGTTAACCTCGTTGGGGGTCCCTATCTAACCAAGAACTATCGCGCCCGTGCGCGCGTCGTGTTCCAGAACAAGAACGTAATGTGCCAATACCGCGCCGTCGGTCACCCCATAGCATGCTCGGTGACGGAAGGCCTGGTCGACTTGGCGGCAGCCAGAATCGGAATGGATCCGGTGGAGATCCGTCGCCGAAATCTCATTGGAGACGACGCTTACCCGTGCGCGTCGCCTTCGGGACTGCGATTTGAGCTGTTGTCGCATCATGCCGCGCTGAACAAGCTCATGACTATGATGAATTACGAGGGACTGCGCGCGGAACAGGCGCAATTGCGAAACAAGAAAATTTACCGCGGCATCGGAATTGCGAGTTTCATCGAAGTCACTAATCCAAGCGCGGCCTTCTACGGCGTGGGCGGCGCCCGGATCTCGTCTCAGGATGGCGTCGCGGTCCGGCTGGACGCGCAGGGTTCTGTGATCTGCCACACCAGCATTACCGAGCAGGGACAGGGTTCCGAATCGCTCACCGCGCAGGTCGTCGGCAGCGTGCTCGGTGTGTCGATGGAGCGCGTCCGCGTCATTCTCGGCGATACTGACAACACGCCTTACGGCGGTGGCACATGGGCTTCGCGAGGCGCGGGTATAGGAGGCGAGGCCGCGCTTCAGGCAGCGAAGATCTTGCGCAAGAACATTCTCGAAGTCGCAGCGGCGATCCTGCAGGCTTCGTCAGGCGAGCTGGAGCTTGTTAATGATACGGTCGTGAATGCAACCGACGGCTCACCCCGAATCGAGCTTAACGAACTCGCCAGAATCGTCTATTTTCGCCCCGATACCCTGCCTCCGGGCATTCAGCCGGAATTGATGGCCACCCGGCATTTCGTGCCGCGCGAATACCCGTTTGCCTTCACAAACGGCGTTCAGGCCTGCTGGCTTGAGGTCGACCCCGACACCGGGTTTATCAAGTTGCTCCGGCATTGGGTGGTCGAGGATTGCGGTACCCTCATTAATCCGCAGCTAGTGGATGAGCAGATACGGGGCGGAGTGGTGCAGGGTCTGGGCGCGGCACTGTTCGAAAAGTGCATCTACGACGAGCGCGGCCAACTGACAAACGCCAATATGGCAGATTATCTGGTTCCGATGTCAGGCGAAATGCCTGATATAGATGTGGGTCACGTCGTGTCGCCGACGGCAGAGACAGAGCTCGGGGCAAAGGGCGCAGGCGAGGCCGGGACAGCGGGGGCGGCGGCCGCGGTGGCCAATGCTGTGAATGACGCCCTGAAGCCTTTCGGCGCTATTATCACCGAAATTCCGCTTACGCCGGAAGTTATCTTGACGGCGCTGAGACGAATTTGAACGAACCGGGCAGCAAAACCGCTATACAAGTCCAAGAAAAAAGTTGGGGAGAGAAAAACTACGATGAGACAGACCAGATCCGGGTCGATGACCCGCCGCCATCTCTTGGCAACTGTCAGCGCCGGCGCGGCGCTTGCAGTTTCGCCATTTCGAATCAATCTGCTGCAGGCGCAGGAAGCTAACATCAAGATCGGTTTTCCGGTTCCGCTGACGGGGCCTTATGGGACGGAAGCGCAGGATCAGGTTCGTGCCGCGCAGCTCGCAGTTGCCCAGTTCAACGACGCCGGCGGACTCAACGGCCGAAAGGCGGAGCTGGTCGTACGCGACGACAAGCTCAATCCAGGCGAAGCGGCGACGCGCACGCTGGAACTGGTGGAAAAGGAAAAGGTGAATTTTGTCGTCGGCAGTCTTTCCGCGGCCGTGCAGCTGGCCATCAATAACGTTACGAAAGAGCGCGGAATCATCTTCAATTCGATCAGTCAGTCCGATGCCATTAACGAGGCCGCCGATTTCAGCCGGTTTACGTTCCATGAAGCATTGAATCCGCATCTGACCTCCGGGGCGGTGGGCCGCTACGCGTTTTCGAAATTCGGAAAAAGGGTCGCGTTCCTTACGTCAGACTACGCCTATGGCCACGAAATGGTCCGCGGCTTCCTGGAAGTGGGCAAGGCCTTCAACATCGAGAATCTTGGTGACATCCGCCACCCGCTCGGGACGTCCGATTTCTCCACGCTGCTGCCGCGCATCCAGGCGCTGAAGCCCGACATTCTCTGCATCAGCAATTTCGGCAGGGACCAGCAGATCGTGCTGAAGCAGGCCACCGACTTCGGAATCAAGCAAACGACACAAATCATTGCGCCTCTGCTTTCGCACGCAAGCCGGGTCGCGGCCGGACCGCAGGCGTTCGAGGGCGTGATCGGCGGCTGCTCCTTCTACTGGGGCATCGAAGACAAGTTTGCTTCCACCAAGGCGTTCAACGAAGCATTCAAGAAGCTGTATGACGGTAAGCTGCCAACCGATTACGGCGCACTTGGCTATGGCGGTGTGCGCACTATTCTCGCCGCCGTCACGAATGCGGGAAGCGTCGACACCGACAAGGTGATCGCAGCGATGGAAGCGCTAAAATACGACTTCTACAAGGGGCCGCAATATTATCGCAAATGCGACCATCAGTCGGTGCAATCGGTGCTGGTCATCAAGTCGAAATCGAAAGACCTGCGCAACAGTTCCGATGTATTCGAAGTCATCGGCACCGACGAGCCGAACGAGACAAATCTGCGCACCTGTAGCGAGCTTGGTCATAAGGCCTGATCAGGACGCGGTGTCCCTGGTGCGCATGCACAGCGGTTGGTGAGGAATCACATATGGCCGGTCTGAGTATTAATCTCATCGCGCTGCAATTGTTTACCGGGTTGGCGCTCGGGGCTATCTACGTGCTGTTTGCTATCGGGCTTTCACTGATATTCGGCATGCTGACGGTCGTTAATTTCGCTCACGGCGCGTTCTACATGATTGGCGCCTATGCGGGCGTATACATCTTCATGCTCGGCGGAGATTTCTGGATCTGTCTGATCCTCGTGCCTTTGGCAGTCGGGTTGTTCGGTCTCGCCGTAGAGCGAGTTTTGATACGGCCGCTTTACGGCAGGGGCATCGATTATCCGCTTCTGCTGACGTTCGGGTTAAGCTATGTGATGGTCGAACTCATTCGCATCGCATTCGGAAAAACCGGGTTTCCGTTCGATACACCCGAAAATCTGCAGGGCGCCGTGAATATCGGCGTTGGGTATTTTCCGTTGTATCGGCTTTTCGTCATCGGGGCCACGGCCGCCGTGCTGTTGGCGCTCTGGCTGTTTCTTGAAAAAACCAGTTTTGGGCTGATTATTCGCGCCGGGGCGCGCGATCCTCAGATCGTTCGTGTGCTGGGCGTTGACGTCGCTCGGGTTTGGCTGATCGTCTTCGGCGTCGGAACGGCGATCGCCGGCTTGGCTGGATTGTTGGCGGCGCCCCTTCAGGGCGTCATCCCGGAAATGGGCAGTACTATTCTCGCAGAGGCGTTTGTCGTGACCGTCGTGGGCGGCATGGGCTCGATCGGCGGCGCCGTACTCGCCGGACTTCTCGTAGGCGTTGTCGTCAGCATGACCTCACTGTTTGCGCCTGAAATGGGGAAGGTCTCGATTTTTGCGCTGATGGCGCTGGTTCTGATCGTCAGGCCTCAGGGCTTCTTCGGCCGCGCCGGACTGATGAGTTAAGGGCGAAATTAGCACATGAAAGAGATGATCCAGCCATCTCGATTAACGGAAGCGGCGCCTGTGAGCTGGTTTCAGTTCGCGACCAGACATCGTGCGGGTATCGCCAGCATCGTGGTGCTTGTGTTCCCGCTTATCATGCCGTTCACGGCGCTCGCGGTGAACATTCTGATCTACGGGCTCTATGCGCTCGGTTTCAATCTGGTTTACGGCTATCTCGGTCTGTTGTCGTTTGGCCATGCCGCCCTATTCGGCACGGGCGCTTACCTCTGCGGCATCGCGGTCGTGCATTTCGCGTTGCCCTGGTACCTGGCGATTGCGATTGGCGTTCTCGGCGGTCTGCTGATGGCGGCGATGATCGGTGTGCTTGCGATCCGGACCCGCGGCATCTACTTCGCAATGGTGACAATGGCCTTGTCGCAATGTGTCTACTACCTGTTTTATCAGGCCGTGGACTGGACTGGCGGCGAAAACGGTTTGCGCGGCATCAATGTTCGCGCCGTCAATATCCTGGGTGTCAAGCTTGATTTCATCGACCCGCTGACGCGCTACTACGTAATCGCAGCTTTTGTGATCGCGGCGTTCTTTCTGCTGTCGCGGATTCTGGCGTCTCCGTTCGGTGCTGTGATTGAGGCGGTCCGTGAAAACGAGACCCGTGCCAAGGCTTCCGGCTATGACGTCACCGCCACACGACTGATCACGTTCGTGCTGTCGGGGGGATTTTGCGGACTAGCGGGCGCGCTGCAGGCTTTGCACCTCTCGATCGTACCGATCGAAATCATGCATTATGACACCTCGGGTATTGTCGTCATGATTGCACTGCTCGGGGGAATGGGAACGTTTTTCGGGCCGATGATCGGTGCCGCGGCATTCCTGATGCTCGAAAACCTCGTCGCGGTCTGGACCGTGCATTGGCAATTGATTGTTGGCGCCGTGTTCATGATTTGCGTGCTGTTCTTCCCGGCGGGAATCTGGGGCACCCTGATTTCGCGGGGCAAACGATGACCGCCCCACAATCCGAGCCGAAGCAGCCCATTCTGCGCACCAAAAGCGTTGGCAAGACATTCGGCAAGTTCGTGGCGCTCAATAATATTTCGGCTGAATTCACGAGCGGCGCTATCACCTCGATCATCGGCCCCAATGGCGCCGGCAAGAGCACCTATTTCAATCTGTTGTCCGGAGCGTTACGGCCGTCGAGCGGCAGCGTGGAATTCGAAGGCCGGGATGTGACCGGAGTTCCACAGCACCGTTTTGCCCACATGGGCATCGCGAAGTCCTTTCAGATCACTAATGTGTTTCCCCAACTGTCGACACGCGAGAATATCCGGATCGGGCTGCAGGCGCTGGTGTCGCGTTACGATATGTGGCGCCCGCGCGCCAGGCTCGTCGAGTTGACCGAACATGCTGACGAGTTGCTCGCGCTTGTCGGATTGTGGGAGGCGCGGGAGCGAAGGGCAAAAACGCTGGCACATGGCGAGCAGCGCGCACTCGAAATTGGAATGGCGCTGGCGAGCCGGCCGCGCCTGCTTCTGCTTGACGAGCCGACCGCGGGCATGAGCCCGGAAGAAACCCGGACCATGATGGACCTGATTGTGAAGCTCGCGAGCGAACGCACCGTCGTTCTAGTCGAGCACAAGATGAAGCTGGTGCTCGGAATAAGCGATCGCATCCTGGTGCTGCACCATGGCGAGCTGCTGGCGCAGGGGACACCTCAAGAGGTTCGGCAGAACGAGGCGGTAAAGCGGGTCTATCTTGGGCAGCGGGAGCACTGATCGCATGTTGCAGATAAGCAATCTGAACGCCTGGTATGGTTCAAGCCATGTGTTGCAGAACATCTCCATCGAGGTCGCCAAAGGCGAGATCGTGTGTCTAATCGGCCGCAATGGAGCCGGCAAGACTACGACGCTCAAGTCCATTATGGGTCTGATGGATAGAACAACCGGGTCGGCCATGTTCAAGGGCAATGAGCTGCTGACCCAGCCTGCCCATGTGCGGTTCGCGCTGGGATTGGCCTACGTGCCGGAAGAGCGGCGCATTGTGCAAGGGCTTTCGGTGCGGGAGAATCTCAGGCTAGGGCTCGTGGCGTCTCCTGAAAAGAAACGGGAGCCGGAGCTGATTGCGCGCATTGCTGGCGTGTTCCCGCGACTGGCCGAGCGCCTCGATCAGGAAGCGGTCACCATGTCAGGCGGTGAGCAGCAAGTGCTCGCCATCGCGCGCGCCATGATAGGCGATCCCGATCTCATCATGCTCGATGAACCTTCGGAAGGCATCATGCCTGTATTGGTCGACGAAATGTTCGCGCTGTTCCGCGCGATGAAGGCCCAGGGGACCACCGTGCTCTTGGTTGAGCAGAACGTGGATCTGGCGCTCGATATCGCCGACCGCGCCTACGTGCTGGACCAAGGCTCGGTGGTCTATCACGGCGCCGCGAGCGCGCTGTTGGCTGACAATGAAATCAAGGAACGCTACTGCTCGGTATGATCTTCCGCATTGCAGCGTGCGGGACGGCCGAGCTGGGGCGAGCGCGAGAAAGTTTTGGTCCAGTCTTGATCTCAATCCACGCTTTCTGCTTCTATTGGGCAGACGCTGGAGACAATCAATCATCCGGCTTGGGAAATGCTTGGGAGGAAATGCATGAGCGTGTCAGTCCGCGCAAAGCCCAGTTCGTTACCTTCCGATTCCCCGAGCGGCATGGCGCTGTTGCGCGATCCGCTTCTTAACAAGGGCACTGCATTCACCGAGGCAGAGCGCGACGCGTTGGGATTACGAGGTTTCCTGCCCGCGCACGTGCTTTCGATGGAGCAACAGGTCGAGCGTGTGCTGACGAACCTGCGTAATCTGCCCACTGATCTCGAAAAATACATTGCTCTCAACTCGCTGCACGATCGCAACGAGTCGCTGTTCTTCCGAGTGGTGTGCGATAACATCGATGAAATCCAGCCGCTGATCTATACCCCGACAGTGGGCCTCGCTTGTCAGCGGTTCGGCCTTATCTTCCAGCGACCGCGCGGCATGTTCATTAGCGCCAACGATCGCGGGCACATCGCGGAGCTGCTTGCTAACTGGCCTTATCCGGCCAAGCTCATTGTTGTCACGGACGGGGAGCGCATTCTCGGGCTTGGCGACCTTGGCGCTCACGGCATGGGCATTCCGGTCGGCAAGCTCTCGCTTTATTCTGCCTGTGCCGGTATTCACCCCGAGCACTGCCTACCAGTGATGCTGGATGTCGGCACCAATAACGAGGAGTTTCTGAACGATCCCTATTATATCGGCTTGCGTCAGGGACGACTGACCGGCGCGGCTTACGACGAATTCATAGACGAGTTCATCACTACGGCGCGGGCAACGTTCCCGGGCGTGCTGATCCAGTTCGAGGATTTCGCCAACCATTCCGCTTTCCGCCTTCTGCACAAATATCGCGACAAGATTTGCATGTTCAATGATGACATTCAGGGAACGGCTGCGGTCGCGCTTGCAGGTCTGTTCTCGGCCTTGCGCGCGAGCGGCAACAAGCTTAACGACCAGACGGTACTTTTCCTGGGCGCGGGCGAGGCCGCAACGGGCATTGCCGACCTCGTGGTCTCAGCCATGATGGCGGAGGGCGCTTGCGAAGCCGAGGCGCTCAGGCGCAATTGGCTTGTCGACTCGCGCGGCCTGGTCGTAAAGAATCGGGCAGGGCTCACCGAGCATAAACTTCGCTACGCGCATGACCATGCGCCGGTCGCCGACTTTCCGAGCGCGATCGAAGCGCTTAAGCCCACGGCCATCATCGGCGTTGCGGCGGTGGGCGGCGCCTTCACGCCGGAGGTGCTGCAAACGATGGCTCGAATCAATGAGCGACCGATCATCTTTGCACTCTCCAACCCAACCTCGAAGGCGGAATGTTCGGCTGAAGAGGCCTACCGTCACACTGCCGGTCGCGCCCTGTTCGCATGCGGCAGCCCTTACGATCCGGTAAAGCTTGGCGACAGAATTTTCGTGCCCCGGCAGGGCAACAATTCCTACATCTTTCCCGGCGTCGGTCTGGGCGCGATCGCGAGCGGATCAAGATTGGTGACGGACGAGATGTTCATGGCCGCCGCCCATACGCTAGCCTATCTCGTCACCCAGGCCGATATCGAACAGGGCAGTCTCTATCCAGCGCTACCCCGAATCCGTGAAGTTTCGGCAAACATCGCCGCTGCTGTTGCTGAGGTTGCCTATCGACAGGGTTTGGCAACGTGCGCAGTGCCGAATGACCTCATGGCATTCGTTCAGTCCCAAATGTACGACCCTCGCTACTGACGAGGTCTTCGATAGATACCTGTGCGGCAGTCAAGCTCTGGTGCCTTGCCTCGACATTTGAACCATGAAAGGCTCGGATCAGGTTACTGGAGCTGACGCCGGTCGGTCGGAAAGTGGAGCGGGGACGATGCGGATATCTTTCAAGTGGATCTTGGCGGCCGGGGCTTTGGCCTGCGTTTTTGCGGGCACAAACGCAGCCCGCGCGCAGCAGACAATCCGCGTCAGCTGGACCATTCCGGCCGAGGAATCGAAATACTGGATGATGCGCAGGTCCGCGGAATTCCCAAATCTCGGCAAAACCTACAACGTCGAATGGACGCAATTCAGGGCACCGCGCCGATGACGCAAGCGCTGGCCGCTGGCGCGCTCGATTGCGCGACGCAGGCTCCCTTGTCGC
>Ga0209474_10002034_pt1 | contig 18984 bp, 12 predicted proteins | sample GraSoiAngelo_145_FD_185902 | JGI IMG/M metagenome (GOLD analysis project Ga0209474, IMG submission 185902) | Grasslands soil microbial communities from the Angelo Coastal Reserve, California, USA - 14_1009_05_20cm (SPAdes) (version 2) | ecosystem: Environmental > Terrestrial > Soil > Grasslands... | reverse complement strand
CGACGCGGCCAACGGCGTGATCCAGTACCGCACGAAGCAGGGACGCCCGGGACCCACGCAGTGGACGGCCTACGCCGAAGGGGGAACTCTCAACGACGTTACGGACTACCCGGCGAACTACTTCTCGGAGCGCGCCAACGGCACGTCGTGCCGCCTGACGTCGATGGCCGCTGGTACGTGCACCATCGTGAAGGTCGACAGCTTCAACCCGCTGATGCAGAAACCGCCGTTTCGTGAGGGCGTGCGTCAACACTACGGCGTGAGTGCGTTGGGGGGGAGCGACATCACGACATTTTACGTCGCCGGCGACTTTGAACGCGAGAAGGGCGTGTACGAATCGAACGACCTCAAAAAAACCAGCCTGCGGGCGAACCTGCACAACCAGATCAGTCGGCTGATGGATTTGTCGATCTCCACCGGCTATACCTCGAGCGACGTCAACCTGCCGCAGAACGACAACAACAACCAGGGCATCCTGTCGAGTGGATTGCTCGGATATCCGTTTGACACCGTCGCACCGACGGGGAACCCGCAGAACCCCGAGGCTCCGTTTCTGAACGGTGGGTACCGCTTCCTGACGCCGTCGCAGGCGACCCAGGTGTTCGCCGGCCAGCGCGTCGAGCGGTTCACGGGTGGGGCCACGCTCAATTTCCGTCCGTGGAGCTTCCTGACGATGAACGGCACAGGGGGCTACGACGTCACCAACCAGGGCGACAATGTGCTGACGCCGCCCAACGTCATTCCCCTGAGCACGGCGCAGTTCCAGGGCAACGCGGTACAGAATCGCACGCAGACCTTTTCCTACACGGCGAATGCCTCCGCCACGGCTTCGTTCCGTCTCTCGGCGGACATCACCTCCAACACGACGGCGGGGGTGCAGTTCTACAAGAACGTGTCCGATCAGGTGCTCGCATCCGGACGCGTGCAGATCCCCGGCACTGGCGGCCTTTCTGGTGTGGTGTTTCCGGCCGTCAACCACGTCACGCTGCCAGCGGTGACCCTGGGGGAATTCGCCGAGGAGCGCGTCGCCATCCACGACCGGTTGTTCCTCACCGCAGCGCTCCGGCACGACGACAACTCGTCGTTCGGCCACCGGTTCGGTGGGGCGAACTACCCGAAGCTCTCCGGCTCGTGGGTGATCTCGGAGGAGCCATTCTTCCCGCACCCCAGCTGGCTCGGGGCGTTGCGCCTCCGGGCGGCGTGGGGGAAGTCGGGTCGGGCTCCCGGGCCGCTGGACGCGCACGTGTTTTCCACGCCGACCGCCGTGGCGCTGAATGGCACCGACGTAGGGGGCATCACGGTTGGAAGCGTCGGCAACGACAGCTTGAAGCCCGAGCGCACGCGCGAGATCGAGAGCGGGTTCGACGCGGACTTCCTCTCGGGGCGCCTGCATTTCGAGGCCACGTATTACGACAAGAACTCACGCGACGCGCTCGTGCTGGTGCCCATCGCACCGGATGTCGGCGTGAACGCCACGCGGATCGACAACCTGGGCGAAGTGACCAACAAAGGGGTCGAGTTCCTGCTCACCGCGCAGGTCCTCGATCGTCCGGACGTGTCGTGGAGCCTGACGGCCAGTGCCTGGGGCAATCGCAACCGCGTCATCAGCACCGGGCCCGGCAATACTCCCATCATCTTCGGCCTGGGCGGGTCGAGCCAGCGGCACCAGGCGAATTATCCGGCAGGCGGGTATTGGGGCACGTCGTACACGTTCAAGGATGCGAACCGGGACGGGCTGATCAATCCGTTGACCGAAATCACGTTCGACACCGTCGACACGTTCCAGGGCTCATCGGTCCCGACCCGCGGCGCGACGCTATCCACCGAAGTCACTGTCCTGAAACACTTTCAGCTGTACGGCCTGCTCGATGGTCGCTGGGGCAACAAGCTCGACAATGCCACGGAATCGTTCCGCTGCGGGTTTGCGATTTGCCAGGCGATGCGCGTGAAGACCTCATCCCTGGCCGATCAAGCCGCCGCGGGTGCGACCTTTTTCTTCGGCGATGAGACGGGTTACTACCAGGACGCCGGCTTCGTGAAACTGCGCGAGCTCTCGCTGACGTACCTCGCTCCCCCGGAATGGGCGTCCCACATCGGCGCGAGCTCCTTGAGCTTCACCGTCACGGGGCGCAATCTGGCGACCTGGACGAAGTATCGGGGCGTCGATCCCGAGTTGAACGACATCGGCCAGTTCAACTTCAGCGTGGCCGACTTCCTCACCCAGCCGCCGGTGCGCTACTTCACCGGCCGCGTCAACGTGACCTTCTGAGCCCGAGGACCGACACCATGAAGCATACAGCCAAGCTACTCGTGCTCGTCGCGGTCGGGTTGACGCTGGCGCAAGCCGGCTGCAACGACCCGCTGACGGTGAAGCTTCCGGACATCATTCCTCCCGCTGCGCTGAGCGACTCGGCCGCGCTCGCGACGCTGCGCGCGGGCGCGATCGGCGACTTCGATCTCGCCTATACCGGCGACCACCCAGACGGCTCGGGCGGCAACGGGGAAGGCGTGATCCTGTACGGCGGCCTGCTGGCCGATGAATTCGTCAACTCGGAGACGTTCCCGACGCGGATTCAGGTCGATTCGCGCAACATCACCTACGCGGCCGGATCGACGACCAACTCCGACGTCGACCTGTGGTACCGCCTGATGCACCGCGCCCGGCGCTCGGCCGAGGCGACCGCCGCGCGCTACCGGGCGATCGCGCCCGCGGATCCCGGGTATCCCGAGATGCTCACGCTGGCGGGGTACACTTACATCTTCTTCGCCGAGACGTTCTGCTCCGGTACCGCCGTGAGCCAGATCGATTCGACCGGCAAGATCACGTACGGACAGCCGCGCACCACCACCGAGCTGCTCGACACCGCCATCGCCCGGTTCGACTCGGCGATCCACATTGCGACGGTGCGGGACTCGGCCGATCCAGTCAGCCAGGCGGCGCTCATCAACTTCGCCTCGGTAGGGAAGGCCCGGGCGCTCTTGTTCCAGGGCTCAGGGCAGTACGCCGCGGCCGCGGCCGTGGCCGCGACCGTGCCGACGGACTTCGTCTACCAGCTGCAGCACACGACGACCACCGATCGCGAGAACAACGGGGTCTTCAACGCCGGTGCGACGGATGGCCGCTACTCGATATCGGACTCGACTCCCGACGACACGTTCCCTGGCAGGGAAGGCATCAACGGGTTCCCGTTCCTTTCCGTGCCGGATCCCCGCACGCCCCTGCTGCTAGACCCGGTGGGGAGCTTCGACGGCGCAACGCCGCTGTGGGACAACCTGCGGTACGGCGGCCGGGCGTCGCCGATCACGGTGGCGACCGGCGTGGAGGCGAGGCTCATCGAGGCGGAGGCGGCGCTCGCTGCCGGACAGACCGCCACGTTCTTTACGCAACTCAACAATCCCCGAGCCAACCCTGGCCAGCGGGCCTACTTCAACCCCAACCCGGTCGATCTGTCGAATCCCAACACGGCGGCGATCGGTGTGCTCCCCGACCTGACAGGCGCGGACACGGTCAGTGCCGGTGGGGCGGTGAACCTGTTGTTCGCCGAGCGGGCGCGCTGGCTGTGGCTCACGGCGCACCGGCTGGGCGACTTGCGACGCCTGGTGCGGCCGATCGCCAACGGCGGATACGGCAGGGCCGATGCGGCGGTCTGGCCGACGGGTACGTACTTCAAGGGCGGGCCGTACGGCACGGACGAAAACATCCCGTTGCCCGTAACGGAGCAGAACAACCCGAACTTCAGGGGCTGCCTCGACCGCAACCCCTGATTGACGAGCGTTGACATCAGGCGGGGAGGGAGCGGATTCGCTTCCTCCCCGTCGCCGTTCACGGCTCGCTGCCGTCCTTGGTCTTGATGAGGATCACGCCACTACCAGAGTTGGTACCGTAGTACGTCGTCGCCTCGACGCCGTCCACGATGGCGATCGACCGAATCGACTCGGCGCCGACCGTGTCGAGGTTGCGAAAATCCGGGATGCGCACGCCGTCCAGCAGCACGACGGGAGAATCGTCCAGCAGCAGACTCGATCGCCCTCTACGGGTCAGTTTCCCTGGCCGACCATCCTTGTCGTTTTGCGCAACGAGCATCGGCGCCGAGCGCTGCAGCACCTGCCACGCGTTCTGGGCACCGGACTTGGCGATTTGCTCGGCGCTGATCAGAAAGGTCCCGGAGGGCTGGCGGGCGGTCGCGTCGTGCCGGACCGTTGGGCCGCAGCCGGCGAGCGCCACGGTGAGCGACAGCAGCAGAGCCTTCATGGAGGCCTCGCGGTTCGAGGGCGACGGCGTCCTTGTTTCAGCTGTATAGTCACGCACGCGACCACGAGCGTCAAGCACGCGAAGCAAACAGCCGCGCGATAGCGTAAGATTCCACGCGCCCATGCTCGCCGCCCTCTGCTGCGCCCTGCTGCAGATCACCGTCCCGCCCCCCCGTGGCTACGTCAACGATTTCGCCGGCGTGCTCGACGCCACGTCCGTCGCCCACATGACGTCCGTGATCACGGAGCTGCGTGAGAAGACGCGCGGCGAGATCGCCGTGGTGACGCTCGCCGACATCGCCGACCGTCCCGCCGCGGACGTGGCCCGCCAGATCGGGCGCCAATGGGGCGTCGGTGCCAAAGGCGAAGCCGGCGACCCGGCGAAGAACTTGGGCGTCGTGGTGCTGCTCGTGCCCCTGAAGAATCACCGACCCGGTACGGGGCAGGTCTTCATCGCCGCCGGACGCGGCGCCGAGGGCTTTCTGCCCGACGCGCGGGTGGGGCGGATCCGCGACGCGATGACGCCCTATCTCGCGCGTGAGGAGTATGGCGCCGGCCTGGCCCGCGGGGTCGACCTGATCGCGGGCGCCTTCGGCCAGGAGTTCGCTGTCACGCTGACGGGAGTCCCCGAGCTCCCGCCCGGCGACGGCTCTCAGCCGTTGCCGATTCCGCTGGGTTGGATCGTCGTAGCGGTCGTCCTGCTGATCGTCCTGTCGCGGGGGCGGATTCTGCTGTTGCCGCTCTGGTTCGCCGGATGGGGACGAGGGGGCGGTGGCTGGAGTGGGGGCCGAGGCGGTGGTTGGGGTGGTGGCGGTGGCGGGTTCGGCGGTGGATTCGGTGGATTCGGGGGCGGCGGGGGGTTCTCGGGTGGGGGGGCTGGAGGGCGGTTCTAATCTCGATCAGGGGTTCTTGACGAGGTCGCCAAGGGCCCGTATATGCAGCAGTAACGCCGTCAGCGTTCGGGGATTCCCAATGGCCGTCATCCCTTGGGTCATCCGACAAGAGCAGTCGTGCGCGGATCCGCACCACCGTCAGGTGGGGCGGCGCGGCGTTGTCCCTAGGCGCTGGGTGCTCTAGACCCGGGATTCAAAAGGGGGATCCGTATGACCAAGGATCGTTGTTTGGTTCGTTCCATTCTCACCAGTGGCCTCGTGCTGCTCGCGCTGTTCCTCGTCGCCGTAGGGAGGGCGCCGGCACAAGAGCCCACACACGTGGTGGGCCAGGTGCAGGATTCCGGCACGCAGAAGCCGATGTCAGGCGTGCGGGTCGGCATCATGGGCATGCTCGCGGGAACCTTCACGGACGCGAACGGTCGCTATGCGCTGGACGTTCCGGCGGGCCGGGACAGTCTCACCTTCAAGCGCATCGGCTATCGGCCCGTGGTCCGCAAGGTCGCGCCCGTCGTCGACGTCGCGATGCAGTTCCAGGCGATGCAGCTGGAGCCGGTAGTGACCACGGCGCTCGGCATCGAGCGCGAGGCGCGCACCCTGCCGTACTCGGCGCAGAGGGTCGACGGCGCGCGGCTGACGGACGTGCCCACGACGAACGTGGTCTCGGCGTTACAGGGCAACGTGGCCGGTCTCTATGTCACCAATTCCAGTAACCCATTCGGCTCGGCGCGCATCGTCTCGCGCGGCGCCGGCTCGATCCTCGGCGAGAATCAGCCGTTGGTCGTCGTGGACGGCATCCCGATCGACAACTCGGCGGCGCGCAACGATGGCTACGGGGGCGGCTCGCTGGGCGGCTACGACGTCGGCAACGCGGCGGCGGACATCGACGCGAACAACGTCGAGTCGATCACCGTGCTGAAAGGCCCGAACGCCGCGGCACTGTACGGCTCGCGCGCGGCGAACGGCGCGATCGTCATCGTCACGAAGAGCGGCAAGGGCGGCCCAAACCAGGGCTTCGGCGTCACCGCCGTGTTCGGCACGACGACGGAGGCGCCGCTGCGGCTGCCGGACTACCAGAACCGATACGGCCAGGGCTTCTACGGTGAGTTCGACTTCGTGGACGGCAACTTCGGCGGGATCAACGACGGAGCGGACGAGAGCTGGGGCCCCAAGCTCGACAACCGGACGGCCGGGTGCGTCTACCCACGCGATGCCAAGGGGAATCCCATCGTGAGTGCCGGCTACGACACCACGAAGCCGTGCCACCAGTTCTTCGGCGTGGGGCCGTGGTCCGCGCACCCGAACAACGTGCGCGACTTCTGGAACACCGGCGTGATGACGAACCTGAACGTGGCCGTGACCAAGAGCAGCGAGCGCAACAACATCCGGCTGTCGGTCGGGCGCACCGGTGAGGCCGGGATGTACCCGAACAACGATAACACCCGCACCGACCTGACCCTCGCCGGCGGGGCGCAGATGTCGGATCGTTGGAGCGCGGAAGCGTCGATCAACTACGTCAACAACGTCTTCCAGAATCAGCCCCAGCAGGCGTACGAGGAGACGGACCCGATGCAGGGGTTCATCTGGTTCGGCCGTCAGGTGGACACCCGGATCCTCAAGGACAACCTGTACCGTAACCTGAACGATCCGCTCACCCAGCAGATCATCAAGGGCGATGGGCTGCTGCGCACCGACGCGCCCATCCCGTACAGCTGGAACTACAGCTACCACCCCAGCCCGTATTGGGAGGCCACGGCCAAGACGACCGACTATGCGCGGGACCGGGGCATCGGCCACGTCGCGGTGACGTACAAGTTCAACGACTGGTTGAGTGTCACCGGCCGTACCGGTCGCGACTGGTACCAGGACCATTATCGAGCGAACTACCCGGTGAACAACATCTCTCCCTTTAACGGGGGGGGACTGCTGGACGTCGCCGAAACGCACAGCGAAACCAACAGCGATTTTCTCGTTACCGGCACGCGTCCGTTGCTCAAGGACCTGACCTTGACAGTCAACGCCGGCGGCAACGCGCGCGTGAACGACCTCAACGCGGCCGTCGGCATTGTCTCCCGTCTCGTGATTCCCGGCGTATACACACTGGGGAACTCGGACGGCTTGCCGACCGTCGGTATCGGCGTGCAGAAAAAGAAGGTCAACTCGCTCTATGGCCTGGCCAGCTTCAATTTCAAAGACTGGCTCAACGTGGATGTGACCGGCCGCAACGACTGGTCGTCGACGCTGCCGCGCAATCAAAACTCCATCTTCTACCCCTCGGTCGGCGCTGCCTTCATCGTCACCGACGCGCTGCGCGTTCAGAGCCACCTGCTGTCCTACGCCAAAGTGCGTGCCAGCTGGACGCGCGTGGGCAACGACACAGACCCCTACCAGCTCGCGGCCGTGTACGGATCCGGGACGTCATGGGGCGGACAGCCCACCTTCACCGCGCCGGACCGCCTGCCGAACGCGAACCTCAGGCCTGAGCGAACGACGGGCGAGGAGGTCGGCGTCGATCTGGGGTTGTTCGACAACCGGGTCGCCCTGAATGCGACGGTGTATCAGAAGTCCACCACCGACCAGATTCTTCCCGTTTCCATCCCGACCGAGACGGGCTACAGGGAGCACATCGTGAACTCCGGCGAGGTGCGCAACCGCGGGATCGAGCTGGCGACGACGTTCCGGCCGATCGACCGGCCCACCTTCCGTTGGGAAGTAGTCGCGAACTGGTCGAAAAACTCGAACAAGGTACTCTCGCTCTCGAACGGCGTGCAGCGCATTGTCGTGGGGAATTATTGGGGCGTCAGCGTGACGGCCGACTCAGGCCAGCCGTACGGCACTCTGGTGGGCACCAAGTGGATGCGCGACGACCAGGGTCACATCGTCGTCGACTCGGCGAGCGGGCTGCCGATCCGCGACTCGAAGCAGGTCGCGCTCGGCAACTACAACGCCGACTGGGTGGGGGGCATAACGAACACCTTCACCTACAAGAACCTGAGTCTGTCGTTCTCGTTCGACGGGCAGATGGGCGGCAACGTCTACTCGGTGACGAAGTGGTTCGGTCAGTACTCCGGTGTGCTGCAGGCGACCCTGCAGGGACGCGAGCACGATTGGAACGACATGTTCGTCGTGCCCAATGCCGTCTACCAGAACGGCAGTGGCGCGTTCGTACCAGACACCGTGCACGTGCTAGCGCAGGACTACTGGCACAACACCTTCTACGCCAATGAAATGGGCATCCTGGACGCGAGCTACCTGAAGCTGCGCGAGCTGCGCCTCGCCTACGAGGTGCCGTCGTCTATCGCCCAGCACTTCGGCCTCTCCGCAGCGACCATCGCGCTGGTTGGGCACAACCTCCTGCTCTGGGCCAAGCAGCCCACGATCGACCCGGAGACCGCGTTCGATACCAGCAACCGCCAGGGCGTCGAGAACGGCCAGCTGCCAACGGCACGCAGCTTCGGCTTCACCCTGTCCGTGCGGCCATAGCCGCTTGGGAGAAAGGAGCCACTATGCGATACAAAATCCTGAGCGTCTGCGCTGCACTGACCATGGGCGGCGTTTCGTGCGGCGACCTGACGTCGATCAACCAGAACCCCAATGGTCCTACCGACGTGCCGCCGCCATCGCTCTTGTCGAGCGTCATTCAGGCTACGGTCAACGGGGTCGGCGGCGTCACCAGCCTCAACATCCGGGGCGGTGGGCTCTGGGTGCAGTACTATGCCGAGATCCAGTATCGGGACGAGGACAAGTACATAGTGCGCCCCGGAACCGACGGTGAGTGGGGCTTCTACAGTGGACCGCTCGAGGACGCCCAGCGGATGATCGTCAAGGGCGCGGCCGCGGGTATACCCAATTGGGAGGCCGTGGGGCGGATCATGAAGTCCTACGCCTTCAGCGTCATGACCGACGCCATGGGCGACATTCCGTATTCGGAGGCGTTCAAGGGCGACACGCTCGTTGCGCCCAAGTACGACTCGCAGCAGGCAATTTACACGGCACTGTTCGCCGACCTGGCGAAGGCCAGCGGGCAGATCGACCCCGCGGGCATCGGCTTCACGAAGGGCGATATCATGTATCGCGGCAACATGACCAAGTGGCGCAAGTTTGCCAACTCACTGCGGCTGCGCCTGGCGATGCATCTGGCGAATGTCGATCCCGCCACGGCGCGAAGCGAAGCCCAGGCCGCCGTCTCGGCGGGCGTGTTCGACAGCAGCGGGGACAATGCCCAGCTCATGTACCTCGCGGGCGCGCCGAACCAGAACCCGATCTACAACGACGCCCGCGGGCGCGATGATTACGGCATGAGCAAGACCTATGTGGACTCGCTCATGAGCTGGAAAGACCCGCGCCTGCCGGTGTTCGCGCAGCTCAACAAAGACACGATCGTCGCCAACCGGACCTACAGGGGTCTGCCGAACGGACTGAACGATGGCGCGGGCGACCCGCTCTTCCTGATCTCGCGCTACGGCGCCTACTGGCGCGAGACACCAAACGCGCCGATTGCCCTGCTGACGTACTCGGAGGTGCTGTTCCTCGAGGCGGAGGCCGCGCAGCGCGGCTGGATCGGCGGCAGTGCCGACTCGCTCTACACCACGGCGATCCGAGCGTCGATGAACCAGTACGGCATCAGCGATTCGGCCAGCAACGCCTATCTCTCCGATACGGTCCGGGTGCGGTACAATCCCGCCACCGGTCTTACCCAGATCGCGTACCAGAAGTGGGTCTCCATGTTCATGCAGGGCATGGAAGCGTGGACCGAGGTGCGCCGCACGCAGGTTCCGACGCTCGTCCCCGGCCCGAACGCGGTACTCACAAAGATTCCGGAGCGCCTGCCCTACGCGGACAACGAGCTGGTGCTGAACAAAGCGAACGTCGACGCGGCGGTGGCGGCGCAGCACTTCACCAGCAGCACGGACCTGCGGACGCCACTCTGGTTCACGGGACGGCAATAGGTCGCCGCACAGGTCCCGACACGCCAGTCCCCCGGGGAGCACGCCGCTCCCCGGGGACTTTTTCGCCTCAACCGGCCCTCTTCCGGTCAGTTTCTCGTCGCGCTGTCCGCACGCTGCAGGAAAATCAGGATCAGGCCGTGGCCGCTGCTGGGATAGCCGGGCCGCGACGTGACACCCAGCGAATAGACTTCGATGCGACGCGCGTCCATGGCCTGGATGGTCACCAGCGGGCAGGTGTCGACGGTCCGCGTCCCGTCCACGTACACGTCCGGGTTGGAGCTGCCAGTGACGCTGTCCTTGCCGCGTAGCTCCAGGTTGGGACAGCGGCTGTACTGCGACCAACTCGAGATGTGCAGCTGCGGCATCGCTTTCTTGACGGCGTCGAGGACGGTGCGGCCGGGGTCGGCCGACAGCGCGTCGCCGGTGATGATCACGCTACCCGCCGTGGTGGGCGACAGCGGCCTCCCACCGGGCTCAGTCGACCGGTCGAACGGCCGGGACGTCGCGCAGCCGAGCGCCAGCACCGGGAGCGCGAGCAGGACGGGGACGGAATGGAAACGCTGCATGGCGCACCTCCGCGTAGGACCAGCTGCTGAGTGTACGATGGAGCGGTTGACGCCACAGCGCCAGCCCCTGGCCGCGTTCATGGTCCTGTTGATTCTCCGCGACAGCATGCACATTCCCTGCATGGTCGCACAACTGACACTCGATACGCTTGGCGACGCGGCGACCCGGGCGCTAGGGCCCCGGCTCGTGGCCCTATTGCTCTATGGATCCGCGGCACGCGGCACGCACGTCCCCAAGCGGTCCGATGTGAACACGCTGCTCATCTGCGACGCCGTCGACGGTGCGCTGTTCGACGCCCTCGCCCCGGTGGTGCGCGCCTGGACCAAAGCCGGCCATCCGGCGCCGCTCATTCTCACGGAGCGGGAATGGCGCGAGTCGGGCGACGCCTTCCCGATTGAGTACGAGGACATGCGCGAGGCCCACCGCCTGCTGGCGGGGCGCGACCCCTGGCCCGGCATCCGGGTCGAGCGCGACGATCTGCGGCGCCAGCTCGAGCGCGAGCTGATGGGCAAGCTGGTGCGGTTGCGTCAGGCCTACGGCGCCCTGTGGGCCGAGCCGAAACGCCTGGCGGAGGTGATCGTAGGGAGCGCGCCGGGCTTCTTCACGATGCTGCGCGCCCTGTTGCGGCTCGCGGGCAAACCGGTGCCGGGCCGTCCCGAGGCGCTCGTGGGCGCGGCGGCCGCGTTAGTCGGCTTTGCCGCGGTGGAGCTGGCGCCGCTCATCCGGCACGCGGAAGGAGGGCCGGCGTTGCGGCTCGAGGGGGGAGCACGAGACCCGCTGGTGGCGGCGTATCTCGCGGCGGTGGCGCGGACGGCGGAGTATGTGAACGGACTCGCTTAAGCGGAGGATCACGATCGTCATCGTTGTTCCCACCCTGAAGGGTGGGCTCGGCAGTGAACGTGCGCCCTGAAGGGCGTCGCCCTTTAGGGCGTACCTGCGCCGAGCCCGGGCCTCAGCCCGGGGATCACATTTGGGACCCACTTGGAAGGATGGATACTCGTGACTGGAACGATGCGGCGATGGGGATGGGTGCTGGCCGTCGGCGCGGGACTCGGCGCCGCCGGCTGCGGTTACAACACCATCCAGACGTATGACGAGCAGGTGAATGCCGCGGCGTCGCAGATCAAGGTGCAGTTGCAGCGGCGCGCCGACCTGATCCCAAACCTGGTGGAGACGGTAAAGGGGTACGCCAAGCAGGAACAGACCGTGTTCACGGAAGTGGCGGAGGCGCGCGCCAAGCTCGCCGGCGCGGTGCAGGGCGGCAACCTGCAGCAGATGGCCGAGGCCAACGCCGCCCTGACGGCGCCGCTCGGCCGCCTGCTCGCGATCGCCGAGAATTATCCGCAGCTCAAGTCCAACGAGAACTTCCGGGCCCTGCAGGACCAGCTCGAGGGGACGGAGAACCGCATCGCGGTGGCGCGCCAGGATTACAACGAGGCGGTGAACCGCTACAACGCCTACATCCGGCGTTTTCCCCAGGTATTGACCGCCAAAGTGCTCGGCAAGGGGCCGCGGGAGTATTTCGAGCTGCAGACGCCGGGCGCGGCGCAGGCGCCGAAGGTCGATTTCTCGAAATAAGCAGACCGTCGTCCAGTCCCCTGTGGTGTTGCATCGTCGCAACACCACAGGCGGTTCTCCAGACAAAATGCTTGCGGTGTGCCTCTTGCACTGGTGCAGCGGTCGCTCAACAGTGCCGGTGTGGAACGCACTGCCCACGTGAGGCGCGCGTCCCACACTCGCACCAAGCGTGTCCTGTCTGCCGTTGGGCACGGTTGCGTATTCGCTGACTCGAGCAGATCCAGCCCTCCTCGCAACGCGCTCGCGCGCGAGGGGCTGTTTCGTTATGCGGTGCGTGGCAACCACCTCGAAGGAGGAGTCCGTATGCGCATTTTCAGTCGTCCGCCACTGCTCCCGCTCCTGGAGCTCTGCGGGGTGCTGGGCACGCTGGTGCTCAGGCCGGTGCGTGCAGTCGCTCAGGACCAAGTGACGATCACGGGGCGCGTGACCGGTGCGGTCGGCGAGCCACTTCGGGATGCCAACGTCTCGCTGTTTGAACTCGATCTCGGTGCGTGGACCGGTCACGACGGGGCATATCGCCTGGTGGTGCCCGGGGCGCGGGCGCGAGGACAGCAGGCCAAATTGAGCGTGCGAATCATCGGCTACCGGGCGGCGTCGGCCGTCGTAACGCTCGCGCCGGGCGCCTCGGTCGAGCACAACTTTCAGCTCACGTCCGATCCACTACGGCTGGACGAGGTCGTGGTCACGGGCGCCGGCACGGAGCAGTTGCGCGAGAAGCTTGGCACCGCGATGTCGAGCGTGGATGCGACGACCCTGCAGCGTGCGAACGAGGCCAACCTGGTGCAGGCGCTGGCGGGAAAGTTGCCGAACGTGCTGACCAACCAGGCGAGTGGCGACGCCGGTGCCTCGACCGCCATCCAGATCCGGGGGCCCAAGACCTTCGGCACCAGCCAGCCGGCCATCATTGTGGACGGCGTCCCCCTGAGCAACGTCACGCGCGCGGAAAACGGGCAGGTCAACGCCCCGTTGTCCGGGGCGCCCTCACCCAACCGCGCCGCGGACTTGAACCTGGATGACTACGAATCCGCCGAGGTCCTGATGGGAGCGGCGGCGACGTCGATCTACGGCGCCAGCGCCGGCTCGGCGGGGGCGATCCTGCTGACCTCGAAGCGCGGGCGGTCAGGGCAAACGCAGTACACGCTGCGCTCGACCATGCAGTTTGACCAACCAGTGCGGACGTTGCCGGTGCAGCGCAAGTACGGCGTCGGCAGCGGCGGGGTATCGACCAATTGCTTCACGGTGAACTGCTCGATCAGCTCGAACTTCTTCTCGTGGGGACCGGAGCTCGCGACCGGTACGCCCACCTACGACCATGGCGCCGAGATCTTCGAAACGGGCCACACGATCGAGAACACCTTGTCGTTGTCGGGCGGCAGCGAGCGTACGACGTTCTACCTCTCGGTAGGTCAGCTCAATCAGGACGGCTTCATTGTGGGGGACCGGGACACCTACGAGCGCTACACGGCGCGGTTCAACGGGTCCCACACCCTGTTCGAGAACCTGGTCGTCAGTGCGAACATCTCGGTCGTGCAGACCAAGACCAGCGGTCTCGACCGCGGCAATTCGATCAACGGGATCGGAATCGGCGCGCTGCGCCAGCCGCCGGACTTCAACGCGCAGCAGTATCTCAGTCCCACGTCCGGGCTCCACCGCTCCTGGCGGTTCCCCAATCCCGGTCCCACGGCGTTCACCAACAACCGCGGCTTCGACAACCCGTTCTACGCGCTCAACAACGACGACCTATTGGGGCAGACCGGCCGTTACTTCGGCAACATCAACGTCAACTGGAAGCCGCTCGGCTGGCTGCAGGTCAACTGGACGCTCGGCGGCGATTACAATGGCGACGACCGTACCTACGCGTATGCGCAGGCCAGTTCGGGGACGACCGGCGGCGCCTTGGAGCGCTGGCAGTTCTACGATCGCCTGTTCGATCACACATTGACCGCCTCCGGGTCCCACGAGTTCAATCGCAACGTGCGAGGCGCCCTGACGGTCGGCCAGAATCTGGACGAGACGTACTTCCGGCAGGTGGACGTGTTCGCGCAGACGTGGCTCGCGCCCACCCCTTTCAAGCTGTCGAACACGACGACGCGAACGACCCCGAGTGACCGCGAAGAGCGCCGTCGGGTGGAGGGATATTTCGCGCAGGGCAACGTCGACCTGTACGATCAGCTGTTCCTCCAGGCCCGGATCCGCAACGACGCGAACTCGGCCTTCGGGATCAGCCACCAGCGCGCCTGGTATCCCGGCGGCAGTGCGGCCTGGAGCTTCACCAAGGCCGTCCGTCTGCCGGAGCAGATCGTGAATTTCGGGAAGGTGCGCGTGGCCTATGGCGAGAGCGGCCAACAGCCACCGCTCTACGCCACCCGGGACGTGTTCTCGACTGCGGCGTTCGCGGACTTCAACCCCGGCTCGCTCCAGGCCCCCAACCTGAACGGCATCGGCGGCCTGTCTCCCTCCACCACGCGCGGCAACCCCGACATCAAACCCGAGCGGGTGCGCGAAGTGGAAGCGGGCGTCGACCTGGGCCTGTTCCGCGGCCGCGCCGACCTGTCGGTGACGCGCTACGACTCCAAGTCCAAGGACGTCGTGTTCAGCGTGAATCTCGTGCCCACCACCGGCTTCACCAACATGAACATCAACGCGGGCGAGCTGACCAACAAAGGTTGGGAGCTGACCAGCGATATCCGCGTGCTCCAGCGCTCGGACCTCTCCATCGACATCGGGGCCAACTGGGCGCGCAACCGCAACCTGGTCACGAGCCTCGGGGCGACCGCGAGCCAGCTCGCCGGGGACGTGCCGATGGCGACGCCCGAGACGTGCGGCCCCGAGGCTAAGGTGCCGCGCTGTCAGATCGGAATCGGGTCTTCCTTCTCGGGCCAGACGACGCACGCGCAGATCGGCTATCCGCTCGGCGTATGGCGCTCCGTGGACTTTGCCCGCTGCGGGCGCGGGCTCACCACGGTCTCCTTCGCCGGCACTACGTATGACGTGGGCGCGGCGTGCTTGGGCGCGCCGGATGGGGCGCTGTACATCGCTCCCAACGGCTTCCCCATCACCGATCCGACCGTACGCGCGATCGGCAATCCGTGGCCGGATTGGACCGCCGGCCTCTCGCTCACCGCCACGTACCGGGGCGTGCAGCTGAGCGCCTTCCTCGATCACCGTCACGGCGGGGATGTGCTCAACATGACGCGCTCCTCGATGGATCAGTACGGGACCCACAAGGACACCGAGATCCGCGGCCAGACCCGCACGTTCGGTAAGGACATGGTGTGCTACAACAAGACGTGCGACGTGCTGAACGGGCCGGTCGTCGGTCCAGGCGCCGGGACGGGGGTCGTGATCGGGGAGGGGTGGTTCAGCGGAGGTCCTCTCGGGAACGGGCAGGGGGCCACCGGGGGCCCCATCACCACCCGGCTCGAGGACGGGACGTTCACCCGCCTGCGCGAGGTTTCGATCACCTATTCGTTCCGGAACCCGTGGGTGAGCAAGATCGCCGGAATGCGGCAGATGGACGTGAAGCTGTCCGGCCGCAACTTGAAGCTCTGGACGGACTACAGCGGCTACGACCCCGAGATCAATCTGGGCGGGGCGCAGAACGCCAACCGCGGCATCGACTGGTTCAACGCCCCGCTCGCTCGCGCCTGGGTCATGCAGCTCACGTTCTATCACTGATCACCCGCGAGGAACTGCGATGAACACGTACACGAAAGCAGCCGCCGTCCTCGCGCTGACGCTCGTCGGTGCGGGATGCAGTGACTTTCTGCAGGGCCCGGGGTTGACCGAGAACCCGAACAACCCAACCACGGGCACTCCGTTGCAACAGCTGATCGCCATGCAGGCGAACATGGCCGCGCGGCTGGAGGGCCAGCTCGCGCGCTGTGCGGGCGTCTTTACGCAGCAACTGATCGGGAGCAACAACCAGCAGCTCACCTATTGCACGCAGTACGGTGTGACCGAGAGCGACATCTCCGGCCAGATGAACGGGTTCTACACCGGTGGCGGCCTCCTCAGCCTCCGGGCCATTCAAGCCGCGGCGGACTCATCCGGGGACGAGGTCTTGCTCGGCATCGCCAAGGTCTGGGAAGGGCTCGCGATCGGCACCGCGACCTCCGTGTGGGGCGATCTGCCCTATAGCGAGGCGGTGAACCCGAACATCGCCGAGCCCGTGCTGGATTCACAGGAAAGCATCTATGCCGGGGTCGAGACGCGGCTCGATGAGGGGATCGCGGCGTTGCAGGCGGCGTTGGGCGGCGACACGACCGGGAACTGCGTGCCCGCCCAGGGCGATCTGATCTACTGTGCCACGGCCGTTTCCCGCCCCACTGAGATTCGGCGGTGGATCAGGGCCGCCTACACGCTCAAGGCGCGCTTCCACTTGCATCTGGTGGAGCGGCACGGCACCAGCGAGTACGGGTTAGCCCTCACCGCGGCACTGAACGGGATTTCGGAAGCCCCGACCACCGCGAGCCAGGCGATTCACGGCCAGGCGCCCGGAGACTTCCGCATGTTCCACGGCTCCGTGCAGGACTTCGACGCCAACATCTGGGCCGAGTTCTTGTCGACGCGTCAGGACGTGATCGCGGGGAACGTGCTGATCCAGATCCTCAAGGTGCGCAACGACCCTCGCCTGGCGGCCTACTTCGATGCCAACGCGCAGGGACAGTTCGTGGGGGCGGATCAGAACGACTCGACGATCCGCGCGCCGGGCTGCCCACCGCTCCCGACGACGTGTGCCGCGTCGGTCATCAACACGGCGGTCCGGCGTCAATTCACTTTCCGCCAGCCGATCGTGACGTGGGCGGAGAATCAACTCATCATGGCCGAGGCAAAGTACATGACGGGTGATTCGGCGGGCGCGGTCGCGAACGTGGACGCGGTGCGCACGGCCGTGGGCATGCCGGCGCTGGGCAACGTGTCGTTCACCGACGTGATGACGGAGAAGTACATTGCGATGTTCCAGAACATCGACGTCTGGTCCGACTACAAGCGCACCTGCATTCCAGCGCTGACCCCGTTCGGCAAGCCCCCAGCGGTCGAAGTGTTGGGCCGCATGCCCTACGGTCAGGCCGAGCGCACGTCGAACCCGCACCTTCCGCTGCCGTCGGCGTACCCGGCGGGTACGACCGGGTCGTCACAGGTGCGCAACTGGAACGACCCGGCCCATTGCTAACGATGCGGCGGTCACGGTGCTCCGCAACCGGTCCGGCCCTGGCTGGGCCGGTTGTCGCTTGTCCGCTGGTCCTGGGGCTGCTGTTGCCGCTCTCGGGTTGCTACACGCGCGGTCCCCTCACCACGGCGGTGCCGGCCCCGGGGACGCGCATCGTGGCCCAGGTGACCGACTCCGGCGTCGTGGCTCTGAGCAACGCGCTTGGGGCCGGCCCCGTGGAGGTGGAAGGCGTGGTTGCGGCCGCGGACGACAGGTCGTGGGATTTGCAGCTGGTGCGGGTCGACTACCGTGGCGGCGCGTCGGTATTGTGGAACCGGGAACGGGTCAGCTTCCCGCGAGCGACGCTGGCGCACGCGACCCAGATGCGCCTGGACCGCGGGAAGAGCTGGCTCGTCGCGGGGGCCGTCACGGCGACCGCGCTCCTCGCCGCCCGGCTGTTCGGTGCGATCGGCGGTGGTGAGACCCCCAACCCACCGCCTCCGCCGCCCAACTGACCGTCGAAGCGCGCCCGCGACGCGATCAGGGCCGCGAGGGAGACGTGTCGGTCTCGTTGCCGACGCGGGTCCAAATCACGATGACGCCACAGCGCGCGTTCAACAGGTTGGATTGGAACTCGGACGGGACTTGCGAGGCGCTGCTGTAGACCTCGACCGCGACGACGTCCTCGGGCACGATGTACTGGTTGATCGAAATCTCGCCGGTCACCGGGAAGGGCGTACCATTGATGTAGAACAGCACCGGACAAGCGCGCGCCCCCGAGACGCCGGTCGTACGCGCCATGCGGATCACGTCGCTGGGCCCGAACGGCCCGGTGATGGACTGGACCTGAACGCCGGGGACGCGACGTAATACGTCGGTGAAGAGGCGAGGTTGCATCCGCGCGATCTCCGCGCGATTGAAGTAGTGGCCGTTTCCCGTGGCCCGTCGCCCTTCAAACCCTCGCATCGCCGGCAGGCGCCCTGCCTCCGCTTCCACCGCCACTCCCTCGAGCGGCACGGGTGCCAGGGTAAGAACGATGTGCAGGGCCACCGTTTCGCCCTGCCCGACCTCGACCGGCTGCAGGACCCGGAGGTAACCCAGCAGCTGGACCTCGATCACGTGAATCCCGGGCGACACGCCGGTGAGGACAAACCGCCCGTCCCGCCCGGACAGGACCGTCGGCCCGGTGCCGGCAATCTGGATCCGCGCGTTTGCCAACGGGACGCTGTCGACGCCCACAACGCTGCCGGTCAGCGCCCCCCAACCCTGCGCCGCGACCTGCACTGCCAGCAGCAGTGGGCAGCACGCCGCGAGCTGTCTCACAGGCAGGCGTCCACCAATCCATAGTGCCTGACGGCAGACGCCGGTGTCAAGCAAGAACGGCGAAGGGGACGAGAAGCCGAGCTCCTCGTGCCCTTTCCCTAGCTCCACCGTCGCTGGTTCCGTCAGTCCACGATGGCATCCGGCATCACGTACTTCAGCGGGTCCACCGGCTCATGGTTCACCCACCCCACATGGGCAATCTTCTGCCCCCGCTTCACGCGCCGGACGCGCACACGGCGACGATCTTCGAGCAGTGCGCGAACCGCGCCTGTTG
>Ga0209474_10002032_pt1 | contig 18987 bp, 16 predicted proteins | sample GraSoiAngelo_145_FD_185902 | JGI IMG/M metagenome (GOLD analysis project Ga0209474, IMG submission 185902) | Grasslands soil microbial communities from the Angelo Coastal Reserve, California, USA - 14_1009_05_20cm (SPAdes) (version 2) | ecosystem: Environmental > Terrestrial > Soil > Grasslands... | reverse complement strand
GATCACGTAGACGGCGTGGACATTCGGGCCGAGCGCGGCGGCGAGCGCCGCGAAGTCCTCGCCCTTGCGTGAGCCGCCCAGGATCAGGCGGACCGGCTCGTCCTCGTACGCAGCAAGCGCGCGCAGGGTCGCCGCCACGTTCGTCGCCTTCGAGTCGTTCACGTAGGTGACACCGCGGCGCTCGCCGACGAGCTCGAGCCGGTGCGCGACCCCCGTGAAATCGCGCAGCCCCTCGGCGATCTGCTCGTCGGTCGCGCCCGCGGCGCGGGCCGCGGCGGTTGCCGCAGCGGCGTTCTCCCGATTGTGCAGGCCGCGGAGCGACGGCTCGGCCGGGAGCGGGTCGTCCGCGGCGAACTCGACCCGCCGCCCTCGAACGAGGTGAGCCAGGTCCCGTGGAACGACGGCGGTGTCGTCCTCGGCCTGGTTCTCGAAGATCCGCAGCTTTGCCGCCTGGTAGGCGTCGAACGAGCCGTGGCGGTCGAGGTGATCGGGCTCGAGATTGAGCAGCACCGCGATCCGCGGCCGGAACTCGTGGACGTCCTCGAGCTGGAACGAGGACAGCTCGACCACCACGAGCTGTTCGGGGTCGACCTCGCCGTCGAGCTCGGAAAGCGCCCGGCCGACATTTCCGGCGACTGGGGCACCGAGGATGAACCCGAGCCATTCCGCGGTCGTCGTCTTCCCGTTCGTGCCGGTGACGCCGAGGATCGGATTGGAAAGCAGGCGGGAGGCGAGCTCGATCTCGCTCCAGACCGGAATGCCGTGCTCGCGGGCCGCGGCCACGAGCGGAGCCTCGGCCGGTACTCCCGGACTCTTGACAAGCAGCTCCACTCCGTCGAGCAGCCCGATCTCCTCGTCATTGCCGAGCTCACGGTCGGCGCGCACCACCTCCACCCCGCGCCGCTCGAGCGCCGCCGCCGCCGCAAGGCCGGAGCGCGCGAGCCCGAGCACGAGCACGCGTTCAGGCAGAAGGTTCAGCGGAACCCGCGGAAGTAGCGGTAGTAGAGGGCGAAGGCGGCCGCGCAGAGCAGGCCGGTGACGATCCAGAAGCGGACCATGATCTTCGTCTCGGACCAGGCCTTCATCTCGAAGTGGTAGTGGATCGGCGCCATCAGGAAGATCCGGCGGCCCCAGTAGCGAAACGAGAAGACCTGCAGGATCACCGAGAGCGCTTCGATCGCGAAGATCCCGCCGACGAGCAGCAGCAGGAAGATCGTCTTCGTCATGATCGCGAAGGCCGCGAGCGCGCCGCCGATCGCCATCGAGCCGGTGTCGCCCATGAAGACCTCGGCGGGAAACGCGTTGTACCAGAGGAACCCGATCAGGCCCCCGATCAGCGCCGCGCCGACGATCGCCAGGTCGAGCTTCGTCTCGAAGCGGTGCCCGGGGGGGCCGGATCGGATCCAGGCGATCACATTCATCGCCGTGTAGGTGAAGAGCGCGATGATCCCCGTCCCCGCAGCGAGGCCGTCGAGGCCGTCGGTGAGATTGACGCCGTTCGCCGCACCGGCGATGACAAGAAAGAGCAGCCCGTACCACCCCCACGAGAGCTCGAGGTGGCCCAGGCCCGGGACGTAGACGTTCGTCGGCAGGTGCTGGTGCCTGGCGGCGACGCCGACGCCCACCGTGACCGCCGCCAGCAGCAGCAGCTTCCAGCGCGCATTAAGGCCGAGGGAACGGCGGTGCCTCAGCTTGATGAAGTCGTCGATGAACCCGATCGCCCCGCAGGCGAGCGTCACGAAGAAGACGGTCAGCGCGGGCACCGTGTACTTCGACAGCGCGAGGAACGCGGCGGTGGCCACACCGAGCGTCAGCAACCCGCCCATGATCGGCGTGCCCTGCTTGGTGACGTGATGCTCGGGCCCCTCCTCGCGGATCGTCTGCCCGTACTCCTTGCGACGCATGAAGGCGATGAAGCGGGGCCCGGCGAGGATCGAGATCAGCAGGGCGGCGAGGCCCGCGATCAGGACACGGACCATCTAGTGGTGGACCGCCGCGAGCGCTTCCGCCACCTTTTCGAGCTCGAGCACACGCGCACCCTTCACGAGCACGCAGTCGCCGGGCTGCAGCTCTTCGCGTAACGCCTCGATCGCCTCCGTGGCGTCGGCGGCCTGGCGCCCGCCGTAGACCCGCGCCTCCGGGCCGACGGCGATCAGGACGTCGACCCCGATCTGCTCGATGGCTCGAGCGACCTCGCGATGAGCCTCGTCGGCGTAGTCGCCGAGCTCCGCCATCTGTCCGAGGACGGCGACGCGCCGCCGGTCGCCCGCACGATCGGCGAGGTGCTCGAGCGCAGCCCGCATCGAGATCGGATGGGCGTTCCAGGCGTCGTTGATCAGGAGGCCGCCGCCCGGGAGCTCGAGCTCCTGGTTCCTCCATTCGGCGAAGGTCGCGTCGATCCGCCCCGGGAGCTCCAGGCCGAGGACCTGGGCGGTCGCGAGCGCGGTCAGCGCATTGACCGCGAGATGCCGCGCCGAGAAACCGACGTCGAACATGCCGAACGAGGTGACGAGCGTCGGCGGCTCGAATGCCTCGAGCGTCACGTCTTCGCCCACGCGGACGACCTGCAGGTCGCCGCGTTCGACGGCGAACCCGGCCGGCACGACCGCCGCCCCGCCCGCCGGAAGGGCCGCGATCAGCTCCGACTTCGCGCGGACGACGCCCTCCAGCGAGCCGACCTTCTCGAGATGGACGGGGGCGATCGCGGTCACGACGCCGACCTCGGGCCGCGTGTAGGCCGCGAGCTCCCCAATCTGGCCGAAGCCCCGCATCGCCAGCTCGAGAATGCAGAGCTCGGTGTCCTCCTCGAGACGACACAGCGTCAGCGGGACCCCGAGCTCGTTGTTGAAGCTGCGCTCGGCGGCGACTGTGCGCCGCTGCGGGGCGCAGATCGCGGCGAGCAGATCCTTCGTCGTCGTCTTGCCGATCGAGCCCGTGATCGCGACGACGCGGGCGCTCGAGCGGTCCCGGACCGCCTTTCCCAGGGCGGCGAGCGCGGCGAATGGATCGTCGGGTACGAGCGTCGCCGCGGCACCGCGCGCCAGCGCGTGCTTGCGGAACTCCGACCCGGCCCCGACCGCGACGAAGAGGTCGCCCTCCTCGATCCGTCGTGAGTCGATCTGGACGCCGGTCACGGATTCGGCCCACGGCTCCGCCCGCAGCTCCCCGGGCGCGACTGTGGCGACCTCTCCGAGCGTCAGCGGGATCACGCGCGCGCCACCGCCTGCAGCGCTTCCCGGGCGACCTCGCGGTCGTCGAATGGCACCGTCCGGTCGGCGAACTCCTGGCCCTGCTCATGGCCCTTGCCGGCGATCACGACGATGTCGCCTTCCTGCGCGATGCCGATCGCCCGCTCGATGGCCGCGGCTCGGTCCGGCTCGACTTCGAGGCTCTGCCCCGCATCCGCCACCACCTCGGCGATGATCGCGGCGGGATCTTCGCTGCGCGGATTGTCCGAGGTGACGATCGCGACGTCAGCGAGCTCGCCGGCGATCCGTCCCATCAGCGGCCGCTTGCCGCGGTCGCGGTCGCCGCCGCAACCGAAGACGCAGATGACGCGGTTGCGTGCGAGTTCACGCGCGGTGCGGAGGACGTTCGCGAGCGCGTCCGGCTTATGGGAGTAGTCCACGACGACCGCAAAGGGCTGGCCTGCCTCGACCGCCTCGAACCGGCCGGGGACTCCGTCGAGCGCCTCGACGCCGGCCGCGATCGCCTCGTTCTCGATTTCGAGTAGCCGCGCGACGGCGACAGCGGCCAGCACGTTCTCGACGTTGAAGCGGCCGCGTAGCTTCGTCCTCAGCTCGATCCCGCCGGCCCGCAGCCGGGCGCCGCCTCCGCCGAGCTCGAGCTGCTCGGGCCGGATGTCGGCATCGTCGACCACACCGAAGGTCAGGAGCGGCTCGTGCCCGAGGGCGCGCAGCTCCTCCGCGAGCCGGCGACCGTGCTCGTCGCCGACGTTGACCGCGGCCGGAGGCCGCTCGCCCTCGACGAAGAGCCGGCGCTTCGCCGCGTAGTAGCGCTCCAAGGTGCCGTGGAAGTCCAGGTGCTCTTGGCCCAGGTTGGTGAACGCGAGGGCGGCGAAGCGGACGCCTTCGAGCCGACCCAGCTCGGAGCCATGCGAGGTCGCCTCGAGCGCACAGCTTCGGTCGCCGGCCTCAAGCATCTCGCGGAAGGCGCGCTGGAGATCGATCGCCTCGGGCGTCGTCCGGATCGCCGGACGTCGCTCGCCGCCGATTCGGCTTTCGATCGTGCCGAGCAGCCCCGGCCGCCGGCCGGCCGCGGCAAGGATCGAATGGAGGAGGAAGGTGGTCGTCGTCTTCCCGTTCGTCCCCGTGACGCCGGCAACCTCGAGCTCCCGCGTGGGTTCGCGGAAGAAGACGACGGCCGCCTGGGCCATCGCCCGCCGGGCGTCCGGGACGACGACCTGCGAGACGTCGAGCTCGAGCGGCCGCTCGACGACGAGCGCGGTCGCCCCCCGCTGCACAGCGTCACGCGCGAACGTGTGACCGTCGTGGCGCTCGCCGGGCACGCAGAAGAAGAGCGCCCCGGGCCCGACGGCGCGCGTGTCGTAGGCGAGGTCGGAGATCTCGACCGGAGCGCGGTGGACGACGTCCGTAGGGGCGAGCGCTGCGATGACGCGCTCCAGGTTCATCTGGGCGGCGAGTCTACCAACGCGTCCAGCCGCCACAGAGAGCTCCGCAGTGTGAAAAGTCACAGATTTGCAGCACTTTCGCGACGAGAGACACCTAGCTTGGCGACACCTTCCGGGTTATGCTCGCCTCGGGGAGGAGGCCGGGCGAACCGGCCGCGAAGCGGCCTGTCCGCGAAAGCCGACCAGTGGGGGGTCTGGGGGAACCGGGAGGTTCCCCCAGCGCACACGTAGCAATTTAAGGAGAGTGATTTCAAAACTGCAGGTTCCGCTCACACACTGCAGCGCATCAAGCACAGCTCAGCTGGCATCACATTTGCAAAGCGGGCATCCTTAGTGCCACGAACGGCGATGGCACCTGTCCCGACCGGACATAACGTTCCCCAGGTAGTACGCCGCAGCGGCCGCGACGTGCCCGAAGCCGACCCGGACCGCGTGCGCTGAGCGATTTCGTCTCTCACCCCGGGCGCGGCCGTCGCAGCGTCCGTATCCCGCGCCGCCTCGGCGTCCGCCCGATTTCCGTCGCCGCCGCGGACTTCCACGGCAGCGCGGGCTTCTTCGTGCGCGTCGGAATCATCGGGCTCGCCACGATCGCCCTCTTCGGCCTCCTGGCACTCCGCCTCTGGTCGCTGCAGGTCGTCCGCGGGCCGCACTTCGCCCTCGCGGCGCAAAGCCAGACATTCAGGCTCATCGACCTGCCGGCACCGCGAGGCCAGATCGTCGACGCGAAGGGCCGATTGCTGGCCGGGACGAGCGGCGGCCTCGCCGTCTCGGTCGACCCCGCCGCACTCGGTCAGATCGACCGGCACGGCCGTTGGTGGCCCACCCATCAGGGGCGAATGCTCCTGCGACGGCTGAGCGGTCTCTCCGGTGTCCCGATCGCCCTCTTCATTCGCCGCATTCGCCATAGCGAGTTCAAGTCGCCCTACGCGTCCGCGGTCGTCCTGCCCCGGATCAAGCGCGACCTCAACTACTTCCTCGACGAGCACGCGCTGCAGTTCCCGGGAATCCACGTTGTCGCCCTACCGGAGCGAAGCTATCCGAGCGGCTCGATCGGGAGCGAGTTCCTCGGGTTGCTCGGCGAGATCAGCCCGACGCAGCTTGGGGCCCGCGCCCATCCGGGCCTTCGGGCCGGCGCGATCGTCGGCCAGTCCGGCGCCGAGGCGACTTACGACCGGCTTCTCAACGGCGGCCTGGAGAAGGCTCGCGTCGTCGTCGACGCCCGCGGTCGTCCGATCGGCGGCGCGCACGTCGTCCGCGTGCCGCGTCCCGCGAGCGGGCTTCAGCTCACGATCGACCTGCGCCTTCAGCGCGTCGCCGAAAAGGCCGTTCAAGACGGAATCGCGCTCGCGCACGCCAACGGCCACTACGACGCCCACGCCGGCGCCGCGGTCGTGATGAACCCGCGCGACGGCTCCGTCTATGCGCTCGCGAGCTACCCACGTTTCGACCAGGCCCGCGCCGCGACCAATCCGGAGTACCTGCGCGCGCTGCTCAATCCGAACGACCCGCGCCATCTCCTGGTCAACCGCGCCACCCAGGGCATGTATCCGACCGGCTCCACGTTCAAGCCGATCGTCGCCGAGGCCGGGCTTGCGTCGGGGCTGATCGGCCCGTATTCGACCCTCCCGTGCACGAGCACCTACACCGTCGGCAACCACGTCTTCCACAACGTCGAGGCGAGCGTCAACGCGAGCCTGACACTGCCGCAGGCGCTCTCGATCTCCTGCGACACGTGGTTCTATCGCCTCGGAGCGATGTTCTACGGCGAGCAGCAGAGAGGGCACCTGTACATGCAGGACTGGGCCCGCCGGCTCGGGGTCGGGCATCCGACGGGCTTCGATGTCCCGGGCGAGGCTGCGGGGCTCGTGCCGACCCCCGGCTGGCTGAAGCGGACGTTCAAGCAGGCCTGGCAGCGGATCTGGTACGAGGGCTACTCCGTCAACCTGGCCGTCGGCCAGGGGCAGCTCGCGATCACGCCGCTCCAGCTCGCCGTCGCCTACTCGACGCTCGCCAACGGCGGCACCGTTGTTCGCCCCCACGTCGGCCGGGCCGTCCTCGACTCGAGCGGGCGGATCACCAGGCAGCTCCGCTTCCCGGCCCGGCGGCACGTCCGTCTCCACGATGTCGGCGCGATCAGGGACGGGCTGTTCGCCGGCGCCCATTCGGGGACCTCGGGCTCCGTCTTCGGCAGCTTCCCGATTCCGGTGGCCGGCAAGACCGGAACGGCCGAGGCGCCGCCCGGGAGCGACCACTCCTGGTACGCGTCGTGGGCGCCCGCGTACAACCCGAAGCTAGTCGTCGTCGTCATGATCGAGCACGGGGGCTTCGGGGCCGAGGCCGCGGCTCCGGCCGCGAAGGAGATCTACTCGGCGTACTTCGGCGTCAAGGCGCCGCGCTCGTAGTCGCGGGCGCGTCGGGCCGCGCCGACAGGTACTGCAGGGTCTGCTGCATGATCGACTTGAACGCCGGCGCGGCAACGACGCCGCCCCAGATCGCGCCTCGCGGCTCGTCGACTGTGACGAGCACCACGACGCGCGGCCGCGTCGCCGGGGCGAAGCCGACGAACGACGCCACGTACCTCGACGTCGAGTAGCCGCCGCGCGGATCCGGCTTCGCCGCAGTGCCGGTCTTCCCCGCGACGTGGTACCCCGGAATCTGTGCGAGCGTGCCGGTGCCGTCGAGTACGACGTTCTGCAGCATCGACGTCAGCTCCCGGGCGATCCAGCGAGTGACGACCCGGCGGTGGAAGAGTGGCCTGGCGAGGCCGTCGCCCAGACGCTCGACGACGTGCGGCCGCGTCCAGACTCCGCCGTTGGCAATTGCCGCATACGCCGAGGCCATCTGCATCGGCGTGACCGCGATCCCCTGGCCGATCGGCACGTTGCCGATCGTCGAGCCCGACCACTCGTCGGCCGGGAGCATGATGCCCCGGCTCTCGCCGGGGAAGTCGATCCCGGTCCGGCGGCCGAAGCCGAAGCGTGAGATCCACGACATCAGCCGCTCCTTGCCGAGCAGGCGTGCGAGTGTGATCGCACCGACATTGGATGACTTCGAGAGGATCGTCGCCACGCTCATCGTCTCCGTGCCGCGCGGTTCGGCATCGTGAATCCTCCGATCGGCGACCTGGATCTCGTACGGCAGCGTGAAGGCGGTTCGCGGCGTCACGATCCCTGTCGAGAGCGCACCGGCGACCGTGACGAGCTTGAACGTCGAGCCGGGCTCGTAGGTGTCGGTGATCGCACGGTTGCGTTGCAGGTCCTTCGAGACCCCGGGGAAGTTGTTCGCGTCGTAGGTCGGCGCCACGGCCATCGCGAGCACCGCCCCGGTATGGGGATCGAGCACGATCGCGCTCGCATCCTTCGCGTGCCACCTCTGCACGGTCTCGCGGAGCACCGTCTCCGCCGTGCCCTGGATGTTCTGGTTGATCGTCAGCGAGGCGTCGCGGCCGTCGCGTGCGGGCGTCGAGACGATCGAGTCGAGCACGTGGCCGAACGGGTCGCGGACGAGGGTCTCCCGTCCCGGGCGTCCCGCCAGCGGACGGTCGAGCGAGAGCTCGAGCCCTGACAGGCCATGGTTGTCCACGCCGGCATAGCCGAGCACCTGCGCCGCGATCGAGTGCTGCGGGTAGAACCTCCGCTCTTCCGGATAGAACCCGAGGCCTGTGATGTGCAGGCGCTCGAGCTTCGCGGCACGCGCCGCGTCGGCCTTGCGGGCGACGTAGACGAAGCCGTGCGCACGGTCGGAGAGCTGCTCGTAGACCTGCTTCGGGTCGAGGCGGAGGATCCGTGCGACGAGCGGCGCGACTTTCGTCGCGTCGCGGATCTGTAACGGGTCGGCGTAGACCGTCATCGCCTGTTCCCCGATCGCGAGCTGGACGCCCGTGCTGTCGTAGATCGTGCCGCGGTTCGCCGCGATCGTGACCGTCTGGCGGTGCTGGCTCGCCGCCATCCTGCCGAGAGACTGCGCGCGAACCCCCTGAAGCCAGACGGCGCGAGCCACCGTGGCGCCGAAGACGATCGCGAAGACGGCGAGCAGGAGGCGGATCCGCCGGTTCGCGAGCCGGCCGCTCAACGCGCGCGGCCGGGTGTGAGGTCGACGTAGCCGATCGTCGTCGGATCGGCGGGGACGAACCCGCGCGCCTTGGCGAGCGCCTGAATGCGCGGCGAGGAGGCGGCGCCGGAGAGCTTCGCGCCGAGCGCCGCGTTCTCAGCTCGCAGCTGCTCGCGCTCGTTGTTCATGTGGTCGAGCCGGATGTTCAGCCGCAGGACCGCGACGTTGAGCGCGACGATTCCGGCCAGCAGAACCGAGCCGACGATGATCCAGGCAAGGCCACCCGCGACGCCGGCCTTCGCCGCCGCCTTCCGGCGTGGCACCGCACGCGGCTTCGGCTTCGGACGCGGTGCGCGGCGCGGCCTCGGCGCGGCGACGGCGGCCGCTTCGTGCCAGGACGCCATCAGTTGCCCTTCCAGTGATGCCGCCGAGTTTCTGGGTCGCGAGCACCAAGCCGCGTGATCGCGGGCCAGAAGCCGGCATGTATTGCTGGATGGGGCACTAAACCTTCACCGCCGCGCGCAAGCGCGCCGACGCGGCCCGCGGATTGCCGGCGGTCTCGCGTGAGCTCGGCCGGATCGCCCGCCGCGGCGTCGCACGAAGCACCGGCTCCTGCCCACAGACGCAGATGGGAAAGTCCGGCGGGCAGGTGCAGCCCCGCTCCTGGTCGCGGAGGAAGCGCTTGACGATCCGGTCCTCGAGCGAGTGGAAGCTGATCACCGCCAGCCTCCCGCCCGGGTTGAGGAGATCGACCGCCGGGGGCAAGGCGTCCTCGAGCGCGGTGAGCTCATCGTTGACAGCGATCCGAAGCGCCTGGAAGACCCGCTTCGCGGGATGGCCGTCGCCGAAACGGGCCGGCGCCGGAATCGCAGTCTTGATCGTCTCGACGAGCTCGCCCGTCCGTTCGAAGGGCCGTTCGCGGCGCCGGCGCGCGATCGCGCGGGCGATCTGCTTCGCGTAGCGCTCCTCGCCGTACTGCCGGAAGATGTGGGTCAGCTCGCGCTCGGAGGCCTCGTTGACGACTTCGCGGGCCGAGTAGTCCACAGAGGGATCCATCCGCATGTCGAGCGGCGCGTCGGCGGCATATGAGAAGCCTCGCTCGGGACGGTCGATCTGCATCGACGAGACCCCGAGGTCGAAGAGCATCGCGTCCGCCCGGGCGCCGTTGTCGGCGAGTTGCTCGAGCACGACGGCGAAGTCGCCGCGGAGAAATCTTCCCTGGACGCCGGTCTGCTTGCGAAAGCGATCGAAGTACGCGCGCGCGGTCGGATCGCGGTCGATCGCGATCAGCCGGCCCTCGCCGCGCAGGTCGGCGGCGAGCAGCGCCGCGTGGCCGCCCGCCCCGAAGGTCGCGTCGACGACGGTTTCGCCAGGCTCGATCGCAAGCAGCTGCCGGACCTCGTCGGCCAGTACGGGAACGTGATCAGTCGCGTTTGGTTGCAAGGCGCTCGGCAACATCCTCAGCACTCCCTTCGATCTCGTCCAGGTGCGCGCGCCACGAAGCGCGGTCCCAGATCTCGAGGTGGTCGTGGATTCCGGCCACGACGACCTCCTTCCCCAGCCCGGCATGCTCGCCCAGCGACGGCGGCACCATCACCCTGCCCTGCTTGTCCAGCTCCGCCTCGGCTGCCCCGGAGAAGAAGTAGCGCCGGATCAAGCGGCCCTCCTTGCTGAGCGGGTCGAGCTCGCGCAGCCGGGACTCGACCGTTGCGGCCCACTCGCTGCGCGGGTAGGCGTAGAGACACCGCTCGATTCCCCGGGTGAGAACGAGTCCGTCTGCGAATGCCTGACGGAACTTGGCCGGGAGCGTGAGGCGGTTCTTGTCATCGATCGTGTGCTCGTGCTCGCCTACCAGCATGGTCCACTTCGCACCACTTTAAACCACTTACTCCCACTTGGCAACCCTTTTCCACCACATCTCACAACTCGACAGGCCGACGCGTTTCAGCAGAAGATGGAGCCGGTGCGCATCCCGCCGTTCGAGACGTTCTACGAGGAGCACAAGGACCCTGTCTTCGCCCACCTGCGGCGCTTGCTCGGGCAGGGCGCCGAGGACGCCTTCCAGGAGACCTTCCTGCGCGCGCTCCGAGGCTATCCGGAGCTCCGCAACGGGCGGCACCTCCGCGCCTGGGTGTTCACAATCGCGACGCGGGTCGCGATCGACGAGACGCGTCGGCGGCGGCCGATGGCTTCGCCCTGGTTACACGAGCTCGCCGTCGAGGACGGCCTTCCCCCCCACGCCGAGCTCGGTCATCTCACCGACAACCTGCCGCCGAAGGAACGCGCCGCCGTCGTCCTTCGCTACGGCTTCGATCTTCCCTACGACGAAATTGCGGCCGCGCTCGGTTCGTCCGAGGACGCCGCCCGCCAGGCAACCTCTTCGGGGGTACGCCGTCTGCGAGAAAGGAGCAAGCGATCATGACGAACGTCTCTGCAGAGCTCGACTCCCGCTTCCGTGCCGCAGCCGCGGAGGAGGGGCTGCTCGACGTCGCATACGACGTGGTCGACTCGCCGCTGGGCGAGCTCTTCGTCGGCATCTCCGACCGCGGTCTCTGCGTGATCTCGTACGAGGCGGATCCCGACGCGCAGGTCGAAAGGCTGGCCCGCGGCTTCGGCTCGCGGGTGCTCCGCTCGACGCGACCCGTCGACCCCGCAAGGCGGCAGCTCGACGAGTACTTCGAAGGCAAGCGCAAGCGGTTCGACCTCGACGTCGACCTCCGCCTCGCCCGCGACTTCGGCCGCACGGTGCTCGAGGAGCTGGGTCGCGTCCCGTTCGGCGAGGTGACGACCTACGGCGAGCTCGCCGCCCGCGCCGGCAAGCCGCGGGCCGCGCGGGCGGTGGGGACGATCATGAACCGCAACCCCGTCCCGATCGTGCTGCCCTGCCACCGGGTCGTCGGAGCCAATGGATCCCTGGTCGGCTACGCGGGCGGGTTGGAGCGGAAGCACCAGCTGCTTCGACTCGAGGGCGCGCTCCTCGCTTGACCCTTCCTCCGGCGTCGGATATACGAACCTCACACGGGGTCTACGACCTAGGAGGACCGAAGATGAGGCGGGCACTCGCAGCCCTTTTTGCACTCGCAATCGCATTAACCCTCGCGGTGCCGGCGACCGCGGCCACACCGAGCCCCCGGCGAATGGCAGCCCAGATCCGGACGCTGCAGGGACAGGTGAAGACGCTCCAGAAGACGCTCAAGAAGACCAACACGAGGCTTCTACAGACCCAAACGTTTGCGGTCGTGGCGCTTCTCTACGGAGCTTGCAGCTCGGCCGCGACGGCCGATGCGCTGCAGGGGGCCAATCCGGCCGCCTTCGGCACCACGCCGGTAGCGGACTTCAACACCTGTGGCGACCTGCAGCAGGTCACCCGACCGACGCCGGCGATCGTCCGGCAGCCGAACACGCCGACGGTCAATGTGTTTCAGGAGCTCCTGAACATCTTCAAGTCATAGAGATGAGTCACGCGGGCGCCCTGGCTTTGCCGGGGCGCGCCGCCTACTGCTCGACAAGGCCCGTGCCGTTGAGACTTTCCCCAGCCGGTTGGTCCAAGAGCCGGTAGCCGACGCCCCACACGTTGACGACGCAAGGGCCGGCGCCGGCCTGCCGGAGCTTCCGGCGCAGGCGGGAGGCGTGCGAGTCGAGCGTTCGGGTGCGGCCGAGCGAGAGGTAGCCCCAGACCTCGCGCAGCAGCTGCTCCTTCGTGAAGACCCGCTCCGGCTCGGTCGCTAGCTTCGCGAGCAGGTCGTACTCCTTCGCGGGCAAGGTCACCGGACGGGCGTGGATGGCCACGCGCCGCGTCAGGAGGTCGACTGCGATTGGCCCGGCCTCGAGCCGATCGCGTAGGGACGGCGAGGTGCGGCGGAGCACCGCGCGGATCCGTGCGAGCAGCTCGTCGTAATGGAACGGACGCGGCACGTAATCGTCGCAGCCGCGATCGAACGCGCGGACGCGGTCGATGGTGTCGGCCTCGCTGCCGCCGAGGACGATCACCGGCACCTCGCGGTTCCACGAGCGCCCGGGCTCGCCCTCGCGAAGGCGGCGGCACAGCTCGGGCGACGAGAGAACAAGCGACGGCTGCAGACGTTCCACGAGCTCCAGCGCCTCCCGCTCTGCCTCGGCGCCGAGCACGTCGAAGCCGTCGTCTGCGAGGTGGCGCTGGAGGAACTCCCTGGTCGACGGCTCCGGCTCGGCGAGCAGCACGGCGTTCATAGCGGCGAAGGTACCGCCGAGCTTGCGGCTTGACTAGATGTCCTTTGCCGCGAATCTGAAACGAAAGATCCACCGAACTTTCGACAGCTGTCGAGGTCGGTCTTGTCCGATCTCGCGAGCGCAGCGAGGCGACAAACTAGCCCGCGGAAAGTGCGCAGCACTTTCTGCGGTCATAACCGTCCGGAACGGATCACTCCCCAGAGCAGCCAGATCCCGAGAGCTCCGGAGAGCAGGAATCCGAGGAAGGAAAGGAAGTTGACCCCGAAGACGAACGGCCCGTGCTTCGCGAAGATTCCGATCAGGCTGGACCCGATCAGTCCACCGACGACGATCAGCGCGACGACGAGGCGATTGAAGGCGACATCGACCTTGTGCATGAAGTCGTCGAGCCCCTTGTGCACGAACCCGACCTCGATCTGTCCGTCGCGGATCTGCTCGAGGAAGTCGTGCACCTGGTACGGCATCGTTGCCGCAATCCGGACGAACTCGCTCGACTCCTTCTGGGCCCGCGACAGAATTCGCTCGGGTGAGAACCGCTCGATCATCAGATTCCGCGCGTACGGCTTCGCGACCTCGAAGACGTTGAAATCCGGGTACAGCTCGGCCCCGACAGAAGCGAGGGTGGCGATCGCCTTGTCGAGGAGAACGAATCGGGTCGGTAGCCGCAGGTTCAACCGGTAGATGAGCTCGAAGGCCTCCCGGATCACCTGCAGTGGGTCGATCTCGGCCAGGCTGACGCCGTAGTAGCGGTAGTAGACGTCGCGAAGCTCGTCCGTGAACTCCTCCTCGCGCTCGCGCGGGTAGCGGACGCCGAGCTCCGCGAGCCGTCGCGGCATCGCATCGACGCGCTCGTTGGCGGCGTCGATGAAAAGGCCGGTCAGCTTCGACATGTCCTCGTCGGTGAGCTTGCCGACCTGGCCGAAATCGACGAGGCCGACCGCGGCCCCGCCGTCCAGTACGAAGATGTTCGCGGGATGCGGGTCACCGTGGAAGAACCCGTGCCGGAAGATCATCGTCATCCAGGTCTCGGCGATCCGGTACGCGAGCTCACGCCGCTCGCCTTCGCCCAGACTTGCCAAGTCGAGATCGGCCACCTGTACCCCCTGGAGCAGCTCGAGGACGAGCACGCGCCGGCGCGTGTAGGTCCAGTGGACGCGCGGGATCTTCACGTCCCCCTGCCCCGCGAAGTTGCGTCGGAACGCCTCCGCGTTGCGCGCCTCCGCCCGATAGTCGAGCTCGCCGCGGATCGAGCGGGCGAACTCGTCCACGACCTGCTCCGCGTCGATGAAATCAAGCGCCCGGACCCGCTCCTTGGCGAGGCGGGCTGCCTGGTAGAGCAGCGAGATGTCGGACTCGATCTGGCGCGGCGCGTTGGGACGCTGGACCTTGACCGCGACGCGCTCGCCGTTCGGAAGCACGGCGTGGTGCACTTGCCCGATCGAGGCCGCCGCGGTCGGTTGCTCGTCGAACTCGAGGAAGGCCTGCTCGATGGTTATGCCGAGCTCCTCCGAGATCACGCGTTCGACGTCGGCGAACGGGATCGGGCGCACGTCGTCCTGAAGCTTCTGCAGCTCGAGCACGACGTCGGGCGGAACGATGTCGGGACGGGTCGAGAGCAGCTGGCCGAACTTGACGAAGGTCGGGCCGAGCTCGTCGAGCATCTCCCGCAGACGGCGGCCCCGATCCGTGGGCGTCTCGACGCTACCGTCCCGGCCGATCCAAGGGACGAGATCGGTCAGGCGGTGGCGCTCGAAGAAGTAGCCGAATCCATGCTTGACCGCGACCTGCGCGATCTCGGAGAGGCGGCCGATGTTGCGCGTGGCCGGACGGGCCATGCGGTCAGTCTGACACGGGCTCGTTACGCCGCGTCCCGTCCGGCAACGCCGAGGGCAGGCCCGCCGCGGCCGCTTCGGCCGCGAGGCGCCAGAGCCGCACCATCTCCTCGCGGACGAGCTCGCCCGCCTCCGCGTAGCCGGAGCGGTTCCGAGACAGATGGTCGAGCTCGATCGGTTCGCCGAAGACGAGCGCGCACTGCCGGCGGTTCTTCGGCGACCAGCCGAAGGTGTCGAGACCGAGGGGGACGACCGGCGCGCCCTCCTGCATCGCGATCATCAGGCCACCGGTGTGGATGGGGCCCGGGTAGCCGAGCCGCTGGCGCGTTCCCTCGATGTGGACGCAGACGACGTCTCCGTCGTGGACATGCTGCCGCGCGATACGGAGCGCGTCGCGGTCGCTCTCGCCGCGGCGGATCGAGATCACGCCCATCCAGGCCAATGCCTCCCCGAGCACTGGCACCTCGAACAGCTCCGACTTCGCGAGGAAATAGGTGATCCCCGGAACAAAAGCGCCGATCAGCGGGTGGTCGATCCCGGAAAAGTGGTTGGCGGCGAGCACGCACCCCCGGTCGCTCGGGATCCGCTCGACCCCGTAGGCCGCGCTCGGGGCGAGTCGGAGCACGACGGGCACGACGGTGTGCCGGGCGAAGTGCCAGAGCCGCGTCTTGTCGTACTTCCAGAGCTTCGGCAAGCCGAGCCGCGTCAGCGGCGCGCTCACGGAAGCGGCGATGAAGGCGGCCGGGCGTTCTCGAGCAGCCGCAGCCGGTGCTCCAGCTGCGCGATCTTCAGCTCGGCTTCGTCGAGCTCCTCGCGAGTGACGAGCCCGAGCTCGCGAAAGACTCCCGCCAGTCGTGCCGCGGCGCGCTCGCCCACAGTCGAGTCGCCGCGCCAGAGCGCGAGGAGCTCGTCGGCTAGGGCCTTCGCCTCGTCGCGCCCGAGCCGCTGGACCGCCCCGGCCAGACGCGAAGGCGGCCCCTCACCACGCCGGTCAGAGGCCGTGCCGGCTTCGCCGGCGCGGCCGCTCTCAGCGGGTTCGGCCATGCGGACGTGCGCGGCGCCGCTGGCGGCGGCGCTCGCGTTTCGCTTCGGCCGAGGCGGCCGGGCTTGGCACGAGTTCACCGAGCGAGGGGGTCGGCTCGGCCGCGGCCGCCTGCTCCGCCTCTTCGAGGACGACCGTTCCCGGATCGGCAGCCGGCGCGCCGCCCCATGGACGCCTCGGGCGCCGCCGGGCGGGCGTGCCGCCGTCGGGCTCCGGGCCTTCCGGCTCGTCGATGCCTCTGCGGCGTGCGAACTCCGGCTCGCGCTCCTTCAGAATCGTCAGCAGCGGCGCCGCGATGAAGATCGACGAGTAGGCGCCCGAGGTGATCCCAACCAGCAGCGCGAATGCGAAGTCCTTCAGCGTCGCGCCGCCGAAGATGAGCAGGGCGCCGATCGGCAGCAAGGTGATGAACGTCGTCGCCAGCGAGCGGCGGATCGTCTCCCAGAGCGAGACGTTCGCGATCGTCGCGAAGGACGAGCGCCGCATCAGCGGGATGTTCTCCCGCATGCGGTCGAAGATGATGATCGTGTCGTAGATCGAGTAGCCGAGCACCGTCAAGACTGCGGCGACCGTCGAGTTGGAGACCTCGCGCCCAGTCAGGGAGTAGACGCCGACGGTGATCACGATGTCGTGCAGCAGCGCCGCGATCACGGGGCCCGCGAACTTGAGGTCGAACCTGACCGCGATGTAAAGCACGATCAGGAGCAGCGAGACGATGACCGCGACGATCGCGGAGCGCGCGATCTGTCTCCCGAAGCTCGAGGACACGTTCGTGATCTGCGAGTTTGTCGCCTGGAAGCGCGAAGTCAGATCGTCACCGAGCTTGTTCTGATTGGCCTCCGACAGAGACTTCATCCGCATCTGGAAGTTCTCGTACCTATCGCTGCCGAACGTCTTGCCGCGGCCTTGGATGACCGCGTCGTTCTGGCCGATGTCCTTCGCCTGGTTGCGGACGTCCGTGAGCGAGACCGGCTTCGGAGTCTTGAACGTCACCTGGGTGCCACCCTTGAAGTCGATCCCGAGGTTGAGGCCGCGGGTACCGAGCGAGGCTGCCCCGACGACGAGAATCACGCCCGAGATCGCGAACCAGAGGTAGCGCCGGCGCATGAAGTCGATCTGCAGCCACTTCGCCGACTGCTGCCCCGCGGCGCCCATGAACCGCGGGTTGTCGAACCAGGCGAAGCCGGAGAGCAGGCCGAGCATCGCCCGGGTCGCCGCAACCGCGGTGACGAGCGAGATGACCGTGCCGATCATCAGCATCAGCGCGAAGCCCTTGACGCCCGCGGTAGCGACGGCGAACAGGACCATCGCCGTGATCACGGTGACGACGTTGGCGTCGATGATCGTGTGGAAGCCCTTGGCGTACCCGGCGGCGATTGCAGCGCGCACGGACTTCCCAGCGCGCACTTCTTCCTTGATCCGTTCGAAGACGACCACGTTCGCGTCGGCCGCGACTCCGATCGTCAGGATCAATCCCGCGAAGCCCGGCAGCGTCAGCGTCACGTTGAAGAGCAGGATCGCCGCGTAGAGAAAGGCCGCGTAGATGCCGAGCCCGATCACCGCGACGAGGCCGAGGAACCGGTAGAGGACGAGCAGGAAGACCGCCACGAGCAGGAGGCCGATCAGGGCGGCCTTCTTCGCCTCGCTTAGCGAGTCCTTGCCGAGCGTCGCGGAGATGTCAGTACGCTCGATCGGGACGAAGTTGACCGGCAGGGCGCCGGTCTGGAGCACGAGCGCGAGGTCCTTCGCCTCGCCGATCGACTTGATGCCGGAGATCTCGGCGTTGCCGCTGATCCCGCCCGCGAGATCCGACTTGTTGAAGTCGATCTGCGGGAACGACCTGATCTCCCGGTCGAGCACGATCGCGAAGTGCTGCGGGATCCGGCGGTTCCGGCCCCGGTTGTACTCCTCGGCGGTGACCTGCTGGAACTTGTGCGAGCCCGAACCGGTGAACTGCATCAAGACGACCGGCTCGTTCGTCGTTGGGTCGAAGTCTTGGCGCGTTCCCGACAGCTTCAGGTCTGAGCCCGTCAGCTGCGGGACGCCCTTGACGTCGCCGACGCCCGTCTTGTCGGGGTTGTGGGTGAAGAGGTAGTAGTAGCTTTGGCCGGGTGGCGGTGGCTGAATCACATTGCCGCCCTGCTGGCCGGTGTTCCCGGGGCAGACGACCTCGGTCGAGTCGCAGGTGATGACGACGGTGTTCTGCGGGACGGCGAGCACCGTGAACGGCCGCTTGAGCTTGCTCTGCTTCGCCTGCTTCAGCGCCGCGGCGCGACTCGTAGCCGGGCCGACGGATTTCTGCTTGTTCTTCCCGAACGCGTAGTAGCCCTCGGGTTCGCCCTTCTTGGCCTGCGACTGGACGGCTGAAAGGAGCTTGTCGAGGCTCGGCGACGGCTGCGGGTTGCCGCTCGCGGTGATCGACGGGCCGGTCAAGGAGGTCTCGAGGTCGTAGAGCTCGAGCTGGGCCGTCTTGCCGATGATCGTCGCCGCTTTCGCCGGATCATGGACGCCGGCGAGCTCGATCACGATCTGATTCGAGCCCTGCTTGCGGATCTCGGGCTCGGAGACGCCGAGCTTGTCGACCCGCTGGCGCATGATCGACACCGACCGGTCGAGCGCTGCCGAGTCCAGCTTCTGCCCTTTCGCGGGTCGGGCCTCGAGCACGACCTCGAGGCCGCCCTGGAGATCGAGACCGAGCGTCACCTTCTTGTGCACCGGTGATCCTGGAACGGCAAGCGCAACCACTCCCGCCAGAGCGGCGAGGATCAGGCCGACAAGGATCAGGTGCGAACGGCGGTTCGTCATCCGCGCAGGGCTGGAAGCTTAGCCACGACGATCGCGGAGTGAACGAACCGTGCCTTCACCCTCCCCCGGGTTTAGCCGGCCGCAGCGGCAAAGCCGCTACGGCCTTTGAGACGGCATCGCAAGCGATGCCTCGCCGCGGCGATCGCCGAGTGAACCACCGTGCCTTCACCTTCAGCCGGGTTTAGCCGGCCGCAGCGGCAAAGCCGCTACGGCCTTTGAGACGGCATCGCAAGCGATGCCTTAGCTTTCGGAGCGCTCGCCCTGGGCGAGGGGTTCCAGCTCTTCCGGCTCGTCGCGAACGACGGCGGCGACGGCGCGGCGGTCGAGGCGCACGACGACATCGGGCGCGATCTCGACCTTGAGCACCTCCTCGTCCAACTGGCGTACGTACCCGCGGA
>Ga0209474_10002031_pt1 | contig 18995 bp, 21 predicted proteins | sample GraSoiAngelo_145_FD_185902 | JGI IMG/M metagenome (GOLD analysis project Ga0209474, IMG submission 185902) | Grasslands soil microbial communities from the Angelo Coastal Reserve, California, USA - 14_1009_05_20cm (SPAdes) (version 2) | ecosystem: Environmental > Terrestrial > Soil > Grasslands... | reverse complement strand
GCATTGGCCAGAAGAAAATTGCGATGCATCCAGCGAGGATAACGACCAAGTGTGACGGTGCAGGCCCCCACGCGCGGTGAAGCAAGGGGTCCTGAAAGGCATAATTCATGTTGAACTCCGGAGGCAGAAATCGCGAAAAGACGAGCACGGCTCCGGTAATCGCGGTTTGCAAAGGCAGGGCCCGGCGATCGTAGCCGAGGACGAGCAAAGCCCAAAGCAGCACGATGGGCAAGCCGATGTGGAAGCAGGAAAGCAGTCTCAGCCACAAGGCGTAATGCGTGTCCCACATATACTCCGTCCCGCCAATGAAGTGGCGCCCGGTCACAATGCGCCAGGAGACGTCCAAGCTCCACAGAACTCCGACAAGCGGCGTAAGGAGCGCTTGGCTCGAAACCAGCAGGGAATTCCGGAACCATAACCCGAGGCAGGCCACCACCACACTGACGTCACACAGATGCAGCATGTTTTGCCAGCCCCACGACCAGGTGTAGAGAGGGAACCAGACGAGCACCCAAACGAGTGCAACCCAACGCGCTATGGCAAAAGACTTTGTTTCTTTGCGCATGCCTATTCGGCCATGCCTCCCCATGGAATGCCAATTTGCGCCAAAGCGTAACACAGGCTCCAATATGGAGCTTGGAGAGTTCCGCTGATGGCCCGAGCATAGCTCGCCATGCACGCAAAGGCCGAGAAACACTCGACCCTCGAGCGTTTGCTACGTTGGCTGCGAGAGCGCGAAGACGAGATGGCCGCGTTGCTAGCTGATCTCGTAGCTGTGCCGACGGAGAATCCCCCGGGCCGGGATTACCGCGAGTTTGCGGAACTGTTTGAAAGCTGCGTCATAAAACTCGGCCTGCCATGCGAGCGTCTTGAACTTACTTCGAAGCAGGCCGCCGCAGGCGATGCACCTGCTTGTCTCTCGGTCAGTTATGGCCAAGGTGAACGCGTCTTTTATTTTCACGGACATTACGATGTAGTTCCCGCGCAATCCGAAGAGCAATTCCGGCCTCAACGCAAAGAGCGTTTCGTATTTGGCCGCGGCGCCTGCGATATGAAGGGCGGAATCGTGTCCATGCTCTATGCGCTTCTCGCGTTGAGGGAATGCAGCGTAGAGATGGATGGAAAAGTGCAGCTAATTCTGGTTCCAGACGAAGAAACCGGTGGGGCGCGTGGTTCCGCAAGGCTGGCAGAGGAGGGAATACTGCGCAGAAATGGCGTCGGCATGCTGCTGGCAGAGCCGACCAGCGGCGTAGTTTGGAATGCCAACCGTGGCGCCATTTCACTGCGCGTTCAGGTATTCGGGAAGTCCGCGCACGTCGGTCTGCAACACCTGGGCGAAAACGCCTTTGAACGCATGCACAGCGTGGTGGAGCGTCTCCAGGAGCTGAAACGCGAAGTGCAACAACGTACAACGAGTTCGTACGTGGGCGCGGGCCAGTCGCCGAACTCCATTCTGATGCTTGGCGGACAGAGTGGCGGCGGAACGAACTTCAATGCAGTGCCGGAGAGTTGCTGGTTCAGCATCGACCGCCGCATCAATCCCGAAGAAAACCTGAGGGAAGAGAAGACCAGGCTCATCGATGTTCTGAAGGAGTGCCAGCGCCGAGGGATCCCGCTGGAGTGGGAAATCCTGCAGGAAGGGAATTCCGCATCAACAGACCAAGAGGAAGCCACTGGCCGGGCATTGGCTCATGCAATCCAAGAAATAACAGGCAAACCGGCCGTCTTTGAGCTGTGCCCCGGTCTGCTGGAGTCGCGGTTTTATGCGGCGCAACGGATACCCAGTTACGCTTATGGTCCGGGGCTACTTTCCGTTGCGCATGGCCCGAACGAATATGTGGATCTTCGCCGGGTCACAGAATGCGCCGCGATCTATGCTCTTACTGCGGCGAAGGTCTTCGAGAACCTGAGGTAGTTACGCTCCAACTTGCCTGTGGTAAAGAAATAGTCGGACCGAAGGACAGGTGTTCCAAAAGCAAACTAATGCTAAGGCAATGCTAAGGCGTTGAGCAGCAAGAGCTTAATTGAAACGGCGCCTTCTCTTGCCCATGTTACATCGTTCTTGAGGTCCAGTTGTCCGGAAGTACTATTTGAGTTTTCCACAGAGTCGCCGATGATTCCCGAGTATGCCGAACCTCTACTTCTGCCAGCCACACGCGAAAAACCAGGGCATGCTACGAGCCGTTCTCTCGGTGAATGAGTGCGAAGCGGTCGTCCAGCAGCATCCAGCGACGTACGTGGGGCAAGACTTTCCTCACCTCGGGAACGACGCGAAGGCCACTCGCGATTTTGCTGTGATCCGTTTCCACCCTGAAGAAACCAAAGCCCCGTGGCGGCCCGGCTACTATCGAGTGGATTCGGACCTCAACAAGCTGAACGAATCACTGCTCGCTCTCTCCCGCTAATAACGCGCCAGGTCTTCCAGCTTCAACTAAAATCCCAAGATCGCCTGGAAAGCGAGAACCGGCATGGTGGTCAGCCACGGTTTCAAACTGCTGCGGGCAACCACGTTTGCAATACCTCCATCGAACCTGGCGGCATTTCGTTGAAACTCAGTCCCATCCCCAGGTGCACAACGGAATACGCTACCGTGGCAAGCGCCACGAAAGACTGTGTTTCATTGAAGATTCTTACACGAACTGCAGTGCCACCCGGCAGCGGATTGATGGTGTCCACATAGCAGCCCGTGGCGCTGATATCGCTGATGCGCGCGGGAAGCTGCGAACCGTTGTTTTCTTCATGAACTTCCGCGGAAGCAATGAAAGGGAATCGAGGTGAACGGCGACGCTCTTGTTCCATGGCCTGGGACCTTCCTTGGGGATCTTGAGACGCAGGCATTGTATACCCATTTTTTTCTGGCGGTTAGCGACAAACTTCAACGCGTGCCATGAGTCTTGCTGCTTGCGCGTCATTTCCTGACAAAGTCCGTGGCGGAAATAAATTTCCCAAAGTACTATCGAAATAGTGTCCTCTCAGAGTGAGTGAACGAATGCCCCCCGAAGGCGTACGCCGAAGCAGCCGAATTCCGAAGGAGATTGCTATCCTTGTGGTTGGCAGCGATATCGAAGGCAAGGTTTTCTCCGAACAAACGAAAACCGTGCTGCTTAGCAGGCACGGGGCCGGCATTGTCTCTCGCTATAAACTTTCCGCGGAGCAGGAACTGATTCTCCGCCGCCTGGATACGAACAAAGAGGCCGAAGTTCGCCTGGTCGGTCAGATTGGCGTCGAGGGCGAACTCTATACTTACGGCGTGGCCTTTCTGGATTCGACGAAGAATTTCTGGGGCATCCAATTCCCAACGCCATCCGCGGAAGAACAGGAAACGCAAATCGTATTAATGGAGTGCGGCAGTTGCCAGATGCATGAAAGCGTGGAACAAAGCGATCTGGAATCCGATGTTTATCTCGTCAACGAAGGCATTGTCCGCTTCTGCAAAAATTGCGGCTCCTCGACGTTCTGGAAGCGCGGAGCGGAGGATGCTGAGGAAACTCCTGTTGCCGTGGAGATGGTCCAAAGCCGCTCGATGGGGTGGGTCGATGAAGAGGAACAGGCGCCGTCTCCGGTTGTGGTTGTGGCTCCGGCTGAACCAGTGCCCGCTGGGCGCCGGGAAAACCGGCGAAAGCATGGGCGAACAAAAGCAAATTTCAAAGCGTGCGTGCGGAGCTTTGTTCACGGCGATGACATAGTGACCTGTGAGGACGTTTCCCGCGGCGGGCTGTGCTTCAAGAGCCGCAAGCCTTATGCCGAGAATTTTAAGATTGAAGTAGCTGCCCCATACACTCCCGGAATGCAGAACTTTTTTACCGCAGCAGAAATCGTCCACGTACAAGAGTTAAAGAGCGAAAAGAAGTTCCGTTGCGGCGTGGCTTATCTGAAGGGCGCGAAGCATCGTTAAAGTGCAAAAGAACCGCGTTTCCCGTTTGCGCGGGAAGTCAGAGGTTCGAAGAATCGAACGGCTTGGGGAACAACTCACGCATCCGAAGCACTTCTGTTTTTCCTTTGAGACTGGCAAGAATCACCGGCACATCACCGCAAAATTCCCAAATCAATTGGCGGCACGCGCCGCAGGGAGGCGTCAACGTATCCGTATCCGTTACTACGGAAATTGCGTCGAAGCCGCGTTCACCTTCGCTGATGGCCTTGAAAATGGCCACGCGTTCTGCGCACACGGTGAGCCCATAAGTCGCATTTTCAACGTTGCAGCCGCCAAAAATCCTCCCAGAAGTGGCGCGCAGCGCGGCGCCCACGCGAAAGTTCGAATAGGGCGCGTGCGCATTCTCTCTTGCCTGCTTTGCCGCGGAAATCAGCCTGTCGTATTCGCTCACGCGCTTTCCTTTCGCTTCCGTCACCAAGCATCCCTATGCAATGGCTTCCCCAACTCGCGGAATCACTGCCTTCAGCAAACTAATGAACTGCCCTTTTACTCGCTCCGCCGTCTCTAACACTTCAACATGATTTAGCGGCTGATCCAGAATTCCCGCCGCAGCGTTGGTCACGCAGGAAATGCCGAGCACGCGCATGCCGCTGTGCCGCGCGGCAATGACCTCTGGAACGGTAGACATCCCTACCAGGTCGGCTCCGATCGTACGCAAATAACGAATCTCAGCCGGCGTCTCGTAGCTGGGCCCGGCAAGCCCCGCGTATACGCCTTCATTCATCCCGATTCCTAAACGGTTTCCCTCACTGACCGCCATTTCGCGGAACCTTTTGTCGTACGCGGCGGTCATGTCATGAAAACGCAAGCCGAACCGCTCGTCGTTAGGACCAGTCAGTGGACTAACGCCCTGCAGATTGATGTGGTCGCTGATGACTACAAGCCGCCCTTGCGTGAACTCGCGTTTGATGCCCCCGGCCGCGTTCGTCAAGATCACCGCTTTCACTCCCATCCGCGCGAAAACACGAATGGGAAACGCCACGTCTTTTGCCGAATATCCCTCATAAAGATGGACGCGGCCTTGCATCCCCGCAACGGCAATCGCGCCTACTTTCCCAATGACCAATTGCCCCGCGTGCCCGATGGCAGTGGACCGCGGAAAATACGGGATCTCGGCGTAAGGAATTCTCGTTGCACCGTTGAATTCGTCGGCAAACGCACCCAGCCCCGAACCGAGAACAAGGGCGATCTGCGGACGCAGTTTCGTTCGGGAAAAAATGAAATCCGCAGCGAGCCCAGCCCGCTCGAATTCTCCGGCAAGCATGAGCGCTTTTTGGGGGAGGGTGGCGGGCCTCTGGATGGCGTCACGTCTCTTTTGGGTTTTCAGCCGGGCTTTCTTCGCACTCATGTAAACATTCCGACGATCGAGGCAGACATAAGATTGGCCATGGTGCCGGCGAGCATCGCGCGTATTCCGAATTTGGCAAGCTGCCCGCGCTGTTCCGGCGCCAGCGCCCCAATCCCGCCGATCTGAATGCCGATGGAACTGAAGTTTGCGAATCCGCACAAGGCAAAAGTGGCAATGGTGAAGGAGCGCGGATCGAGTGTCGCTTTCAGCGCTCCCAATTGTTGAAAAGCCACCAGTTCATTGATGACCATGCGTGTCCCCAAGAGGTTTCCCATGACTTTGCAATCATGCCAGGGAATTCCGACGAGCCAGGCAATTGGAGAAAGAACCCAGCCGAACACGCGCTGCAAACTGTCGGGAAACCATGCGATGTGGTTGTGGCCCCAACCCATCATGGCATTCACCAGCGCGAGCAGCGCGATGAAAGTCACCAGCATGGCGCCAACGTTGAGAGCCAAATGCAAGCCGTCGATCGTGCCGCGCGAAATCGCCCCAAGAACGTTCGGCTCCTTTTCCATCTTTGGCATTTCCACGTGCCCCGCGGTAAGCGATTGTTCCGTTTCTGGCACAAGCATTTTGGCCATCAGCAGCGTGCCCGGAGCGGTCATGATGACCGCCGCCAGCAGGTGCTTGGCCTCGACGCCAAACGCGATGTACGCCGCCATAATCCCCCCGGAAACATGAGCCATGCCGCTCGTCATCACGCACATCAATTCGGATTTTGTGAGCTTGCCGAGAAATGGGCGGATGGTGAGCGGCGCCTCCGTTTGTCCCATGAAGATGCTCGCAGCCACGTTCAGAGATTCCGCGCCGCTCGCCCCCATCACCCGCGTCATCAACCAGGCAGCTCCGCGAATGATGACCTGCATCACGCCAATGTGATAGAGCACCGCAAAAAAAGCGGCAATAAAGATGATTGTGGGGAGCACTTGAAAGGCGAAGGAGAAGCCGAACGAAGAAATCTTCTTGCCGATTTCTCCAAACACGAATTCCGATCCAACGTAGGAAAAGCTCAGCAACCGGTTTACGGCGTCACCCGCGGCTTGAAAGATTTGACGGCCAATATCGAAGCGCAGGACAAAGAAAGCAAACGAAAGTTGCAGCCCAAGTCCCCAAAGAACAGTTTTCAGGCGAATGGCCTTGCGCTCTGTGGAGAACAAATACGCCAGGCCAAGCATGGCGCCCAGGCCGAGTATTCCCACGAATCTTCCCATTCGTTCTCCTTTTAAGTACCCGCTTCTGAGGTTTCAGATCCCCGGAATCGTTCAGGCGCCCGTTAGGCGCCAATGATACGGCGCACCAGCGGCCGCTTTTCCCGCGGCGCGCTTTCGCTCACCACATAGCTGCTGGCAATGAGAGTTTTCGCTTCGGCAAGTTTGGCGTCGCTATTGTAATGAATCGTGACCAGCTTTTCGCCCTTTTCCACGCGGTCGGCAATGCGTTTGTGAAATTCCAGTCCCACAGCGTGGTCAATCTTGTCCTCTTTCCTTTCTCTGCCTCCGCCGAGCATGGCCAGGGCCGTTCCCAAATGTTCGCAATGAATGCCGCTGACGTAGCCCGAGGTTTGGCCGGCAACCTCTGCGTGAAACCGCGCTTGAGGCATCCGCTCCGGCTCGTCCACAATGCACTCGTCGCCTCCCTGCAGGCGAATTCCGCGCCTGAGTTTTTCCAGCGCCTGGCCCGTAGCGACCATCTTTTCCGCCAGCCGCCGCCCCTCTTCGACGCTCTTCGTCCTCTCGCCAAGAAAAAACATCCATGCCGAGAGCTCCAGGCTCAAATCGCGCAAATCCTCCGGTCCGCGGCCCTTCAGCACTTCCACCGACTCCAACACTTCATGAGAATGGCCCGCCAAGCGCCCCAGCGGCTGGTCCATGTCGGTAATCAGCGCCACCACTCTCTTGCCCATGCGCTTTCCGGTTTCGACCATGACTTCGGCCAGCCGCACGGAATCCTCTTCTTTCTTCATGAACGCGCCTGAGCCGGTTTTCACGTCCAGCACCAGCGCATCAATTCCCTCCGCAAGTTTCTTGCTCATGATGGACGCGCAGATGAGGCCGACATTTTCTATTGTCGACGTAACATCGCGCAGCGCGTAAATCTTCTTGTCCGCCGGCGCAATCTCCGCCGTCTGTCCGATCAGGCCCATACCACATTCGCGGAGAACGCGCCGGAATTCCGCCAGCGACAGGTTCACGTTGAAGCCTGGAATGGCTTCCAGCTTGTCCAGCGTTCCCCCCGTATGCCCCAGGCCGCGGCCGCTGATCATCGGCACCGTGAGTCCGCCAGCCGCGACAATGGGCGCGAGGATCAGCGAAGTTTTGTCTCCCACGCCTCCCGTGGAATGTTTGTCTACTTTCTTTCCCGGAATTTCCGAATGGCTGAGGACTTCGCCGGAATACAACATCACTTCGGTGAGGGCCGCGATTTCCGCGCGGTTCAACCCGCGAATCCAGACGGCCATCAGCCACGCCGCCATCTGGTAATCGGGAATCTCGCCGCGCGTGTAGCCCGACACGAGAAAATCGATTTCTTCGCGGGATAATACCCCGCAATCACGTTTCTTGCGGATCAAGTCAACGGCGCGCATGCGTGTGGAGCGCTGGCGAGCGTAGCATCCGTCCTATACAGCGTCAATCGAATGCAGCTTCTCTTTTCGAAAGCCGTTAGAGAGGTCCTCCCACGTCGGGAGGCAGGCTGGTGACCTGTCCGGAGACTACGTGCCACCCGCTCGCGCCATTCAGGTAGACGTGAATCGAGCGCATCTGGTGGCCTAGCTGCTGGCCTTTCGTGCTGAACCGCGAGGACCACAGACATGTGGCGACAGCCATGTCCTGGTAGATTTGTACCTTAATGTCCGATGCCTGGAAGGCGTCATACTTGACGGTGTCGGATTGAATCAATGTAAGCCACTGGGCTTTGTTCACTTGCTGTCCGTGCGAAAGCGTGCCCGCAAAATCCTCGCTGTACACGCGACGGAAGTAGGCGCCATTCCTCAGTTGAATGGCCCGCCCCGCCTCTCTCTCGAGACTGACAATCTCTTGCCGGCGCAGTTCGGGGTCGTAAGTCTGGGTGACACAGCGTCGGATGCAATCGCTGCGCTCCGCCGCCCGCTCGTCTTGCTGCGACGAGCCCTGCCCAATCAATAGCGCGACACCCACACCCGCAATCGCTGCAAACTTAATCATGGCCCGTCATTCTCCTTCGCCGGAGCTATTCCGCTTGATTATAGGAGAAAAGCGCTGCCACAAATCTTTGGCATTCCGCAAAGTGTCGAATTTGCTAGAATCGCCTCTCCCCGCAGGCTTCCGCAATGGAGGTATCTATGGATCTTGTCGTTGGGGCCACCGGTCTTGTCGGTCAGCAAATTGCCCTCGGCCTCCGCCGTCAGGGCCGCAAGGTACGCGCGCTCGTGCGCGGCGGAACTCGCCATGAGAAGGGCGCCTCGCTGATGGCCGCAGGCGTCGAAATCTTCGATGCCGATCTCACCAAGCCGGAAACTTTGCCTGGCGCCTGCACGGTCGTGGAAACTATCCTCTGCACGGCTACTTCCATGCCTCATGGCAAGGACGACGGCCTGCGCTGCGTAGACCACGACGGCACCCTCGCCTTGATCGACAGCGCGGAGCGTTCCGGCGTCCAGAACTTCGTCTACGCGTCTTATTCGGGAAATATCCGTGAGGACTCTCCGCTCGAAACTGCCAAGCGCGATTGCGAGAAGCGCCTTCTCGCCTCACGAATGCGCGCCACGATCCTTCGTCCCTCCTATTTCATGGAAATGTGGCTGAGTCCCGCGCTCGGCTTCGATCCCGCGAATAGCCGGGCCCGAATTTATGGCTCAGGCGACGCGAAAGTTAGCTACATCTCTTTTCATGACGTTGTCGCCTTTGCCTTGGCCGTCGCTGCCAACCCTTCGCATCCATCGGCGTTTCTCGAGATGGGCGGGCCCGAGCCGCTATCCCAGCTCGACGCCGTTGGGATTTTCGAGCGCTTGCTTGGCAGGGAGTGCGAACTGGAAAAAGTACCGCTCGCAGCTCTCGAGGAGCAGCACCGCTCCGCCGATCCGCTGCAGAAGACCTTCGCCGCCCTCATGATTGGTTATGCCAAGGGAGACACCATTCCCGGCAGCCTGGAAACCGCACGCCAGTATGGCGTCACGCTTCATTCCATTTCCGACTACGCCGCGCCATTCCGCAAAGCCGCGGGCGCCTAGCAACCTTGGCAGCCTTGTTCGGGAAATATTGCATTAAAGTCGTGAATTGCCTGTCTCGCGCCTTCCCCCTCGCTTGAAGACGTGCGCTTGCACAACAACGCATGCATTCCCGCCGCTCGCGCCGCCTCAATCTCTTTGACGGCATCCGACACAAACAAAAACTGCCTCGGCTCAGAGGAAACCGCTGCCGCAATCTTCCTATAGCTCTCGGCTTCCGCCTTCGCTCCCATCCGCGTATCAAAAAATGCGCTGATGTAAGGCGTCAAATCCCCTGTAGCCACGCTTCCGAATAGCAACTGTTGCGCCAGCACGCTGCCCGAGGAATAAATACAAATCACTTTCCCCCGGCGCTTCCATCGTTTGAACGCCACCGGCACATCGGGATATACATCCCCTTGTAGCTCCCCGCTCGCATATCCCTGTTGCCAGATTTTTCCCTGCAGCGCCTTCAGCGGCGTGCACTTGCTGTCCCGCGCGATAAGCCACTGGCCATACGCCGCGCTCGAACGCAATCGCTCTTCGTCTGAGTCATCACGCCAGCTGGGCGGTTTGAATCCATTCCGCTCATCGAGTCCGTGTTGCGCTCGCATATCTTCCACCAATGCGCGAACCTCTGCGTCCGCGGCGTTCTCGCGAAGAAATCCCCCCAGCTTCTGGCTCGCGTAAGGAAAAAGTGTTTTGGTCACGAAATCAATGGGTGTAGTCGTGCCTTCGATGTCCAGAAGAATCGCGCGGATTTGCGTTTCGTCGAAAAGTAGCACGCGGGTTATTTTGCCGCAGTTTGTGGCGGAATGTAGCGCGGGCCCCAGCAAACCGGTTCGTAGTTACGGTCCACGCCGCTACCCGTATAGTGCGGGGTCCAGCCGGACTTGTCCTGAAACAAGCGAATCGCGCGAATCCGCCGGTCACCGCAAAGGTCAAACCAATGCAGCGTTCCGCGTGGCACGCGCATCAAGTCCCCGGCTTCCACTTCAATCGCCACCACCGGCCCTCGCAGGGGATGAATGTGAAAGAGCCCGCGCCCCGCGATGATGTACCTCACTTCGTCTTCATCATGTGTGTGCTCGATACTGAACTTCGCCAGCATCGCATCCAGCCCGGGAGTATCGGCGTTCACATCAATCACGTCCGCCGTCACGTAACCGCCCCGCCGCTTCAATTCTTCAATCTGCGGCGCGTACGCATTCAGGACCTGCTCGGCCGACGCATTCTCCGGCAAATTCGCGGGCGTTTCCCAGCGCTCGTACTCGATGCCGATTCCCGCAAGGTAATCGCGCACCTCATTTTGCTCGCGGAGCGATCGCTCTTCATCACGAATTCTCAACACCGCCACGGCGACTTTCTCCCGTTCCAAGCCGCTCCGCGCTCACGCATTCTGCGCGGAGCTGGAGCGCACCAGAACTTCCATCAAAAACTCCAGAATCTCCACATGCCGCTTGGCTTCCGTAAAGCCTTCTCCCCAAGTATAAAGCCCATGCTCTTGCAAAAGGAATCCATGAATCGAGGGCGTCTGCTCCAGCGTTCTCGAAACGCGGCCGGCCAGTTCCACCATGTCCTGCGTATTTTCCAGGATCGGCAGCCACTCGCGGTGCTTGTGCGTCGCCACTCCCGCCAACCCCTTCAGCATCTCGTATCCTTCCAGCGCAATCGCGCCGTGCCGCGCATGCGTCCCAGAAAGCACCGTGCTCCAAACCGAATGCGTGTGCAGCACCGCGCCAGCGTCAACGCTGCGCACAATCGCCAGATGCAGCAGCGCTTCCGCCGATGGTCGTCCGTTGCCTCGTATTACGTTTGCCGTCTCATCCATCTCCAAAAACTGTTCAGGCCTCAGGCTCCCCTTGTCCAAGCCCGTCGAAGTGATCGCCAGCCGGAGCGGCTTCCGCGCAACCACCGCGCTGAAGTTGCCGCTCGTCCCCAGTACCCACCCGCGCGCGTAAAATCCTCTCCCAATCTCCGCCAAACTCTCCGCAACCTTTAAAAAATCTCCGGAATCTACGCGAGTCCGTTCAGTGCTCGACCGAACGCGAATTGCCCTTGGATGCCTTTTTGCGTTTTTCATTGGCCGTCATTATAGCCTCGAAGATCCTCCAGCCACACGCGGCACGAGCCAACCCACTGCGAAATAGCCCGAAAACTCTTCGCCATTTACAGCCCGCGAATCCATTCCTTCAGCCGCGCTGCTTCCTTTTCAATCAGGCCAGGGTCATGAAACGTGTGCGCCAGCCCCGACACGCCCTGCGTCGCGGATAGAAGATGCACTGCCAGCCCGCGTGACTCGGCTCCTTTGCCAAGCTCCCGGAATTGCTTCTCCATCCAATCCAGGGCCGTCACAAACAATACCCTCGACCTTCCCGCCGCCGTTCCTCCCAGCTTTCGTAATTCCGAGCACAGCGTCCCGACTGGGCATCCGCTGCGCGCCAATTCCTCGCGATTCTTAATCTTGACCTGCACAAACGCGCACAGCCTCTCTTTGGGAGAACCTGCCTTCTCGAACTCCTGCAGCAGCTTCCGGAACCGCGAAACGCGCAACTTCACGATCGCGTCCCCAATCTCATCTTTCGTCTTGAAGTAGTAATAAACGTTGCCCAGCGGAATCTGGGCCTCCTTCGCAATGTCCGCAATCGCCGTGTTCCCGAACCCGTAACGGTAGGTGGTCTTCTCGGCAGCCTGCAGCAGCCTCGCCCGGTTGTCTGCTTTCTTTTTTGCCATCGTCCCGTCTAATAGTCAGTTGACTGACTGACACTTCAGCATATAGAGTAGCGGCGCGCTGCGTCAACCGCAATGAAGATGAAAATAAGGAGAAAGATCCACGTGCATCCTCTACGGAACTGCGCCCTCGCGTTTTTCCTTCTGCTTGGTTTTCCGCTCCGAAATGCCGCCCAAAATCATTGGATTGGAACGTGGGCCGCGGCTCCCCAGGCCGCTTTCCGAGGGCGTGTCCAGACCTTCCACAACCAAACCCTCCGCCTCATCGTGCACACCAGCGCCGGCGGGAAAAAAGTCCGGATAAAAATCTCGAACACTTTTGGCGATCAGCCATTGCACATTGGGGCCGCGCACATTGCCCGACACGTTGCCGAGGCTGACATTGATCCTGCCTCCGACCGCACTTTGAAATTTCACGGACACTGGTCCACCACAATTCCTCCTCGCTCCATGATGATCAGCGATCCAGCCGACCTCGACGTCCCCGCGCTGTCGGATTTGGCAATCAGCCTCTTTCTTCCGGAAACCGCCACTCTGACGACCTGGCACGTCCTGGCGAAGCAAACAAACTACGTTTCCGCCGAAACCGGGGACGCAACTGCACAAGTTAAATTTCCCGTCGCCAAGACCATCTCCTTTTGGCCCTTCCTCACTGGCGTGGATGTCGCGTCTTCGCCTCACTCCGCAGCCATCGTGGCTTTCGGCTCTTCGCTCACCGACGGCGACGGCTCCACAAAAGATGCCAACCGCCGCTGGCCTGACGTCCTTGCCGAGCGACTGCAAAAAGCCGGTGGGGAAGCGGCGGAACTAGGCGTCCTCAACGAGGGCATCATCGGCAACCGCCTTTTGAGCGACAGCCAGAGCCCGCGGCAGGCAGGGGGCCCGCCTCCGCTGGGAGCAGTGTTCGGGGAGTTAGGCCCCGCCTTGGGGCAGGCGGGCCTCGCGCGCTTTGATCGCGACGTGCTCGGGCAAGCCGGCGTGAAATACGCCATCCTCGCCCTCGGCGTCAATGACATGCTCTTTCCCGGTTCGTTCATCACTCAGACCGAAAGCGTGACCGCTCGCGACCTGATCACCGGCAATCGTCAGCTCATTGCCCGCGCTCACAAGAAGGGAATCCGCGTCATCGGCACAACGATTCCTCCCTTCGAGCACGCCCTCTTCCGCGACCCTTTCTATGACCGCTTTTACAGTCCTGAGAACGAAAAGATCCGCCAGGAGGTCAACGCCTGGATTCGCGCCAGCGGCGAATTCGACGGCGTGATCGATTTCGACGAAGCCGTCCGCGACCCGAATCACGCCACGCAGATTTTGCCTGCCTTCGACAGCGGCGACCATTTGCACGTCAATGACGCAGGCAACGTCGCCCAAGCCAACGCCATCCCCCTGGCGCTGTTCCACACCCACTAAGCCTGGTTAACGGCGGACGATTTTGTTGCCTTAATTGCCAGCCAAGTTGCTTCATGTTCGGACCTGCGGCATCCTGTAACGCGATATGGATTTCTCTTCCTCACGGCAGTGGATTGAGTCGCTGTGGCTTCTCTTTGGCGCGTACTGGCTCGTTTCCGCGTTCAAGCGGAAGAAAACCAAGCAGCGCGAGTCCTGGCCGCAACGTTTTACCTACACGTTGCCGCTCGCACTGGGCTTTTATCTTCTTTCTCAGCCGGAGGCCCGTTATGGCTGGATTGGCAATCGCTTCTTTCCCGCTGGTCCGTTCGGCGAATGGCTCGGCGTTTTGCTCACCGCCACGGGAATCGCCGTGGCCTTTTGGGCGCGCTGGCATCTCGGCACGAATTGGAGCGGCGTCATCACTCTCAAAGAAGGCCACGAACTGATTCGCACCGGGCCCTATAGCTCCATTCGCCATCCCATCTACACGGGGATTCTGCTCGCGCTTCTTGGAACAGCCATCACTTCCGGCGAAGTCCGCGCGCTGCTCGCCGTAGCCATCGCTTGGCTTTCCCTTTATGTGAAGGCCCGCCGCGAAGAATCCTTTCTCAGCCAGGAATTCGGTCCTGGATTCGCAGAGCACAAACAACACACCGGAATGTTTCTGCCAAGATTGTCCTGACAAACTGTTCCACCGATGCGACTGCTTGTCATCCTGAGCGAGGCGATGGATCTGCTGTTCGCTCGCTCTTCACTTTGATTTGAGAGCAATGCTCGACTTGTTTTGCTTTCTTCAAAGTTGTTTCTATCTTCGTTGTGAAGCGCCTCGCATTTCCGAATTAATTTCTGTACAATCCCGCTGCTTTTATAAATCTTTTGCCGGGTTAACCCAGGGCAGGTGCCATGAAACTGAATTTCACTCTTTTGAAAAGCACCGGTGTTGCGGCGCTAGGAGGGCTGCTCTTTGGTTTTGACACCGTCGTCATCTCCGGAGCCATCCAGCCGCTCGAGAATCTCTACCACCTCACGCCGTTCTGGAAGGGATTCACTGTCGCCGCCGCCCTGATCGGCACTGTGATTGGCTCCATGCTCGCCGGCATTCCGGGAGACCGCCTGGGGCGCCGCGCCAGCTTGCGCTGGATGGCGATCTTATATGTGGTATCTGCCGCTGGCTGCGCATTTGCCTGGAACTGGAGCGCAGTCTTGTTGTTCCGCTTCATCGGCGGACTCGGCATCGGCGGCTCGTCCGTTCTCGGACCGATGTACATCGCGGAAATTGCTCCCGCAAAATGGCGTGGCCGCTTGGTCGGCATCTTTCAATTCAACGTCGTGTTCGGAATCCTCCTTGCCTACTTTTCGAACTACTTGATCGGAACCATGGGCTTTGGCGACGCGGAATGGCGCTGGAAACTTGGCGTTTCCGGCATACCCGCTGCGCTCTTCCTCCTGATGCTTTTCGGAATTCCCGAAAGCCCGCGCTGGCTGGTCAAGAAGGGAAGAACGAACGAAGCCGGCGACGTGCTTCGCCTGACCGGCGAAGAAAACGCCGAGCAAGAGCTGAGGGAAATCGTGGAATCCATTGACGCGGAACACGTCACCAGCGACGCGCTCTTCACCGCGAAATACCGTCTCCCGATTTTCCTCGCCGTCACCATCGGCATGTTTAATCAGCTTACCGGCATCAACGCCATCCTTTACTACCTGAACAGCATCTTTGCGCACGCGGGCTTCAACAAAGTTTCCGGCGATTTGCAAGCCGTCGCGGTCGGGGCCACCAACCTCATTTTCACCTTGATTGCCATGGCCGTAATCGACAAACTCGGGCGCAAAACACTATTGCTCGTCGGCTCGATTGGCACTTGCCTTTGTCTCGCCGGCGTCTCGGGAATCTTTCTCACCAACCGCCACCAGGAACTGCTGGTGTGGATGCTGATTGGTTTCATCGCCTTCTTCGCGTTTTCGCAAGGCGCGGTGATCTGGGTCTATCTCAGCGAAGTGTTTCCCAATCGCGTGCGCGCCAAAGGCCAGAGCCTCGGCAGTTTCTCCCACTGGATCATGAACGCGCTGATTTCCTGGACCTTCCCGCTGATGGCGGCGTCCTCCGGCGGCTACCCGTTCGCGTTTTTTTCCGCCATGATGGTGGTGCAATTCTTCGTGGTGCTCTTCTTCTACCCTGAAACTAAGGGCATCTCGCTCGAAGAAATGCAGAAAAAACTCAAAATCGCCTAGCGGGACGTGGCGCCACCAATCCCGCAAACCAGGTCATCCTTTTTGCCGCTTTTTCCGGCGGACTACCGTTTTTGCTTTCCTAAGATGAGCCATGGCATGTCGCAAAAGCTGGTTCGCCCTAGTCTGATAGCCACGGCCATCGGATTTAAGCCAAGCGATGACATCCGAATCCAGGCGCATGGTGACCGGTTTCTTCGCCGGCCGGTAGAACTTGCCTATTTCGGCCCCACTCCAGTCGAGAACCGGCGGAATATCGGAAAAGTCAATGTCTTCGTCTTTTTTTGCCGCGATGGCACGAATGTCTCGCATTTGTTCCTTTGTGAGCTTCCTCATACGCTTTCCTTTCGTGTGACTCGGCGGCGCGAGCAGAAATGATGCGAATAATCTCTTCGTCTTTTTGCTGACGATAGGTGTGAACAACCAGCAAAATCGCGCCAGGTCCGGCTCCAATTGTCAACCAGCGCTCCTCGTCCTCAAACGCAAGATCACGCTGGGTAATTGCATAGGGATCGTCGAAGACCAGGACAGCAGTTTCAAACCGAACATCGTGTTTCCGAAGATTGTGGCGATTCTTGTGTTCATCCCACTCAAATCGCATAAGCTAGCCAGTTCAATATTATTGAAAGGGTTGTCCTTTGTCAATATATTTGTATGTACACCGAAATGCCAACCGAACAAGTGACATCAGCGGCGGCCGGCGGATTTTGCTGTTCGGGCGGCGAGGCGTTGGCGTGCGTAGTCGCTCCAGGGGCTGGCGGGATCAAGCTGCAAATAAGTTTGCCAGTGTTCGCGCGCTTCGTCGAAGGCGCTCAACTTTTCGCAAACCAGCGCGAGGTTGTAGCGCGCGTCGGGATGACTCGGATCGAGGCGCACGGCCAGGCGAAGATGCTGGCGCGCCTCTTCGAGCTGGCCGATTTCTTCCAGCACGCTACCCAGATTGAAGTGTGCCAGCCCGCTTTGGGGATCGCATTCAATGGCGCGGCGATAGCAGCCGGCAGCCTTTTCGAAATTTCCTTGTTCGTAGTAGAGCGTTCCGCAATTGATCAGGGCGTCGGTGCGCCGCGGATCCTTCCGCAAAGCGTTCTCGTAGGCGTGGATCGCTTCCGCCCAGGTTTTGCGGTTTGCGCGGTCGGCTTCGTAATCGAGCGCCAGAGCGAACCACTCATCGGCGCCGCGCTCGGAAATGACCTGGACTTCCTCGTCCAGGTGGCGCGTCTCGAAATTCATCACGAACTGGCCGGTCACCGGCTCAAGCCGCGCGCCTTCGCGCTCGACGATGACGTCTTTTCCGTCGGAGAGCACGCGCAGTTCAGTCAGCGGCGCCTGCACTTGCGAGAGTTTTTCGCGCAATGCCGCCAGCGAGCGCCGCAGCCGGGTGGCGGGGATTCCTTGCTCAATCAGCTGCTTTACGGTGCGCAGGGCGATGAGGTCGCGAAAATCGTAGAAGCGGTTGCCCTGATCGCTTCGCGCGGAAACGAGTTCGAGGCGGTCCCAGTAGTCCAGTTGTTTTGGAGACAGACCCAGGATGCGTTGGACTTCGGCGCGGCTGAATCGGTCCGTGGTTCCCATGAAAAATTTAGTGTACTGCTTTTCTTAGCCGACGGCTTTCTTCCCCTTCTTCGGAACGGCCACCGGACCGGCTGCTGCCGCGGGTTCCACCGCGCGCGCCGGCGGCTTCTTGGCCGGGGCCTGCCGCTCGGCGAGGCTCTTCTTTAGCGCCTCCATCAAATCAATTACCGGAGCCATGTGCGGTTGCTGCACTTCGGTCACTTCTTGGCCCTTGAGCTTGGCAGCAATCATGGCGCGCACGTTGTCCTGGTACGTGTCCTTATACTTCTGCGGCTCGAAGGGCACGGCAAGATTCTGGATGAGTTGCTGCGCGAGCTTTTTCTCCTGGTCTTTCAGCTCGACCTTGTCCGTCGAAGACGATTCCGCGGCGCGAATCTCGTTCGAGTAGAACATGGTATGCAGCATCATGCCCTTGTTGCCCGGCCGAACGACCACGATATGTTCGCGCTGGTGCATGGTGAGCTTCGCGATGGCCGCGTATCCGGACTCCTGCATCGCGCTCATCAAGAGCTGGTAAGCCTTCGCGCCGCCTTCATCCGGCGCGAGATAATAGGATGCGTCGAAGTAAACGGGATCCACTTCGTCCATCTTCACAAACTCGAGAATTTCCATGACGCGCGCCGACGACGGCTCGATCTTCTCGATCTCCTTTTCGTCGAAGAGCACGTACTGATCTTTCTCGTATTCGTATCCCTTCACGACTTCCGAGCGCTCGATGATGCGGTTGTGCGTGGGGCAAAACAAAGGCTGCTTGACGCGGGTGTGGCATTCCTTGTGGAGCTGATTGAAGCTGATGCGCTCGGTGCGCGCCGCCGTGGTCAGCCGCACGGGGATCGAAATCAACCCGAAGGTAAGATGTCCCTTCCAGACCGTTGAAGCCATGCAGAAACTCCTTCACAAAAGTTTCCCAGGGGCTCGTGTCCCTAAACCCGACCGCCCAGATTCGTTGCCGACTTGTAAGGTTAGTTGGCCTCTGGCAGGGATGCAAGTTGATTTGGCGGGGGTAAGTGCTCTTGTTATCAAGTGAATAGGGGCGAGGGACTGGAGGCCCAGAGCTGCTAGAGGCACAGAAGTACCTCGACGGGAAAAGGATAACGTTGAGACACAGAGTACGCAGAGATTCGGGGAGTTCCACATTGGGAAGATGGTAGGTATACGCCGGCAGTTTTTGGAAGAGCGTGAAAGGAAACAATTTAGAGGATACGGTACTTGGAAGAGGATACGGAACTTTGGAGGCCGCAGATTCCTCGGATATGAGCGTAACTGGCGCATGGCCTTGCGGCGTGTGTCCTTTGGAGTAAACGGCAGGTGGGAAGGCGCAAATGGGCGGCACCCCCTCCCCCCGGTTTTTGCGTAACTGCGCATTCTAAAGGAGTTAGCTGATCCTGTAAGTTGTTTAGAATGAGCAGTTGTGGGAGATCGTGTAACTGCGCATTCTAAAGGACTTACGGACGCGGTGTGTTGATAGGGAAGTAAACGGAAAGGGCGGGCTGCTCGCGGAGGGGTCTGAGGAATCTTGCGGTGGTCAAGCCGATCAAGCTGAGGCACTCGAAGCCTGCCTGCGGCAGGCAGGCTCGGGGTAACGGAGACTGCGTGCCCGTGGGATGCCG
>Ga0209474_10002029_pt1 | contig 18999 bp, 21 predicted proteins | sample GraSoiAngelo_145_FD_185902 | JGI IMG/M metagenome (GOLD analysis project Ga0209474, IMG submission 185902) | Grasslands soil microbial communities from the Angelo Coastal Reserve, California, USA - 14_1009_05_20cm (SPAdes) (version 2) | ecosystem: Environmental > Terrestrial > Soil > Grasslands... | reverse complement strand
GGGCGAGTCATGGCGCCGCTCCGAGCGCCGACCACAGCTCCGGATGAATCACGCCGGCTCGGTTATTTAAAAATCGCGATGACATCCCGCTGCTGCCCCATCGTCGACGCTTCAACGCCGCCGCGATAAATGCACCAGAGTGAGGCGGGGAGCGTGTGAAGCAGCTCACTCCAACACCGCCATTCTTGGAAAAACCGGCGCGGTCACCGAGGGTGCGGTGCGGCCCTTATGAGCCCTGTTGCGGCGCAAGTGCGGAGACCAACGATGTTCGAGGACGACGTCTTTAAAATTGCCACACGAAGCGGCGAGGCGGCTTGGACCAGAGCGAAATGCGGTAGGGCTCGGGCGCAGTTGTCGAGAACAAAACGGTTTTATTTGCCGCGGACCCACGGCGCGGGGAATAAAGACAGCTTCGCCGAGAGCGCGATTCTCTGTTAAAAGGCGCTTGTCTTTCTGGTATGAGGTCCTTGCGCGGTTGCGGCGCACGCAGGCGCGGCCCAGCCGAGACCACGAAAGCAGAAGGCGACGAGGCCGCGGCGACAAGAAAACTGCTGGCGGCCGCGGCCCGAAAGTTGCGGGCAAAAGGAAAAATGTAATGAATGAACAACCTGCCGCCCCGCGCGGCGCGCCGACCTTTCGGCTGTCGACAGACGGCTATGCGCCGGGCGAGCGGGTGGCGGTTTGGCGTGAGCTCTACGGCCGGAATCTATTGCGATTGGAAATGGAACCGCTGGCCGACGCGCCGTTCGCCGCGGACATGGCCGTCCAGATGCTGCCCGGCCTCGGTATCGCGACCGGCACCGCTTCATTGGTTCGCGTCGGCCGCTCCCGCGAGCTTCTCGATGACGGTGATGACGGCTTGCTGTTGCAGATCGCCAGTCTCGGCGGCATCGGCTCGCAGCTCGGTCGCGAGGTGACGCTGGAGCCGGGCGACGCCATTCTGTTCTCGAACTCGGACATTGGCGGTTTTACGTTTCCCGGTGTAACCGATGCGGTCGCTCTGCGGCTGCCCTGCTCGGCGCTGCTGCCGCTGCTTCGCGCCGGAGACGACGTCCTGCTCCGGCGCATTCCGAAACGCGCCCCCGCCTTGCAGCTGCTGGTGAACTATTTGTCGAACATGCGGGAGGCGCTGGCGAGTGCCGGTCCGGAATTGCAGCAGCTTGTCGTCGATCACATCCGCGATCTTCTCGCGCTGGCGCTCGGTGCCACGCGCGATGCGCGCGAAATTGCAAACGGGCGAGGGGTGCGTGCGGCGCGGCTGCGCGCGCTCAAGGCGTACATCGGCCAAAACCTTGAACGCCCTGAATTGTCGCTCGACAGGGCGGCCAATGCGATCGGCGTGACACCGCGGTATGTTCAAATGCCGTTTGCCGCGGAGGACACGACATTTTCGAGACATGTCCTCAGCGAGCGGCTCACCCGGGTATACCGCCTGCTGACTAATCCGGCCTTTGCCGAGCGGAGCGTCGCCGATCTCGCCTTCGAGGTCGGTTCGGCGACCTGTCCTATTTCAACCGCACGTTCCGCCGGCATTACGGTGCAACCCCCTCGGACATCCGAGCCGGAACAGCCCGTCGTCAAGACCGGTGAAAAGATCGGATTTCTGGTGGGCTGCCGCGAACAGGCTAGAAGACGCGGGGTGGCGGAGGGGATGGGATTCGAACCCACGATACGGGGTTAACCGTATAACGGTTTAGCAAACCGCCGCCTTCAGCCACTCGGCCACCCCTCCACCGATGAGTGGGGTCGTCACGGCGTATGCCCCCAAAGTTCTAGTGAGCGCCCCGGGTTAAGTCAATTCGGGCCAAGTCAATTCGCCCCACCGCGAGAAACGGGCGGGCTGCTATGATCTCGGCAACGACATGCCGCAAACCAACTCCGGCTCTCCCGCTGCCGAGCACTCCAACGCCGCGTTCGACCGGGTGCTTGGTGAGATCCGCGCCTGCCGGCATTGCGCCGGCGAGCTGCCGCTAGGCCCGCGCCCGATCGTGCGCGGCCGGCCCGAGGCGCGATTGCTTATCATCAGCCAGGCGCCCGGGACGCGGGTGCACGAGACCGGGCTGTCGTTCGACGATCGGAGCGGCGACCGGCTGCGCTCGTGGCTCGGTCTCGACCGCGACACGTTTTACGACGAGCGCCGGGTCGCGATCATGGGGGTGGGCTTCTGCTATCCCGGGCGCGACGCGCGCGGCGGCGATCTGCCGCCGCGACCGGAATGCGCGCCGTTATGGCACCCCAGGCTGCGGCCGCATTTCGGCGAGATCAGGCTGACCCTGCTGGTCGGCTCGTACGCGATCCGGGATTACCTGCCGAAGAGCCGCCGGCAATCGATGGCCGCCATCCTGGCGTGCTGGCGCGACTATCGGCCGGGGTATTTCGTATTACCGCATCCGAGCTGGCGCACGACCGCCTGGGAGCGCGCGAACCCGTGGTTCGCGGCCGAGGCGTTGCCGGAGTTGCGCGCCGCGGTCGCCGCGGCGCTGAGCTGAGCCCGGTCAGCCTTCGCGCTCGATCCGCTCCATATCCTCGTCGCTGAAGCCGAAATGATGACCGATCTCGTGAATCACGATGTGGCGGACGATGTCCGCGAGATCTTCGGCGGTCTCGCACCAATAATCGAGGATCGGCCGGCGGTAGAGAAAGATCGCGTCCATATGCGGCAGCGGGTCGCTGACGCTTTTGTGCGGCAAGGCGACCCCGCGATAGAGGCCCATGATGTCGAACCGGCTGTCGAGCCGCATCGCCCGCTCGGTCTCACGGTCGGGGAAGTCCTCGACTCGGATCATCACCCCTCCGAGATGGCGCTTGAAGCGCCGCGGCAATGCGGCCAGGGCGCGGGCGGCGAGCGCTTCGAGGTCGGCCAGCGAGGGCGGCAGCTGTGCCATCAGCCGGCAGGTCCGGCTTGACCCCGACTGGGCCTCGGCGCACTTCTGAGGCCGAACAGGAGATGGAGGCGGGCATGGTCGAAAGGCTGACGGGAGCGGCACGTCACACCGCGCTGCGCGAGCTGCACGGCTGGAGCGAGGTCGACGACCGCGACGCAATCCGCAAGAGCTATCACTTCAGCAATTTCTCCGAGGCGTGGGGGTTTTTGTCGCGCATCGCCCTCGCCGCCGAAAAAATGGATCACCACCCCGAGATCTTCAATGTCTACAACCGGGTCGAGATCATCCTGTCGACCCATGATGCGGGCGGCCTCAGCGAGCGCGATGTGCAATTGGCGCAGCTGATCGACGAGCTGGCGCCGGAACGCGACCAGCGCCCGCCGACACCATAGGATACTGCGCCCTGCGGATCTGTGCTGCACCGCTTGCGCTAAGGGCGCCGATCCGACCACACTCGCTCCTGACGATTTGGGTCGATCGGCACCGCGGAGGGAAAGATGCGCGTCGGTTTTATCGGGCTCGGCATGATGGGCAAGGGAATGGCGGCCAATCTGCAGAAGGCCGGCCATCAGCTGACGGTTCACGATCTCAACCGCGCCGCCGCCGAGCCGTTTCTGGCAAAAGGCGCGGAATGGGCCAATTCGCCGCGCGCGGTGGCTGAAGCCTCCGAAGTGATCTTCACCTCGTTGCCGGTACCGGCCGATGTCGAGGCGGTGGCGCTCGGCCCGAACGGGCTGATTGAGGGGATGAAACCCGACACCGCGTTTTTCGACATGTCGACCAACTCGGTGTCGGTCGTGCGCAAGATCAACGCCGCCTTTGCCGAGAAGAACCTCTACATGCTCGACTCCCCGGTCAGCGGCGGACCGGGCGGCGCGGCCAGCGGCAAGATGGCGATCTGGGTCGGCGGCGATGAGCAGCAGTTCAACCGGCATAAGAGCGTGCTCGATGCGATGGGCGACCAGGCGAAATACATCGGCCCGATCGGCGCCGGCACGATCGCCAAGCTGGTGCACAATTGCACCAGCGCGGTGGTGGGAGTGGCGCTCGCCGAGGTCTTTACGATGGGCATCAAGGCCGGCATCGACCCGCTCGAATTGTGGCAGGCGGTGCGCCAGGGAGCGACCGGCCGGCAGCGCACTTTCGACCGGCTGGGCAAGTTCCTCAGCAGCACCTACGACCCCGCCGACTTCGCGCTGCGGCTACTGCACAAGGACGTGTCATTGGCGGTCGGGCTCGGCAAGGAGGTCGGGGTGCCGATGCGGCTCGCCAATCTGGCATTGGAGGAGTTGACGGAAGCGCTGAACCGTGGCTGGGGCCAGCGCGACAGCCGCGTCGGCTCGCTGCTCCAGGTCGAGCGCGCGAAGATCGACCCGCCCAAGGTCGATCCCGACAAGATCGCCGCGGTGCTCGCCAACGATAATTGAACCGGGCTCCTTTGTTTCAGTGTCATTGCGAGCGAAGCAAGCAATCTCCTCGACCAGAGCGCACCCGGATGGGGATTGCTTTGTCGCTCCGCTCCTCGCAATGACACCAAAGAAGTTTGCATAATGAGCAAGCGCTTCGACGCCGAGCGGCTGGTCGTCGCTACATTCGCCGAGCGGCCGGATCTGCTCGCCCGAGTGTTCGAGCCCGAGATCCAGTCGGCTCTACCGGAGTTCATGCGCCATGATCCCGGCGCCGCGCTCTATTACGGCGACGGACATCTCGAGCATTACCGCGAATTCGGGCTCGTTGCCTTCGATCCAGCCGCGCCGGAGCGGCCGCTCGCCCGCGCCTTCAGCGTGCCGTTCGCGTTTCGCGATGAATTGCCTGAGCGCGGATGGGATGAGGTCATCCGCTGGGGCTATCTCGATCGCACCGCTGGGCGCCGGCCGACCGCCGTCAGCGCGCTCGAAATCATGGTCGCGCCGCACCTGCAAGGAGGTGGCATCTCGCGCCTGATGCTGAACGCGATGCGCGACAACGCGCGACGGCTCGGCTTCGCCGATCTGTACGGGCCGCTGCGGCCGACGCTGAAGGACAAGGAGCCGCTGACCCCATTCGCCGAATACGCCGTGCGGCGGCGCGCCGACGGGCTGCCCTGGGATCCTTGGGTCCGCGTTCATGTCCAGGCGGGGGCGCAAATCGTCAAGCCCGCGCCGACCAGCATGGTCGTTGCCGGCACGATCGCCGAATGGTCAGCGTGGACCCGGCTGCGTTTCGACAAGAGCGGACCGACCATCGTGCCCGGCGCGCTATCGCCGGTGCACGTCTCGCTCGAACAGAACCACGCCGTCTATATCGAGCCCAATTTATGGGTGCATCATCGCTTGTCGCCGTGAGGACAACATGCCTATCGACAAGATAACTGGCGCGCCGCTCGCCCCGTATCGGGTCTCCGCCTACAACACCGCGCACGATTCCGACAACAAGATCCATGACGACGCCACCGCCCGCCGGTTTGGCTTTGGCGGCGGGCTGGTGCCGGGGGTCGATGTTTACGGCTACATGACGCATGTGCCGGTGGCGCGCTGGGGCCGCGCCTGGCTTGAGCACGGTACTGCCGAATGCCGCTTCTTCAAGCCGGTCTATGATGGCGAGACGGCCACCGTCACCGCTGGCGAGAGTGCGGGCGAGCTCGAGATCGTGGTCGAGAGCCATGGCGAGCGTTGTGCAACCGGCCGCGCAGCGCTGCCGGCAGTACTGCCGACGCCACCCGCACTCGATTCATACCGCAAGATTGCGCAGCGCGCCGAGCGCCCGCCGGCCGACGAAGCATCGCTGGCGGTCGGCACCTGGCTCGGCCTCGACCCGTATCCGATCACCCCGGAACTCGCCGCGCAGCATCGCGCCGATCTGCGCGAGAACCTGCCGCTCTATGCCGAGGAAGGGCTGATCCATCCCGCGATGATCCTGCGGGCCTGCAATTTCGTGATTAACCGCAATGTCAGCCTCGGGCCGTGGATTCATGTCTCCAGCCGCATCCAGCATCTCGCGGCGGCGCGGATCGGCACGACTTTGTCGGCGCGCGGCCGGGTTACCGCGAATTATGAGCACAAAGGGCATCGCTTCGTGGATGTCGATGTTCTGGTTTTGGCCGATGAACACCCGGCCGCCCATATCGTGCATCTCGCGATTTATCGGCCTCGCCAAGTCATTGCAGCGTGAAGTGGCTATTTTGTTCAATCCTGTACAATCCCGACCAAGGGTAGACAAAAACTGAACTGCTGCATCCCTCCGGATTGGATGAGATTTAATGGCTGCCTCATAGTGTTGTCTGAGAGGGTATAACCGAAGGAGGTTACCTCATGAGGTTTATTCTTGGAGCGATCATGGCAGCTGCAATCGCCGGCGTGGCGTTCGTGCAGCCAGCCGAGGCCCGCTGCTTCTCGGACGGCGTCGGGGTGACCTGCGTGCGCCACGGCCCGATGTACGGCGATTGGGGCTATCGTCACCACTTCTATCGCGACTTCGATCGGCCGTATTGGTGGGGCGGCTACTGAGCCGACGCCAAGTCGTCAAAATGACGCCGCCAGCCTGGGCTGGCGGCGTCATTTGCTTACATTCGTGGGGATTCAAGTGAGATTTTGGGGTTTCTGACAGGCTTGTCTGAGAAGGTACAATCGACGGAGGTTCCGTCATGAGATTTATTCTTGGGGCCATTATGGCCGCGGCGCTCGCCGGTGTGGCTTTCGTGCAACCGGCCGAAGCCCGCTGCTTCTGGAACGGCTTCGAGACGGTGTGCGTGCGCCATAGCGGCCCGATGTTCGGCTATGCCTACCGACATCACTTCTATCGAGACTTCGACCGGCCGATCTACCGCGACTGGTACTAAATCCGGTCGCTGATAAGGAATGGCGCCGCCGGAATGCCGGCGGCGCCATTTCGTTGCGCTAGAACGACACTGATGGGCGAGACAGCGCGGCATTGATCACCTTGAAGGTGCCGGAATTTTCACTGTGCCGGTGCGTTTTTACAGGCAGGACGTGAGAGATCACGAGGTTTAGCTATGAAGTTCATCCTGAGTGCATTGGCCGCCGTCACCCTGCTGGTCGGGGTCGCGGCCTCGCAGCCGGCCGAGGCCCGCTGCTTCTGGAACGGCTTTGGTTGGGAGTGCCATCACCACTACGGCCCCTGGGCGTGGCATCGCCATCACTGGCGGCCCTATTGGTGGGGCGGCTACTAAGCCCGCCAGTCTCGTCTAGCGATGACGCCGTCAGCCCGAGTTGGCGGCGTCAGTTTTTTGGACAAGCGCAAAACACTGCTTTCGCCGGACGAACCGGCTTCGTTCAGTTCGTCGATTTAGCGACATGGCAGGTCGAGCACTGGGCCGGCGCGCTTGCCTTTGCGCCGGCTGGCGGCGGCACCGTGCATTGCGGCGGTTTCTTGAATACCGATCGGGGCGTCTGCCGGTGCGGGGTCCAGCGGAAATAATCGAGGACGGCGAAGTCGCCCATGCCGACGTCCTCGGCAGTCGATGTCACCATGAACATGCTGGGCCGGCCGGACACTCCGTACGACGCCCAGGCAATCCGCGGCAGGGCAAGCGGACACGATAAAATCCGCGTGGCTTCGCCGGGCGTCAGGGGCGTTCCCATTTCGATCAACGCCTCGCATTCGCACGGTGCGCGCGAGGGCCAATCCGGCCGGATAGCGCCGGGCAGCCCCGGGGTGCAACTCGGCACGCCAGCACGATGATACGCGACGGTGTAACCCCCGTCTCCGAGCAGCAGCGCATCCTGGGCTGTGACGCCGGTTTGCGGCGGCGGGAAAATTCGGGTGCGTTGGCCGGGCACCGTCCAATCGTACAAGACTTCGGTTGGCACCGGATCTTCCGTTGCGTCGAACGGAGTCAGGATCCCGGTGATGGCCAGCCGCTCCGGCCAGCGCAGCTCCGCGGGCGCCGGGCAGCTTGATTTGAGTGCCGGCATTACCCGTTCGAGCGCGGCATCGGCGCGATCCGGGGCATGGTTCATCGCAGCGATCCGCTCGGCAAGAGCGCCGGCGCCGCGGCCCGCGGGAGACGGCGGCGCCTGCTTGCAGAGGGCGGTCATCTCCGCGAGACCGGTGCGCCCGGTTGGCGCGAAGCCGATCTGATAACTCAGCGCAAACCGGCTAAACGGCGGCAGTCGATCGCTCGGCGATTCGAACACCAGCCGGAACGGCGTGCCATCCGCTCTCTTGTACCAGATCCAGTAGGTTGACGGCGCCGGATCGATCGGCGTCTTCCACCAATCGGCGGGGGTGCCGAGGATTGGTGTCGAACCGCTGCATTGCGATTGTGCGGTGAGCCAATCCTGCGACAACGGCCGCCAGCCGGTATCACCGAGACCGCGGCACCCGGTGACCGCATCGCCATCGGACGCGAGCTCATAGGTCGTACTGCCTGTGACCAAGAAATCGGCCGTGCCGCGTTTGACACCGTGGAGCGTGATCCGCGTCGCGGCGAGCGAGGCGTCGTGCACGATCTCCGCCAGAACCAGCTGTCCGGTCGTGAACGGCGCCATCAGATATGTGGCCCGCCAATGCTGCGGCAGCTGCGGATGCGCAGTGCTGCGGCAGGCCGGGAATTCCGGCAGGCGCTGCAATGGCCGGAGATCCTGCGCGACGGCGGCTTTAGCGCCGGCGCATACGCAGAAGCTGGTCAGCAGGACGAGAACAACGCACGGGCGCATCGCTTCGGCACAACGCGTCCTCTGTCAATTCGATCCCGGCTGCGGCGCTAGCTAGGCGCTGGGCGCCCGGAATTGATTTGAGCTGCTTCCGTTCGCCGGGCGAGGTCGGCGCATCGGCGGCGCGGCCGCCCGACCCCATTGGGCACAACCGCGGAGAGGGCCATGACGAGATCGCGCATCGCGGCACGCTCGTTCGGCGCCGGCCTGCTGCTGGTGGTGTGGCTTGTTTTGCCCGCAACCGCGGCGAAGCTGGAGAACACCTTCTATGCCGCATCCACGACGCTTTTCTTCAAGGTGTCCGAAGCGGCGCTTCGCAAGCTGCTGCCCCAGGGGCGGGAGCCCGCCACCATCCCCCAGATGCAGGGCGGCAATCTGACGGTCACTTTTAGCGATATCCTGGCTTCCGAGGCCGCGAACGGCCAGCCGGGCGAAACCGCCCGGGCGGTGTGGCTTTCCGCGCCGGTTCAAAAGAGCGGGACCGGCGAGAGAGCCGGTGCGGTGCTCGGCGGCTTGGCCTCGCATCCCTCTTTTGTCCCCGGGCCTTACGGCAATTACGCGCTCGCCCAGGCACGTCTCGATCGGCGACGCCAGATCGAAGCGAGCGGCGCGTCGGTCAGCGAAGAGTGGCAGTTCGCCGGCGATAACGGCGCTAAGGTGGAGCTGCGGCTGGCATTTGCCGACGGGCCGGCGCGGCATCTAAAACCGCCAGAGAGCAAGATCCTGTCGGCGACCAAACCGAACCTCCGGCGCACCAACAAAACCGAAGTCGTCGCGCAGCAGCTGCGGGTCGGCGACACTAGCGCGATCAAAGAGGTCACGTTCGCGGCAAGCGGCCCGCTGCTGTCGTCACTGTTCGACGGGTCGGAGCAGTTGGTCGCCATCATCTCCGCCCCGTGGCTCGTGACGCAAGTTCTCGTGCCATAAGCCGAAGCGAGATACGCGATCGTCTGGTCAGAGCGACGTCACGATCCCCGAACGGGAGCGTCGGGCGAAATCGCGCGGCAGCAGCCCTATGCGTTTACGATCGGTTGTATGGCCAGCTGTGTGGAACCGTTTCGAGCTGGTTCGCCTCGGCTTCGAGGTCTTCGGCGGTGCGCAGCCGCCCATCCCAAATCGCCGGATTGCCGCTCTGTTCGGCAAATTCCCGGTACCATGCCGCCAATTCGCGCAATTTCGCCGGATCTTCCACCGTCTTGCTCCTCAACGCGCCGCGGTGGTTGCACCGCACGCTACGCGCAATCCGCACCAGCAACAGTCATGCCAATCGGCGTTGCTGCGCTGCGGCAGCACGGTGGGTTGCGAGGCCGGTATAGAGCGCTTGATATTGGCGGGCTGCCGCGCCCCAGCTGAAATCCTGGCTCATTGCCTCGCGCATCACGCGCTGCCAACTCGCTCGATCGGCATAGAGAGCAACGGCGCGGTTGACCGCCTCCAGCAATGCCTCGGGGCTTTCCTCGTCGAAGGCAAAGCCGGTCGCGCTGCCCTCCGCCAAAGTGACCGCATTGGCATCAACGACCGTATCGGCGAGCCCGCCGGTGCGCCGGACCAGCGGCAGCGCGCCATAGCGCAACGCATAGAGCTGGGTCAGCCCGCACGGCTCGAAGCGCGACGGCACGAGGATCACATCGGCGCCGGCCATGATCAGATGCGACAAGGCCTCGTCATAGCCGATCACGATCCCGACCCGGCCGGGATGAGCCGCAGCCGCGGCGGCGAAACCGGTTTCGAGATCGGCATCGCCGCTGCCCAGCAAGGCCAGGCGGCCGCCACTCGCAATGAACTCAGGAAATGTCGCGAGCAGCAGGTCGAAACCTTTCTGGGGGCTGAGGCGGGTCACCGCGCCAAACAGCGGGAGACCGGGCATATCGTCGAGCGCCAGGCGGCGCTGCAGGACTTTTTTGGCTTGGGCTTTGCCCCCTTCCGTATCGTCGAGCCCGTATTGGTGCGGCAACAGCGTGTCGTTTTCGGGCGACCAGATCGCCGGATCGACGCCGTTCAGAATGCCGGTCAGCGCGTCGGCGCGGCTGCGGAGCAACCCGTCCAGGCCGGCGCCGAACGCCGGCGTCTGGATTTCCCGGGCATAGGTCGGGCTGACCGTCGTGAGCTGGTCGGCATAAAAAAGCCCGGCCTTCAGAAACGAGAGGCCGCCGTAGAACTCGACCCCATCGATCGAAAAGAAACCCGGCGGCAGGGCGAGATCGGCAAAGGCAGCGGCCGGAAAAAATCCCTGATAGGCGAGGTTATGCACCGTGAAGACGCTCGGCAACGCCGCGCCTGCGGCGCTCAGATAGGCCGGCGCGAACCCGGCATGCCAATCATGGACGTGCAGAATGTCCGGCTGCCACTCCGGGTCGACGCCCTGCGCCAAGGCCGCGGCGGCCCAGCCGAGCAAAGCGAAGCGTCGATGATTGTCGGGCCAGTCGCGGCCGTCCGGATCGGCATAGGGGCTGCCCGGCCGGTCGTAGAAGGCGGGATGGTCGACGAGGTAGACACCAACCCCACTGTCCGGCAGCGACGCCAATGCGATCCGCACCCGCTCCGCCGCGAACGGCGTCCGCAGGCGCGCAATCTCGGTTAGCGGTAAGGCGTCGAGAAACGAGGTAAAGCCCGGCAATACCAGGCGGACATCGATGCCGAGGGCGGCGAGCGCCGGCGGCAATCCCGCAATGACGTCGCCGAGCCCGCCGGTCTTGACCCACGGAAACAACTCGGCGGCGGCATGGAGCACGCGCATCGGATCATCCCTCTCCCGCATTGCGGGAGAGGGTGCCTGAGCGCGTAGCGCGAAGGCGGGTGAGGGCGCGACGAGCTCGGGCTCCCTCACCCTCCCACGCCTTCGGCGCGGGCCCCTCCCTCTCCCGCAGTGCGGGAGAGGGGCTTATTACAGTGGCGGACGTCGCGTCCTCAGTTCTTGCTCTTGTCGACCAGAGCGTTTTGCTTGATCCAGGGCATCATCGCGCGCAGCCGCTCGCCGACCTCCTCGATCGGGTGCTCGGCGGCGCGCCGGCGCATCGCCTTGAAGCTCGGCTGGCCGGCGTTGTTTTCCAGCACCCATTCGCGCGCAAAGCGCCCGGATTGGATTTCCGCCAGGACCTTCTTCATCTCGGCGCGCACATGCTCGTCGATAATCCGGGGGCCACGCGAATAGTCGCCGTATTCGGCGGTGTTCGACACCGAATAGCGCATGTTGGCGATGCCGCCCTCATAGATCAAATCGACGATCAGCTTGACCTCGTGGCAGCACTCGAAATAGGCCATCTCAGGCGCATAGCCAGCCTCGACGAGTGTCTCGAACCCGGCGAGGATCAGCGAGGTCAGACCGCCGCACAGCACCGATTGCTCGCCGAACAGATCGGTCTCGCATTCTTCACGAAAGGTCGTTTCGATCACGCCGGCGCGGCCGCCGCCGATCGCACAGGCATAGGAGAGACCGATTTCGAGCGCATTGCCCGACGGGTTCTGTTCGACCGCAAGGAGGCACGGCACGCCGGCGCCGCGCTGGTATTCCGAGCGCACCGTGTGGCCCGGCCCCTTCGGCGCGACCATGAACACGTCCATGTCGGGGCGCGGCTCGATCAGGCGGAAATGGATGCTGAGCCCGTGCGCGACCGCGAGCGCGGTGCCTTCGCGCATGTTGGGCTTGAGTTCGTTGTTGTAGAGCCCCGCCTGTAATTCGTCGGGCGCCAGCACCATGACGATGTCGGCCCATTTCGCCGCTTCGCTATTGGTCAAGACCTTGAAGCCGGCGTTTTCGGCCTTCTGCGCCGAGGGCGAACCCGGCCGCAGCGCGACGACGACATCCTTGACGCCGCTGTCGCGCAGATTGTTGGCGTGGGCGTGGCCCTGGCTGCCATAGCCGATCACCGCGACCTTTTTCGACTTGATCAGGTTCACATCCGCGTCGCGGTCGTAATACACACGCATCGTTCTCTCCTCTGGATTTTCTTCACCACAGAGACACAGAGGGCACAGAGAAGAAGCATGTTGTCATTGCGAGGAGCGGAGCGACGAAGCAATCCCCATGCCGAAGAGCACAGTTGCAAGGGGATTGCTTCGCTTCGCTCGCAATGACAGTTTGGGAATGCTCTGTGTTCTCTGTGCCTCTGTGGTGAAACCGGTTTCCTAAAACTGGCCCGAGCCGCGGGCGATCGCGACTGTGCCGGTGCGCGATACCTCGACGAGTCCTAACGGCTCCATCAGCGCGATGAACGCGTTCAATTTCTCGCTCGAGCCGGTCATTTCGAAGACAAAGCTGTCGGTCGTCGAGTCGACGACGCGCGCCCGGAAAATATCGGCAAGCCGCAATGACTCGATGCGGGCCTCGCCTTTTCCCGCGACCTTGATCAAGGCCATCTCGCGCTCGACCGACGGTCCCTCATCCGTCAAATCGTGCACCTTGTGCACCGGCACGAGACGCGACAACTGCGCCTTGATCTGCTCGATAATCATCGGCGTGCCGCTCGTCACGATCGTAATGCGCGACAGGCTGTTGCTGCGATCGACTTCGGCGACGGTCAGGCTCTCGATGTTGTAGCCGCGCCCCGAAAACAGCCCGATCACCCGCGCCAAGACACCCGGTTCGTTGTCGACGAGCACGGCGATCGTGTGCCGCGCAGTGGTATCGCTGTCGGGCAAGAGCGGCGCCTCAAACGAGAACCATGCCCTCTTCGGATACCGGCTGTTCCGCCTTATCGGCGGGGCCGAGCAGCATCTCGTTATGAGCCGCGCCGGAGGGGATCATCGGGAAACAGTTCTCTTCCTGGTCGACGACGACATCCAGGATTACGGCGCGCGGCTCGGCGATCATCTGCATGATCGCGTCATCCAATTCGTCCGGCCGCTCGACCCGTCTTCCAGCCGCGCCGAATGCGTCGGCAAGTTTGACGAAATCAGGAAGAGCCGCGGTGTAGCTTTCGGAATAGCGGCCGCCATGCAGCAATTCCTGCCATTGCCGCACCATGCCCATGTACTGGTTGTTCAGGATGAACGCCTTCACCGGCAACCGGTATTGGGCGATCGTCGACATCTCCTGAATATTCATCAGGATCGAGGCCTCGCCGGCAACGTCGATGACGAGCGCGTCGGGATGCGCGACTTGCACCCCGACCGCGGCCGGCAAGCCGTAGCCCATCGTGCCGAGACCGCCCGAGGTCATCCAGTGATAGGGCTTATCGAACCTGAAGAACTGGGCGGCCCACATCTGGTGCTGCCCCACCTCGGTGGTGATGAACGGGTCGCGCTCGCGGGTCAGCGCGTAAAGCCGTTCGAGCGCGTATTGCGGCTTGATCAGGTCGCGCCGCCCGCGGTCGTAGCGCAGGCAGTCGCGCGCCCGCCACGCATCGATCTGGCGCCACCACGCGTTGCGCGCCTTGCCGTCGCTGTGCGGCGAGGCCTTGCGCCACGCCTTCAGCAGCGCGTCCAGCACCTCGTTGCAATCGCCGATCAACGGCAGGTCGACCCGGACGTTCTTGTTGATCGAGGAGGGGTCGATATCGACGTGGATCTTCTTGGAGCCCGGCGAGAACGCGTTGAGCCTACCGGTCACCCGGTCGTCGAAGCGCGAGCCGACCGCGATCATCACGTCGCAGTCGTGCATCGCCATATTCGACTCGTACATGCCGTGCATGCCGACCATGCCGAGGAAATGCGGATCGCTCGCCGGCAGGGCGCCGAGCCCCATCAGGGTCAGCGTGCAGGGCGCATCGACGAGGCGGACGAATTCGGTGAAGCGGGCGCAGGCCTCGGGGCCGGAATTGATCAGACCGCCGCCGCCGTAAAACAGCGGCTTCTTGGCCGCCGCGATCATCTTGACCGCTTCGGCGATCCGCGCCGGATCCGGTTTGGTCTGCGGGCGGTACGTTTTATGCGTGACCTGTTCCGGGCCGATGTAGTTTCCCAGCGCGAACAGCACGTCCTTCGGCAGATCGACGACCACCGGCCCGGGCCGGCCGCTCTTCGCGACGTAAAACGCCTCGTGCATGATGCGCGCGAGGTCGTTGACGTCCTTGATCAGGTAATTGTGCTTGGTGCAGGGCCGGGTGATGCCGGTCGTGTCGGCTTCCTGAAAGGCATCATTGCCGATCAGATGCGTCGGCACTTGGCCGGTCAGGCAGACGATCGGCACCGAATCCATCAGCGCGTCGGTCAGGCCGGTCACCGCATTGGTGGCGCCGGGTCCGCTCGTCACCAGAACGACGCCGACCTTGCCGGTCGAACGGGCGTAGCCTTCGGCGGCATGCACCGCGCCGCCTTCCTGGCGCACCAGGATGTGCCGCACCGCGTTCTGCTTGAACAGCGAGTCGTAAATCGGCAGGACCGCGCCGCCGGGGTAGCCGAATACGACATCGACGCCCTGATCGACGAGCGCCTTGATGACCATATCCGCTCCGCAAATCGGCTCGGCCGACATGACCGTCTCCTCGATTAAAGTATCGGCAAATCCTTCCGCTCGGTCCGGCCACGGCCGATACGGGGGGCTGGCACCCTAGTGAGCTATGCTGGGTGGGTCAACAGGAACTGGGCAATAAAATCATTGGCCTGCCTCGACATCCTTGCCGAAAATTGCTGATCAAAGACGAGATCCGCCACTATTTGGTGACGGAACCAGGTCATCTGTCGTTTGGCGTAACGGCGGGTCGCGCGCTGCGCGGTGGCGATCGCCTCGTCGAGCGGGATTTCGCCGCGCAAATGCCGCAGCAATTCGGGGAGTCCCACCGCTTTCATGGCCGGCAGATCGGATGGCAGCCCACGAGCCATGAGCGCCCGTGCTTCGTCGAGCGCCCCGTCCGCAATCATCGCCACAAAGCGGCGGTCGCAGGCGGCGTAAAGCGCCTCGCGCGGCGGCATGATCAGGATCGTCGCGAAGCGCAGCGGGGCCGGGCCGGGGGCGCGCCGCTGCCATTCGTCGAGCGTCCGCCCGGTAGCGCGAACCACCTCCCAGGCGCGCAACAGTCGCTGCCGGTCGCCGGCGGGCAGCCGGCTCGCTGCCGCCGGATCGAGCGCCGCGAGCCGCTCGCGGAATGCGGTGCCGCCGAGCGCGTCATAGAGCGCGGCAGCTTCGGCGCGGATCGCCGCCGGGATCGTTGGTACCGGTGCCAGCCCGCGCTGTAATGCTCGCAAATACAGCCCGGTGCCGCCGACCAGGAACGGCAGGAGGTCTCCCGTCCCGGCCGCCGCGATCTCCGCCAATGCCCGCTCGCGCCAGATCGCGACCGAGCCGCGCTCCGCTGCATCGAGAAAGCCGTAGAGGCGATGCGGCGCGCGGCGCATCGTGGCAGCATCGGGCTGTGCGCTTAGGATCCGCAGATCGCGATAGATCTGCTGGCTGTCGGCGTTGATGATGATGCCGCCGAACGCCGCCGCCAATTCGAGCGCCAGCGCCGATTTGCCGCTGGCGGTCGGCCCGGCGATGATGACGACCGGCTGGTCCTTTGGTGAATGCATCGCGGCGATCGTGGGATCGGCTCCGTGAGTCCTTCGAGACGCCGCCTGCGGCGGCTCCTCAGGATGAGGTTTTTTCTTTATGCCATGAACAACCAAACCTCATGCTGAGGAGCGCTCCAGCAGGAGCGCGTCTCGAAGCACGCCGGATGCACATGCAGCCCTCTGCGGACAAAGGTGCGAGTTGAGCCTAGTCATGATCCTCATTGCTGGCGTGGGCGCCGAGACGGTTCTGGCGCATCGCGTTGGCGAGATCCGCGCTGCGTTAGCGGCCGCCGAGCCGGATTGGCTCGCGCCAGGCCGGGCCTGCGATCTTCTCCTCAGCGGCGGCGATGCAATGCAGGCCGAGACCGCCGCGCGGCAGGCGATCGGTGATGCGGCCATCGATGTGCTGGTGCAGCCGGCCGAGGGACGCCGCAAGCGGGTTTTTGTCGCCGATCTCGAATCGACGATCATCGAAAACGAGATGCTCGACGAGCTGGCGGAATTTGTCGGGCTCCGCGCTCATGTCGCCGAGATCACTCGGCGCGCGATGAATGGCGAGCTCGATTTCACTGCCGCGCTCGCTGAACGCGTCGCTTTGCTGAAAGGCCTCCCGGCGACGGTGCTCGACGAGGCCGCGGCCCGCATCCGGCTGATGCCCGGGGCGCGGGCGTTGCTCGCGACGTTGCGTGCGGCCGGGGTGCGGACGGCGCTCGTCTCGGGCGGGTTCACGGTCTTCGCCGAGCGGATCGCCGCCGGGTTGGGGTTCGAACAAGTCGTCGCCAACCGGCTCGACATCGCCGAGGGCAAGATCGCCGGTACCGTGGCGGCGCCCATCCTGACCCGCGACACGAAGCGGGACACGCTCCTCGAACTGGCGCGGCAAAATGGAGTGGCGTTGGAGGCTACGCTGGCAATTGGCGATGGCGCCAACGATCTGCCGATGCTGCAAACCGCCGGGCTCGGCGTCGCCTTTCATGCCAAGCCGGCGGTCGCCGCCGTCTCGCGCTGGCGACTCGATCACGCCGATCTGACCGGCGTGCTTTACGCGCAGGGATACCGGTTGGAAGAGATCGTCGAGCCCTGACCTCCGCCCGGATCAGCTCTGATCGAGGCGGAGCGCGATAAAGCGCAGATCGCCCTGGCGCTCGACCAACAGCAGGATCGATTTGCGGCCAGCCTTTTTCGCGTCGTCGATCTTTCCGGCGACCTGGGTGGCGCTTTTTATTTCTTCCTGAGCCGCCTCAATGATCACATCGCCGGCCTTCAGCCCCTTCTCCGCCGCCGGGCTGTCCTTGACGACATCGACGACGACGACGCCTTTCGAATCATCGGCCAGCGAGAATTTTTCCTTAAATTCCGGGGTGATGTTGGACAGCGTCAGGCCCAGTGTCGTAACCGTGCCCGTGGTGTCTTTCGGGGCCGCTTTCTTCGGGGTTTCCTTGGCGGCGACCTGCTCGGTCTCGTCGAGCTTGCCGACCTTGACCTGCAGAGCGTTCTCCTTCCGCTTGCGCCACACGGTTACCGGCACGGTCTTGTCGACCGGCGTCTCGGCGACGAGCCGCGGCAGGTGTTTCATGTCTGTGACCGGCTTGCCGTCGAAGGTCAGGATCACGTCGCCGGCCTGAACCCCGCCAGTCTGCGCCGGGCCGTTGTCGTTAACGCTGGCGACCAGCGCGCCTTTCGGCTTGTCGAGGCCGAGGCTCTCTGCAATTTCGTCGGTCACCGCCTGAATGCGCACGCCGAGCCAGCCGCGATGCACGGTGTGATCGGGCTCGTGGATCAGCTCGGCGGCAACATTCTTCGCGAGGTTCGAAGGGATTGCGAAGCCGATGCCGATCGAGCCGCCCGAGGGCGAATAGATCGCCGTGTTGATGCCGATGACCTCGCCGTCCATGTTGAACATGGGCCCGCCGGAATTGCCGCGATTGATCGACGCGTCGGTCTGCAGGAAATCATCGTAAGGGCCGGAATTGATGTCGCGCTGACGCGCCGACAGGATGCCGGCCGTGACGCTGCCCCCGAGACCGAACGGATTGCCGATCGCCAGCACCCAATCGCCAACCCGCGCCTTGTCGCTGTCGCCCCATTTTGCGGCGATCAGCGGCTTGGTGGTTTTGACCTTCAGGATCGCGACATCGGTCTTGGTATCGCGGCCGACCAACTCGGCCTTGATCTCGGTGTCGTCCTGCAATTTGACGGTGATCTCGTCGGCGTCGGCGATGACGTGGTTGTTGGTGACGATGTAGCCGGTCTGGTCGATCACGAAGCCGGAGCCGAGCGAGGTCGCTTTGCGCGGCTTTGCCTCGGGGCGGCCGCTTTGCGAGCCGTCATGGTCCTTGAAGAAATCCTTGAAGAACTCCTCGAAAGGCGAGCCGGGCGGGAATTGCGGCCGGCCCGGCGTGGCCCGCTCCTTCTGTTTCTCCGGCTTCAAGGTTTGCGTCGTCGAGATATTGACGACCGCGGGCAGCAGCTTGTCGGCCAAATCGGCGAAGCTGTCGGGGGCCGGCCGCGCCGCCGCTGGCGAGGAGCCGACTGGAAGAACGAGCAACAGCGCGGCGATAGCGGCCACCGCCGAATGCCGCAACCTCAACGAAAACAAGGGCACTTGGATCAACTCCTCGGATCGAGCCGGCGGCGACGCTTGGCTTCGCATCGGGCATGCTGGATTGGCCGCGAGATTACGGGAGAAGCGGCCGGCAAGCCAGATCCCTCGCAAATGAACCCTCAGCGGCGCAACAACCATACCAGCAGGACACCGATACAGGCGGCGAATAATCCGGCGGCGCGCAAGGCCTGCGGCGGCACCAGCACCGACCGGGCAGCGATCCGTTTCATTCCGTCGGGAAAGAGGGCGTAGAGGATCCCCTCGATGACCAGCACGAGGGCGAGGGCCGTCCCCAGATCCCGCATCAATCGCGGCGAATGCCGTCAATCGGGGCTAGCGCATCGAGGGCAGCGGGCCGTCGGCCGGCAGAGCCCGGGCTCATCGCGTCGCCCGTGGCGCCGAGCCGGATGGAGTTCCGCCTGCTGCC
>Ga0209474_10002028_pt1 | contig 18999 bp, 13 predicted proteins | sample GraSoiAngelo_145_FD_185902 | JGI IMG/M metagenome (GOLD analysis project Ga0209474, IMG submission 185902) | Grasslands soil microbial communities from the Angelo Coastal Reserve, California, USA - 14_1009_05_20cm (SPAdes) (version 2) | ecosystem: Environmental > Terrestrial > Soil > Grasslands... | reverse complement strand
ATCCGGTGCGTCTCGCTCCTGGCCAGACCTTGTTTCGCGAGGGCGAGGACAGGTGATTGCATGTATGTCTTAGACTCGGCCGATGTGTTCGTGAGCGAGATTCTGGTCGAGAGTGCAACTCCGGGCGCGTTGCTCGGAGAAATGGCGCTGGTGGATTCAACCCCGCGCCGCCACGGTGGTTGCCACCATGCCGGCGTGCCTGGCCAGGATCGATGAGCGCCGTTTCCATTTTCTTGTTCAACAGACGCCCTATCTCGCTACGCACGTGATGAAAGGTTGGCGGAACGGTTGCGTCATATGAACTTGATGACGAGAAATCAGGCGATGGCCTAGTAGTACGATTGGGTCCGCCGGAACTCGAACCCGGAACCAACGCTTTAAAAGGGCGCGCTTTTTTACCAGGTATGCAAAGTTATGTTGCCGAACGACAGGTTGGAGACTTAGCGTCACCCTTACGGATCACATCAAGTTCGACAGAAAAGCGAACCGATAATCCTGCAAAATTAGAGTGCACCACTCGCCCCGCTTGGTTCGTCAATGCAGAAAACGAATGAAAAGTGCACGCTTGAGCATCGATATGCAGAAAATGCCTCAAGAGTGCGACGCTGTTAGACAAGATCGTTGATGCCCTCGCGGAGACGGCACCGCTACATCGTCGAGTTGGCGCTAAATCCAGCGCCAGCCATCATTAGTCACGGCGCTGCAATAGCCGCAGGTCCCCAAGGGCACGAGTGAGCTTCTAGCAGCTAAGTGAGATGGGACGGCGGGGGTCGCTTTTCGCAGCGGAATGAATGAAATAAGTCGACCACACGCTTCCTATGGCTAGTATCGCAGGACACTATGCTAGAGCCGGATTACTGCCAAGTGCGACTACTAGAAATTCGGGCTGGCAGAAGGCTTTGGGACTCAAAACCTTATGGCGAGGATGTTCGCGCCTTCTACGTGAGAGTGGTCAAGCCTTTGCGTCAACTCCAGCGTCGAGGTGTCGTCGAAACCCTTCAGGAAATCAGTGCAACTGATGATAAAACGCCTATTGCTGTGGAGATAACCGGACAGGTCGACCTTACCTGAGGCAAGCAAACAGCACGGACAACCTTAATCACTCCCTCCAACCGCGATCCACCCGCGGCGCATGTTTGGAGATCCCCGGATAAATCCTCGCGTTTTCGGCCGCGCGTTGTCTATAACAACCATATCCGCTGCTTAAAACTTTACTTTTCGCTTTGCGCTGCGTGGATTGTCGCGACTTACCGTTGCTCTTTCGTCACAACTATCGCGCGGGGAGGGCACACTTCGCGTTGCCACTTATTGACAGAAGATTTCTCTTCTTTTCGCGCTAATACGTTTCCTTGCGCGCAGGGTCAAGTTTAGAGAAGCGTTGAATTTCCCAGGGGAAAGCATGCTTACGAGGGTAGTAAGGGGCAATGGGTCGGCTGGGACTCGAATCCGGAACCAACCCCGAAAATTGTTTCGGGGCGCTCTCATTTTTGACTCAGCGATGTAAGTGCGGCAATGGCGATGCGCGGATTCCTTTTGCGTTTTAACTGGATTTCGAGGATCCACGCTTCGGCAATTGAATCGAGACGAGCAAAAGCGATCAGTTCCAGATCGTTTCCGAATCGATGAGTGCTGTGATTTCTGCCACGCCAATGTTCTGACAAACGACGCTCGAGATCCTCAGTCGATCCGATGTAATGCCGTTCAGAAGTGCCGCGCAGGATATAAACCCCAAGCCATACAAAAAATGGGTTGGGCGGGACTCGAACCCGCAGCCAACGCCTTAAAAGGGCGCTGCTCTACCATTGAGCTACCAACCCCTGGAAATTTTAGTCTTAGCAGTTTGCTATCGGAATCGCAACCAACCGCGAAAGCTTTCGGGGCTGCTCTACCGATGAGCTACCGACTCGCAGGCGAACGGTTTTCTAATCTGATTTGAACGTCGAGGCAACAATGGACGATGGCCGGCATGTCGTGCAAAGAAACGGGACGCGACGGCGCGTGTCCCTCCAAGCTGACGAAATCGGCGGTCATAGACTCCGAAAGCCTTCGCGAGCGGGCCGCTACAGGATTGCCGCCAAGTCGCGCAGCGAATTTTTTTCTCGATCCAGTTGAAAAATGGTCAAACCCGCTGCCGTTGCTGCTGTCCAATCGCGCTCGGGATCATCGCCGACGTGCAGGACGTGGCTGGATTGCAGGTCGAGAAAATTGAGCGCGCGACGGAAAATTTCAGGATCGGGTTTGTCGGCACCGATCTCGCTCGAGACGAAGACGTGGCGGAAATATTTCGAAATGCCGAGACGCTCCAGAATGACCCGCAATCGGCCGTCAAAGTTTGAAACGATCGCCAGCTGAAAGCGTGGTCGCAGTTCCTCGAGAACGTTAACGACCTCGGGATACAAATTCCACACGCCGGCCTCGGCAAAATGCTCGTAAGCGACTTCGAAAAAATTATCCCGATCCAGTTCGTTAAGAGTGGGGGCGGCTTCTTCCAGCACAAGATCGGCGAGCTCGCGCCACCAATCTTTGTCGTCATTTTCGCGCGGGCCATCGATCGCTTGACGTGGCGGCATTTGTTTCCAGGCGAAGTGGAAGGCGGCATCCAATTTCTTTGCGTTCAACTTCAAGCCAACTTCTTGGGCGACGAATGCGTAATGGTCGCCCACGGTTTTTGTTAAATAAAAGAGCGTTCCGACGGCGTCGAAGAAGATTGCTTTGATCATTGTGTTCGGTTTGGGGCGCGAGTATCCGGCAACGAACTTTTCCACGTGCGAAGAGCATTCGGCAAGGATGCCGAATGTGTCCCGCTGGCAGCCTGCGCTCCCCAGCTTAATGAAGGCAGCGTAGTAAATCGGCTGCCTTTCGGCAGGAGCGAAACATAGACCTCCAGGTCTGTGCGCCCAGCGGAGTTGCACTCCGCTTCGATGCAAGCTGAGAGAGGACAGAATGAATGTCCGCTTGGCGCACCGGCCGCACGCCTGTGTTCCGTGCCGCTGCCGCCGAAGAGTTCTTGGAGAGTCGATTTGTTTAAGCCAATCCTTGCCGGCGCATAGGCTGGCAGCCTGCGCTCCCCGTAATTTGTGCGAGATTGAGTCGCATGCTCCCAGTCGAGCACAACGATCCGATTAACGAAGAGATTCTTGCCATCTCGGAGGACAAAATCGAAGGGTTCGTGCGCGAGCCATTTCAGGAAATCGCGCAGCGCAGTGGCGTTGACGCCGATGTTGTGATGGCGCGGGTCGCGGCGATGCTGCGCGCGGGGACGATTCGGCGGGTGCGTCAGACGTTGCTCGCGACAAATCTGGCGGATGGCGCGCTGGTGGCCTGGAAAGTTCCGGAAGAAAAAATCGACGCCGCCTTCGATTTCATGTTTCAACGCGACCCGTTTTCTGGCCACGTCGTATTGCGCTCAACCGACACACTGACTGCAGGCTCAGACTACAAATTGTGGACAACAGTGAAGGTACCGCACGGTTTTTCGCTCGATGAGCACTGCCGGTTGCTGGCCGGCAAAGTCGGCGCGGAACGTTTTCGGATTATGCCGGCGAAAGGAATCTTCACTCTTGGAGTCGGCCATGTCCGTCGCAAGACAATTGAGCCCGGAAGCCGTGCAGAATCACCGGCGAAAATGATTGAAGTGCGCGCGGTCGAATTAAGCGAGCGCGAGTGGAAGGTTTTGCTGGCACTGAAACGGGAATTCGCCCCGGAAGAAGTTCGACCGTCGCCGTGGGCCTCGCGCGCGGGCGAGGCCGACGTTTCCCTCGAAGAATTTTATCGCGTCGCTGAAGAGTTGAACGCCCGCAAAATCATTGGGCGCTTTTCGACTTTCCTCGAACACGTCAAACCGAGTGCCGGAGGCGTGCGGGTGACGCGATTTAATGCGCTGTTTCATTGGGCGGTGTCGCAGGGCCGGGAGATTGAAGCGGGCGGCGAGGTCGGTCGTCACCATATTTTGACCCACTGTTACTGGCGCGAAGGGGGGCCGGAGTTTCGCAACGTCAACATCATGGCCGTCGCGCATGGCATCGATAAAATGCGTCTCCTCGAACACAAAGCGGCGATCGATGCGCATCTGGCCGCGAAAAATGTTCCGGTATCCTACACCAACGTTTTTTGGGGTGGCCGCAGCGAGATCAAGCCCTCGGAAATTTCGCCGATGCTTTACCGGGAATGGCTGGGCGAAATGACGCCGCAAGTGGCGTGAGGCGTCGGCGCGATGATTTCGCTGATTGAAAAAATCCGCGCTGGCAATGATCTCTCTGCTTTCGATGTGCAGGAAGCGGCGGCGTTTTTGCTTTCCGATTCGATTGAAGCAAAAACGAAAGCTGATTTTCTGACCGTGCTCCATGATAAGGGCGAAAGCGCGAGCGAGATCGCGAGTTTTGTACGCGTGTTGCTGGAGCGTGCGGTGCCCTTGAAAATTGAGGAAGTTGGCGGACCGATTATCGATGTTTGCGGAACAGGCGGCGACGGCATCGATCTATTCAATGTCTCGACGGCGGTAACGTTTGTTCTGGCGGCAGGCGGGGCGACGGTCGTGAAACACGGCAACCGCGGCGTTACTTCGCGGAGCGGCAGCGCCGACGTGCTGGAAGCGCTCGGGGTCGCAATTGATCTCGAGCCGGATGATTTGCGTGAATGCATCAAACGAGTCGGTTGTGGATTTGTTTTCGCGCGAACCTATCATCCGGCGTTTCGGGCACTGGCGGAAATGCGGGAGCAATTGGCCAGAAGACGTCAACGCACAATTTTTAATCTGCTGGGTCCGCTTCTGAATCCCGCGCGACCAAAACGCCAGCTGATTGGCGTTTTCTCTCCTCACCTGACAATGCTGTTCGCCGATGTCCTGCGGCAACTCGATTGCCGGCGTGCCTGGATCGTTAGTGGAACCGCGGTTGACACCCTAGCCATGGATGATGTCTCGACGATCGGGCCGACGGCCGTCGCGGAAGTTAATTCGGGGAAAATCCGGTCTGCCGTCCTGGACACACGTTGGCTTGGGATTCCGCAAGCAACGTTGCCGGACCTGACCGGCGGGGATGCCAGGACAAATGCTGAAACGATCACCCAAATTCTCGCGGGCATGGAGACGGGGCCAAAGCGCGAGTTGGTGATCGCGAATGCGGCGGCAGGATTCGTCGTTGCCGGTTTGGCCAGCGAGATGAACGCGGGGATTGCGATGGCGCGCGAACAAATCGCGTCCGGTCGTGCTTTAGAAAAATTGAAGGCGTTGCAAAATTACGCGGTGTAGTAAGGGCGATAGCTGTAGCTGCCGCCATCTTCATTGGCCGAATTGAAATGTTCTGTTATGCCGCGACAAAATTGTAGGGCAGGCGTTCCCCCTGCCCATTCGAGGTTTGGCAAGCGACGCGCTTGCCCTACAATTCTGCCGCCGGAAACGGCGGCAGCAATCGCTCAAAGAGAGCCCGCGCGATAGAACAGATCGAGATTGCGCAGCAATGCGACGGCAACGGAAGAGCGGTCGATCGGCGCGCGGCGAGCGATTGCGAGCGAAGTTGCACGTTTACGAAGTTCTTCCGAGAAATCATGCGGCGTTTGGTTCACGTTCACGCCAATGCCGAGAACTGCGAGATGCGGCGCTTTTGGTTGCGCGCGCATTTCTACCAACACCCCTGCGACTTTGCCATCGTCGATATAAATGTCGTTAGGCAACTTCACCGTGGCGGAGAGATAGAATTGGCCCTGGATTGTGGTCGCCACTATTTGTGCCGTTCGTTGGGCCAGTTGCACCGGATCGCTAATCGCCGCTTTGGGCCGGAGCAGCACCGAAAACCAAAGACCTTTACCGGGCGCAGATTCCCAAACATTGCCGCGCTGACCGCGCCCCGCGCTTTGATGTTCCGCAAAGACAACAATGCCTTCCGGCGCTCCACCGTTCGCCATCTGCAACACGACGTCGTTGGTCGAGGTCGTTTCCTCGAGGACAACGATCTCGCGGCCAATCGTGCACGGGCCGAGTTGGGCGCGTAATTTCTCCCCGTTCAGCCGATCAGCTACCAACATGGGTGAGCTCGAGCGACAAATCGATGGCGCGCGGCGAGTGCGTGAGCGCGCCGACGGAGATGTAATCGACACCAGTGGCAGCGATGCGCCGAACTGTCCTTAAATTGATTCCACCGCTAGCTTCGAATTTAACGTTATGCTTGCGACCGAGCGCAATGGCTTCCCGCATTTCCGCCGTCTCCATGTTGTCCAGTAAGATGACGTCGACACCCTCCATCTGCACCAGCGCGCGCACCTGCTCGAGGTTATCTGCTTCTACTTCAATCTTCATCGATGGGTTCTGCGCCCTCGCCTGCCGGATCGCGTCCGCGAGTTTTTCGAAATCCTGCTCCGCCGCCAGGTGATTGTCCTTTACCAGAATCGCGTCGAACAAACCGAAGCGATGATTTGTCCCGCCGCCGGCGACAACAGCCGCTCTTTCCAACGCGCGCAGACCGGGCGTTGTCTTTCGCGTATCCATGATTTTGGCGGGATTTTTTCCAATCGCCTCGACGTACTCATGGGTCAGCGTCGCGATGCCGGAGAGTCGCTGCAAAAAATTCAAGGCGACCCGTTCTGCGGTAAGAATGCTCCTGGCCGATCCTTGGATTTTGAGAATGGTTTCGCCCCCAAGCACGGCCGTTCCGTCCGTCAGTTCCACGGAAATCTTTAATCCTGGATCAACCCGGCGAAAAACTTCCGCCGCCGTCATCGTCCCTGCAATAATGGCTTTTTCTCGCGGCAAAATCCGCGCGTAGGCGCGACTATCATCCGGTACAAGCAACGTAGTTGTTACGTCTCCCGCGCCGATATCTTCGCGAAGCGCGAGGTCGATCGGATCACCTTCACTCATCTTTGGGACGCCGGCGCTGCCAGGGCGAAACGTTCCCGCTGCCGTCCGGGGTCGCAGGCGTGACTCGGCATTGGGGACTGTTTCCGCACCGTCATCAGGCTATCTATCAAACTCGGCTGAAGACCAGGCGCAACGGGGGATTTCGGATATCGCGAATCCCCCAAAAAAAAGATTCGGGCAGCGCACGCCAAGGAGAAACAGCAAATACTGAAACGTGCAACTACCCGAATCGCCTTAACCTGACTCATTTGACAGCAGCCTTTTCGGGGCCGTTCGAAATTTCTCGGGTTTTTGCGAAAAAATTTTGGCCCTTATAGCCGGAGCTCCTCTTGGACCGTGACAGCCTGCCTCGCCGCTTCCTCCCGGACTTCCTGCAATAGGGATTTAAACTCACATTTTTCCAAGGCCGCAATCAGTCTCGGGTAATCCGGCCGGATGCGGAGTTGATTGATCCCCATAGGCAGTTCCGTTTTGCAATCAAGCTCGACCATTTTCCGGTTTTGCAAGATTTGCTCGCGTCCGTTTTGCAATTTCTCCCGCGTTTTAAGGCTCTTTACCGCAGCCAGATTGCCCAGCAAAGCCTTCAGCCCTCCATGCTCACGAATCAGGCCAGCCGCAGTTTTTCGCCCAATTCCGACCCCGGGAATGTTATCGACCGTATCGCCTGAAATCGCCAGCACATCTCCGATTAATGCTGGTGGGACACCCCATTTCGTCGTGACTTCTTCCTCTCCAAGCAAGGCGAAGGCGTCTTTCGGCGAAGCTAGATCGGCCTTAGCCGTGGTGTAAACTTTCACGCACGGGCCAACGAGCTGATAAAGGTCTTTGTCATTCGTCGCCAGCACCACCTCGATATTCTCCTTGCAGGCCGCGATTGAATAACAGCCCATCAGGTCGTCCGCTTCGGTATCGGGCAGGGCGATATTAGCGAATCCAAGCAATGGCGTGATGGCGCTGCGGATAAAGTCCAGCTGCGGAATCATCGGCCCAGGCATTTCCTTGCGGGTTTCTTTGTAGGCCGGCTGCAGTTCCATCCGGTGCTGCGGTAAACCTTCGTCCCAAAACACCGCCCCTAGTTGCGGCTGCAAATGTTTCAGCATCAGCCGCAGTGTTTTAGTAAAACCGAAGATCGCGTTGGTTGGTTCGCCGCGCGAGTTGCTCAGGTTCGGGATCGCGAAAAATGAGCGGTAAACGTAATAATGCCCGTCGATCAAAAGCAGTTTCATGAAATGGAGGTAATTATTTCCGTCATCCCGAGCGAAAGTCGAGGGATCCCGCAATGAAGCCTTTTAGGTAACGCAACGGGATTACTCCACTTCGTTTCACTCCGCTCGGGATGACAGCGTTGTCGTTTCGCGATAAGTCTGACTATGGCAGATCGATGGCTCGTGCGCGTGGGCGAAAAGGAATACGGGCCGGTTGAGTTCGGAACGCTCGGCGACTGGAAAAGGGAAGGCCGCTTGTTGCCGACAAATGAAGTGCGCCGCGAATCGGACAGCGTCTGGACCACGGCCGATACCATTCCGGAATTGTTCGGCCCGCCGCCATTGCCAGCGCAGACAAGTCATCCGTTGGTGCGGCAGCGCAGTTTTGGCGAAATCATTCGGGACAGTTTCCGCATCTATAAGTCGGCGTTCCTGCCGTTTTTTGTTGTTACTCTACTGATTGCGATTCCGACGCTCGCGCTGGAACTCACTAGTCCAGTATATGGGATTTTTCCGCAACTGGAAGGGGCGAAGGGCCTGACGCGAGCCAGGGTCATTGCGCTTTTCGCTTTTATTGCGCTGGTGATGGATTGGCCGATCTTTCTTGCTGGTATCCAGATCGCCACTGTCGATGTGCTCGAAGGACGCAAAGTGCGGGTAGGCGAACTGCTCCGGCGGGCGGCCAATTTTTTCCCCCGGTTTGCCCGGCTCAGTCTCATTGTTTACGGAAGTTATTTCCTTTGTACCGCTATTCCGGTCGCGATTATCCTAAGTCTTGCCAGCGAGAGTCCAACGATCCTCTCCCTTCTGCTGGCGCTCCTGATTTTGGCGGTGCAGGTGATAATGGTTGCGCGCTTGTGGGTGAACTTCCTCTTCTGGCAACAGTCTGCTTGCATTTCGAACCTCGATGGTGCCGCTGCGTTGCGCGAAAGCAAAATACTGGCGCGCAGCCGACGCCGGCCGCGAAAATCGACCCGCCCCCTTTGGCGGGGCGCTTTGCTGGCATCGCTCTGGATCCTGATCGTGCTCGGATTAAGCGCCGGCGCAGAAATTCCGCTGATCTTGCCAAAGTTGCAGAGCGTTTCGACTTCGTCTCCTGAAGAAATAATGAAAATGTGGCAGGATCTGAACGCGCCAAAGGTTGCCGATGCCATGGTAATCGGCAGCATGGCTATTAGCAGCTTAGTTCGGGCGCTACTGCGGCCAATTCTTGGCATTGTATTTGTCCTGCTTTATTTGGATGCGCGCTCTGATTTCAGCGAGAGCGAGCTGGCGCCGCCGGATCGTCAGTCCGACAGGCTCTCCTAAATGACTCGAGCGCGTCAGCTAAGGAAAAAACCACTAGGCATGAGCGACTCTTATGGCGTCATCTTCGCAATCGACAACTTCAGGGCGGGAAATTTCGGCGACAACATCCGGTGGATCGGTACATAATTGATTTTTACTGCCCTGAAGCGCGCCTCGCGATTGAGCTCGACGGTGCCGGCCACAATTTCGCGAGCAGGGAGTCGTTAGATCAGGAACAAACGAGTTTTCTTGCGAGCAAAAATATTCTGGTTCTGCGATTTTGGAACCATCAGATCAACTGGGAACTGGACAGTGCTCTTGAAACGATTTGGTCGACATTGAAGCGACGAGGAAATCCCTCACCTTGATCCTCTCCCTTTGTGAAAGGGAGAGGCGAGGGGCGCGTGCCCCCGAAAGGCTTCGCGCTGAGTAATTCCGCCTCTCCCTCGGGGAGAGGATTGAGGTGAGGGGCAATCCATTGCCTATGTTGTCTGCAGCAGCCCGGGCTGAGATTTATTTCGAGTTTGGATCTTGGCGAATAGCTGTGTTCGATTGAAAAAAACCGAGAAACTTCTCACCTAACGCAATTGCGTCCGTGTTATTGCTGGAACGGGCTTTCGAAATTGACTCCTGAATTGTGTTGGTCGCTTGACCAAAGTTTCCGGTCTCGGCATAGGCGGCAGCTAAAGTTGCGAGTAAGATTGGGTTGGTCCGTTTTGTCAGAGCACAAGCATGTTCGGCCAGGCGCACCGCTTCATGGCCGTCACGCAACTCCTCACTTGGGTGAGTAGCGAAGACCCAGGCCAGTTCGTCCAGCGCCACGGTTGAATCGGGAATCGAGGAAGCTGCTTGGTGAAGAAGCTTGGCAGCATCAGGAGAATTGATCAGCGCAAGCAGGGCACGGTGAAGCTCCGAGCGTGCTTCCGTCCGGTCCGGCCTAATCAGGACCAAGTAAGTTAGTTGATCAAAAGCCTCTAGCGAGGACCTCTTTCGCGCCAGTGCTGCACCTAGCACATGATGGATCTCGGCATCGTAAGGCGAAACCGCCAATGCCTCGCGCGCCGCATCGACTGGATCCCCATTGTGATAAAACAAGGAGACCGACAGAAGTAAATGTGCCTGCGTGTTTTCCGGCGCGCAGGCCACGGCTAGGCGCGCTTCCTCAATCGCTCTATCCAGCTTGTTCTGCTTGAACAACAGCACCCCAAGTTTCAGGTGAGTTGCGCCATCGAGTGGCGCAAGCTCAGTCGCATGCTCGGCTTCTTCCAGCGCTTCGCTGGATAGTCCAGCGTCGTCCAAAGCGGTGGCCAGGGCTATTCTGGCTGCGGCATTAGAAGGGTCGGCTGCTACCGCCTTCCTAGCTTCTGTTAGTGCTGCGTCCGGTTTTTTGCCTGCCCAAAGATGCATCGCAGTGACGACATGTTGTGCTACCGGATCGTAAATCCAGAACGAACCAAAGCTATTCATCGCCCAAACCGTTAGCAGAATCGCGATTGTTAGTTGACGCCACTTTCTTCCGTTGGTGACAACATTCCATCCGACTGCGGCGAAGAAACCGAGCGGGACGAGAGCGCTCAATCCGTAAAATGCTTTGGTAGAGCCATAGCATGGGACCTTAAGATTGTAATAGACCAGCCCCATCGCCACCGCCAGGGAAAAACCAACGAAAATGAAAATGTCAGAGCGCGGCTCACGAAATAGTTGCCATAAGGATGTCATTACGCCGACTAAAAGAAGAAGAGTAGGCAACAACGAAAGGAGATAGCCGGCGCACATCAGATTATAGTTCCAGGGCGGGCGTATCGATAAGTCCGATACGCCACTGCATAATCCATCCCCCCACAAAGTAGAGTAAAGCCCATCAAAGAATGATGCTGTTGCGCTAAATAATGGGTGGACCAGACTTTCACCAAAGCGGGCGAAGTAAGAGACTGTGTGATAGCCATCGTCTTGCCACCAGAAAACGCCGATCATGGGATCCGAGCCGCCGATGAGTGGGCTCCCGTATTGCGAAACCCGAATGTAGTGCCAAGCGCAGATCAGGATCGCAATGAGGAACATGCTGCCGAGTGTTCCCACCCATCTTGTGACAGAGGCTCGCTCGCAGGCCAGTTGTCGGGCAAGAGCCAGGACGATAAAGGGGACTACCAAAACAGCGGTCGCCTTTGTTAGCAGTGCAGCACCTATCAACAGCCCCAGAACGCAATAGCTTTTCCACGTTGCCGCACCGCCCTTCGCCGTCCGAAGCGCAAAATAAAGAGAGGCGGAAACGAGAAGTGCTGCCAAAGTCTCGTTCGTGGGATAATGCGACAGGTAGAGTTGCATTGGCAGAAAAGCCGCCAGACCGCCGCCAACCAGTTGAAGATTGGGGCGATTTGGAAAAATCAGTCGCAAAGCGGCGAAGACCAGGACGAACTGCGCGATACCAAACAGCATCGTGAGTGTGCGTAGAACTAGGATTGCTGACGGATCGTCAGTAGTTAGGTTAAATAAGGAGAGAACGACAGCAGATATGAGGTAGTAGAGCGGAGGATGGAACATCACCATTCCCTGGGCGGGCAGGGGGAGACTGTGATGTTCCTGTAAGTACTTGATGTAATTAAGGTGCTGCATGGCATCGAATCCAACGACTGCGGGGAGAATTTGCGCGTTATGCCACAAAAGAATCAGCCACAAGAGAACAAAACTGAAGACCATGACGAGCGTCATCCAATCAACGTCCATGGAATGGCGATTAAGCCACCAGTTCCCTCCCACACAAAAAACAAGCGCAACGGCACCGAACAGCAGCCAGAGCGGCCAGACTTTAGTGAGACTAGCTATCGTTCGCTCGCTAGTATCAATCGAATTGCCCCGGCCTGGCGGTCTTGGTGAAGTAGCAAGAGCAGCCCCTCGCCAGGCCGAGCCTGCCAATGAAGCAATCCAATTCTGGTCGCTCTGGAGTGAGAATTGATCGCCGCTAAGCAATAACCATAAAGCAGGTGGGCCATTGTCGTTAAATACTCTGGCTTCAATTCGGTTTTGGCCTTCGTGTAGCAACCCGGAAACCTCAACCGTCGAGGCATCCTTCCAATTGTGATTGGCAACGAGATCCACCTTTCGATCATTTATGGTCAACTGTAGCCGCTTCGCCGCGCGAACACTAAGGAGTGCCCCTGGCGCCGGCCGTTGGAGGATGAACTCACGACGGAACAGGGTGTCCAGATCGGCCACGCCACGCGCCTTGACCTCGACCGCGGACGGAAACAAGATCCATTCTGCGCGTTTATCCGATGGGAGGAAGTTGATTCCAGGATCGCGCTGGCAAAGCCACATTAGCCCGGCAATCGCCGTCACGCCAAAGATCGCAGCTAACGATATTAAGATCGCTCTCACAATTTCCCTGGAGAAAAGAAGGAGGCGCTGCGATTTAACTGAGAGTGAGATACGGTAACAAACCGTGCCGCCCGCCTTCGCGGCCAAAACCGCTTTCTTTGTAACCACCGAATGGGCTGGAGGGATCAAATTTGTTGTAGGTGTTCGCCCAAACCACGCCTGCGCGCAGTTGGTTTACGATTTTGAAAATTTTGCTCCCTTTGTCCGTCCAGACGCCAGCGCTTAATCCGTAAGGCGTATTGTTGGCACGTGCGATTGCTTCCTCTGGCGTGCGGAAGGTCATTACACTCAGAACCGGGCCGAAAATTTCTTCCTGCGCGATGCGATGCGAGGCTGTTACCCCGGTGAAGAAACTGGGTGGATACCAATAGCCTTTAGCTGGTAAGCGGGTGCGTGATTGCACCAGTTGCGCGCCTTGTTTCAATCCGCTGTCCACCAGCTCGCAAATCTTATCCAGCTGTGCCCGGGAATTAATTGCGCCGATGTCGGTGTTTTTGTCGAGTGGATCGCCTACCCGCAACGTGGAAATACGATCGCGCAACTTGCGAATGACGTTTGGAAAAACGCTCTCCTGCACGAACAAACGCGAACCGGCGCAGCAAACGTGGCCCTGATTGAAATAAATTCCGGCGATAATTCCTTCCACCGCCTGATCGATTGGCGCGTCTTCGAAAATAATATTGGCCGCTTTGCCGCCCAGCTCGAGTGTCAATTTTTTCTTTGTCCCGGCGATAGCCGACGCGATTCGTTTCCCAACTTCGGTCGAACCGGTAAACGCAATTTTGTCGATATCAGGATGATTGACGATGGCGCCGCCGGTTCCGCCGGCGCCGGTAACGATGTTAACCATGCCATCGGGCAATTCCGCTTCCTGCAAAATTTGGGCAAGGTGAAGAGCGGTAATGGAAGTGGTCTCGGCTGGTTTCAGGACACAGGTGTTTCCGCAAGCAAGCGCCGGAGCCAGCTTCCACGCCGCCATCAGCAACGGAAAATTCCACGGAATGATTTGGCCGGCAACGCCAAGCGGCCGCGCCTTTCGGCCGGGAAAAGCGTATTCCAATTTGTCGGCCCAGCCTGCGTAATAAAAAAAATGTGCCGCCACCAGCGGCAAATCGATGTCGCGCGATTCCTTGATGGTTTTGCCGCCGTCGATGGTTTCAAGCACCGCCAGCTCGCGCGCCTTTTCCTGAATCAAGCGCGCAATACGAAAAAGATATTTTCCCCGCTCGCGCCCCGGCATTTTTGACCACTCATTTTTGTAAGCGCGTCGGGCCGCTTTTACCGCGAGATCAATGTCCTTTTCGTTCGCGGAACCGATCTCGGCCAGTTTCTTTTCTGTCGCCGGATTAATAGAATCGAAATAGTCGCCAGACTTGGGCTCCACGAACCGGCCGTTGATGAAAAGCTGATAGCGCTCGCGCAGTTTAATGTAATTGCTCGCCTCCGGCGCGGGCGCGTAACTCCAACGCTCGCCGAAATCCAAACGTCTTTTTGCGATCGGCCGTCCGTTGGCCTCGCCATTTCGTTCGATGATTGCGAGTTGCGGGTGAGATGGCTTCCGTCGTGGCATACAGTTAAGGCAAGGAAAAATAATCTGCGCTCTGGTAGTTGGCGTCGATCGCTTTTACCAGCTGCATCAGGACATCGTTCAGGAGTGTGCTGGCGCCAAAGCGGAAAAGATCAGGCCTGAGCCAATCGTCGCCCAGCGTTTCCTTCACCATCACGAGATAGGCCAGCGCTTCCTTGGCGGTGCGAATTCCGCCGGCTGGTTTCATTCCGATGCGAATCCCGGTCTCGTAAAAATAATCGCGAATTGCTTCCAGCATTACCAGCGTTACCGGCATGGTCGCAGCTGGTGAAATTTTTCCTGTTGAAGTTTTGATGAAATCCGCTCCCGCGCGCATCGCGATTTCGCTGGCCAGACGAACATTATCGTAGATCTGCAATTCACCCGTTTCGAGGATGACTTTTAAATGTGCAGCGCCGCACGCTTCCCTGGTCGCGGCGATCTCGTCGAAAACGCGGTCGTATTCGCCCGCCAGAAAACCTGCGCGATTGATCACCATGTCGATTTCGCCGGCGCCATCATGGACGGCACCGCGAACTTCCCGGAGTTTCAACTTTGCCGGCATCAATCCGGCGGGGAACGCGGTCGCGACCGAGGCAACTTTGACGCTGGAGTGTTCGAGAAATTTCCTCGCGATTCTAATGAGATTTGGATAGACGCAAACAGCCGCGCAGCTCGGCACCTGGTAGTGGGGATCGAGTGGTTGCATCGCTTTGCGGCAAAGGAACGCGATTTTTCCCGGAGTATCGCTGCCTTCGAGCGTGGTCAGGTCCATCATCGAAACCACTAGCTTCAGACCCTCGAGTTTGGCCGACGTTTTGATGCTTCGTCGGCCGAAGGCGGCGGCTCGTTCTTCTGCCATCACTTGATCGACGTTCGGCACCCGCCAGCGCGATCGATTTCGGGCGCGTGATTTTAGAGTCGGACGGGAACACGTGGTGAGTACTTTCACAGGTGAAAGCAAGTATATACGCTGCATTTCACGACCGGGTCGAGTTGCATCTGCTGGTCCACGTTGTTGAAAAACAGGAAAGCGATCAGGATTGGCGCGCCCCTTCATGGCTGCGCAAGATAAGGGGAGCAAGCCTGTTGTAGAACCGTATCACGTAAAACAGATAAATGAGAAACGAGAGCAACTGGGCGGCGATTAACCAAACGTTGCCGAGACGATCGACAAAAAAGTCGGGCCAGTGGTTAATCACGGCAGTGCAGCCAAGGTTGAAAAAGAAAAGCAACGGCACCAGCACCCGGATATTGAGCGATTGATCTTCCATCGTGCGCTGATAGAGGGACCTCTCGGCTTCGTTAGCGGCTTCGCGCAGACGCGCCCGGATCAACCGCATGTCATAGACGAAAAGCAGCCAGACGAATGCGGCATAGGCGGTGCTCAAGCGGAACCAGGCCAGCGGACGTCCGAGCCGGGTAAAGAGAATGGCTTCGCCCAGGGCGCAGGCGATGTAAAAGAAATTGTGCCCAAACTCGAGCGGCCATTTGATGAGGGTGAGGGTGTGAATAATCGAGCGCGACCAAAAAATAAAGATCACGCACAAGCCCGCGCTCATATAAAGAAGGGCTGGCCAGTTATTGAGCGATAACGCGACACGAGCGTTCTCGGTCAGGAAATAGAGCGCGACGCCTTGGATGATGCTGGCAAGGGTGAGCTCGATGTTAACGACGGTGTTGTCGAGTTCGCGACGTGAAAGATTCATGGGAAGAGGGGATGGCGTGCCTGGAGGGATTCGAACCCCCAACCTTCTGATCCGAAGTCAGAAGCTCTATCCGGTTGAGCTACAGGCACAAGGTTGAAAATCCCAAACCCCAGTTTCCAAGCTCCAAAATCAAGATTGTTAGTTTTGGGGTTTGGTTTTTGGGACTTGGAACTTCGTAAGTGGGGTGGCCAACGGGACTCGAACCCGCAACAACCAGAACCACAATCTGGGGCTCTACCATTGAGCTATGGCCACCACGTGAATCTCAGATTTTAGGTTTTAGATTTCCGATTGCAAAGGCAAACCCCCAAAACCGTCAGAGCTTGGCACACTCTTCGCTGACAGCAACGCCGTGGTGCTTCTCCTTAGCATTGCAAGCGGCGTGCGCCGGGTTATTCTAGGCGCTCGTTCCCGCATGACCCGACTTGGTTCGCTCCTACTCGCAGGACTGTTGTTCGTCGTCGCCAGCGCGCAAGCGCAGAGTGACGACCCGAGCGAGACGTTTCTCAAGGCTTACATGACCGCGCAACAGGGCGAAAAACTTGAGCGCGATAATCAATTTACGCGGGCCCTGGCGAAATACCGCTTGGCGGGCAGCCTACTCGAAGAACTCAAGAAAACCCACGCGGAGTGGCAGCCAGCCATCGTCGAATACCGCAGCCGGAAAATTTCCGAAAGCATTCTGCGGGTGCAGAGCAAATCTGGAACGCAGCAGGATCTGGCTGCGACGAATGTGCCGCCGGCTGAGGCGCAGCCTTCACCACAACGATCCACCGAGCCGACGGTCGAAATTGGTCCGAATAAATCGAAGCCGTCGATAATTGTGCAGCCGGCGGGTCAAACCTCACCGCCTCCGAAGGAACGAGAAGCCGCGGCCTCGGCGCTGGCGCCACCTGCCAGCGACGCCGCGATTAAGAACGCGACGCGAAAGTTGCGGGACAAGGTCGATCAATTGGAAGCGGAACTACAACACTCGCGTTCCAAAGTCAGCGAAGTGGAGGAAGAAAAGGAGAAGCTGAATTCGAAATTGAAGGAATCGAATTCGAAGCTGGAACAGGCGCAACAGGAGCTGGAACACACGAAAAATGCAGAAAAAGACGTCCGTGGCCAGCTGGCGGAAGCGCAGGCGTCGTTAAAGAAAATTCAGGAGACTGGCAACGCCGACCTGAAAGCGCAGGCAGCGTTGAAAGGAGAGATTACGCAGTTGAAGCAGGCCCTCACCGCCGCTGAGGAGGGTCGCGCCACGGCGCAAAAAGAACGGGATTCGCAGAACGCGAAATTGGCTGATGCCAACTCGCAGATTGCAAAGATCTCAAAAGAGCGCGACGACGCTCTGGGCCAGCTGACCGGATTGAAGGATTCGGAGCATCGCGTCGCGGTTCTGTTGGCCGAGAATAGCGAACTAAAGGAGAAGCTCGCGACCGCCGAACAGACGGTGCGGGAGGTCAGCGAAGACAAGCCGAAAAAGGCGCAGGAACTGGCTGACGCGAGGAGCCAATTGGAAGATCTGCGCGCGCAACTGGCCGCTAGCGAAAAACAGAACAAAGACTTTGAGGTTGCGGTGGCTTCGCTGCGCAGCCAACTGGAGGACACTTCCAGTCAACTCGAGAAAGCGAAGTTAACCGGTGCGAACGCCGATGAGACCGCCAAGCTGACCCGTGAGAACCAGATCTTGCGTAATATTGTGGTGCGAGAGCGGCAGGAAGAAGCGCGTCGCGAGCAGGCCAAGAAATTGATGCTGGCAGAGTTCGATAAACTAAAGATCAAATCGGATACATTGACCGAACAGATCGCGCTCCTGGCGCAACCGGTCACAAAATTAAACGATGAAGAGCTGGCTTTACTTCGCCAGCCGGTCATTTCTATTTCCGACGAAAGTCCAAACACGGTTAAGGCCAGCTTTACTTACGCCAAGCCTTCAACCGGCAATCAGCCGGGCGAACCGATTGTCGAGACAACGGATAGCCCGGCCCCGTCGGAAGCTAATTTGCAAAGCGGATTCAAACCGAATGTGCCGACCGACTTAAAGGATATAGCGAAGCAGGCGAAGGAGAACTTCGACCAAGGGAAGTATCATGCGGCCGAGCGCCAATACCAGGAACTACTAACCAAGAGCCCAAATAATCTTTACTCGCTTTCGAACCTCGGGGTCGTTTATTTCAGGACGGGTAAGCTAAAAGCAGCTGAACTTACCTTGAAGAAGGCAGTAGCTATCGCGCCGAAGGACGAGTTCGCGCATACTACGTTGGGTATTGTTTACTATCGCCAGAGTAAGTTCGACGATGCGCTGAACGAGCTGACGAAGTCACTCGCCATTAATCCGAAGAGCGCTGCGGCCCACAACTATCTGGGGATTACCGCCAGCCAGAAAGGCTGGCAGGAAGCGGCAGAAAAGGAAATGCTCGAAGCACTCGCGGTCAAACCGGACTACGCCGATGCGCATTTTAATCTGGCCGTGATTTACGCTACCGCCTCTCCGCCATCGAAAGAACTGGCCAAGCGCCACTACACCAAAGCAACCGAGCTCGGCGCCGAACCCGACGCCTCGCTCGAGAAGTTGCTGCGCTAGAGGTCGGAGGACAGCGGACAGAGGTCAGTAGTCCGTGGTCTAGTGCTGGCCAGGAGTTTTGAGGTCGATAGCGATGGCATGGGCTTCGGGATCGCCGATATTCTCCACCGCGTGCGTAGTCGGCTCGCGCCAAATAGTCTCTCCGGTGGCGGCAGTTCTCTCTTCCGTTCTGCCATCTGGATAACTAAACTTCAGTTTGCCACCACTGAGGACATATACGACCCCAGTCGGATGCGAATGCATTGGTTCTTTTTCCCCCGCTTTGAGGTGGTATTCGAGACGCGGACCTGATCGTTTTCCAGCAGTACTTTGTAATATTGAGGCGATGTTTTCACTGGGTCCTGTGCGTGTGTCGTTGTGCATAGGGCGGCCATGAGTGACGCTAGAATAAGGGTTTTCATTATCTGATGAGTTGAGGCCTAACGAGGACAACT
>Ga0209474_10002026_pt1 | contig 19008 bp, 15 predicted proteins | sample GraSoiAngelo_145_FD_185902 | JGI IMG/M metagenome (GOLD analysis project Ga0209474, IMG submission 185902) | Grasslands soil microbial communities from the Angelo Coastal Reserve, California, USA - 14_1009_05_20cm (SPAdes) (version 2) | ecosystem: Environmental > Terrestrial > Soil > Grasslands... | reverse complement strand
CCCGCGTGCGCTGCCGTTGTCACCGCGTGCGTTAGCTGCGGCTACTCGCTCGCGGGCCGCGGGTCGTTTCTCCCCGCCTACATCCGCACCATCGGTATCCCGACGTTCACCAACCGAACGACCGTCTTCAACCTGGAGACGCAGCTGACGCAGAAGGTGCGCGCGGAGTTCATCGGCCGCGGCAAGTATCAGGTGCTGCCGCAGAACACCGGCGTCGACGCGCTGCTGACCGGCGAAGTGAGCGCCGTGACGATCGTGCCGGCGAGCTTCAACACGCAGCAGCTCGCTTCGCGCTACGCCATCACGATGACGGCGCGCATCGAGCTGCGCGACATGCGCGAGAACAAAGTCCTCTGGGAGAACCCGAGCGTGATGTTCCGCCAGGAGTACGAGGCGACGAGCGGCCGCACGGCGACCGATCCCAACGCGTTCTTCCAGCAGGACACGACGAGCCTCGAGCGCATGTCCACCGAGTTCGCGCGCACGATCGTCAGCGCGATCCTCGAAGCCTTCTGATGCCGGCGCTGACGCCCTCGGCCGTCCGAAAGCAGATCGAATCGGGCGGCGTCGATCCGGTGTACCTGCTCTCGGGCGAGGACGAGATCGAGAAGTCGGCGCTCGCGGCCGAGTTCTCGGCGCTGGTCGACGAAGGCCTGCGCGCGTTCAACGTCGAGCGGATCCACGCGGGCGAGCTCACGACGGGCGACAAGCTGATGGACGGCGTCGCCGGGATTATCGACACGGTCCGCACGCTCCCGATGATGGCGCCGCGCCGCGTCGTCGTCGTGATGCAGGCCGAGACGCTGCTCGCGCCGAAGCGCGAGAGCGAGGCGGCGGCGCGCGCGATGGAGCAGCTCGAGGCGCTGCTGAAGAACCCCGAGCCGACGGCGACGCTCGTCCTCGTCGCGACCGCCGTGGACAAGCGGAGCAAGATCTTCAAGGTGCTGCAGAAGCAGGCGACGATCGTCGAGTGCGGCGTGCTCGAGAGCGCCGCCGACGCGGAGCGCTGGGTGCAGACGCGCGTCGCGGCTGCCGGCGCGGCGATCGATCCCGCGGCGGCGCGCCTCGTCGCGCAGCGCGCCGGCATCGACGTGAAGCGGCTGCGCGCCGACGTCGAGCGTCTGCTGCTGTACGCCCTCGGCCAGAAGCAGATCACGCTCGAGGACGTGCGCGCGGTGACGGGCCCCGCGGCGCTCCAGGACGACTGGGCGATGACCAACGCCATCGAAGCGGGACAGGCCGGCGAAGCGCTGCGTCAGCTCGCGCTGATCCTCGATGCGGGCGCGCCTGCCGAAAAGGTGCTCGGCCAGCTCGGATGGGTGGTGCGCGCGAAGTTTCCGGCGCTGGCGCCGGCGGAGGTCCAGCCGGCGGTGGAAGCGCTCTTCCGCACGGATCTCGATCTGAAGCGGTCGGCGGGCGATTCGCGGATTCTGCTGGAGCGGCTCGTCGTGGAGTTGTGCGCGGGCAAGCGCGCGGCGCGGCGCTGGTAGGCGTCGGCGCGTTTCGACAATCGCCGGAGGGGGCCGGCCTTCAGGCGGCCCCGTGTTTTCTCAGGATCGCGCCGCGAGCCGCGTCGACAGCCGCGACTTGTAGCGGCCCGCCGCGTTGCGGTGGATGATCCCCTTGCTCGCCATCTTGTCGATGAGCGAGATCGTCTGCTTGAGCGCCGTTTTCGCCTCGGCGAGATCGTTGCCGGCAATTGCCGCGCGAACGCTCTTGAGCGCGCTGCGCAGCCGCGAGCGGAACTGGCGGTTGTGCTCGCGGTTCTTTACACTCTGACGATGCGCCTTGAGCGCGGATGCGTGCGTAGCCACGTCGTTGTCAACCTCCGCAAACCGCCAATCTTATCACAATGGCGCTCGCCATCGACCATTTCAGCCGCGCCTACCAGGCCACATCTGGCACCTTCACGGCGGTCGACGATCTATCGTTCGTCGTCGCGGCCGGGGAAATCGTCGGCCTGATCGGGCCCAACGGCGCCGGCAAGACGACGACGCTGCGATCGATTGCGGGGATCCTCAGGCCGACCTCCGGCGTCGTGCGCATCGACGGGCACGACATCGTCGCCGACCCGATCGAGGCGAAGCGCCGGCTCGCGTTCATGCCCGACGAGCCGCACCTCTTCGAGTACCTGACGGTGGCCGAGCATCTGCGCCTCGTCGCGCGGCTGTACGGCGTGGACGATTTCGATCGCCGCGCGGCGGCGCTCCTCGACGAGCTCGAGCTGGCGGGCAAGGAGAGGTCGCTGCCGGGCGAGCTGTCGCGCGGCATGCGGCAGAAAGTCGTCATCGCGTGCGGCCTGGTCCGCGAGGCGACGACGCTTTTGTTCGACGAGCCGCTGACCGGGCTCGATCCGGTCGGGATCCGCCGGATGCGGAACACGATCGCGGCGCGCGCGCAGCAGGGCGCCGCGATCCTGCTCTCGTCGCACCTGCTGCACCTCGTCGAGGAGGTCTGCTCGCGCGTGATCATCATGGACCGCGGCCGCAAGATCGCCGACGGCACGTTCGAGGAGCTGGCGACGCGCGCGGATCTCGCGGCAGCCGGATCGAGCCTCGAGCAGATCTTCTTCCGCGTGACGGGCCACGGCGCGTGACCGGCCGATGATCGCCGCCAGCCTCTACATCGTCGTGTGCAGCGCGCGCAACCGGCTGCGGCTGCGGCTGCGCCGGCTGCGCGAGCCGCGGTATCTGCTCGGAGCGATCGCCGGCGCGGCGTATCTCTATTTCAGCTTCTTCGCGCGGCTCCGCACGGCGCGCACCGGCCGCCGGCGGGGCGCCGCCGCCGCGCCGATTGCGCTCGCGTCCGCCATGCGCGCCGGCGCGCCCGGCCTCGTCGGCCTCGCGCTCCTGGCGGTTGCCGCGCTCGCGTGGATCCTGCCGTTCGAGAGCGGTCTGCTCGCGTTCTCGGAAGCCGAAACGCAGTTTCTCTTCCCGGCGCCGGTCACGCGGCGCGCGCTGCTGCTGTACCGCATGATCAGGTCGCAGATCGGCCTGCTCTTCGGCGGCGCCATCCTCGGCATCGCGATGCCGTCCGCGTCGGGCTACGCGCGGCTGCGGGCGGCCGTCGCGATGTGGCTGCTGCTGTCGGCCGGCAAGGTGTATTTCACCGGCGTCTCCCTCGCGCGGACCAGGCTCGCCTCGCGCGACGCGCGATCGCGGCGCGCGGCGTGGCTGCCGCTCGCGGTGCTCTCCGCCGCAGCGGTGATCGTGGGGGCGTCGCTCTCGCGCGCGTTCATTCCCGCACCGATCGCGTCGATCGCCGACGCACTCGATCGAATCGCGGCGGCGACGTCAGGCGGCGCGGCGCGCGTCGCGCTGTGGCCGTTCGTCGCGCTGGCGCGGCCGATCTTCGCCGCCGGCGTGCGTGAATATCTCGCGGGCCTCGCCGCGTCGTCCGTGGTGCTCGCGGCGGCGGTCGCCTGGGTGCTGCAGACCGATGCGGCGCTCGAGGACGCGGCGGCCGCGGCCGCCGAGCGCCGTGCCGCTGATCTCGCCTCGCAGGCGTCGCCCTACCGCGCGTCGCGAACCGGCCTCACGCTCGCGCTCTTCGGGCGCGCCGAGGCCGTCTTCGCCTGGAAGGCTGCCACGCAGACGCTCCGAAGCGTCGATCGCCGCAACATGGTCCGCATTGCGGCGATCGTCGTGGCGCTGACGGCGGCGGCGACGTCGGCCGGACGCGGCGCGAGCGGCGTGCGCGCGGTTGCGGGCACGTTCGCGCTCGTGACGACGGCGTTTCTGATCCTGATGGCGCCGCAGGTGCTGCGCGTCGACATGCGCGAGGATCTGCGGCATCTCGAGGTGCTGAAGACGTGGCCCGTGCGCGCGCCGGCGGTCGTGCGTGGCGAGCTCGTGTGGCCCGGCGTCGTGCTCACGGCTGCCGCGTGGACCTCGCTCGTGTTGGCGGAGATCCTCGCGGGCACGAGCGCATTCGCGCGGGTGAGGCTCGCGTGGCGGCTGTCGGGCGGCGCGGCGATCGCGATCGTCACGCCCGCGCTCGTCTTCGCGCAGCTGACGATTCACAACGCGGCCGCGCTGCTGTTCCCGGCGTGGGTGCCGCTCGGCCGGCAGCGGCCGCGCGGGCTCGACGCGATGGGGCAGCGGCTGATCATGCTCGGCGCGACGTGGCTGCTGCTGATCGTGAGCGTGATCCCGGGCGCGCTGGCCGGCGCGATCGTCTGGTTCGCGCTGCGCGTGTTCGTCGGCGCGGCGGCGCTCGTGCCGGCCGCGCTCGCCTGCGCGTCAATTGTCGGCGTGGAAGTGCTGGTCGCGACCGAGGCGCTGGGCCCGGCCTACGAGCGGCTGGACGTTACCGCAGTCGAACGTGCAGAGTAACGACGGCGGGCGCCGCGTCGACAATTAAAGAATTTTAGCGGTTGCCGACGACGTCGTAGCTCCCGGTCGCCGGTCTCCGGTCGGTGTAGCGGGGAACTTCGCGTCCGTCGATCGAGTCGGTGACCTTGTAGAAGGACTTTCCAGGCGGCGCGATCGGCCGTCTCGCGATCGTGTTGATCTGCGCGACGTAGTTCTTCGTCTCGCGATACGGCGGAACGCTGCGCCCGTGCTTGTCGACGGCGCCGGGCCCGGCGTTGTACGCGGCCAGCGCGAGCTCCTCGTTGTTCTCGTACCGATCGAGCAGCTCGCGGAGGTATGCCACGCCGGCGCGCACGTTGTCGGCGGGATCGAACGCGTTCCTGACGCCGTACTGCCGGATCGTGCCCGGCATCAGCTGCATCAGGCCGAGCGCGCCTTTCGGCGACCGCGCGTAGGGATTGAAGCCCGACTCCACCTGCATCACGGCGCGCACCAGATCGGCGCGCACACCTTGCGCGCGCGAGTGCTCGGCGATCAGATCGTCGTACAAGTTCGTGCGGCTCGCCGCGACATACCGCGTCGCGCGGACCGCCGGCGCCTTCGGCACGTCGAACGTCTTCATTTCGTCCACGTTCGTCGGGCGCCGATTCGAGACGACGAGCGTCCCGTTCGCGTCGCGCCAGGAATAAATCTGCGCCTGCGCCGTGGCAGCCCATCCCAGGGCCGCCAGCACGGCGAGCAGACGAATATTCGCGGACCTGTTGAGCAGGCTACGGCTGAGCATCTCGTGGTAGGTCAACAGTTTACTTTATCGGTCGTGCACCGGTGGGCAGTAGGGCGGGGAGAGCCGGCAGATCGAGCACGTTTGTGCGAAACCGTGCAAGGAGGGAGCGGCGAGAGACGGCTAGCCCCTAGCCTCCGGCCCCGACAAGTCTCTTGACGACTCCCTCCGCCGCCGCCAGCATCTCGTCGATCTTCTCGGGCTGCCTGCCGCCGGCCTCCGCGAAATCGGGGCGGCCGCCGCCGCCGCCGCCGACGATCGGCGCGATCTCCTTCACCACCTGTCCGGCCTTCACGCGCTGGGTCAGATCAGGCGTCACCGCGACGACGATTTGGACCTTGCCGTCGTTCTCCGACGCCAGAACAACGACGCCGCTCTTGATTTTCGCCTTCAGCGAATCGGCGAGGTTGCGCAGCGCGTCCTTGTCGAGGTCCGCGACGTGGCGCCGAGCAAGCGTCACGCCGCCGACGTCGACCGTCTCGCCTCCGGCGTCAGCCGCGCTGCCGCCCATCGCCATCTTCGTCTTCAGCTGCGAGAGGTCCCGCGACAGGCGCTTTGCCTCGGCGTGCAGCTTGTCGATCGAGTCCACCGCCTGCTCCGCGGGCACGCGCAGCGCGTCGACCACGGCGGCGAGCGCCGCGCGCTGCTGCTGCGCCCACGCCACGGCGCCTGCGCCGGTGAACGCTTCGATTCGCCGGACGCCGGCCGCGACGCCGCTCTCGGCGACGACAACGAAGAACCCGATGTCGCCCGTCGCGCTCACGTGCGTCCCGCCGCACAACTCCACGCTGAAGCCCGGGACGCTGACGACGCGCACCTTCTCGCCGTACTTCTCGCCGAAGAGCGCCATCGCGCCGGCGGCGATCGCTTCCTGCGTCGATCGCACCTCGGTCGTGACGGCGGTGTTCCGCGTGATCTGCTCGTTGACGATCCGCTCGATGCGATCGAGCTCCTCGCGCGTCACCGGCTGGAAGTGCACGAAGTCGAACCGCAGCCGATCCGGCGCCACGAGCGATCCCGCCTGCTTCACGTGCGGGCCGAGCACGCTCCGCAGCGCGGCGTGGAGCAGATGCGTCGCGGTATGGTTGCGCCGCGTCGCGTTGCGGACCTCGGCGTCGACGTCCGCCGTCACGAGATCGCGCACGCGCAGCTCGCCCGAGGCGACGTGAATGCGATGCGCGCGCGGAAATCCTTGACGAATCCGCGCGAGACCTTCGACCGCCGCCGACGCGCCGCTCGCCTCGTTGACGATGCGGCCGGAGTCGGAGACCTGGCCGCCCGCTTCGAGGTAGAACGGCGTCTTCGCGAGCGCCGCGTAGCCGCGCGCGCCCGCCGCGAGCGTCTCCACCGGCTGCCGCGCGTCGTCGAACAGCGCGACAATCGGCACGCCGCTGACGCGCGTCGTCGAGTAGCCCTCGAAGACATCGCCGACGCCGAGATCGAAAGGTTCCTCGACTGGCAGCGTCCACCCTTCGGCTTTCTTCGCCGCGAACGCGCTCCCGGCCCGCGCCTTATCGCGCTGCGCCTCCATCGCCGCGTCGTAGCCGGCCTTGTCGATCGTGACGCCCTGCGTCGCCGCCGTGTCCTCGATGAACTCGTACGGCACGCCGAACGTGTCGTACAAACGGAAGGCCACCTCGCCCGAGAGCACCTTCGACTTCGTGCCCGACACCTTCGCGAGCTCCGTCTCGAGCCGCGGCAGGCCGTCGCGCAGCACCGCCTCGAAGCGATGCTCCTCGGCGAGGATCGTCTTCTCGACCATCTCGCGGTTGCGGCGCACCTCGGGATACGCGTCGCCCATCTCGCGATCGAGCACCTTCACGAGCGCGTGCATGAACGGCTCGGTGAAGCCGAGGTGCTTCCCGTGCCGCATCGCGCGCCGCATGATCTTCCGCAGCACGTAGCCGCGGAACTCGTTCGACGGGATGACGCCGTCGGCGATGAGGAACGTCGTCGATCGGATGTGATCGGCGACGACGCGCATGGAGATGTCGGAGGGCTCCATCGACCCGCGATACGCGACGCCGGCCATCGCGCCGATCTCCGACAGCAGCGGCGTGAAGATATCGGTGTCGTAGTTCGATTCCTTGTTCTGGAGCACCGCCGTGATGCGCTCGAACCCCATGCCGGTGTCGATCGACGGCGCGGGCAGCGGCTTCAGCACGCCGTCGGAGGTCCGCTCGAACTCCATGAACACGTTGTTCCAGATCTCGATCTCCGGGTCGTGGCCGCTCCCGCCGCGCACGTAGTAGATCTCCGAGCAGCGGCCGCACGGCCCCGTGTCGCCCATCTGCCAGAAGTTGTCGTCTTCGCCGAGCTCGAGGATGCGGTCGGGCGGCACGCCGAGGTCGCGCCAGATCGCGTACGCCTCGTCGTCGCGCGGAATGCCGTGCTCGCCCTTGAAGACCGAGACGATCAGGCGGTTCGGGTCCATCCGCCAGCCGTCGATGAGCAGCCCCCACGCGTAGCGCAGCGCGTCCTTTTTGAAGTAGTCCCCGAAGGAGAAATTGCCGAGCATCTCGAAATAGGTGTGGTGGCGATGCGAGGGCCCGACGTTGTCGAGGTCGTTGTGCTTGCCGCTGACGCGCATGACCTTCTGTGCCGTCGTCGCGCGCGTGTAGTCGCGCTTCTCGCGGCCGAGGAAGACGTCCTTGAACTGGTTCATGCCGGCGTTGGTGAACAAGAGCGTCGGGTCGTCGGCGGGCACGAGCGGAGAGCTGGGCACCACGCGGTGCCCGTTCTGCTCGAAGTACTTCAGAAAGGAAGAGCGGATATCGTTCGCGCGCATCTGTTTATTTTAGTCGCCGCCGAGCCTCGAGCGCGCGCAGTACACGATCGGATTCGAACCCCTGTCCGATCAGATAGCGATACAGCCGCTGGAATTCGCGCTCGTCCGTGATCGCGTCGCGCCCGCGCAGCCGCTTCGCGAGCGACGCCTGCAGCAGCGTCTCGTCGTCGATCCCGTCGAACGCTTCGTTCACCGCGTGCGCCGCCATCGCGCGCGAGATCCCGGCGCGCTCGATCTGCAGCCGCACGCGGATCTTTCCGCGGCGGCGGACCGACGTCTCCGTGCGCGCGATCGCTTCGGCCACGCGCGCATCGTCGATCGCGCGCGCCTCGCGCAGCCGCGCGACCGCTTCGTCGATCGCCGCTCGATCGTGTCCCTTGCGCGCGAGGCGCTGGCGGACCTGCAGCTCGGAGAGCTCGCGCCGCGCGAGCATCTTCACGCCATCGTCGTACGCGCTCATGGTGCGGGAGATCTTACCTGCGGCACAGCTCGGCGCGTCGATTTTTGCTGACGTCTCCGGCTTTGCAATCGGCCGTGTGCTCCGATGCGGCTGAGCACGTCGCTCATCGTTGGCAGTGCGCTCCTCACGCTGTGCTGCAGCAAGAGCTCGATCGATCTGACTTCGCCCACCGCGGTCAAGTGTCAGGTCTCGGTTGAGAATTCCCTTTCCACGAATGTCCCGTCGGCGGGCGTGTCGGGCACGCTGGCGGTCACCACGACGCGGGACTGCACCTGGTCGGCGACCAGCAACGCCGCCTGGACGCAGTTGACGGGCGACACGACCGGCCAGGGCAGCGGCACCGTCGGCTACCGCGTCCTCCCCAATCCGGATGCCGCCCAGCGCCGGGCCGTCCTCGAGGTCAACAATACGCAGGTCGGGGTGACGCAGGAAGCTGCGCCCTGCCGCTACACCGTATCGCCCGCGAGCGCAGCCGTTCCCGCCGCCGGCGGGTCGGTCACGATTGCGATCGATACATTGAACGGGTGCGCCTGGACGGCGGCGAGCGATGCGCCGTGGCTCACGGCCGCCGGCGCGATGAGCGCATCGGTGAGCGGATCGGTGACGCTGCGCGCGGCACCGAACGCCGACCCGTCGCCGCGCTCGGCGACCGTACACATCGCGGAGCAGTCGGTCGTCGTGACGCAGGCCGGCGTCGCGCCGCCGGCGCCTTCGCCTTCGCCGGCGCCGCCGCCGCCGCCTTCGCCGGACCCGCCTCCTGCGCCACCGCCCGCCCCGCCGCCGCCGCCGTGCGCCTTCACGCTTTCCGCGACGAGCGCTCGCGTCGCGTCGAGCGGCGGATCTGTCACCGTGTCGGTGACGGCCGGCGCCGGATGTCCCTGGACGGCGGCGTCGAGCGTGCCGTGGATCGTCGTCGGCGCCGGCGCGAACGGGAGCGGCAACGGCGCCGTTCGCCTCGACGTCGCCGCGAACACGGCGACGAACGATCGCAGCGGCATGGTGACGATCGCCGGCCAGACGTTCGCCGTCACGCAGGCCGCCGCGCCGCCGCCGTGCACCTTCACCGCGACCCCGTCGGCGCAGTCCTTCCCGTCGGCGGGCGGCAACGGCACGGTGGCGATCGCGGCATCGCAGGCGGGCTGCGCGTGGACCGCGTCGAGTGCCGCGCCGTGGATCGCGCTCGGCGCGACCTCCGGCACGGGCGACGGCTCCGTCGCCTTCAGCGTCGCCGCCAACGGCGGCGGCGATCGATCGGGGAACATCACCGTCGCCGGACGAACGCTGACGATGACGCAGACAGCGCCGCCGCCGCCGTGCACGTTCGCGATTTCCCCGGCGAGTGGAAGCGCGCCGCCCGAGGGCGGCAGCGCAACGACCGCAATCACGGCCACGAGCGCCACCGGCGCAACGTGCTCGTGGAGCGCGACGTCGAATGCGCCGTGGCTGACGATAACCGGGCCCGCGAGCGGCACGGGCAACGGGAGCGTCACGGTCACCGCGGCCGCGAACAGCGGCGCTGCCCGCAGCGGCACCGTCGCGATCAGCGGTCAGACGTTCACGATGAACCAGGCGGCTGCGCCGCCGCCGCCACCGCCGCCGCCGTGCACGTTCAACGTCTCGCCCCCGACGCAATCGGTTGCGACCGGCGGCGGGACCGGCAGCTTCACCGTCACGCCTTCAGCGCCCACCTGCACGTGGACGGCGTCGAGCGGCGCGCCGTGGATCACGATCACCGGCGGCGCGTCCGGCACCGGCGCCGGCGCGACGACGTTCTCGGCGGCCGCCAATGGCGGCGGCGATCGCAGCGGGTCGCTGACGATCGCCGGCGCCACGGTGACGGTGACGCAGCCGGGCGCGCCGCCCCCGCCGCCGCCGCCGTGCACCTTCAACGTGTCGCCCTCGTCGCAGTCGGTCGCGACCGGCGGCGGGACCGGCAGCTTCGCCGTCTCGGCATCGGCGTCGACCTGCACGTGGACGGCGTCGAGCGGCGCGGCGTGGATCACGATCACCGGCGGCGCATCGGGCACCGGCTCCGGCACGACGACCTTCTCGGCGGCCGCCAACGGGGGCGCCGATCGCAGCGGCTCGCTCTCGATTGCCGGCGTCGGGGTCACGGTGACGCAGCCGGCCGCGCCGCCGCCTCCGCCGTGCACCTTCTCGATTTCGCCGGAGAGCCAGGCCTTCGACGCCACCGGCGGCAGCGGAACGGTGAGTGTCGCCGCGTCGAGCTCGACGTGCGCGTGGACGGCGTCGAGCGGCGCGAGCTGGATCACGATCTCGAGCGGCGGGTCGGGAGCGGGGAATGGATCGGTGAGCTTCAGCGTGGACGTGAATCACGGCGACGGACGCTCCGGAAGCCTGAGCATCGCGGGCAAGACGTTCAGCGTCACGCAAGCGCGTGGTCAGTGATTTCGTGTAGGGCGCGGCTTTCAGCCTCGCCTCGGCGACCCTGAAAGGGTCGCCCTACATCGATTCGGGTCGACCCTGAAAGCGTCGCCTACATCGAATCGGGTCGGCCCTGAAAGGGTCGCCCTACATCGAATCGGGTCGGCCCTGAAAGGGTCGCCCTACATCGATTCGGGTCGACCCTGAAAGGGTCGCCCTACATCGAATCGGGTCGACCCTGAAAGGGTCGCCCTACATCGAATCGCTACGATCCGAAGCGCGTGATCTCAGGATTGGCCATGGCGGCCTTGGCCATCTGATCGCGGCTCAGATCCGCCGTCGTCGAGATGCCCTGCACCTTCAGCTTGAACTCGTCGACGTTGCTCGCCCAGCGCAGCGCCTCTTCGTACGACACGAACCCCTGCCCGAACAGCCCGAAGATCGACTGATCGAAGGTCTGCATGCCGTACTGCGACGTGCCGGCGGCAATCGCGCCGTGAATCAGGTGCGTCTTGTCCTTGTCGACGATGCAGTCGCGGATGAAGGGCGTGCTGATCATCACCTCGACGGCCGGCGCGCGGCCGTTGCCGTCGGCTCTCGGCATGAGCCGCTGCGAGATCACCGCCTTCAGCACGCTCGCGATCTGCAGCCGGACCTGCTTCTGCTGGTGCGGCGGGAAGACGGCGATGATGCGGTTGATCGTCTCCGTCGCGTCCAGCGTATGCAGCGTGGAGAACACGAGGTGGCCGGTCTCGGCGGCGAGCAGGCCGGTCTCGATCGTCTCGAAGTCGCGCATCTCCCCGACGAGGATCACGTCGGGATCCTGGCGCAGCGCGCTGCGCAGCGCGTGCGCGAACGAGCGCGTGTCCACCGCAACTTCGCGCTGGTTGATCATCGACTGGTGATCGCGGTGCAGGAACTCGATCGGGTCCTCGACCGTCATCACGTGCGACGCCCGCGTCCGGTTGACGTGGTCGATCATCGCGGCGAGCGTCGTGCTCTTGCCGCTGCCGGTCGTGCCGGTGACGAGCACGAGGCCGCGCTCCTCCGACGCCACCTTTTTCAGCACCGGCGGCAGGCCAAGCTCCTCGATCGTGCGGATCTGCATCGGGATCACGCGGAGCACCATGCCGACGGTGCCGCGCTGCTGGAAGATGTTGCAGCGGAAGCGGCCGAGGCCCGCGACGCTATAGGCGAGGTCGACCTCCTGCGACTCCTTGAACTTCTGCCGCTGCGACGTGGACATGATCGCGGCGCTCATCGCGATCACGTCCTCGTGGTCGAGCCGTTTTTCCTGGCTCGCCGGCTGCAGCACGCCCCGGACGCGCATCATCGGCAGGCTGCCGACCTTGAGGTGCAGGTCCGATGCCCCGTGCTCGACGGCGACTTTCAGCAGATCGTTGACATGCATATCTCGAGTCGGGTGTCGGTCCCTACCCCCTGGCCCCTGTCCCCGCCGCAGTGTGTCGAGGCGAGCGCAGCGAGCTCTCCTCCGGATACACGTAGGTCAGCCAGCCGTGCGTGTCGGGAATCTCGCCGCTGACGACATCGAAGAACGCCTGCTGCAGCGCCGCCGTGATCGGCCCGCGGCGGCCCGTGCCGATCTTGATCTTGTCGATCGAGCGGATCGGCGTCACTTCGGCCGCCGTGCCGACGACGAAGACTTCGTCGGCCGTGTAGAGCGCCTCGCGCGGGAGGATCGCTTCGGCCACGGTGTGGCCGAGGTCGCGCGCCAGCGTGATGATCGAGTCGCGCGTGATGCCGCCGAGAATCGACGATCCGAGCGGCGGCGTGACGATGGCGCCGTCGCGCACGATGAAGATGTTCTGGCCGCTGCCTTCGCTGACGTTGCCGAAGACGTCGAGCGCGATCCCTTCGGAGTAGCCGTCGGTGATCGCTTCCATCTTGATGAGCGCCGAGTTGGCGTAGTTGGCCGAGCTCTTCGCCATCGCGGGCAGCGTGTTCGGCGCCATCCGCGACCACGAGGCGATCTTCACGTCGCAGCCGTCCTCGAGCGCTTCCTTGCCGAGATAGGCGCCCCAGTCCCAGAGCATGATCGCCGCGTCCACCGGGCAGTTGAACGGGTTCACGCCGAGCGATTCGTAGCCGCGATAGACGATCGGCCGGATGTAGCACGCCTTCATCGTGTTGGCGCGGATCGTCTCGAGCACCGCGTTCTGCCAGCCGGCGAGATCGAGCGCGTAGTCCATGCGGTAGATCTTCGCGGAGAGCTGGAGCCGGCGCATGTGCGCATCGAGGCGGAAGCACGCCGATCCGCGCGGCGTCGCGTAGCAGCGGGCGCCCTCGAACACGGCCGTGCCGTAATGGATGACGTGCGAGGCGACGTGAATCGTCGCGTCCTTCCACTCGACGAGCTTGCCGTTCATCCAGATCGTGCCCGTGCCGGGAAAACCCATTCGCGATGCTCCTACAAGGATGTTAGCGCAGGTGGCGCGATCCCGCCGTGATGAATTGGTGAGTGAATTCGTGCAGCAGCCGCGCGCGCTACTGGCGCTCCCCGCAGAAGGGACAGTGGTCGCTCCGCGCGTGGAGCGGCTTGCGGCAGTGCCAGCAGAAGCGCGGCGTCTGCGGCGCCTCGCGCGCCTTGAGCCGCAGCTGGATCTCCTGCGGATCGTCCACGGCGGTCTCGGCGCCGACGATCGCGCGCGGCGTTCGCGCGGCGCGGCTGCCGGCGCGCGCCGCCAGCACATCGTCGAGCAGTTCGCCGGCGCGCTGGTAGCGCGCGTGGATGTCGGGCGCCATCGCCTTGAGGATGATGTCGTTGATCACCTTCGGGATCTTCGGGTTCTTCAGCCGCGGCGCGCTCAGCAGCTCGCCCGTCATCAGGCGATCGAGGTCGGCCGGGGAGGGCGTGGCGTACGGCAGCACGCCCGTGAGCATCTGGTACATCGTCACGCCGAGCGAGTAGATGTCGGAGGCGAAGACCGCCTTGCCCTGGAACTGCTCGGGCGCCATGTAGGGCGGGCTGCCGATGACGGTCGTGCCGTGCGCCGCGATCTCGAGGAAGCGCGACGTGCCGAAGTCGGCGACCTTCACGAGGCCGCCGTCGGTGACGAGCACGTTCGACGGCCGCAGGTCGCGGTGCAGGACGCCGCTGCGGTGCGCGTGATCGACGGCGTTCGAGATCTGGCACGTGTAGTCGAGCGCGCGCGCGAGATCGAGCGCGCCGTCGCGCGCGATGATCGTCTCGAGCGTCACGCCGGGCACGAACTCCATCACGATGAAGAAGATGTTCTCCTGCTTCTCCGCCGTGAGGATCGCGACGATGTTCGGGTGGTTGAGCGTCGCGAGCAGCCGCGGCTCGCGCAGCAGCTCGCCGAAATCGAGGTGCTGTTTGTGCGGGACCTTGAGCGCGACCTTCTTGTCGATCCAGGTGTCTTCGGCGAGGTAGACCGTCCCGAAGCCTCCGCTGCCGATCGGCTGCAGGATTTTGTACTTGCCGATTACTTGACCGCGGAAGAACATCCGCGCGCGAGTATAAACCACGGAGAGACGGACGACGATCAACGCAGAATTCGCAGAACTCGCGGAACAGTAGACGCTCGCGGTGCGTCGGTGGCTCTGTGGTTAAATCGTCGCCGTGCACAGGTTCTTCGCGCCGGCGCTGGACGCCGGCGACGAGATGGTCGCGCTGCCCAGGGACGAAGGGGAGCACCTGCGGCGCGTGCTGCGGCTGGGCGTCGGCGACATGGTGACCGTGTTCGACGGCCGCGGGCACGAATGGCTCGCGCGCGTCGCGAGCGTCGTGCGGCGCGACGTCCGCGTCCAGCTGGTCGCGCGCGCCGAGGCCGCCGCCGAGCCGCAGGTGCCGGTGACCGTCGCGCAGGCCGTCCTCAAGGGCGACAAGATGGACGATGTGATCCGCGATGCGGCGATGCTGGGCGCGGCGGCGATTCAGCCGGTCGTGACCACGCGCGCGGAGACGACGATCGCCGCGCTGATGCGAGGCGCGCGGGTGGATCGCTGGCGGCGCGTCGCGCTCGCATCGGTGAAGCAGGCGCGCCGCGCGGTGCTGCCCGAGATCAGGGTGCCGCTCACGCTCGAGCACGTCCTCGAAGAGCCGGCCAGCGCCCTGCGGCTGATGCTCGTCGAGCCGTCGGCGCTCGCCGAAGTCGAGCCGCTGTCCGCGATTCAACAGCTGCCGGTCCCGGCCGACGTGACGCTGTTCATCGGCCCGGAAGGCGGCTGGACCGAGCACGAATGGCGGTCGGCGCAGGCGCACGGCGTCCGGCTCGTGAGGCTCGGCCGCCGCACGCTGCGCGCCGACGCCGTGCCGGTCGCGGCTCTGTCAGTACTGCAGTTTCTGTGGGGCGATCTCTGACGGTGGCAAGGCAGGAAGGCAGAAGGGCAGGAAGGCAGAAATTCGGGGCGGGAAGGTAGGAAGGCGGGAAGGACGAAGGCTGAGGGCAGGACGGATGGAAGGGAATCCTTCGCCCTTTATCCTTTCACCTTGATCCTTCTGCCTTCCAGCCTTCGTCCTTTACGCCCTCCTGCCTTCCTGCCTTGAACTCCTGCCTTTCTGCCTTGCTGCCTTCCTGCCTTGCAAGAATCACCGTTGAGCCACGCGAAAGTCTTGTGTTTTCGTATCGCCGTCGCTGAGCGTGAGGCGCACGGCGCCGACGCGATGCTCGTCGAGATAGGTCGGGTCGAACCACTCGCCCTGCTCGGCGGGATCGACGGCCACCAGGTAGTACTCGCCGCGCGGCAGGCCGCGGATGCGGTACTTGCCCGTCTGATCGGGGCGCGCCGTCATGATCTGCCGCGACAGCGGGCGCCACAGCGACGAGTCGGTGCTGAAGGCGAGAATCGTGTCGTCGGGCACCGGCGTCCCCTGCTCGTTCGTCACGGTGCCGTTGATCTCGTTCTGCTGGTCGGTGAACGTGATCGTCAGGTTCGTCGCGCTCTCGCCGCTGCGCAGCGGCATCGGCGTATCGGTGACGTCGCGGCCGTTGATCGTCACCGACTTCAGGATGAAGCCGCGCGCGGCCCCGGCCGATCGGATCAGGTGCGAGCCGGCCGGAATGCCGTTCAGCTCGAACGTGCCGTCCTTGCCGACGCGCGCGTTCGGCTGCGGGCCGACGTCGGACTGATCGACCGCCGGCGCGATGATCCGGAACTGCGAGAGATCGGGCGAGCTGCCCGGCGCGCCGGCAAAGTTCACCGTCCCGCTGATCGTCGCGCCCGACGCGAGAATCACCGTGAAGTCGGGGAGGTCCTGGCCGTTCACCGTCAACGACTGGGCCGCGAACTGCGGCACCTCGCTGTCGTCGCCGCGCGCGCGGAGGATATAGCGCCCCGGCGGCACGTTGACAATCGTGAACGCGCCGTCCCACTGGATGCGTGCGCCGTAGGCCATCCCGATCTGATTGCCTCGGCCGCCCGCCGCGTCGATCGTCAGGTTGATGTTGCCGCTCGTCACCGGCGTGCCGTCGGGGTTCAGCACGTGCCCTTCGATGCGCGCCACGCGCACGAGCTGCATGTTGAAGTTGATGTCGAGCACTTCCTGGCTGAGGCCGACCGTGACCGGCTTCGCCTCGTTCACCGACGGGACGCCCGGGTAGTAGGTCGGCGCGTAGTTGATCGACTCCTGATCGTTGCCGGCAGGGCCGGCGCCGGGCCCGCCGCGTCCGCCGCGCCCCGCGAATCCGCCGAAGCCGCCGCGTCCGCCCGGCCCTCCGCCTCCAGGCCCGCCGCCGGCGCCGGCGAACGCCCCGAACGCGCCGAACGGCACGCCGCCCATCGGCCCGCCGCGCGCGACGGCGTTCACGTAGTAATCGCCGGGCATCAGACCCCAGACGCGGTACTGTCCCTTGTCGTCGGTCTGTCCGCCGCCGGCCGGCGTGAGCCGCCGCTCGCCCTGCAGATACTGGTAGCGCATCACGCGCACCATCACGCCGGGCATCGCCTCGCCGTCTTCGTCGAGCACGCGCCCGCCGACGACCGACCCGCGCGGCAGCTGGAACTGGATCCCCTTGATCTGCTGGGCGTCGTTCAACTGCAGCGGCGTGCCCGCCTGCAGCGGCCGCCGCTGGCCGTAGGAGAGCGCGACGAATCCTGACTTCGACACCGTGAGCGTGTAGCGGCCGGCCGGCAGCTCCGTGAGATCGAAGACGCCCTGATCGTCGGTGAGGACGCCGCGCCCGCCGGGGAGCTCGACCGCGGTGACGAAAACACGCGCGCGTTTCACGGGACGGCCGTTGTCGCCGGCGAGCACCTGGCCGGTGATCCGGCCGCTCGGCGTCGGCGCGGCGTCCTGCGGCTGCGCCTGCGTATCGCGCGCCGGCTGCTGCGTGCCCGCCGGCGGCTGGATGCCTTGAGGCCGCTGGCCGCTCGGCGTCTGCTGCGCGCCGACGGCCGCGGCGAGTACGAGCAGGAGGCCCGACATGGAAAGTACGCGCGTCATCTCGTTCTTATTAGACACGAACAGGCCGCTGCCGGTTGACTGTCACGATTTTTTCACGGCGAGACCGACCCACCCGTCCTCTTCCAATTCCCAGACAATTTCGGCGGGCGCGAACGCCCGCGCGACGCTGTCGCGCTCGGCGCCCAGCAGGCCGCTGAGGATGAGCGTGCCGCCGCGGCGCGCTGCGCCGAGCAGCGCATGCGACGCGCGGACGAGCAGCGCGCCGGTGAGGTTCGCCGTGACGACGTCGGCCTGCGGAAGCGGCGACGCCATGAGGTCGCGCGCCTCGAACGTCACGCCGCCGACGCCGAGGTTCAGCGCGAGGTTCTCGCGCGCCGACTGGATCGCGTCCGCGTCGTTGTCGATGCCGAGCGCGGAGCGCGCGCCAAGCCGCGCCGCCGCGATCGCGAGAATCCCCGATCCGGTTCCGACGTCGATCACGTCACGGCCGTCGAGCGCAATGGTCTGCAGCGCCGCCAGACACAATCTCGTCGTCGCGTGATGACCGGTGCCGAACCCCATCGAGGGCGTGATCACGAGGGGATTGGGGATTGGGGATTGGGGATTGAGGGGATTGGGGGGATTGGTGAGCAGTGATTGGTTCGGAACGATCGTTATCGCGCCGACGGTGATCGGGCCGAGATTTTCCTGCGATCGCCGCGCCCAGTCTTCGTCGTCGACGTCGATCGGCGAGAGGTCGTAGCGCCCGGCGAGCGCGCGCTCGGCGGCGTCGCGATCGGCGGTGCTCGCGAAGAACACGCGCACGTCGACGTCGCGCGGCTCGAGTGCGGTTGGAGAAAAGTCGTCGACCAGCGCAGCGAGCATGTCCGGCGCATCTGTCCGGACTTCGAGGGCTGGATACTTTTTCATCCGTTCGGTAACCCGCCCGGCCTGCCTGGCCCGCCCGGCCTATCCGAACATGTCCTTGACGCGGTCGAACAGGTTGCGCTCGTCCTGGCTGTCGTCCTCGCGCCGCGGGCGCGGCTCGAATTGTTCCGCCGGCAGCGCCGACGCGAGCTGCTCGAGCAGCCGGCGCTGCTCGCGCGTCAGCTTCTTCGGCGTCTTCACCTGCACCGTGGCGAACAGATCGCCGCGGCCGCGCCCGCCGACGTCCGGCATCCCTTTGGCACGCAGACGCAGCGTCGTGCCGGTCTGCGTGCCTTCCGGCACCTTCACCGTTTCCGTGCCGTCGAGCGTCGGCACCTGCACCTCGCCGCCGAGCGCGAGCGTCGTGAAATGCACCGGGATCTCGCAGAACAGATTGACGCCGTCGCGCCGGAAGAACGCGTGCTCCTGCACGTGCACGACGACGTACAGATGCCCGGCCGGGCCGCCGGCCGATCCCGCCTCGCCTTCGCCCTGCAGCCGGAGCTGCTGGCCGGCGGCGATCCCCGGCGGAATCTTCACGGTGATCGTCCGCTCCTTCGACACTCGCCCCGCGCCGCGGCACGACTGGCACGGCTTGGTGATCACCTTGCCGGCGCCGCGGCACTGCGGGCAGGTGCGCGCGACGGTGAAGAAGCCCTGCTGGAAGCGGACCTGCCCCTGGCCGTGGCACTGCGGGCACGTGGACGCCGATGCGCCCGGCGCCGAGCCGCTGCCGCGGCACGTCTCGCACGTTTCCTGCCGCGGAATCTGGATCGTCGTCTCGGCGCCGCGCGCCGATTCCTCGAACGAGATCTCGAGGTCGTAGCGCAGATCGGCGCCGCGCTGCGGCCCTCCGCGGCGTCGGCCGCCGCCGAAGAGATCGCCGAAGCCGAACATGTTGCCGAGGATGTCGGCGAAGTCGCCGAACTCCTGGAAGACCGACGGATCGAAGCCGGGTCCGCCGCCCGCCGACTTCACGCCCGCGTGGCC
>Ga0209474_10002023_pt1 | contig 19040 bp, 17 predicted proteins | sample GraSoiAngelo_145_FD_185902 | JGI IMG/M metagenome (GOLD analysis project Ga0209474, IMG submission 185902) | Grasslands soil microbial communities from the Angelo Coastal Reserve, California, USA - 14_1009_05_20cm (SPAdes) (version 2) | ecosystem: Environmental > Terrestrial > Soil > Grasslands... | reverse complement strand
GAGGGCATTATGGCCAGCGGTCATGTGAACCGCACCTAAAGGCCGAACACATGGCAGCACAAGCCTGCGACGTAAAGATTTCTCTTGCCAACCCGGAGCCGTCCACACATGGCACAAAGACGAGTCAGTTGACGGCTCGCTAATGTCCGCCCACCGAGGTGAACCGGACTCGCCGGCCAATATACTCGCGATTCAGAAGTGCCTTTCAGGAACTTTGCACTGGGAAAAGCGTAAGTGCGTTAGCTCGCAACCAGTGTTGCCAAGAATTGCTCCATCGAGGGCTGCGCAGCCTTCTGCATTTTGTGCAGGTCTTCGGGTTTAAGATTCGTATATCGCCGCAGCATCCGCCAATCCTTATGACCTGTCACCACTGCGACCTGCTGTATCGAGAAACCAGCTTCAAAGAGGCGGCTTGTGCCCTCATGGCGCAAGTCGTGAGAACACAAATCATCGAGATCGATAGCCTTGCACGAGCGATGGAATGCAGCTCCAACGGACTTCGAGTGGTAAGGGAACACGCGCCCGATGCCGCGCGTGACAATACGTTGTTCGAGAATGATCTGCCAAGCGTCATAGCTTGTGGAATTGAGGAGAGGGACTATCTGGTGATTTCCGTCCTTTCGTCGTGGGTCTTTGCGATCGCGGATAGTGACAGTTCGCTTCTTCATATCGACATCAGGCCATTCTATCCGACAAATCTAAGCCTGGCGCATTGCGGTCGCTACTGCGAACCGAATTATCCTTCCGAGCGGTAGAAACTGCAGGGGGTTGGACTCAGCATATCCGATTAATCGATTCAGTTCGTCCTGCGTGGGACGGCGATCGCGCTCGTTGGAGTTTCCCACGAGGTCGAGGTGTTTCAGCGCAGCTCGGGCCAACTGAACACTCTCAACAGAGACATTGATGCCGTGGACCGCCGCAGCGTGCGTTAGGATGGTTCGAATGAAAGAGAAATCGATTGCAAGTGTTGCGGGCCCAGCGCCTTGCGCGGCTCGCTTCCTTCCGAACTCGATCAACCTCTCGCGGGTTATCTCTTTGAGATTTACACGCCCGAGGGAGGTCTTGAGCGCTTTGAGTACCATGAACTTCGACCGTCGTACGGGCTTGCCAACCTGAGCAAGATCGTCGAGATGCAACGCGATCAAGTCGGAAAAGATGCGCGGTTGCTCATGAGGCCGAGAGCGTCGAATTGGAGCGCCTCGATCGATTGAGCGCTCCACGTCAATTGCCCACTCTTCAGCGTCACGCCGCCGGATGAAGGTGTTCGCGGCGTACTCGCGTTTCCTCCGGACCTGAACGCGCCAGCTTCCCGACTTCAGCTTCGTAAAGGTCGGCATTGCGTGTGCACTCCGTTCCGATTTCGTGTGCGCTACGTGTGCACCGGGAGATCAAATGAGGTACAAACGTGTGCAATTTGGGCTAGTTTAAGTGCACACGTGTGCACGTTGTTCCTGTTCTAGTCCATTGAAAGCATAGGATAAGTAATTGGAATATCAAGACTATAGCGTTTCCGTGGCGCCTATGATGGATTGGACAGACCGGCATTGCCGCGTCTTCCACCGTCTGATGACGCGCCGTGCGCGGCTCTATACGGAGATGCTGACGAGCGGCGCCGTCATTCACGGCGATCGCGCGCGGCTGCTCGGTTTTGACGCCAGCGAACATCCCGTCGCGCTCCAGCTTGGCGGGTCCGATCGTGTTGACCTCGCGGTGTCTGCGAAGATCGGCGAGGATTTTGGTTATGATGAAATCAATCTCAATGTCGGCTGCCCGTCCGATCGGGTCAAAGACGGCCGCTTCGGCGCTTGCCTGATGGCGGAGCCTGAGCTTGTCGCAACTTGCGTCGGGGCCATGAAGCGCGCGGTGAAAATCCCCGTCACCGTCAAATGCCGGATCGGCATCGACGATCAAGACGCCGAACTCGCGCTTGACGCGCTCGCTCGCGGCGTGATCGCCGCCGGCGCCGACATGGTGATAGTGCATGCCCGCAAGGCCTGGCTAAATGGGTTGTCGCCGAGAGAAAATCGCGACATCCCGCCGCTCGACTACGACCGGGTCTATCGGCTGAAGCGGGCGCTGCCCGACATGCCCATCATCATCAATGGCGGCATCGCCAGCGTTGCGGAAGCAAAGCACCATCTCGCTCATGTCGATGGCGTCATGCTGGGACGCGCGGCCTATCAAGAGCCGTGGCGACTGTTGTCCGTCGACCCCGAGATTTTTGGCGAGCCGGCGCCCTTTGCGGCCATGAAAGACGTGTTCGAGGCCATGATGCCCTATATCGAGCGCGAGCTCGCCAAGGGTACCCGTCTGCACTCGATTGTCAGGCATTTTGTCGGTGCGTTCCATGGCGTGCCGGGGGCGCGCGCCTTCCGCCGCCATCTCGCCGAGAACGGCGTCAAGCGAGCCGCCGGCATCGAGGTGTTGCGAGACGCGATTACGCTGGTCGACGATCCTGCCGTGGCCGCGATCGCTGCGTAATCCAATCGAAGGCGGGAATAATCTCGGTTCTCTGACACTCTTGCTACCGAGGACTTTAAAAAGCTCGGGGAGCGGGAATTCTGCCAAGCGATCAGCAAAGAAATACGGCGCGCTTACCTGCCAGGCTTGATTGGGACAACCTCGCGGCGGAAGCCTTGGAACTTGCGCGCCTGATGCCCCCAGGCCCGGAACGCAACGAGGCCCTCAAACTGGCGAGCCAACTTCGCTGCACCGCCGACGCTCGCGGATTGATCTTTGCAAAGCGGGGCAGGCCGCGAAAGTAAAGACTCCTGTCCGGTGCACGCGGGCTTCGAATGAGGTTATTTCATCCAGCTCAGCGGCTGTCTGGGACGACGTTGCTCGCGCTGGAATCGCGCGGCTTGTTCGGGAAAAGCAACCGCGGATTCGGAGCGCAGCCGCCGATGCCTGATGCGGTCCACTGACATTGCTGCTGCGTCTTATAGGAGCAATAGAGGTAACCCTCGCGACAAGCACCACGGATATTCCTGAGCGTGAACAGTCTCAGGTAACAAAGCCGCAGCCAAGCCCAATGCGACAGCCGCAAGCGGCGAAAGTCCCGCCCTTCGAATCCCGATCAGGAATTGGACCGGCGGCTTGGGGTTCTTGGATTGAATGCGACTCTGGCCCATGTTTTCCTTCGCGCGCGCGATGGATGCCAGACGACGGCACGTCAGAATGCACTTCTGTATCCTGCGCGTGCCCCGCTGTTTCCATAGATCCACATCGGCTCGCCGCACTCGCTAGGGCCGTGGTCCGTCATGCAGGCGGCGCTCCAGGGCGGAGCTGCGATCTCGCGACCCTCGATCCCGTATGCCTGCGTTCGAGCGACACCCTTGCGCATTCGCTCCTGAGCCGTCGTCGACGTCGCAAGTGACGACATGAACAATAGCGCCGCCAGAAGATATGAGATCCTCATCACCAGACTCCTCGATTGCGGACTTTGCGTCATCGCAGGGCCGCTATTTGCGGCGGGGATTTGCATGTTCGCCTCTGCCAGAAAGATTCAAGCTTGAGTCTGGATATTCCCGAGCACGCTTTCACGGAATAGCGAGCCGCCGTTTGTAACGACAGGGCGGCCCTGTCAGTGATGAGAGATTTCTGAAACGTACCGCTCGGACTCGGCTGCGCTTAACAGCCCCGGCAGACGCTGCTGATCTTCCGATCGACGTCGACATCTTCTTGATCGAGGTCACCCTGGGGGACTGATGTGCCAACATCGACAGCACGCGGCTGGCGGTGGCCCACCGGCGCCGACCAGGGTCTGGTCGTCGTTTCTGTTCCGGCCATCGACGGATGGAAACACGGTGCCAATGCCGTAGCGTTGGCAGGTCCGCGGCGGGGGGCAACTTCCTGTCGCTGCGGAGTTGGGATCGGTCCGAGCTTGAAATCTCCATTGGGATGGTAAAATGCGTTTGAGCCGGGCGCCTGGACAATTGCTTGTGCGAGGCTTGGAGCTGCAAGCGCCGTAGACAGAATTGTCGCCACGCCAACAAGGGCAAATTTAGTCATCTAACATCTCCATGTCGGTTATCACGTCACCCGCGCGCTTCTGACAGGAAGATTCTCGCTGCAGTTATGAAATTCCCGATCACAGTTTTGGAGAACTCAACCCGCCGTTATCACCGCTCAGGGCAGTCGCAACATTCGTTGATCATTCGACCGCGCAAGCATTCGGGAATATCGCTACCCAAACCTCGGTCTTGCTGTCGGAGAAAGCGCAGCTGCGAATTCCGCGGTCCGTTCGTCCTGCGGAATCTCCAAAGCGTCTCAGCCTTCGCCCACGGCTGAGACGCTTTTTTTTATTCAGTTTTGTTTGATGCCTTTGAGCCGGCCCCTGTCTCACCGGATGACCGGGACCTCGGGACTGCGCCTGACTGTCGGCGATTGCGCTAGTCGACGAGCGTGCCGTGGCCGCGATCGCTGCGTGACAGCTTGGGCTCGGGGAAACCGCGCAGCATCAAGGTGTCGGCGCGCACCTCCCAGCTTTCCAGCCGATCCAGAAAACTCATGCCGAGTAGATTGGTCTTCATCTGTCCGTGCGGCACCACCAGCGCCGGCACCGAACGCTCGACGAGTTTGCCGATTGCGAGGCGGTCGAGCGTCAGCCGGGCCGCCTTGGTGTGGCCGCCTGCGGTCTGGACCTCGACATCATATTCGAGCAGCTCCAGCGGCAGCCCGGCGGCCTTCGCGGTCTCATAGGTCAGCACCACCGAGGTCGCGCCGGTATCGACCACCATCGCCGCTGCGGTGCCGTTGATCCTGGCTTGCAGCGCGAACTCGCCGCTTTGGCCTCGGACCACTCGCACGGTGCGCCCAGGTGCCTTGGCGCGCTGGCGCAGCAGGTCCGATACGGTGTCGCTGGCGCGCGCCATCTGTTCGGGATCGCGGTAGGCGATCACGGCGCCGGCGGCTGCCGCCAGCAACAACAGCATGAGCAGCAGGCGGCTCATCGCGCGTCCCCCGCAAGACCGTCGCCGCCCGTCAGTCCGGCTTGGGACGGGGCGCCACTTGAGCAACACCAGCCTCGGCCATCCGCGCCGCGAGGCCTGCCATCACGGAAAGCCGCTCGGCGCTTTCCATGCGGTGCCAACGCGCGATCTCGGGAAGCGTACGTCCGCAACCGAAGCAGAGATTGGTTTTGGGATCGATCATACAGACTGCGATGCACGGCGTTTCTTTGCTCATTGCTGGATAGTGAAACTTATTCAGTTGCTTGCGCAAGCGTCCTACAGCGGTGGTCGAGAAGTTCTGTTGCAGTTACAGGCCGGTCCCTGCGTTCATGATCGGCTTGTTGCGTGGCGGGCGTGTATCCTTCATCACGGTCGGGCTCGCATCCTCCGGCTGCAGCGGCGGCGCTTCCTCAGTCATCGGCGCTAAGGCCGACATCACCCGTTCCGGCGGGAAGGTGATGATGACTTCGGTGCCGATCCGCAGCTTTGACTTGAGCGTGAACGTGCCGCCATGCATGTCGATCAGGCTTTTCGCGATCGGCAAGCCGAGGCCGGCGCCTTGCTCGGCGGATTTGATCGAATTGGAGCCCTGGCCGAACGAGGCCAGCACGATCGGGATTTCGTCCTCCGCGATCCCCGAGCCGGTATCCTTGACGCTGAGATACTGTCCGCCGGATGCGGTCCAGCCCGCCTTGAGCCAGATCTCGCCACCCTGCGGGGTAAACTTGATGGAGTTCGACAACAGATTGAGCACGATCTGGCGCGTTGCGCGCTCATCGCCCCAGATCCGCGGCATGCCCTGCTCGAACACTTCGTGAATGGTGATGCCGCGGCTTGAAGCGCGCAGCTTCAACAGATGATGGCAATCGGCGACGACATGGACCAGCGAAACGGCTTCCTCGTTGAGCTCATACCTGCCGGCTTCGATCCGCGACAAATCGAGAATCTCGTTGATCAGATTCAAGAGGTGTACGCCGGAGTTATGGATGTCAGCCGAATATTCCTTGTAGACGGGGACCGCATGGGCGCCGAAGATCTCGCTTTTCATCACTTCCGAAAACCCAAGGATGGCGTTCAGCGGCGTCCGCAGCTCGTGGCTCATTTGCGCCAGGAACCGCGACTTGGCGACGTTGGCTGACTCTGCGCGATGCCTTGCCTCGTCGGAAATCGATTTCGCCTGCTCGAGCTCGCCGATCAGCGCGTCCTTTTCGGCGCGCGCTTCCAACGTCGCCAGCGTCGTCGAATGCAGGCGGCGGGCGAGCAGCGCAAAATATCCTTCTGCCGCGAGCGCCAGCACGGCGAGCACGTATTCGTCGAGCGTGCCGCCGAGCACGAAATTGAGCGCAATCGCCACGGTGACGGGCGCGGTCGCCGCCAACGCTGCGATCGGAAGATTAGCCGCCAGCATGGTCGATACCGCGATCACCAGCAGCATCAGGAACATCATGAACGTATCCGACGCCGGATCGAGTGCGGGATGGACCAGGACTGCCGTCCAGCACAGGCCATAGAGCAGGTCGAGCAGGACGAACCGCGTCTGCCACTTGCGGGTTGCGGCGGGTGAGGGCGGCTCGGCCAGGAATCTCGAGCAGTTGCGGATGATGGCAGCATGGATGCAGAGCATGCCGCAGGTCCAGGCGGCTGCCGAGAACGGCTGCATCCAGAAGCCGAATAACAGGCCGGTTGCCACCACCAGCAGCATCACGACGTAGGCGGCCGAGATGCGCGTCTGCGCATATTGGCGCAGCAGTTCGGTATCGAAGGCGGGGCGGGTTCCGCTCGATGACGTTAACCGGTCACGGGCCTCGCGTACCCGCTGAGCCGCGGCTCGGCGGCTATTGGCCGGCGCCGCCATCTGCAGCTCGGCCGCAAGCTGCACAACTTCGGGCTTGTCGGCGGGCTCACTCATCAAACAACACAAATCCTGCCCGCGACCGCGCGGACTTTTTGCATTGTCTATCTCTGGCGCCAAATCCTTAAGAGCTGCCTTAAAGAGCTAAAGAATCTCGTTAACGGGCGGTTAAATTAACCTCTCTCGCCGGGCTCGAAAGCTCCGCGTTTTGGCACGGCGAGAGCCAGAAATGGTGGGCGGTGGTCGTCATGGATTGTCGCCGAACGCCCCCATGGCCCCAAGCCGCATGGTCAACAGCTCGACGTCCGTGACAGCGGCGTGCGGACCTTGGCGGACACCTGCCGGCGTTGCCCAGAACGTGCCGGCTCCGCAGCGCCTGCCACCAGTTTCGACAGTGCCCGACAACACGAGCACGAATTCGTCGGCCGGGTGGGTGTGGACCGGGATGGTCGTGCCCACGACCAAGCGCGCCCGGTGAATGGACCCATCGGGCACCGGCTGGGCAAGCGGCATGAGTTCGACGCCCGGCAGCCGGTCGATCCTCAGCCAAGTGCCGGCGTCGGGATCGGTGAAGGTTTGATGGTTGGTCATTGCGCGGCTCCGGTATGAGTTGGTAACCTGGGGTTCCGACAAAGGTAACCCAAGGTTACGATATGAAGCAAGACCCACCGAAAGGTGCTGCGATCGTGTTGACCATCGAGAGGGAGCGCCGCAGGAACATGCGGCAGTTATTGTTGCGTGCTTCGCGTATCGTGAACCGGCATGTGGTGGAGGGCCTGCATGCCCGAGGCTATACCGACCTGCGTTCCACCCACACGACGCTGCTGTCCAATATCGACCTTGCCGGCAGTACCGTGACGGCTGCAGCGGAGCGTGCGGGGATTACCAAGCAGGGCGATGGGCCGACTTGCGACGGAGCTCGAAGATGCCGGTTACATTCGCATAGAAGCTGATCCAAAGGATGCGCGCGCGCGTATCCTTCGACTCAGCAAAACGGGCAAGCAGTTAATGCTGGACAGCCTTAAGGTCATGGCCGAACTCGAGCGCCGCTACGCCCGTTCGGTCGGTCGGGACCGGCTTGGCGCCGTACTCCGAGGTCTTGCGGTCTTCATCGAAGGGGCGGAGCAGGATTAGCGCCAGGCTGTGATCGCCTGTTTTCCTTCTGTAGCCCGCTTTGTTGGTTGGTGCGCGGCAGTCGCCGCCCTCGAGAACTCACCGTTCCAGCCGCGCGAGCAGGCTCGAGGTATCCCAGCGCTTGCCGCCCATCTTCTCGACCTCGGAATAGAACTGATCGACGAGGGCGGTCACCGGCAGGTTCGCGCCATTGCGCCGCGATTCCGCAATGCAGATCGACAGGTCCTTGCGCATCCATTCCACCGCGAAGCCGAAATCGAATTTGCCCTCGTTCATGGTCTTGTACCGGTTCTCCATCTGCCAGGACTGGGCAGCGCCCTTGGAGATGGTGTCGATCACCGTATGAACGTCGAGTCCGGACTTTTTCGCAAAATGAATCCCTTCCGAGAGGCCCTGAACCAATCCCGCGATGCAGATCTGATTGACCATCTTGGTCAGTTGTCCGGCGCCGGCCGGCCCGAGCCGCTTGCACATTCTGGCATAGGCCGCGATGACGGGCTCCGCGCGCGCATAGCCGTCTTCCTTGCCGCCGCACATCACGGTCAGCACGCCGTTTTCCGCGCCCGCCTGTCCGCCGGATACCGGCGCATCGACGAAGGAGAAGCCGGTCTTGGCGGCGGCCGCGTCCAGTTCGCGCGCCACTTCCGCCGATGCCGTGGTGTGGTCGACGAAAACCGCGCCTCTCTTCATGCCCGCAAATGCACCATCCGCGCCGAGCGTGACCGCGCGCAGATCATTGTCATTGCCGACGCAGCACATCACAAAATCCTGGCCTTCGGCGGCGGCCTTCGGCGTCGGCGCGGTGCGTCCGCCGAATTTGTCGGCCCATTGCTTCGCCTTGGCGGCGGTCCGGTTGTACACCGTCACGTCGTGGCCGCCTTTTTTCGCGAGGTGTCCCGCCATCGGGAAACCCATCACACCGAGACCGAGAAAAGCGACTTTAGCCATGTGAGCAACCTTGTTTCTGAGCGTTGGGTTTTGCCGGGCGCATTGAACTGGCCAGTTTTGTTCTAGGTGGACGGAGGCCGCACCATAACCCGTGCGCCGTGAAGGGCAACGGCTTCGTTTGGCGGTAAGGCAGGGTTTGGGCTAGAATGGGTTCCCAACGAAGTTCACAAAAAAGGGAGTGGCTCGCATGAGTGTAGGCGTGCTCGATCATTTCAATATCAGGACCCGGAAGCTGAACGAGACCGTCGCCTTCTACCAAGATGTGCTGGGACTGGAGAAAGGCGCTCGGCCGAATTTCGCTTTTCCCGGCGCTTGGATGTATTCGGAAGGCAAGCCGGTGGTGCATCTGGTCGATATTTCCAGGACCGACGAGCCACAAAAGCCCGATTCCGGCGTTGTCCATCATGTTGCTTTCGCTAGCCGGGATTTTGCCGGCATGAGGCAGCGGCTTACGTCCAAGGGCATGCCGTTCGAAGCCCGACAGGTTCCGGGTGGCGATCTCTGGCAGATCTTTGTCAATGACCCCAACGGCGTCATGATCGAATTGAACTACGAGGCCGCCAAGGAGCAGGGCGGATCGGCGCCCTCCGAACGGACGGACGATATCGGGGCGATGTAGCCTTTTGAGCTGCAACGCTCTATGGGTCGCATCCGTAAAGTCATAGGAGATGCGCTTGAGCGTGACGCAGCAGCAGGTTCTGGATTGCCTCTCCAAGGTGATGTCACCCCGCGGCGTCGCCTTGACCAACGCCAATGTGTTGTCGGCGATATCGGTCAGCGACGGCAAGGTGTTCTTTTCGATCAATGTCGAGGCCTCTGAGGCCCGTGCATGGGAAAATGTGCGCGCGCAGGCGGAAGCCGCCGTACGCGCCATTCCCGGCGTCACCGCCGCCATGATCGCATTGACCGCTGAGCGCAAGCCGGGCGCTGCGGCACCTGCGCCGCATCGTCCCGCGCAAGGCGTGCCGCCGGTCGCGTCGCATCGGCCACCACACAGTCCGGCCTCACCAATGTCGCGACAGAGCGAAATTCCGGGCGTTGCAGCGGTGATCGCGGTCGCCTCCGGCAAGGGTGGCGTCGGCAAATCGACCACCGCGCTCAACCTGGCGCTCGGCCTGCGCGACCTCGGCCTCCGCGTCGGCCTGCTCGATGCGGACATCTACGGGCCATCGGTGCCGAGGCTGACAGGGATCCGCGAAAAGCCTGAACTCAACGACGACAAGAAGATGATCCCGATCGTGCGATTTGGGCTTGCGATCATGTCGATCGGCTTTCTGGTTGCGGAAGATACGGCGATGATCTGGCGCGGGCCGATGGTGATGTCGGCGATCACCCAGATGCTGCGCGACGTTGTTTGGGGCACGCTTGACATCCTCGTGGTCGACATGCCTCCCGGCACCGGCGATGCGCAGCTCACGCTGGCGCAGAATGTGCCGCTGAAGGGGGCGATCATCATTTCGACGCCGCAGGATCTGTCGCTGATCGACGCGCGACGCGGACTGGCGATGTTCAAGAAGGTCAACGTGCCGGTTCTCGGCATTGTCGAGAATATGAGCTATTTCCAGTGCCCGCATTGCGGCACGCGCTCGGACATCTTCGGACACGGCGGTGCGCGGCACGAGGCGGAGCGGCTCGCCGTGCCGTTTCTCGGCGAAATTCCGCTGCACATGTCGATCCGCGCTACCTCCGACTCGGGGACGCCGGTCGTGGAAAGCGAGCCGGACGGCCCGCACGCAGCGGTCTACCGTGCCATCGGCGCGAAGGTCCGGGATCAGCTCAAGGGCGTGATCGCCGCCGCCTGAGCGGCATGCGACTTTCGTTCAGTGCAGTCATGCCTTTGTCGCGTTTTCGCAGCCGAACTTCCATGTTAAAGCCCCGCCAGTGTTCGAATCCGAAGTTCGCCAGAATTTCTGAACCGCCCCACCAGAACGCCTTCGGTCGACGTGAAAAATCGTGTTGCCGGAAGAACCAGTCACTACGGGAAAACGCCCCAACAAGGAGATGCCTTAATGAAGCGTCGTGAGTTTTTGAAGGTTTCGGCAGCCGGCGCAGCGGCAACCGCGGTGGCTTCGCCTGCGATTGCGCAGTCCTCGCCGGAGATCAAATGGCGCCTGACGTCAAGTTTCCCGAAGTCGCTAGATACGATTTACGGTGGCGCCGAATATTTCGCGAAACAGGTTGCCGAAATGACCGACAACAAGTTTCAGATTCAGGTGTTTCAGGCGGGCGAACTCGTTCCGGGATTGCAGGCGCTCGATGCGACGTCCAAGAACACCGTCGAGATGTGCCACACCGTCTCCTACTATTACGTCGGCAAGGATCCGACCTTTGCGATCTATGCCTCGGTGCCGTTCGGCCTCAATGCGCGCATGCAGAATTCGTGGTGGTATCAAGGCGGCGGCATGGAGATCGGCAACGAGTTCTTCAAGAAGTCCGCCAATGTGATCGGATTCCCGTGCGGCAACACCGGTACCCAGATGGGTGGCTGGTTTCGCAAGGAGATCAAGACGGTCGCCGATCTCTCCGGACTTAAATTTCGTATCGGCGGCATTGCTGGCCAGGTGCTGCAGAAAGTTGGCGTCGTGCCACAGCAGCTCGCCGGCGGTGACATCTATCCCTCGCTGGAGAAGGGCACGATCGACGGGGCCGAATGGGTCGGGCCGTATGACGATGAGAAGCTCGGCTTCCAGAAGGTCGCCAAGTATTACTACTATCCCGGATTCTGGGAAGGCGGTCCAATGGTCCACGCCTTCGCCAACCTCGACAAGTGGAACGAGTTGCCGAAAACCTATCAGGCCATCGTCAATAACGCCGCGGCGAATGCCAATAGCTGGATGGCGGCGCGCTACGACATGCAGAACCCGGCCGCGTTAAAGCGCTTGGTTGCCGGCGGGACGCAGCTTCGTCCCTTCACCAACGAGGTGCTGGAAGCCTGCCTCAAGGCGACCAACGAATTGTGGGCCGAGATTTCCGTCAAGAATGCCGACTTCAAGAAATCCATCGATGCGATGCAGGCTTATCGCTCCGACGAATATCTGTGGTGGCAAGTCGCCGAATATACCTTCGACAGCTTCATGATCCGCTCGCGCACCCGCGGCTGATTAGCGTTTTCGAGCGAGGTGGAGACCCGATCGCGTCAAGGAAACGCGTCTAATAAATCTTCTCGCGAGAATGGCACTTACGCCTTAAGTAGTAGACCAAAAACCCGGCCTTGAACGAGGCCGGGCTTTTTGTGTTCCGCAGGGATGGCAATCCGGAACCGGATGTTCCATGCTCCGCCGAAGCCTCAAAACGAAGGCTGACGCACACATCACTGGAGGAAAAGCTCAATGAAGCGACGAGACTTTATCAAGGTCACCGGACTGGGCGCGGCTGGCGCTGCAACCATGTCGGCGCCGGCGATCGCGCAATCGATGCCGGAAATCAAATGGCGCATGCCGACGAGCTGGCCCAAGTCTCTCGACACGCTCTATGGCGGCGCCGAAATGATGTCCAAGGTCGTTGCCGAAGCCACCGACAACAAGTTTCAGATTCAGACCTTCGCCGGCGGCGAAATTGTACCGGGCCTGCAGGTTCTTGATGCCGTACAGAACGGCACCGTCGAGATCGGCCACACCGCATCCTATTATTACTTTGGCAAGGACCCGACCTTCACCTTCGGCTCGTCGGTGCCCTTCGGACCCAATATGCGCATCAACCAGGCCTGGTACATGCTGGGCGGCGGCAAAGAGGTCCTCAACGAGTTCTATAAAAAGTACAATGTCGTCTCGCTGCTGGCCGGCAACACCGGCTGTCAGATGGGCGGCTGGTTCCGCAAGGAAATCACTGCGGTCGACGACCTCAAGGGTCTCAAATTCCGCATCGGCGGCTTTGCCGGGCGCGTGATGCAGAAGCTCGGCGCGGTCCCCCAGCAGATCGCCGGCGGCGACATCTACCCCGCGCTCGAGAAAGGCACGATCGACGGCGCGGAATGGGTCGGTCCTTACGATGACGAGAAGCTCGGATTCTACAAGGTCGCGCCGCACTACTACTATCCCGGATGGTGGGAAGGCGGCCCGATGCTGCTGTCGTTCGTCAATCTCGATAAATGGAATGCGCTGCCGAAGTACTATCAAAGCGTGCTCGAGCAGGCTGGTCACTATGCCAACAACTGGATGATGGCGAAGTATGACCAGTCCAATCCGCAGGCGTTGCGGCGGTTGCTCGCGAACGGCACCAAGCTGCATGCCTTCTCGCCGCCGATCATGGAAGCCTCTCTCAAGGCGGCGAAGGAGCTGCACAACGAGGTCGCCGCGGGCAATGCGGATTTCAAGAAGGTCTATGAATCCCTGACCGCGTTTTCCAACAACAGCTACCAGTGGTTCCAGGTCGCGGAAGTCGGCTACGACAACTTCATGGCGCGTCACGCCCAGAGCTGATCGCGCGAGACGGTTCTCGCACGATAGTTCAGTTGAACGGAAAACCCCTGGAGCGTGAGCTTCGGGGGTTTTTCTGTTTGCGCAAACCGGCAAATTGCAATTGTTTGATCGCTATTGCTTCGGCGGTGGGCCGAAATCGAGCGGCGGCACGTCCATTTGCGGGACTTCGATCTTGATTGTGTTGGGATCGATCGTCGACAGCGCGCCCTTGTAGTGCATGACCATCGATGGGAACATAATGACCAGCAGCACCATGGCGACCTGGATCACGACGAACGGCACCGCGCCCCAATAGATCTGGCCGGTGGTCACGGCATCCATGCGCTTGCCGGTAACCCGATCGACATAGGGATCCTTCGGCGCCACCGAGCGCAGATAGAACAGCGCGAAGCCGAACGGCGGGTGCATGAACGAGGTCTGCATGTTGACGCCGAGGATCACCCCGAACCAGATCAGGTCGATGCCGAGGTGTTCGGCGGCAGGCCCGAGCAGCGGAATGACGATGAAGGCGAGTTCGAAGAAGTCGAGGAAGAAGGCGAGGACGAAGACAAACGCGTTGACGAAAATCAGAAAGCCGACCTGGCCGCCGGGCAGGGAGGTCAGCAGATGCTCGACCCAGACATGGCCGTTGACGCCGTAGAAGGTCAGCGAGAACACGCGCGCGCCGACCAGGATGAAGACCACGAAGGCCGACAGTTTTGCCGTCGATTCGGTCGCCTGCCGGATCAGGTCCCAGCTTAGCCGTCGCTTGGCCGCGCCGAGAATGATCGCGCCGGCGGCGCCCATCGCGCCGCCTTCGGTCGGCGTCGCGAGGCCGATAAAGATCGTGCCCAGCACCAGGAAGATCAGGAACAGCGGCGGCACCATCACAAACGTGGTTTGTTGTGCCATCGCGGACAGGAAACGAAATCCGGTGAACTTGTCGATGATCCAGTTCACCACCGCGACGAAGAAGGCGAACAGGATGCCGAAGAACATGCTGAGCACGACGAAGTCGGCACCATGCGACTCGGAGTTCCGCATCACAAACCATCCGAACACACAACTCGCAAGAAAGAGCGCGCCCAACGACAGCAATCCGCGGCTGCCGTCCTTCTCGCGAAAGCCGATCGCCTCTTTCGGCAATCCAGGAGCCGCCTTGGGGAATACCAATGTGACGAAAAATGCGTACAGGGCATAAAGGCCCGCGAGCACTAGCCCCGGAACAAACGCGCCCTCGTACATGTCGCCGACCGATTTGCCGAGCTGGTCGGCCATCACGATCAGCACCAGCGACGGTGGGATGATCTGCGCCAGCGTGCCGGAAGCCGCGATGATGCCCGTGGCCATCCGGCGGTCATAGCCGTAACGCAACATGATCGGCAGCGAGATCAGGCCCATCGAGATCACCGACGCCGCGACCACACCCGTCGTGGCGGCGAGCAGCGCGCCGACGAAGACCACAGCATAGGCGAGGCCGCCACGGACGGTGCCGAACAACTGCCCGATAGTGTCGAGCAGATCCTCCGCCATGCCCGATCGTTCGAGCACCAGTCCCATGAACGTGAAGAACGGAATTGCCAGCAGCGTGTCGTTGTTCATCACGCCATAGACGCGCTCGGGAAGTGCCTGCAGGAAATCCGGCCGGAACTCCCCGAGCCCAATGCCGACCAGGGCATAGATCAGCCCCACCGCGCCGAGCGAGAACGCCGCCGGATAACCGAGCAGCAGCACCACGACCAGTGATGCGAACATAATCGGCGCCATATTGGCGATCAGAAACGCTGACATCTATTCTCCCTGCGACCCGCGTCCCAATCAGTGCTTTTCGATTGCCTCGAGGACGTGCTCGACCTCGGCCTCGATCGCATTCACCTGTGACGCATGTGGATCCGGAATCATCCCGCGCATGACCGCTATCCGCTTGATCAGTTCGGAGATGCCCTGGATCAGCAGGAACGCGAATGCGATCATGATCAGCGATTTGGCGGGCCATTGCGGCAGCCCGCCGGCGTTGCCCGATTGTTCGTTGATTTCAAATGATCGACGGAAGAACGGTATACCGGTGATGATCATAACGACGGTCAGTGGCATCAGAAAGAACAGATGTCCGATCACGTCGATCCCGTTGCGCACCTGCTTGGGCAGCAGATTGTTCACGATGTCGATCCGGATGTGCTCGTTGTCGAGCAGCGTCCAGGGCGAACACAGCAGGAAAACCATGCTGAACAGCACCCATTGAAGCTCGAGCCACGAGTTCGAAGATGTATCGAACGCCTTGCGTACGATCGCGTTGGACGCGGACACCACCACGGCAACTAGAATTAGCCATGCCAGACGCTTGCCCGTCCACGTCGTGAACGCGTCTATACGGCGGCTCATCTGCAAGAGCGATTGCACCGATTGTCCTCCCCTGAATGCTTTTGCCGTCTTGACCGCACCGGTTAAGGCGCAGCGGCTTATCCTGCCGGGCATGCAAAAAGCAAGGGCACCATTTCAGCGCCTCATGGCGCCGTCAATTGGAAAATGGGCAAATTGAGGCGGCGCGGAACAGTTAATTTTTCGCCGGCGGGCGGAATGAATCTCAACCGCCGGTCACGCTCATGTGGCGGCTCACGCTCGGCCGGTTATGGCGGCGATCGATAATGAAGTCGTGCCCCTTGGGCTTTTGCCCGATGGCGCGGTCGATAGCGGCGCTGAGCAGTGCGTCGTCCACTGAACCCCGCAGCGGCTTGCGCAAGTCGGCGGCATCTTCCTGGCCGAGGCAGGTATGCAGCGTGCCGGTGCAGGTGATCCGCACCCGGTTGCAGGACTCGCAGAAGTTATGAGTCATCGGCGTGATGAAGCCGAGCTTGCCGCCGGTCTCGCTGACGCCGACGTAGCGCGCGGGCCCGCCGGTATTGTCGTCGAGGTCGGTCAGTGTGTAATGCTGGGCAAGGCGCGCGCGCACCAGCGACAGCGGCACATATTGATCGATGCGTCCTTCGCCGATCTCGCCCATCGGCATCACCTCGATCAATGTCAGCGCCATGCCGTTGCCGTGCGCCCATTCCATCAGCGAGGGGATTTCGTCCTCGTTCAGATTCTTCAGCGCCACCGCATTGATCTTGACTGCGAGGCCCGCCGATCGCGCGGCTTCGATGCCGGACAACACCTTGTCGAGGTCGCCCCAGCGGGTGACGGCGCGGAATTTCGCTGGATCGAGCGTATCGAGCGATACGTTGACGCGACGGACGCCATGGTCGCGCAACTCGGCGGCGAACCGCGCAAGCTGCGAGCCGTTGGTGGTCAGCGTCAGTTCGCGCAAGGTGCCGCTGGCGAGGTGGCGCGAGAGCGAGCGCACCAGCGACATCACGTTGCGCCGGACCAGCGGCTCGCCGCCGGTCAGCCGGAGCTTGCGTACGCCCTTGGCGATGAAGGCCGAGCAAAGCCGGTCGAGTTCTTCGAGCGTGAGCAGGTCGGCCTTGGGCAGGAAAGTCATGTCTTCCGACATGCAATAGAAGCAGCGCAGATCGCAGCGATCGGTAACCGACACCCGCAAATAGCTGATGGTCCGGCCGAATGGATCGGTCATCGGAGCGGACAGCGAGGGTAGGGGACGCGACAGTTCGTTCATGCAACAGGCCTTGTCTGCGGGTTGCGGACCGTGATCGGCACGGCGTGGTTCCGCCGTCACAATGTAGGCATGATGCACTTGGGCTACAATGCGCTATTGCTCAGCGAGTCGACGAGGCTGGCGGGGGCGACGCGGCGCCAGGCTGCGGGAATGGCGAGTCGGCAGGTTCGCTCGCGCCCTTCGGCGGCTTCGGCTTTCTTGGCTTGTGCATGACGGTCCGCCCAGCCCTCGGCGGCGGACCGGCCGGCTGCAGTTCTGCAAAGACCGGACTGGGATCGGTGATGGTCGATGCCGGCGTCGCGAAATCTCCGGGGTTGCGGATCACCTGGACCGGGATCGTCGCTGATTGGAACCTGTTGAGGGTGTAGGTCACCGAAAATCCGGCGTCGGGCGCGGGCACGTCCACCGAGCAAGGGGTCTTGCAGCCGGGTCCGAGCGAGGTACGGGCATCCGCCCCCGGCGGGGTCGATTCAAGCTGGACTTGGATGGGCGGCGGGGTTGGTTTGAAGCTGTCCCAGGAGAACGACGAGAACGAGGGCATCGAGGAACAGCCGCCCAGACTGGCTCCCGCCACAGCAATCGCGATGACACGACGCATGATCAACCCGCCTTTGCGGCCTACGGCCACAATCCCCGCTCGGACCATAGGAGCGTCGGCACCACCGCGCAACAAGGCGGGGTTCCCCGGTTAATTATTGGTTAACGCGTCGACCGAGAGATACTTGTAGCAAGATCAATAATTTAAACGGAATTTTGCTGCAGCATTAGGGCTTCCACGGCAGCCGGCAGTTCGCCCAAATGGTGGATCAGCCGATCCGGCTTGAGGTCGGCGATCGGCACATCGGTGTAGCCAAATCCGACACCGATCACCGGCACCCCAGCCCGGCGCGCCACGCCAATATCCGGGCCGGCGTCGCCGACCATTACGCTTAAGGACAATTGCCCACCGGCGCGGACCACCGTCTGGCGCAGGATGGCCGGGTCCGGCTTTGAGACCCCGAAGGTATCGGCGCCGCAAATCGCCGCAAATCGAGCGCTCAGTCCGAGCCGGTCGAGCAACAGCTTCGACAGCCATTCAAGCTTGTTGGTGCAGACCGCGAAGCGATATCCGCTGATTGCGAGATCATCGAGCGCGCTCTCGAGCCCTTCGAAGGGACGCGAAAGATCGGCGATATGGGCGGCATAATGATCGATGAAGTCGCCGGTCAGGCGGGCGAGGTCTGCCGGAGCGACGGAGCGGCCGTCGAGCTCTAGGCCCCGCTCGATCAGCCTGCGCGCGCCGGCGCCGATCATGTTGCGCGCAGCGTCCAACGGCACGGCAGACAGGCCCTCGCGTTCGAGCACGAAATTGAGCGCGTTGATCAGGTCGGGCGCCGTGTCGACAAGCGTGCCGTCGAGATCGAATACGACAGTTCGGGCAGAGGTCATGGGCAAGCGCTATCGGTCGGTGCGCAATCATGCAAGGTGGCAGGCCTGACTTTTCCAAGACATTGAGGCCAAGAGGAGGATTTCATGCGCGAATTCAAGGGTAAAACCGCATTCGTGACGGGCGGGGCCTCCGGCATTGGCCTCGCGCTCGGCCGCGCCTTTGCACAAGCCGGCATGAAAGTGATGTTGGCCGATATCGAGCCCAAAGCGTTGGATTCCGCTTTGCGTGAACTGCACGAATTCAGTCCGAACGTGCGCGGCGTTGGCTGCGACGTTGCCGATCCCCACAGTGTCGAGCGCGCAGCGCACGCGACGTACGAGGCGTTCGGCAATGTCCACGTAATCTGCAACAATGCAGGCGTTGCCGCCGGCGGCGGCATCGACGCTATCTCGCTCGACAATTGGCGCTGGGTGATCGACGTCAACCTGATGGGCGTGCTCCATGGCATCAGCAGCTTCCTGCCGCACATGCGCGCCCATGGTGAAGGCGGCCACATCGTCAACACCGCGTCGATGGCCGGCTTGAATAGCGGCATGGGTTTCAGCCCCTACGCGGCGAGCAAATTCGCGGTGATCGCGATGTCGGAGGGGCTGGCGATGCAGCTGAAGCCGTATGGCATCGGCGTGAGCGTGCTCTGCCCAAGCTTCGTGCGCACACGTATCGGCGAGAGCGGACGCAATCGGCCGGAGCGCTACGGCGAGGCTCCGCCACT